>Ga0209581_1000081_pt1 | contig 325741 bp, 316 predicted proteins | sample Coa_R2_FD_187160 | JGI IMG/M metagenome (GOLD analysis project Ga0209581, IMG submission 187160) | Surface soil microbial communities from Centralia Pennsylvania, which are recovering from an underground coalmine fire - Coalmine... | ecosystem: Environmental > Terrestrial > Soil > Unclassified...
GCTGGGGGGCGGCGGCGCACCCACCACCCTGTCGCCGACCACCGGCAAGGGCTCGCTGGGGCGGGGCAGCGCGCTGGGGATGTTCAACGGGCTGGGCTCGGGGATGGCCGGCGGGATGGGCGGCGGCATGTCCGGCGGCTACGGCGGCCTCGGCGGCGGAGTGATGGGATCCTCCTTCGGCAGCGGCGGATCTTCATCGGGCGCGATGCGCGGCGGCAATGGATTTGGATCGAATGGCGCTTCGATGAGCGTGTCTTCGGGAGGATCCAGCTCGGGTGAAAAGAATCCCGACTTCGCCAATCCCGTGAATATCACCGCCGACCCCGCGACCAACGCGCTGGTGGTAAGCGCGGCGCCGCAGGACTGGCAGACGCTCAAGCAGATTATCGACGAGCTCGACGTTCCCCGCGTCCAGATTTTCGTCCAGGCGATCGTCGCGGAAGTTGATGTGCAGAAACAAAAAGATCTTGGCGTGAACTTCCAATCGGCTACCGGCCTGAGCGGCAGCACGATCGGACTTGGGTCATTCAACACCGGCACGCTGGAGAATGCGCTCACCAATCCGCTCGGCCTGACTGGATTGAACCTGGGTCTCGCGTCCGGATCCAAATGCTCGATCCCGGTGACCAGTTCTTCGAGTTCGAGCAGCAGTAGCAGCACCAGCTATGTGACGGTCCCGTGCGATATCGCGCTCATCAGCGCGCTGCAGACCGACACTCATGCCAACATCCTCTCGGCGCCAACCCTGCTGACCGCGGACAATGAAGAGGCAATGATCGTTGTGGGCGAAAACCTGCCGTTCGTGGGGTCGGCGGCGGCAAACTCGGGCCTGCCGGGGCAAATCTTCAACTCTGTCGATCGGCAAAACGTCGGCATCACGCTCGATATCGTTCCGCAGGTCTCTGAAGGCGACTACGTCAAGCTCGATTTGTACGAAGAAGTGTCCAACGTGGTGGCGGGAACGCAGAACAATACGCTGGGGCCGACGACCACCATTCGGTCCGCATCGACCGAGGTGTTCGTGCAGGACCATCGCACGGCGGTAATCGGCGGGCTGATATCGGCGGACGATGAAAACAGCAATCAGGGAGTCCCGTTCATCTCGAATGTCCCTGTCCTGGGAAATCTGTTCAGCGATCTGTCTCAGAGCCATCAGAAACAGAATCTGCTGGTGTTCCTGACGCCGCACGTCATCCGAAGCCGCAACGAGTTGCGCGCGCTGGCTCTCGATGAGCGGCAGAAGTTCATCAACTCGCTGGGGCGCCGCGAGATGCGCGAGATGCCGGCTTCGCAGATTCACGAACTCTACAAGCCGAGCTTCTCAATCGCGGTGCCGCCTGAAAAAGATTTCAATGCGGACGCCGCGGGCTCATCGAATACCGAGGAAATCGGCCCGATACATTGATGAGCAGGACCGGGGGACGCGGCGCCATCCAGATGCTAGCGGAGCCTCTGGATCAGCCGACTTTTGAGAAGAAAGTTGAAAAGCGGGCTTGTGCTCAGTGGGCCGACGCCTGCACCTTGGATGCGGCCGCGCCGCCCAAGTAGCGGGCGAAGAAGGCGAGAGTGCGCGCCCACGCATCCTGCGCGTCGGAGGCGTTGTACCAGACCGGGATGTGGAAGTTGAAGGCGTGGTTCGCGCCTGGATAGATATGGATTTCGTGCGGGCGCCCGGTTTCCGTCAACAATTTGTCGAGTTCTCGCGCCTGTGCGACCGGCACGAGCTGATCGGCATCGCCATGCAGGATGAGGGTGGGCGGCAGGTTGGCCGCCATCGGTTCGAGGGCCGCGGGCAGGCCGCCGTAATACTCGACGATCGCGGCGATCTTGCCCGGGTCAGTGGCGCCTGTTGCGAGCGAGAGAAACGCCCCCAGCGAAAAGCCCATCATTCCGATCCGCCGAGGATCGATCCGGCGGTCTGAGTCCAGCGCGTCTATTCCAGCCCGAATCTCGCCCATCCAAACGGGGAAATATTCTCTCATTTTCGCACGCTGGCCCGGGGTCACGTCGTCGGTCTGGCTGTAGTATTCGATGTATTCGGCGTAATAGCCGGCCGATGCCAGCTCTTCACACATGTCTTCCATCGGGTTGTGGGCCCTGATGCGAGGACCGGACCCATGCAGGATGATCACAGCGGGAAATGGCGGCTTGTTGGCCGGCACGCAATGGAACTCGCCAACCGGCTTGCCGTTGTAGGTGTACTCGCCCTGGACCCAGTCCGCTCGGGCGCTGGTGGACAGGAAGATAATCAGGATCGCGGCAGCGCAACCGATAAAACTGAGCAGCGCGCGCGGCATGCGAGTTGGGGCGGCGCCCGCGACTAACCTCGCATCAGTTCCGCTTCATCGGCCGCAAGCGTCGCATAGACCTCGCGATCGATTTGGCGGAAGCGCTCGAGCGCGCGGTCCGCGTGCTCGGCGCATCCCTGCTGTTCGGCCAGCTCCCGCATCTTCTTCTCGATCCACGACAGATGCCAACTTTCGTCCTCGGTGACGGACTTGAGGACTTCGCGCGTTTCGGGATCGATGTTGGGCAGAGCCGAGTGGGCGTTGTAACGGCTTTGGGCACGCTCCTCGACAACTACGGTGAGGGCAAGGAGGTCAACGACGGTCTTCGGAACGCCGACGCGCAGGCCGAGGCGGCGCTGATAGCCGTCCTCGATCAGGATGGGAGCGCCGCCGAGGTCGGCTATCCGTTTGGTCCAAAGCCATGCGTGCCGGGTCTCATCGGACAGATGCTTGGCCATCTTGAGTTGAGCATCAGCATCCTTAAGATGATTCAGAAGCTTGAAAAGGAGGTTTGCACCCCTGAGCTCGGCATCGCGGTAGAAGCTGAAAATGATAATCTGCTTCTCCGTAGCCGATTTTCCTCTAAAATCCATTAGCTCTCCTGCTCCTCAGCCCTCGCAACCGTATGGGGGAAATGATCGAAGCCGGACTTGTAACAATTTCGCTGCATCTCGAGAGCGCAGCGAGCCAAAAGCGGTTGGGTGAACAGTATTTGATTCGCTTGGGGCGGTCAAGAAAGCGGCCGTCATCTGTGAATTAAACTTCGATCATCGGATATCATTAAGAACAGCTTATCAAGGAAGACGTTTCAGACTCGTTAATCGTCGCATCTCAACAAGGGGGGGAAACGATGGGCCAATCGCCCGATGCGTGCTGGCTTGCTCTCACGCGTGTTCATGGGGTAGGTCCGCGGACCTGCAAGCTCTTGCTCGATAACTTCGCAACGGCGGAAAGGATCTTTGCCGCGTCGCCTGCGGAACTGGCCGCGGTCGGTATTCCGGGGCGCGTCGCCCGCGCAATCGCGGAGTTTAACGACTTCGATTCGCTGGAACGGGAGCTCTGTGAGTTGCCGCGCTTCGCCGCCCGGCTTATCCGATGGAGCGACTCCGATTATCCGCCGAATCTCCGGCACATCGCGGACCCACCGCCGTGTTTCTTCGTTCGCGGCGACGCGCCGCTCGCCGATCCGCATTGTGTCGCGGTCGTGGGCGCTCGGGCCGCAAGCGAAGCCGGCCTCCGGATGGCCGAACGGCTCGGCTTCGAGCTGGCCGCCAAGGGATTTACGGTCGTCAGCGGATTGGCGCGCGGCATCGACGGCGCCGCGCATCGGGGAGCCCTGTCGGCGGGCGGGCGCACCATCGCCGCGATGGGCTGCGGTATCGACGTTGTCTATCCGCCCGAGCATCGTGAGCTTGCGGATGCGATATTGTCCCAGGGCGGAGCGCTCATATCGGAGCTGCCGCTCGGCAGCCCGCCACTGGCGGAAAACTTCCCCGCCCGCAACCGCATCCTTTCCGGCCTGTGCCTCGGCGTTATCGTGGTCGAGGCGGCGGAAAGGAGCGGTTCGCTAATCACCGCCCGGATGGCGCTGGAACAAAACCGCCAGGTTTTTGCCGTACCCGGCAGCCCGCTTAGCGGGAAGGCTCGGGGTAGCAACCGGCTTTTGAAGCAGGGGGCTATCCTGATCGATTGCGTCGAAGACGTAATCGAGGAACTGTCACCGCAGCTTCAGGGGCAAATTTCCAAGGGTGCCGTCCGCCAGAGCGATGCCGCCAACAAAGGAACACCAGCCACGTCAGTTAGAATAAGCAGCAAGGAGCGTCCGAATCCTGCGGAAGAAAACCTCACAAAAGATGCAAAATCCATCTTAAAGGTCCTTAAAGATGGTCAGAGGCTTCACGTCGATGCCATCATTGAGGCTTCGCAGCTCGATGCACAGACCGTGCTTAGGTTATTGCTTGAGATGGAGCTACACGGCATAGTCGCCCAACATCCTGGCAAGCTTTTCTCGCTAGCGTGATTGGCGAGACTTGGGCAGGATTAATGCACACAGCCATCTACACCAAAATGGATGGGTTGAGAGGAAGTCTCCCCGGTGGCAAAGAACCTCGTAATTGTTGAATCTCCCGCTAAGGCCAAGACCATAAAGCGCTATCTGGGCTCCGCCTATGAGGTTACGCCGTCAGTCGGCCATGTGGTTGACCTGCCGAAGAGCAAGCTCGGCGTGGACATCAAGAAGAACTTCGAGCCCGAGTATCACGTAATTCCCGGCAAGACCAAGGTAATCGAGGGAATCAAGAAGGCCGCCAAGGGCAAAGAGAACATCTACCTGGCCACGGACCCCGACCGGGAGGGCGAGGCAATCGCGTGGCATTTGTCGCAGCGGTTAGGGAAGGTCAACGGCAGCAAAATCCATCGGATTTTGCTCCATGAAATCACGGCGAATGCGGTCAAGGAGGCGATCGCGCACCCTGCCGCCCTGGACAATCATCTATATGACGCGCAGCAGGCCCGCCGTGTCCTGGACCGGCTGGTCGGCTACCAGATAAGCCCCCTGCTTTGGGACAAGGTCAAACGCGGACTGAGCGCGGGCCGGGTTCAATCGGTCGCCCTGCGGATAATCGTCGAACGCGAGCGCGAGCGGGAAGCGTTCCGAGCAGAGGAATACTGGACGCTGGATGCGCGGTTGCTGGCCGCCAATCCTCCTCCGTTCAAAGCGCGGCTCTATAGCTGGAAAGACCAGCGGATCGATAACAAGGCCTACAAGCTGCCGGAAAGCCAGGCGCGCGAGATCATGGCCGCGGTCGAGAAGGCGCCTTTCGTGGTCCGCTCGATCGAGCGCAAGGAAGTCCGCCGCAGCCCCGCTCCCCCGTTCATCACTTCCCGGCTGCAGCAGGAAGCTTCGCGCAAGCTCTATTTCCAGCCGTCGCGGACGATGCGTATCGCGCAGCGCCTGTACGAGGGCGTCGAGCTGGGCGACCAGGGAGCGGTCGGACTTATCACTTATATGCGAACCGACTCGCCGCGGGTGTCCGATCAGGCGCTCGCCGCCGTGCGTTCGCATATCGAGAGCAAGTACGGCAAAAAGTACCTGCCCGAGAAGCCGATTCAGTATCGATCGTCGAAATCCGCCCAGGATGCGCACGAGGCGATTCGTCCGACCGCCCTCGAACGCGACCCGGAATCGCTCTCGCGTTATCTGCAGAAGGACGAACTGGCCCTGTACAAGCTCATCTATGACCGGTTCGTATCCAGCCAGATGAACCCCGCAGTGTACGACCGGACGACCGTCGATATCGACGCCGCCGACGCCGTGTTTCGGGCGACGGGACAGGTGATGAAATTCGACGGCTTCATGCGCGTGTATATCGAGGGCCAGGACGACACGCCCTTGGAAGACGACGCGGAAGCGCTGCCGGCGATGACCGAGGGCGAAACGCTCAAACTGCTCGGACTGGATCCGGAGCAGCATTTCACTCAGCCTCCTCCCCGTTTCACCCAGGCGACGCTCATCAAGGAGCTGGAAGAAAAGGGGATCGGGCGCCCATCGACCTACGCGGCGATCATGACCAGCATCCTGAACCGCGAATACGTCGAAGAGGACGAAAGCAAGCGCATCCGCCCGACGATGCTCGGCCGGACGGTCAGCGACCTGCTCGTACAGGCCTTCCCCGACATCATCGAGGTTGGTTTTACGGCCCAGATGGAAGAAGACCTCGACAAGGTCGAGGAAGGGAAAGAGAACTGGGTCAAGACGCTCAAGCGCTTCTATGGGCCGTTCGAGAAGCGGCTCGGCGAGGCGAAGAAAAAGATGCCCACCGTCAAGCGCACCGGGCTCCCCACCGGCATCAAGTGCGAAGTCGATAGCGGAGAGATGGTCATCAAGTGGGGGCGCAACGGCGAATTCCTTGCCTGCTCGAACTATCCGAAATGCACCAACACCAAGGAGTTCACACACGACGAACAGGGCGAAATCCAGATCAAGGAACCGACCACGCCGGCTCCCACCGATCAGGTTTGCGACAAGTGCGGCAAGCCGATGGTGCTGAAGCGGTCGCGCTTCGGAGAGTTTCTGGGATGCTCGGGCTATCCGGATTGCGACGGTATCAAGCGGCTTAAAGCCGAGCCGGTAAAGACCGGCGTGCCATGTCCGGATTGCAAGGAAGGCGAGATCCTCGAGCGGCGCAGCCGCCGCGGCAAGATTTTCTACGGATGCGGCCGGTACCCGAAGTGCAAGTTCGCGTCGTGGGACAAGCTGGTCGCCCAGAAATGTCCGCAATGCGGCGCTCCGTACCTTCTCGAAAAGACCACCAAGCGCGAAGGCACGACCTGGCGATGCGCCAAGGCGGAGGAATGCGGCTACAAGGCTCCCGCCCCGGAAAAAGCTGCCGCGCCTGAGCAACCGACCGCATCGCAGCCCGGCGCGTAGCCGGACTACGCGGGCGTAATCGATTGTGCGGGGTCCGCGCGACTGGCGGATCCTGGTGGTTCCTGCCCGTGTTATATCCGCCCCGATACGGGGTTGTAGCAAACGATGACCGCGTTTGATTTGCGCTTTCGTCCGCCTTATGACTGGCGCGCGATGCTGTCCTTTCTGGATGCGCGAGCGGTTGGCGGCGTCGAGCAGGTTGACGGAGACTCCTACCGGCGGACGGTGCGGGTGTCTCATCGCGGCCGCGAATACCGCGGATGGATCGATCTGTCGATCGTGAAGCGTGCTTCGGCGCTTCGCGTCGCGGCGTCATCGTCGCTCGAAAGCGCGCTTGCGGAAGTGTCGGAAAGAGTGAAGTGGCTGATGGACCTGTCGTCGAATCCGATCGCGGTGGCGCGTGCGCTCGGGAGGCTTGCCGAGCCGAACCCGGGGCTGCGCGTGCCCGGCGCGTTCGATGGGTTTGAAGTCGGCGTTCGCGCGATCCTGGGGCAGCAGGTCACGGTCGCGGCGGCGCGCACGTTCGCCGGCCGCTTCGCGGCCGCTTTCGGTTCGCCGCTCGGCTCGCCGCCATCCGCTTCGCTTTCGGTTGTCTTTCCCTCTCCCGAGAAGGTCGCGAAATTGAAGATCGATCAAATCGCGCGCCTCGGCGTGATCGCCTCGCGCGCGCGTTCGATTGTCGCCCTGGCGCGAGCGATCGTCGATGGAACGATTCGCCTCGAACCAACCGCCGACGCCGCATCGGAAATGAAAAAGCTTCGCGCCCTGCCGGGAATTGGAGAATGGACCGCGCAGTACATCGCGATGCGCGCGCTCGGATGGCGCGACGCGTTTCCGCATACCGATTTCGGCGTGATGAAGGCGCTCGGAGAAACCAGTCCCAGACGCGTGCTCGAAGCCGGCGAAGCATGGCGGCCGTGGCGCTCATACGCGGTGATGCATCTGTGGCATTCGCTGCACCAATAGAGGTCCAAAGATGCGCTACTTCGACTTTTACGAAAGCCCGATGGGACGGATGCTGATCGTCGCGGGCCCGGATGCTCTGACAGGGTTGTATTTCATCGACCAGAAGTACTATCGCGAGGTCGAGCCCGATTGGGTGCGCAGCCCCGCCCACAGCGTCGTTCACTCGACCGCGCGGCAGATGGCGGAATACTTCGAGGGCAAGCGGCGCGAATTTGACCTTCCGATCGCGCCCGAGGGAACTCCGTTTCAGTCCGCGATTTGGACAGCGATCGCTTCGGTAAAATATGGAGACCTAATCACGTATTCGGAGCTCGCGCGCCGCGCGGGCCATCCCGGCGCGATACGCGCCGCCGGAGCGGCAACCGGCCGCAATCCGATCACGATCATCGTCCCGTGCCATCGAATCGTCGGATCGAACGGAAGCCTGACCGGCTATGCGGGCGGCCTGGACCGCAAGCGCGCCCTGCAGGAGTTGGAAAGCGGGGCGCGCCCGCTCTTTCGCGCAAGCGCAGGATCGTAGACACGCCGGCGCCGCCGCATTGACGCGGCCCTTTGATTCCGCTTGACTCTGCGACGTAAACAGAAATTCGCATCGAGCATGCAATTTTATTGGATGCGGAGTGAGGGTCATATGCCTGCAAAATTCGCTCGCCGCGCGTGCGCGGGTCTCTTTATCGCCCTGCTCCTCGCCGTCGCCGGATGCAACGGCAGCGGAAGCTCGGGAGCGATTCCCGGACCGGTTCCGACCGCCTTCGTCCCCAACACCTTCAAGTTCTGGAACAATCCCAAGAACTTCACGACCAGCTTCGGTCCCGCATACGCGGACATCTCGCTGGCTTCGACCAACTTTCTGCCCTGCCGCGGCGGCCCGTACGCGCTCTGCTATTACTCGGGGCCCGATCCGGATAGCTGCGACCTCGTCAAGAACGACAAATTCGCAGATTGCCAGTGCTTTGAGATTCCTTACGGCGTGTACTTCGTCGACATCAACGCGATTCTGAACCACCAGGTCTATGAACAAACGGTGGCGCAGTGCGGCGCCGACGGCAGCAAATGCCAGAGTACCAATTCCGCCCCCATCTGCCAGGCCATCAACCAGAACACCCTCATTCCGGGCGCCGCGTTGTACTCGACCTTCAGCTTCGATTGCATCCCAACCAACGGACTTGGCGAAACCAGTTGCACCACGGCGAAATACGCGGGATGCATGACCGCGCCGTGTTTCGACACCGGAAACGGCAACGGCCTTGTGACCTGCCAATGTCCGATATTCAACGGACCGTATCAGATCGGACAGACGCTGCCGGCCGATCAGTGCACACTGGGCGGCGGGCTGGTCTGGTCGGCCGCCTATGCTCCTCCCGCGAGTCCGACCCCCGCATCCGCATCAACACAATCCGCGGTGTCGGCGCCGGACCAGACGCGTCCGACGCCGCCTTCGTGTGTTCCTGACGCGCCGCAACCGGTGGGATGTCCTCTGTACGTGCCGGGGCAAACTCTGCCGCCGAACAGCGGTGTCGATTGCAATAAGGTATGCACGGAATACAACACCTGTATCGCCGGCGCGGGGACACAGGCGGGCTATACCTGCGATTCCACTTTGTGCACCGACGAATGCAACGATCGCGACCTGGTGCAAACCGCCTGCGGCGGGCTCACGGGATGCGACATCTCCGAGGTAATCAAAGCCGAGGAAGCGGCGAGTTGCAGTTGCTGCGCAAGCCAGCTATGCGGATGCGCTCCGGACCCCGCGACCAACACGGCGATCGCGGCCCTGAATCAGGCGCAGCGCAATCGCGGAATCACGCCGCAGTGCGACATCAACGGCACGCTATGCGGCGACTAGAAAATCGGCCGCGGCTCCCGCTTCTCCAGCGAGCGCCGCGGCCGATTTCAGCATCGAGAGAGTTGGACGCCGGCCTTCGCTTCTACTTGTAGCTGCGCGATTTCTGGAGCGCGGGACGGCCCAGGCACTTGTCGAGCCATGCCTTGGCGGCTGGGACTCCGGACAGGTCCACGCCCACCATCGACGCCAGCATCATCACGGACGCGACGTTGAGGTCGGCGATCGTGAAATCCGCACCGAGCAGATAGGCGCGACTTTTCAGGTGATCGTCGAGCACCCTGAAGGGAGCTTTCAGCGCTTCGAGCGCATTCGACACGGCCTGTTCGCTGCGCTGCTCCTTGGGCAGCATCACGCGGTTCAGGAAGACCGCGATGAGATGAGGTTCGACTTCGGTCATGCCCCAGAAGCTCCACTGATAGGCGTGGCCGTGGTCCTCGACTTTCGCGGGCCACATCGGAGCCTTCCCGTACTTCTCGGCGAGGTACAGGTTTATCGCCATCGATTCCCATACGATCGTGCCGTCATCATCGATCGCCGGCACGTGTCCGTTCGGATTGATTTTCAGATAGTCGGGCTTTCTGCTTCCGTTCGCTCCGATCGCGGTGGGGATGTGTTCAAACTTAAGGCCAAGTTCCTCGGCCGCCCACAAGGCGCGATTGGCGCGGGACATCGAAGTGCCGTAAATCTTGAGCATAAAAACTCCTACCTCCACTCTGGTGGCAATTTGAAACTCACTACTTCTAGCGCGACCGGATGAATCCGCCAAGCGGATTTGCTTTGAGGTGATTGTGGCGGCTTACGAAGACACTTGGGCAAGGCGCCGCCTGAGGAAACTCCGTTCCGGCTCCGATCCGGCGAGCTCGAGAGCGCGCCGATAGCAACGCTCCGCGTCCCCGAAACGCGCGCTTCGTCTCAGCAGGTCCGCCTTCGCCGACCACATCAGGTAGTAGCCGTTCAGATCGCCGCGCGCCTCCAGTTCTTCGATTAGCTTGAGCCCGGCTTCCGGCCCTTCATCCATCGCAATCGCCACGGCGCGATTCAACTCGATAACCGGATTCGGGCGCCGCTCCAGCAGCATCGAATAGAGACGCGCGATCTTCGCCCAATCGGTGTCGCCGGGATGCGCCGCGCGCCCATGCTCGGCCGCGATTGCCCCCTGGATCGCGTAAGGTCCGGGCGAAGGCGTGTTGAAGGCCGCCTGCGCCTGAATCAGTCCATCCTCGATCTGGGCGCGATGCCATCGGCTGCGGTCCTGCTCATCCAGCAGCACCAGTTCGCCCGCCTCATCGACGCGAGCGTCGCGGCGCGCATCGTGAAGCAGCATCATCGCGAGCAATCCGCGCGGTTCCGCCTCATCCGGCATCAACTCGACCAGCATCCTCCCGAGGCGTATCGCCTCTGAGGCAAGCTCGCGCCTTATCAATTCGCTGCCGGCGGTCGCGGAGTATCCCTCGTTGAACACCAGGTAGATAACGGTCATTACCGCATCAAGGCGCTCGGCAAGCCGATCGCGCCGAGGAGTTTCGTAGGGAATCTTTGCCGCGGCGATCTTGCGCTTCGCGCGCACCAGCCGCTGCGCCATCGTGGCGGGCGGCACCAGGAACGCGCGCGCTATTTCATCGGTGGTAAGGCCGCACAGCGTGCGCAGTGAGAGCGCGATCTGAGCCTCCTGGGCAAGCGCGGGATGACAGCAGGTGAAAATCAGGCTCAGGCGTTCGTCGGGGATTGCGCTGTCGGCAAGCGATGCCATCGTGGAGTCACGGTCGCTTTCGATCATCCGGCGCACTTCGTCGCTGCGCTCCGAGAATCGCGACTGCCGCCGAATGCGATCGATCGCCTTGTTGCGCGCGACGCCCGCGATCCACGCGCGCGGATTGTCGGGCGTGCCGTCGCGGGGCCATTGCTCGAGCGCGGCGGCAAACGCTTCCTGGACGGCATCTTCAGCCAGCTCGAAGTTGCCGACGGCGCGAATGACCGTGGACAGGATTCGTCCGAATTCGTCGCGATAGAATTTTTCGAATGCCGCCGTTTCCATCCTGCCGCTCGCACAAAGCTATTCGCCCGGCAAGCGGCAACGCAAACCCCGAATGCGCCACTACATCTCCCAGACCTGGCGCACTTCGATCTGAAAATACGGCGGGAACTTCTTTGCCCATTCGAGCGCGTCCGCCTCGGAGACGCAGTCGATCATGTAGTAGCCGCCGACCGCCTCCTTGGTCTCGGTGAATGGTCCGTCAACGATGGTGCGCGATCCGTCTCGATTCACCTTGACGGTCTTGGCTTCGGCATTTGGACGCAGCCGCGCCGAATGCACCAGCTTGCCTTGCGCGGCCAGGTCGGCAGTGAGCTGCTGGAACTGCGCCATAACGGGCCTCATCTGCTCTTCGCTCGGCGGTGTCTGGCCCGGATTTACGATCAACAGCATGTACTTCATCGCCACTCTCCTTTTTCTATTCGTGATGGATCCACCAGAAGCCATCAGCGTGCCTGATTTCGATTGCATCGCCGTCGCAAATCACCAGCTTGCAAGCCCATTCGGATGCCTCGGCGATCGAATCGCACGCGATCAGATACAATCCTCCCGCCACTTCCCTGGTTTCGGCGAAGGGACCGTCGATGACGACCGAGTTTCCATTGGCGCGCCGGATGGTGGTTCGGCGGCGGAATTGAGCCGCAAGCCGACCCACAGCCCGGGTTGTCCGCTGGTCATCGCGCGTTTGTCGAGGTATTCAGCGCCGACCTCCCAGTGTTGTCGCATAATCCGCTTCCGCTCGGCATCGGAGCGCGCAAGCGTCACGCGCTCATCTTCAAGCGCCGTGAGAACAAAGATGTTCGAGGGGCACAGGCGGGGAACGTGGGAAATCCACCAGAATTCGCGGATCGGTCTGATTTCTTCGACATGGCTTTCGTGAATTTCCTTGATCTTCGCGAATAGTTTCCGGACTGGCGAATATCCTCGGTAAACCGGACATATTCATTGAATTCGGCGCGCTGCTCATCCTCGCTCAGTGCCTTCCATTCCGCCTCGCTCTCATAGATGAGCAGCATGTATTTCATCGCATCCTCGTACTGCTTAGTCGAACGAGACCCCGCCAGATCGACACTCGTCGTTCACGCCAATGCGATTAAAGACGTCACGATGTAGACAATCGTGATGATGCCGAAGGCCAGCCCGGGCAGTTCGCTAAGCCATCCGTACCGCGCGGCCCTGACGGCCTCTGTCCAGTCCTCTCGCGCAACGGTTCCATATTTTCGAAGTCCCGACCGTCCGATTGCAGCATCCATTGTCCTTGCCTCCCGAATTGTTGCGCTTGCCTCTGCTGTATAGTCGAACAGAGACCGGCCGGATCGACACGGTTTACATGACTCGGAAAACGGGGCACGATCTTCGTCTCTCATTGGCGTGGATAAGCCTGTTGTCAGCGTTATCGGGGCGGGATTGGCCGGCAGCGAAGCGGCGTGGCAGCTCGCGCGCAGAGGCATTCGCGTGCGCCTGTTCGAGATGCGGCCGGCCACGATGACGGAGGCGCATCAGACCGCAAACTTCGCGGAACTGGTCTGCTCGAACTCGCTGCGCAACGCCTCGCTTGAAACCGCGGTCGGAGTGCTGAAGGAAGAGATGCGCCGGCTCGGATCGCTCGTGATGCTGGCGGCCGATCGCGCGCGCGTTCCCGCCGGAGCGGCGCTGGCTGTCGATCGCGAGGACTTCTCCGGGTTCATCACCGCGACCCTGAAAGCGCATCCGACGGTCGAGACGATATGCGGCGAAGTCGCGGCAATCCCCTCGGGCCCGGCGATTATCGCGACCGGCCCGCTGACCAGCCCGGCGCTCGGTGAGGCGCTCAATTCGCTAATCGGCCCTCGAAATCTCTATTTCTATGACGCAATCGCGCCAATTGTCGCGGCGGATTCGATTGATATGCAGATTGCCTTTCGCGCCTCGCGCTACGGGCACGGCGGCGACGATTACATCAACTGCCCGATGACCGAAGCTGAATACCGCGCGTTCGTCGAGGCGGTCGTCGCGGCCGAAAAGGTTGCGCCGCATCCGTTCGAAAAGCCGGTATATTTCGAAGGATGCATGCCGATCGAGGAGATGGCGCGGCGCGGCCCGATGACACTGGCCTTCGGCCCGATGCGCCCGGTTGGCCTGATCGATCCGCGCACGGGTCGTCGTCCGTTTGCGGTTGTGCAGCTTCGCCAGGATGATCGCGAGGGGCGCCTGTACAATATCGTCGGTTTCCAGACCAAGATGACTTATCCCGAGCAGCGGCGCGTGCTTAGGATGTTCCCGGGCTCGGACGCGCGGAGTTCGTTCGCCTCGGCTCGCTTCATCGCAACACCTTCATCGATTCCCCGCGCCTGCTGCGCCCGACCATGCAGCTTCGCGGGCGTGATGACCTGTTTCTGGCCGGGCAGATGGTGGGGGTCGAGGGATACGTCGAGTCGGCGGCCGCGGGACTGCTCGCCGCGATCAATGCCGCACGGATGATCGAGTCGCGCCCGCTGGCGGTTCCTCCGCGCGAGACCGCGCTCGGATCCCTGATCGCCTACATCACCGATGCGACGCGCAAGGAGTTTCAGCCGATGAACGCCAACCACGGGTTGATGCCCGATCTGCCGGGACGCGTCCGAGGACGGCAGAAGAAAGCCGCCATGGGCGAGCGCGCGCTCAGCGCGATCGACTCGTGGATCGCGGCCAACCAAATCGAACCCGCCGCCGCATCGCGCGCATCGGCGGCCGCGGGCTGATCGCATGAAAATCGCCACTTTTGATATCGGCTCGAACACCGTCCTGATGCTCGCGGTGGAGGCCGACGAGCGCAGGCGGCCTCGCGTACTCGCCGAGCTTTCGCGCATCACGCGGATGGGGCGCGGCGTGGACAAGAACGGCCGTCTCGATCCGAACTCGGCCGCGCTGACGCTTTCGACCCTCGAGGAATTTGCCGAAAAGGCGCGTGAAGCCGGCGCCGAGCGCATCGTCGCCGCCGCGACGGCCGCGCTGCGCGATGCCGCCGACGGCCCCGAGTTCATCGCGCGAGTGAAAGAACGCACCGGACTCGATCTCCAGATCATTCCTGGCGCCGAGGAAGCCGCGTTGTCTCATCTCGCCGTAATCCGCGGTCTCGACATCGATCCGTCGCTGCCCCTGCTTATCGTCGATATCGGCGGAGGCTCGACCGAGTTGATCTTCGCCGCACCCGGCCGCGATCTCGAGATGGTGAGCCTGCAGATCGGTTCGGTGCGCCTTACCGAACGATGCGTTCGCAGCGACCCTCCATCCGATGCCGACGCGGCGGCGCTGCGCGCGACGATCGATCAAGCGCTCGACGCTCTCGGATGGAGCCATAGGCCGGCCAGGCTCGTCGGGATTGCCGGTACGGTGACCACGCTGTGTGCCGTGGCGCTCGGGCTTGGCACCTACGATTCCACCATCGTCCACGGACATCGCCTGCCGCGAGGCGAGATCGACCGCGTGGTTTCTCTTCTTCGTTCGCTGCCGCTTGCGGAACGCCTCAAGCTTCCAGGCCTGCCGGCGGGCCGCGCAGACGTAATTTTTGCCGGCGCGACCATCCTCGAGCGCATCATGACGCGGTTCGGAGCCGGCGAGGTGATCGTCAGCGATCAGGGCGTGCGATGGGGCCTGATGTGGCGTGAAATCGATCGCCTCTATCCGCCGCACTGACCCAGGCATCGAGCGTTTTTCGCATGGGGAGGACAGTTCCATGACCAAAGCGGAGCTGATCGAGGCAGTTGCAAAGAGCGTTCACCAGCCCAAGAAGACCGTCTCCGACACGCTGGATGCCGCCTTCGAGCAAATCGCGCGTTCGATTCGGCGCGACAAGCGGTTCTGGGTGCCCGGCTTCGGCACCTTCACCGTGCGCCGACGCAGGGCCCGCCCCGGATTCAACCCGCGCACCAATGCGCCGATGACGATACCGGCGGCGCGCACCGTCGGCTTTCGTCCGGCGCCCCAGCTCAAGAAGGGACTGTGAGGGTGCCCGCGCGACCGGACTTCGGCCCCACCGAGCAGAACACGGCGCATCGCGCGCCGGATAAGGGTTTCTCGCAAGCGGTTGCGCTGTCGGCGCGCACGACCCGCAATATCGCGTTTCTGCTTTTTCTCGTCGCGATTCTCTTGGGCGGGTTTCTTCGCTTTTCCGATCTCGGCCGGCTCGAGATGTCCGACGATGAAGGCGCGTCGTGGGCCGCCGCCGCAGCGCCCACGATCCACGAGGTCATCTCGCTCCAGGCTCGGCTCAATCCGGGCAAGATGGCCGTCCATGAGGTGCTGCTCCACGAATGGATGGCGTTGTTTGGCGATAGTATCGGCACCCAGCGCGCGCTTTCCGCCACGCTCGGCACCATAACGATTGCGATCGTGTTCTGGATCGGATGGGGACTCTGCGCGCCATTGCCGCGGGATCGCGCCAAGGATACCGCCCGCTCGGATGGAGCCATGATGGTCGCGGCGCTCGGCGCGCTCATCTACGCGACCAATCTCGTCACCATGAAGTACACGCGCGAGGCGCGGATGTACCCGGTGATGCTGACAGCGACGCTGGCGCAGGTGGGATGCTTTGTGCGGGCGAGCCGCCGCGGCGGCCTGTTCAGCTACGCCGGCACCGCATTCTTCGCCGTGGTAGCGATCGCCGCTCACTTCGCCGCCGCCCTGGTCCCCGCAAGCGAAGGCTTGTGGATTCTCATGATGCTCGCGCGGTCGGGAATGCGCCCCATCAGCGAAGAATCGCGCAGGGCCTGGCGGCTTGTGGCGGCGCTGGCGGTTGCCGCAATCGCATTCTTCCCGCTGGCGACGTCGGCGCTGCGCGGAGCGGCGAGCGCGGTTGAAGGCGGCGCGATCAATTGGATCAAGCGTCCGCCCATATGGGCGCCGGTCGCTCTGTTCAACAAGGCGACCGGAAGCTTCGGCTTTCCGGTGCTTTTCGTCGCAGCCGCGTACGGCACGGTTCGAGGATGGCGCCGTGAACGCGATGCCGTCGCGTTTTGCCTCATCTGGATGTGGGGGCCACCGATATTAATGGTCGTCGCCTCGTACGCCGCAGCCCCGCTGTTCGTGGAACGCTACGCGCTCTCATCTTTCGCGCCGTTTTTCATGCTGGCGGGTATCGGAGTATGGGAGCTCGGCTCGCCGCGATTGCGCGCGATCGGACTTGCGATGGTCGTCGCGGTGTCGCTCGGCCATGTCGTCGTGTTCAATCGCAAACCGCACGATGCGGAGTGGCGCGAAGCCGCCCTGCTCGGCGCCGCGAATCTTCATCCGGGTGAGACGATGACGACTGTGCCGGCGTACTCGATCTCGGTGGTGCGGTTCTACCTGCCACCTTCCGATCGCGATCGGACCATCGCATTCGTGCGCGGCCATGAGGACGCCGCTGTGGTGCTGCTGCGCGATCATGGGGTGTCGCCTTCGGTGGAAGCGACCATTCATCGGCAATACCCCATCGAGCTGGCCCATCTGCGCGGCGTCATCGTTCTGCGAAAATGAGCTCCTTCCTTTTCAGCGCAGTCATTCCTGACTAGGGTGGTTGGCAACGCAAAGGAGAACGGGTCGATGCCTGATTCCGAAAGCCAGAAGCGCGAACAGCGCCAGATGTGGGATGAATCCGCGGCCGGATGGAACAAATGGTGGCCTGTCTTCGAGCGCGCCGCGCAACCGGTCAACGATCGCCTCGTCGTGTTGGCCAAAATCAAGCCGGGGAACCGCGTGCTGGATATCGCCACCGGCACGGGCGAACCCGCCGTCACTGCGGCGCGCACCGTCGGCGCCTCGGGCTGCGTAGTCGCCGTCGATCAATCGCCCGGGATGCTTGCCCTTGGACGGGAACGGGCCAGGACGCTCGGCCTGCGCAACCTCGAGTTCATCGAGTCCGATGCCGAATCGATGGCGTTTGAAGATCGGAGCTTCGATGCGGCGGTTTGCCGATGGGGCCTGATGTTCATGCCCAACCTGGGCGCAACGGTCGCCAAGGTCCGCCGCGCGCTCAAGCCCGGTGCGAGCTTTGCCACCGCGGTGTGGAATACGGGCGACAAGGTTCCGATGATCTTTCTCGCCGGAGATGCCATTCGGCAGATTACCAATCAACCGCCCCAGCCTCCCGATGCGCTCGTGCCGACGCGCCTGGCGGACACCTCGATTCTCAAGGCGGCGCTCGAAGGAGCGGGCTTTTCCGCGGTCACAATCGAACCGATGACGGTGACGTTCGAGTTCGAATCACCCGACCAGTTCGTGCAATTCCGCAGTGAGATCGGATCTTCGCAGTCGATGATGGCGAAGCTTACGCAGGATCAGCGCGACCGGGTAAGAGCCGCTCTCAGGGAAGCGGTGGGAAGGTTTCAGGGATCCGACGGCCGCGTCCGTCTGCCAAACGAGACCATCTGCTTTTCCGCCCGCGCCTGACGCGCTCGGCTAGCCATCGCGGCGCAAAAGTTACTGCGACTCCTCAGGTTCCTGCTCTTCCGGCTGCGGCTCGATGACGTTGGCGCCGTTGAGCATCCGGAGAATGCGAATCGCGATTCGGGCGACGCGCACCTTGCGATTTGCGATCACCACCACGCCGGTGCCGGTCTCCTTGACGAATCCGATATAGCTGAAGAACCCCGATGCGGCCCCGTTTTTCCAAATGACGGTGTGATCCGTTCCCCGCATCGGGAACATCTGCCACGCCAGCCCCACGTGGGTTCCGGGCATTCCGCCCGCGCGCCATTCCCGCTGCAGATCCGGCAACAGGGAACTTAACGGCGTGTTCATCTGTCCCATGTTGTACGCCAGGTAGCCCATCATGTCGTCCATCGTCGAGCGCAGCGCCCCAGCGCCATTGAATGCGGGCCACGTCGGGTTGTCGTGCGGACGCGGCCGCCCTCCGGGACCATAGCCCTGCGCCTGCCGCGCATCCTCATCGGGGGTCAGCTTGATTCGCGTGTCGCTGAGGGCGAGCGGATTGCAGATGTCGCCCTCGACGAGTTGCTCGTAATCCGCACCCATCGCGCGCATCAGCGCATGGGCAAGCAGCGCAAACCCCCAATTCGAATACTCGAATTGGGCGCCCGGCGCGCGCGTGAGCCGGTATGCGCTCGTCATCCGATACATCTCCTCGACGCTCAGATGGCGTATCCCGTCGAGATTCGGATCCTTCGGCAATCCGGAGGTGTGCGTCGCCAGATCGATAAGCTCGATCTGCCGGCCGCCATAGCTCGGCACGGTCACCCAGCCGGGAACGTACTTCTGGAGCGGATCGTGGTAGTGCACGATTCCTCGCTGCACATAGAGCGCCAGCAGCATCGCGGTGAAGGTCTTGGTGATCGAGCCGATCTCCCACACGGTCGTCGGGCCCGGACGGACATCCGTTCCCTCGATGATCTCGCCGTACCCGCGCACCATCCGGTCGCTTCCCTGCATCACGCCGACGATCAACGCGGGGACTTCGCCGTTGCGCACCGGCGCCGAGGCGATCTCGTCGATGCGCGCGCGGGTCTCGGGAGCTATTTCCGCGCAGGCAGGCCCGGCAACCGCGAGGATGCATCCAAAGGAGGCAGCGACCAGACGGCACATGGAAATGAGGCGAAGCGAGCGGGGAAAGATCGACATACAGAAGGAGCTACCGGGCGGCTCACGCGGATGCAAAGCCGGAGGCGGCGCCGATTCGCCCCTGCGCCCGTGGCATTGGCGGGCCAATGTGGTAGTAAAAAGGGCGCAAGTGCCCGCCCGCGTTAGCGCGCGCAGAGCACCCGCTCAATTCTGCCGGATAAGGAGCATTTGGAATGAAAGCCGCCGTGTTTCATGGCCCCAAACAGCCGCTGAGCATCGAGGACGTCGAGATCGACAAGCCGCAGGATCGTGAGGTCCTGGTTCGCACCGTCGCCAGCGGCGTATGCCACAGCGATCTGCATTTCGTCGATGGTTTCTATCCCTACGCCGCGCCCGCGGTGCTGGGCCATGAGGCCGCCGGAATTGTCGAGGAAGTCGGCCGCCAGGTCACTTACCTGAAGCCGGGCGATCACGTGATCGCCTGCCTCAGCGTGTTCTGCGGATACTGCGAACAGTGCATGGCCGGCCATCCGAATCGATGCTCGAACAAGGCGGCCACTCAGCGCGATCCCAAGGACAAGCCCCGCATCTCGCAGAAAGGCAAACCGATCAACCAGTTCCTCGATCTCTCATCGTATTGCGAGAAGATGCTGGTGCATGAGAACGCGCTGGTGAAAATCCGCGAGGACATCCCCCTCGATCGCGCCGCGCTGGTCGGATGCGGCGTTACGACCGGAGTTGGCGCCGTGCTGAATACCGCCAAGGTCGAGCCCGGTTCGACCGTCGCGGTATTCGGATGCGGCGGCGTTGGCCTTGCGGCAATCCAGGGAGCCCGAATCGCGGGCGCACGAAAGATCATCGCGGTCGATATGTTCGAGGGCAAGCTCGCGATGGCGAAGCGGCTCGGCGCGACCGACTCCGTCGATGCGTCGGCGAGCGATCCGATCGACGAAATCAAAAAGCTGACCGGCGGCTCCGGCGTCGATTACGCTTTCGAGGCTATCGGCCTCAAGAAAGCCGCCGAGCAGGCTTTCAATGCGCTGAAACCGGGCGGCACCGCCACCGTGATCGGCATGATTCCCGTCGGCCAGAAGGTCGAGATCGACGGCTTCATGTTCCTGACCGAACGCAAGCTGCAAGGCAGCAACATGGGATCGAACCGCTTCCGAATCGACATGCCCCGCTACCTCGACTTCTATCTGCAAGGCCGGCTCAAGCTCGACGAGATGATCAGCAAGCGCGGCAAGCTTGAAGACGTAAACGAGGCATTCCGCGCCATGAAGGCCGGCGAAGTCGCCCGCACCGTCCTGATGTTCCAGTAAGGCGCGGAAGGAGAATTGAAATGAAAGCAGCAATCTATCACGGACCGAATCAACCGCTCACGATCGAACAGGTCGATATCGACGATCCCAAGGAACGCGAAGTCCTGGTGTGCACCGTCGCAAGCGGCGTATGCCACAGCGATCTGCATTTCGTGGACGGACTTTACATGTGGCCCACCCCGGCGATCCTGGGACACGAAGCCGCCGGCATCGTCGAGAAAGTCGGCTCGCAGGTGAGCTACCTGAAACCGGGCGACCACGTGATCGCGTGCCTCAGCGTCTTTTGCGGGTACTGCGAGGAATGCATGTCGGGCCATCCCAACCTGTGCTCGAACAAGGCGGCCACTCAGCGCGGCGCAAGCGACAAGCCGCGCCTGTCGCAGAAGGGCAAGCTCGTCAATCAGTTCGCCGATCTCTCCGGCTACGCCGAAAAGATGCTGGTGCATGAGAACGCGCTGGTGAAAATCGAAAACGACGTGCCGCTCGACCGCGCCGCGCTGATCGGATGCGGCGTGATGACCGGCGTCGGTGCCGCGCTCCATACCGCGAAGGTTTCCCCCGGATCCCAGGTGGCGGTGTTCGGCGCGGGCGGCGTCGGCCTTGCCATCATCCAGGGCGCGCGCGTCGCCGGCGCCCGGATGATAATCGCGGTGGACAAGTTCAAGAGCAAGCTCGATCTCGCTCTCAAGCTCGGCGCAACCCACGCCGTGGATGCGTCCCAGGGCGACCCGGTCGCAAAGATTCGCGAGCTGACCGGCGACGGCGCCGATTACTCATTCGAAGCGATCGGTCTCAAGGTCGCGGCCGAGCAGGCCTACGAATGCATCCGTCCCGGCGGCATCGCCACCATCGTGGGAATGGTGCCGCTCGGCCAGAAGGTCGAAGTGGACGGCTTCTCGCTCCTGTTCGAAAAGCGAATCCAGGGATGCTTCATGGGCTCGAACCGCTTCCGCATCGATATGCCGCGGATTATCGAGCTCTACCGCCAGGGCCGTATCGATCTCGACGACATGATCACGCGGCGCGGCAAGCTCGAGGACGTGAACGAGGCGTTCCGCGCGATGAAGGCCGGCGAGGTTGCGCGCACGGTGTTGATGTTCGAATAGCGCGGCTTCGTCACACGGTTAGCCAGAAGGCACAAAACGGCGGCGTTCGGAAAATCCGGACGCCGCCGTTTTCTTGCTGCGATGGATTCCTCCGGCTCTGCTGACGCATCACCGCTGTAGGCGCCTGGACATGTGCTTCAACCTTTCGATACGCAGATCGTCGCACCATCGCTCGAAGCGAGTATGAGGCACCCCGCGATAGCGAAGGTCATCGAGCGAGCAACCCAGCTCCACCGTGTCCACCAGGGTGGCGAGCCGCCGATACAGGAGCGCCTCGTCCCGGCGCTCAACCAATCGCGCGGCGAGTTGAGCCGATCCGCGCGGCCTGACCTTCCATTGGCTCGGATCGGCAGGAATTTGCTCCAGATGCTCATAGACCCCAATCAGCATCGCCGCGCTTTTGGCGCCGAACCCCGGAAGGCCCGGAAAGCCGTCAGCCGAATCGCCGGCGAGGGCCAGAAAATCCGGCATACTGGCGGGACCGAAACCCCATTTGCCGCGGAACTCGGTTTCGTCGATGACCCGGCGGTTGCGCCGATCGACCTGAACCACGCGATCGCCAATCAGACATTGGCCGAGGTCCTTGTCCGGCGTGAGGATGCGCACCTGATCGGCCTGGTCGCGGAAGCGGCGCGCCGCGCTCGCGAGCGCATCGTCGGCCTCGTATTCGCGCATTGGCCAGACCGTCACGCCGACCGCGCGAACCGCGTCTTCGGCCGCATCGAACTGAGCGTGCAATTCCGGAGGAACGCCTTCGTCGCTTTTGTAACCAGGAAAAAGATCGTTGCGAAAGGACCGGATCGGATTGTCGAACGCGACCGCGATATGGGTGATCGCCTCCGCCGAGTCATTCAGCAGAGCCAGCAACGATTCCACGATGCCGACGGTGGCCTTCGCGTCACGCCCTGCCGCGTCAAGATGCCCCGGGCGGGGCGCGTAGTGAGCGCGATAGAGCTCGTACGTTCCATCGACCAAATGGACTCTCATGCACCAACCAGTCCGGGCCGGAGCGAAGCGGTCTTTCGGCCGTCGGGCGAGGAGTTTAAATCAGCCTGAGATCTTTCATCGCCGCCTTGAGTTTCTCGGCGGCCGGCGCGGTCATGGGGACCAGGGGCAAGCGCAGTTCGTTGCAGCATCGGCCCATCAGAGCGAGCGCCTGCTTTACGCAGATCGGATTGGTCTCGATGAACAAGGCGCGCATCAGGGGCAGCATCTTGTAGTGGATCTGCCGGGCGCGCTCGAAGTCGCCTGCCAGTCCGGCGGCCGCCAGATCATGCATCTCGCGCGGCATCACGTTGCCGATCGTGGCGATTACGCCTTTCGCGCCGATCGCCATCAACGGCACCGTCAGCGCATCGTCTCCGGACAAAATCGTGAGCTTGTCGCCGCACAACCGCAGGATATCGGACGTCTGGTCCATCGAACCCGACGCTTCTTTGACACCGACGATATTTTTGACTTCGGCGAGGCGGGCGAAGGTCTCGGGAGCGATATTCGAGCCGGTGCGGCCCGGGATGTTGTAAACGAGCAGCGGCAGATCGACGCTGGTCGCGATCATCTTGTAGTGCTTGAAGATGCCGTCCTGGGTGGGCTTGTTGTAGTAGGGCGAAATCAGCAGCGCCCCGTCCGCTCCCATCTCCCGCGCGGATGCCGTCAAGCGAATCGCTTCCGCGGTGGAATTTGAGCCGGTGCCCGCCACTACCGGAACGCGCCTGCGCGTTTGTTCGACGGTTATCTTGACGACGCGTTCGTGCTCGGCATGGGTGAGCGTGGCCGATTCCCCTGTGGAACCGCAGGGAACCAGGCCGTCGATTCCGCTCTGGATCTGCCATTCGATATGATCGCGCAGCGCTTTCTCATCGACTTCACCGTCGCGGAAAGGCGTGATAATCGCCGTCAATGTACCCTTGAACATGCGCGGAATCCTCCCGGGCTAGTCCGTGACCGCGACCATCTCGGCGTCGCCCAGGTCAACCCGCCCGCTGAACACCTCGATGGCCTCGCCTGTCATAAAGACGTGATTCGCCCCCTCACCGTTATCACGCCATTCGATTTCCAGATTTCCTCCGCGCAACTCCACGCTGGCGCCGCGGTCGGCCCGCCCGGTCAAAACCGCCGCCACCAGCGACGCGCAAGCTCCCGTGCCGCAGGCAAGCGTTTCACCGGAACCGCGCTCCCATACGCGCATTCTTAGGCGGGTCCGCGAGACGGGAAGGATAAACTCGGTATTCACGCGGCGGGGAAAAAACGGATGCTCCTCGAACTGCCGCCCGAGCCGCGCGAACTCGAACCCATCGAGCTTGAAGACCGAATCGTCGTTGACGAACACGACGCAATGCGGATTTCCCATCGACACCGCCGTAATTTTTTCGACGCGGCCGGCGACTTCGAGAGGATAGTCGATAATGCGGCCGGCGGCGGCAACCGGAATCTGGCGTCCTTCCAAAATCGGTTCGCCCATGTCCACCGTCGCGCCGATAACGCTGTCGCCCGCGAGCCGGAGCCGGATCGTCTTAAGGCCGGCATCGGTCTCAACCACCATCGGATTCCTGCGCACGATCCCGCGATCGTACGCGAGCCGCGCGACGCATCGGATTCCGTTGCCGCACATGTCGCCGCGGCTGCCGTCGGCGTTGTACATCTCCATCCGGATGTCGCCGGCGCGCGACGGTGCGAGCATGATCAACCCGTCGCCACCGACGCCGAAATGGCGATCGGAGAGGCGCCGTGCAAGCCCGGCCGGGTCGGCGGGCCGGGCCTTGAGCGCAACGACGTACACATAGTCGTTGCCGCATCCGTGCATCTTGGTGAATTCCAGCGTCGCCATCGCGCGGCTACCGAGCCTTGAGCTCGACGATCTTCTCGCCGCGGATGATGTCTTCGAAGTTTTCGCGCTCGCGAATGACGTGGACGTCGGCGTCATCGATCAGCAGCTCGGGCACGCGCGGCCTGCTGTTGTAGTTCGACGACATTACAAAGCCGTACGCTCCCGCGCTCATCACGGCCAGCAGATCGCCTGCCTTCGGCTCCGGCATCTCGCGCTCCCGGGCGAGGAAATCTCCGCTCTCGCAAACCGGGCCGACCACGTCGGCTACAACCCGTTTGCCAACCGAGCGCCGATCGACGAGGCGAATCTCGTGATAGGCCTCGTACAGGACGGGGCGGATAAGATCGTTCATCGCGCCATCAACGACAATGAAGCGCTTGACGTCGGTTTCCTTGACGTAAACCACCCGGGTCACGAATACGCCCGCGTTGCCGACGATCACGCGGCCGGGCTCGGTGATTATCCTGAGGCCGAGGTCGCGAATCGGTTTCAGCAGGACTTTCGCGTATTCGGCCGGAGGAGGCGGTTCCTCCTGGTAAGGAATTCCAAGGCCTCCGCCCAGGTCCAGGTACTTGAGGGCGATGCCGTTTGCGCGCAGCTCGCTGACAATCGCGCGCACCTTTTCCGCGACCTCGTTGAACGGCATCGTGTCGGTGATCTGCGAGCCGATATGCGTGCTCAGACCGACCAGCTCGAGGTTCGGCAGGCCGCGCGCGGCAGCGTAGTATTCATGCACTTGCGACAGCGGCACTCCGAACTTACTGTCGCGATGGCCGGTCGAGATGTGGGGATGAGTTCCCGGGTCGAGGTCGGGATTCACGCGCAGGCTCACCGGTGCGCGCCGTTTCATGCGGCCGGCAACCTGGTTGATGCGGTCGAGCTCGGGCCGCGATTCCGCGTTGATCATCAGGATGCCGGCTTCGAGCGCGGCCGCGATCTCTTCATCGGTCTTGCCGACGCCGGAGAACACGATTTTCGCGGGATCCGCGCCCACTCTCAGGCATCGCATCAGCTCGCCGACCGACACAATATCGAATCCCGATCCCATCGAGGCGAACAACTTGAGGATGCTCAAGTTCGACAACGCCTTCATCGCGAAGCAGACCAGATGGTCGGTGCCGGCGAAAGCCTCATCGAAAACGCGAAAATGGCGCTTCAGAGTGCGGGCGCTGTAAGCGTAAAAGGGAGTGCCGAAGCGTCTCGCCAGATCTGCAATCGAAACGTCTTCCGCGTAAAGCTGGTCGTCCTTGTATTCAAAATAGTTCATGGTCGATGGCGGCGGCGGGCGGTCCGGGCCTGCGCGCGATGGTGAAAATGGTTTTTATCATAGCGCGCGCGAATGAATAAACGGGGTGAACGCCAACCGCAACGCGTTCCTGCCCCGAATGCTTTATGCTTTATTGCAGCTTGCAATGAAACCCCGCCGATGGAGCATCATCGAGACCGAAGTCGTTTACCGGACCCCGATTTTTGACCTGCATCGCCGCCACTCCGGCCATCCCCATCGCGGCCGCCGCGACTTTTTCATCCTTGACGCGCCGCACTGGGTGAACATCATCCCCCTTACCCGCGATAACGACGTGGTAATGGTGAAGCAGTTCCGGCACGGAATTCGCGGGTTTACCCTCGAAATCCCGGGCGGGATGGTCGATCCCGAAGACGAGACACCCCGGCACGCGGCGCGGCGCGAGATGGTCGAAGAGACCGGCTACGACTCCAAGCGCATCGCGTACATCGGGCGCGTCCACCCCAATCCCGCAATCGAAGCGAACTACTGCTACACGTACCTCGCGCGCGATGTGCACGTAGTCGGCAAACCCGAGCTCGACGGCAGTGAAGAAACCGATGTCGTCCTGGTGCCGGTGCGCAAGATCCCGAAGCTGATCGCTTCGGAAAAGATCACGCACGCGCTGGTGATCGCGGCGTTCTCGTTCTTCCACGTGTACAATCCGCCGCGCCGATGATTTCCTTCATCGTCAGCGGGCGAACCGCGAATGGCGCTCGAAAGAAGCGAAAGGCCTATGCGAGCAGTTCAAGCGCGTGCTCGAACATCGTCGGCGCGGACGTCCCGATCTTCTCCCATTCCGGATCGTGGCGTTTGCCGCGCCGATGCAGCATCAGGTTGAAGCAGGTGATGACGCCGAACCGGTAGCCGGCGAATGCCCGGAACCATCGCACCTGGTCCGCCGCAACCGGAAAGCCTGCGGCTGCGGAATAGATCTCCACGATCTCGTCGGCCGTGAGCGGCGCCGGCGTCGTCTCGGTGCGATCGTGAACGAAGCTGGCGGGATCTGCGAAGAAACAGATCCATCCGAGGTCGAGCAGCGTCGGACCGAGCAGGGATATCTCCCAGTCGATCACGGCGACCACGCGGCCGTGATTGAACATGATGTTGGAGAATTGGAAGTCGCCGTGCACGATCCCGATTCGCGCATCGGGAATGGTCGCGCGGAGTTTCTCCCTTAGCTCCGGCGCGCGTGCCACCGTGGCAGGATCGAGCGTCGGGCGGTCCAGCAGATGGTCGAGACGCTTCATCTCCTCGCTCAACGGCGTGGGATCGCCGCCCCATGCGGCCCGGCGCGGTTTCCAGTCCACGCGATGCAGAGCGGCGAGCGTCTCGACTCCGGCGCGCGCAAGCTGGCGCATCTCCTCGCGCGGCATCGTGGGCACATCGACCAGCCGGAACCCCTCGACAAATCCGGCCACAAAGTACGGCCGTCCAAAAAACTCCGCCTCGTCGCCGTACCATATGATGGGCGGCACCGGCACTTCCGTGTCGGCGAGCGACTCCATGATGCACGCCTGGCGCACGACGTCAGCGGGGCCGGCGATACGCGTTCCTTCCGGCGCCACCCGCAGCACCAGCTTGCCGCTGATGCCGCCCGCAGTGGTGCGATCGAGCACGAAGCTGTATCCGAAGCCGGCGTGGCCGGGCAGCGGGGAGATGTCACGCACCCCCGCGCCCGAATCGCCGGTTTTCGCCCGCACCAGCGTCGTAAGCTGCCGGACTATTTCTTCTGTTGAAGCCGCCATTGGTCCCTGGAGCGGAGCCGCACGGGCCGCGATTACCCTGTTATCCCTTCATTCCGGTTTGCGCGGAAGCGGGATGCAGGCTGGCTTTCGCGCTCGGCCGCGAATCAACCCGCTTGAACCATGCGTTCACGTTTTTCAGCGACGGATCGATTTTCTGTCCGACGCCGGCGCCGAAGTCGAGCGCGCAGTACAGGATGATATCGGCGATGGTGAACCGTTTGCCGGCGATCCATTCCTTGCCCTCAAGCTGCCCATCGAGCCACTTGAGGTTGTCCTGGACGGTCGCCTTCATGCCGGCGGCGCCCTCCGGAATCAGGCGCATCCGACCCTGGAAAATGGCGGCGCCTTCCGCGAAGCGAAACCCGTTGTAAAGAAACTCGGTGATCTTGAGTTCGATGCGCCGCTGCCACTGGCGCGCCTCGGCGCGCTCTTCGGCGGTGGTTCCGATCAGGGCGGGAGTGGGATGCTTCTCCTCCAGGTATTCCCAGATCGCTACGGTTTCGCCGAGGCATTGTCCGTTGTCGAGTTCAAGTGCGGGGAGTTGCCCACCGGGATTGCGGTCGGTGTACGGAGGGCGGCGGTTTTCGGCCTTCATCAGGTCGATCTGTTTGGCAGGGATAGTGATTCCCTTCTCCAGCAGGAACATCCGCATGGCGCGTGGATTTGGTCCGAATGAATCGTACAGTTGCATCGCAGTCTCTCCTGGAAAATTCGCCGAACACCCTCGGCGGCGCGACTATACAACATCGCGCCCGCCCGCATAAACCCGCGCGTGACCGTGTTGCCGGACCCGGCCACGTCGGATAGGAATCTGACGATGCGATTTTGTCCGCAATGTGGTGCGTCCCTGATGCCGGGGGCGAAATTTTGCGTCGAGTGCGGCGCCTCTCTGACCTCCGCGGCCCCGTCCGCCGAACCCGCCATCAGCCAGACCATCCGCAACATGCCGCTCACAACCGCCTTCGTCGGCGTGTTCCTGGCCATTTTGATCGTTGGCCTGCTCGCGGCGGGATGGGTGATGCTGCGAAAGCCGGTCCAAACCGCCTCCGAATCCGGCGGTTCCATCGCGCCGGGCTCCGGGGTGAATTCGATGGGCGGAACGGCGGGCAATGCCGCGCCGGGACAACTCCCGCCCGGGCACCCAAAGGTCGAGCTTCCCCCTGAGGCCCTGTCGTTCATAGAAAAGATGGAAAAGGACGCCGCGGCGCATCCGAATGACATCGCGACCTGGAACAAGCTGGGCGGCGTGGTGACGCGCGCGGCAATGTTCGATCCCTCGTATTACCCCAAGGCCGCTGAAGCTTACGGCCACGTGCTGAAGATCGATCCCGACAATCTCGAGGCGCTGCGCGGCATCGGCGACGTGGACTACGACACGGAAAAGTACGACCAGGCGATCGCCGCATACGAACACTACCTGAAGAAGAAGCCGGCGGATCCGGAGGTGATCACCGATCTCGGGACGATGTACCTGTACACCGGCAATGCCGATCAGGCGATCGCGCAGTATCGCAAGGCGCTCGCCATCCGGCCCGACATGTTCCAGGCGTATTTCAACCTGGGCATCGCATACGCGCAGCAGAACAAGCCATCGGATGCGCAGGCGGCGCTCAAGAAGGCGGCGGAACTGGCGCCGGACGACAACGCGCGCAACCAGGTTAAAGAAGTGATCGCGAAAATTGCCGGAATATCTCCGGCCGGCGGCCCCGCCCCCGGAGCGCCATCCGCCGCAACTCCCTCTACCTTCCAGGGCCAGATTGAACAGGTCGTGCGCGACCTTCCGATCGCCGGTCCCAAGGTCGGCGCCATCCAATGGCCCGACAAAACCACCGCAAGAGTGATGATGAACAACTTTCCGATGGATCAGATGCCGCCGTTCGCGAAGGACAAGTTCATGAATGATCTGAAATCCGGAATCGACTCCGCAAAAAAGAACTACAAGATCTCCGGCAAGGTGGAAGTCGACCTGGTGGACAGCGCGAGCGGCCGCGTGATGGAAACGATCACGGAATAGTCCTGTCCCACGGGAAGAGGATACCGAGCAGGACAGGGTCGGAGGCGCCGGCCTCGGCCGGCGATGCAATACCGATGGGAGATGCGACAGCCGACAGGCTACAAACGGTTTCGCGCATCAGCACCCTCCAGCTCACCCACGTCGGGCGCAAATCCGGCAAGCCGCATCAGGTGACGATCTGGTTCGTGGTGGACGGGGAAAAAATTCTTCTTCCGACCGCGAACATCGGCCGCAACTGGGTGCGCAATGTCAGAAAAACCCCGCATGTCGAGATGACGATCGGTCCGGAGAAATTTTCGGGCGAGGCGCGATTCCTCGAAAGCCAGCCCGATCGCGATCAGGTGCTTGCCAAGGTTCGCCAGAAATACTGGATCGCAACTCCAATGATGGCGATAGCGGGCCTGCTCGCGTCAATCGGAATCGGCCAGGTAAATTTCGGCGCCTTCGAAGTGACGCTCTCCTCCTGAAGGACGCGGGCCGCCGATCCGCGAAATCCGCCGATTCCGATCCTTCAGGGGTCGCCCGCTTCGGCTTTTCGCTTCAAACTCTCGACCCAGTTCTGATGGCCGCGCTCGAGCATCGGGCGCAGGTACCACCATGCGAGTTTCGGCACGATGCCGTTCTGCGTCTCCTCCGTGATGACGCGGCATCCCGCTCCGTCGGGCTCAATGAGCCATCCGTGATAGGCGCTGAGCACGCCGTGCGCGTCCCAACCAAGCTCGCGCGGAGGATCGAACACGATCACCCGGCTGGTTACGGATGCTCCGAAGGTCTTCCATCGAAACTGAGTTCCGGCAGCGAGGTCGGGAGAATTGCCGGAGAGAAAGGTGACATCGGCGCTGTTGCTGTACCATTCGGGCCATCGGGCCGCGCGAACCAGCCATCGCCATACCCGATCCGGCGCGGCAGCAATTGTGATCTCATTGTGCGCGAAGACGGATGATCGATTCGGCTCGAACCCGACGGGCCACTTCACAATAAGGCACCCTTTGCGTCAGTCGCGCGCCATGCAGGGCGCATAAATCGGAGGGGCGGTGTTTCCACCGCCCCTCCACGTCACCACATCCGCCGCCCCACCACCACACTTCGTGAGCGGAGCCGAAGCTCCGTTCCTTCCTGGGTGGGCTCTGGAGGACCTCATCCTCCAGCCGTGATCGGAAACCGTCTCAAACTTGTCACCACCGCCGAGTCCGCCTGTCCCCCCCGGATACAGTTGCCGATTTTGCCTCTCCTTCCTCCAGAGCCCTTGTATCGAACGCGCCGCTACGCGGTCGCCAAAGCCTTGTCCTGAGCCGGATGGCCGAAGGCGCCAGCGGCCACATCATCGATCAATTGCCATCTTCCGTCACTGTAGAACTCAAACGTTTCTCCACACTTCGAGCACTGCACCCACGCACGATCGGGATCGTCGCCTCTGCCCGCGACGATCGCGACGATGCTGAGCGCGGTGCCGCGATGCCGATCCGCCAGCAGTCCGAACGCCTGCGATTCGCACAGCTTCTCCGTCTGCTTCATAGCCTGGGTCCTCCCCGCTCATGAGCATCCGCTGGTCGCTCCGCAATTCATGCATTTGTAGCAAGCGCCGTTGCGCACCATTATCGAGCCGCAATCCGGGCACGGAGGCGCGTCGGCCTGATTGATAAACGCCTGGCGCATCCCGCCGCCGTCCTTGCCGTCGCGCAGGCTGGCAACCGGCGCGGCGGGCGGGTCCTTGCGATCGGCGGCGGCGCCCTCCTCGACCATCACTCCCACTTCGCGCTTCGCGTCTTCATCCAGAAACTTCGACGCCATCCACCGGAACAGATAATCCACGATCGATTTCGCGTACGGGATCTGTGGATTCTTGGTGAAGCCTGACGGCTCGAAGCGCATATGCGCGAACTTGTCCACCAGGAATTGCAGCGGCACGCCGTACTGAAGCGCGTAAGAGATCGCGGTCGCGAACGAGTCCATCAGACCCGAGATGGTCGAGCCCTGCTTCGACATCGACACGAAGATCTCGCCCGGCGAGCCGTCTTCGTACATCCCGACCGTGATGTAACCCTCGTGGCCGGCGATATCGAACTTGTGCGTAAGCGCGCGGCGTTCGTCAGGCAGCTTTCGGCGCGACAACCGCTCATCGGGATGTCCCGCCAGCGCCTGCGCGGCGCGGGCCGCATCCGCCGCCGCCCGCTCTTCTTTCTTGCCGGTATTGAGCGGCTGGGTGCGCTTGGAGCCGTCGCGATAGATCGCGACCGCCTTGAGCCCGAGCTTCCATGCCGTCACATACGCCTCCGCGACTTCATCGACCGTCGCCTCGGCGGGCATGTTGATGGTCTTGGAGATGGCGCCGGAGATGAAGGGCTGCACCGCCCCCATCATCTTCAGATGCCCGTTGTAATGGATGGTGCGCGAGCCGGAGCGCGGCTTGAAGGCGCAGTCGAACACCGGCAGATGGGCGTCCGACAGATGCGGCGCACCCTCGATGGTCTCGTGCTCGTCGAGATACTCGACGATTTCCTGAATTTCCTTCGAGTCGTAGCCGAGCCGCTTGAGCGCGCGGGGCACGGTGCCGTTGACGATCTTGAGCATCCCGCCGCCGACCAGCTTCTTGTACTTGATCAGCGCGATATCGGGCTCGATACCGGTGGTATCGCAGTCCATCATGAACGCGATCGTTCCGGTCGGCGCGATCACCGTCGCCTGGGAATTGCGGATTCCGGCCTGCTGGCCGAGCTTGAGCGCTTCGTCCCACGAATCACGCGCCGCGCGCAGCAGGTCGAGCGGAACGTGCGCGGGCTCAAGCCGATAGGCGTGGCTGCGATGGCGTTCGATGACCTTGAGGGTGGCTTCGCGATTGAGCTGATAGCCCGCGAACGGCCCTATATTCGCCGCGATCCGCGCCGATTGCAGGTACGCCTCTCCCGTCATCAGCGCCGTCACCGCCGCCGCGTAGCTGCGCCCCTGCTCCGAGTCGTACGGCATCCCGAGCGCCATCAGCAGCGCGCCCAGGTTGGCGTAGCCGAGGCCGAGCTCGCGGAACGCGCGCGCGTTGCGCTCGATTTCATCGGTCGGATACGAGGAATTGTCCACCACTATGTCCTGCGCGGTGATCATCACATCCACCGCGTGGCGGAACGCGCGCACATCGAACTCGCCCCGATCGTCGATGAACTTCATCAGGTTGAGCGAGGCGAGGTTGCACGCCGAGTTGTCAAGATGCATGTACTCGCTACACGGATTGGAGGCGTTGATGCGCCCCGAATTCGGGCAGGTGTGCCAGAGGTTGATCGTCGTGTCGAACTGCATCCCGGGGTCGCCGCAGGCGTGCGCTGCCTCCGAGATCATCCGCAGCAGATCGCGTGCCTTGTATTCACCGGCGACCTCGCCCGTGGTGACGAAGCGCGTCTGCCAGGTCCCGTCCTCGATCACCGCGCGCATGAAGTCATCGGTTACGCGCACCGAGTTGTTCGCGTTCTGGAAGAACACCGAACTGTACGCGGGCCCGTCCAGCGAGCCGTCGTAGCCGGCATCGATAAGAGCCCACGCCTTCTTTTCTTCCTCGACCTTGCACTTGATGAAATCTTCGATGTCGGGATGGTCTGCGTTGAGCACGACCATCTTGGCCGCGCGGCGGGTCTTGCCGCCCGACTTGATCACCCCCGCGGAGGCATCCGCGGCCTTCATGAACGACAGCGGCCCCGACGCGGTGCCGCCCGAAGACAGCTTTTCGCGGCACGACCGCAGAGCCGAGAGGTTCACGCCCGAGCCCGAGCCGCCCTTGAAGATCATCCCTTCATTGCGATACCAGCCGAGGATCGAGTCCATGTTGTCCTCGACCTTGAGGATGAAGCAGGCGGAGCACTGCGGCTTCTCATCGATCCCGACGTTGAAATAGACGGGGCTGTTGAACGAGGCCTTCTGGTTGAGAAGCAGATGGGTCAATTCGGCGCGGAAAGTTTCGCGATCTTCCGCCGCGCCGAAGTAACCCTGCTTCTCGCCCCATCCGGTGATCGTATCGACGACGCGCGAGATGAGCTGGCGGACCGAACGCTCGCGCTGGAGGGACGCGGGATGACGCTTCAGGTCGTCCAGGCCGATCGGGCCGCGGAAATATTTCGACACGACCACGTTGGTCGCCGTTTGCGACCAGGCGCGCGGAACTTCCACGTCGCGCTGCTCGAAGACGACCCGGCCGTCCTCGCCGGTGATAACCGCAGTGCGCAGCTCCCACTCGACTTCGTTCATCGGGTCGGAGCCGGGGGTGGTAAAGAAGCGCTCGAGCGCGATCCCCCGTCTGGGAAGGACACGATCGGCGTTTTTTAGCGTGATTTTGTCCAAGTCAACTGCTCCGCCGGCCATCACCCCATCCTCCCCTCGATTACTTCTTTGTTACCGCTGAAGGACCCCCACGATCCCATGGCACCAAGGATGTTGATATCCTTCGGCGAGAGGAATGCGCCCCGTGTCCTGCGCGTTTCACAGCTAATAACGCTGGAACCTCGATTGCAGGCCCCGTGTCCTGCGCGGGCAATATGCGCGCAGGCGCTAGGAGAAGTCAAGGCCCAAACCCCAATATGTAGTGTTCATGACCTTGTTAACAACCCATATATTATGCTGTTGATAATTGTTCGACAAGATTTCGCTTTCGGAAGATTTCTTCAGAAACGCAGAGCGTGGAATTAGCGCCACTGATGGATTGCCGGCCCGCAAACAGGCTCGGCCTGACCGGGGCGCCAATTCATTTCGCAGCGTCAATTCAAGGACGAAACGATCCGCGCTATCGTCAACTCGCGATGCCATCTAAGGTTTCGAAACCTCCGATGAAGATCAGCGAGGCTTTACAGCCTCTTCTCGATCGCCTCGACACCGAAGGACAGTTCGGAATCGTGCGGCTTACGCGGATGTGGCCGGAGATCGTGGGCGAGACGATCGCTCGGCGAACCCAGGTATCGTCGCTCAAGTTCCATACCGCTGTGATTAAAGTTTCCGGCGCGATGTGGATCCAGGAACTCAACCTGATGAAGCAGCAGATTCTCTCGCGCGTGCGCGAGAAGGTCGGCGAGGACGTGGTGCGCGATCTGCGCTTCGTGCAGGGACGCCTGGCGCGCCGCGAGCACTCGAAACTGCGCGCGGTCCCGCGCTCCACGCGCTATGCGATCGAGCTGCCGGAGATGAAAGATCCGGAGCTGAGGCGCGCCTTCCAGCGGCTGATAGAAGCCTGGGGCCGCGCGCCCAGGTAAATTCGGAAATCCACAGATTCCCGACCCGCCGCACCGTTCACGCTCGCAGGACAGAGCCGCGGATGCGGGCGCCTGTGGATGGCGTCGCGAGCGGGCATAGCGCTATTCTGATTTTTTTATGACAAGATTTCGGTGCGGGCATATTCCGCTGCTACGGGGGCTTTCAGCACGATGGCGCAGGAAATAAAAAGCAAGGCGCTCGACCTGGCGCTGAGCCAGATTGAAAAACAGTTCGGCAAGGGCTCGATCATGAAGCTCGGCGAACAATCGATCGAGGAGAATATCTCCGTTATCCCGACCGGTTCGCTGGGGCTCGATATCGCCCTCGGCGTCGGCGGCCTGCCGCGCGGCCGCGTGGTCGAGATCTACGGTCCGGAGTCCTCGGGCAAAACCACGCTCGCGCTGGAATGTATCGCGGAAGCCCAGAAGCTCGGCGGAATCGGCGCGTTTATCGACGCCGAGCACGCGCTCGATGCTTCCTACGCGCGCAAGCTCGGCGTCAAGGTCGAAGACCTGCTCATCTCGCAGCCCGACAACGGCGAACAGGCCCTCGAAATCGCCGAAACGCTGGTGCAGTCCGGCGCGATCGACATCCTGGTGATCGACTCGGTCGCCGCGCTGGTGCCGCGAGCGGAAATCGAAGGCGAGATGGGCGAGCCGCAGATGGGATTGCAGGCGCGGCTGATGTCGCAGGCGTTGCGCAAGCTCACTTCCGTCATCGCGCGATCGCGCACCGTGGTCATTTTCATCAACCAGATCCGGATGAAGATCGGCGTGATGTTCGGAAATCCGGAGACCACCACCGGCGGCAACGCCCTCAAGTTCTATTCGTCGGTCCGCATCGACATCCGCCGCATCGGAACGATCAAAACCGCGCAGGACGTGATCGGATCGCGCACCAAGGTCAAGGTGGTGAAGAACAAGGTTGCGCCTCCCTTCCGCGAGGCCGAGTTCGATATCCTCTACGGCTCGGGAATTTCCAAGGAAGGCGAATTGGTCGACCTTGGCTCCGAACTTGGCGTGATCGAGAAACTCGGTGCCTGGTACTCCTACGAGGGCGAACGGATCGGCCAGGGGCGCGAGAATGCGCGCGATCTGCTGAAAGCAAACCCGAAGCTGGCCGACGAAATCGAGCAGAAGATCCGCGCCAAGCTCCAAACCAAACCTGTCGTTCTGCCCGCGTCCGCCGCCGCCGACAGCGAGGAAGCCCCGCCGCCCCCGCCGGTTTCGAGCAAGAAGAAAGGCTAGCATCGGGAAGCGGTCGCCCACAGATGCGCCGATCGGCGCGTCATATGCGGGCGGCGCGAAACCCGTCTTCGGGCACGGCGCAACGACGGAGTTTCCCGCGCGCGCGAAACCGATTAAGAGTTTGTTACATGTCCTCTTTGGAAGATTCGCTCGCGGCTTACATTCAACTGAAGCTGCCCGATGCCTCCGGAATTCGCGTCGATCAACTCGAACAGATCTCCGGCGGCGCGTCGCGGCAGACCTATCGTTTTCGGCTCTCGTACAGCGATGGCGCCGCGCGTGAGCGCCGCCTGATTCTCAGGCGCGATCCGTCCGGCAGCCTTATCGATACCGACCGGAAGATAGAATTCGCCGCCTACAAGGCATTCTTCGGGACCGACGTGCCGGTCCCCGAGGTCCTCTGGCTCGAAGACAACCCAAGCCATCTCGGAAGCCCATTTTTCATCAGCGCCGAGATGACCGGCTTTCAGACATCGCCGGCGCGAATCCTGATGGAGCCTTACGCGGCCCATCATGAAAAGCTCGCCGAACAAAAATGGGCGATCCTGGGCAGGATCGCTTCCTGCGATCCGCGCAAGCTGGGCCTGGTCGGAACGATGGAGTGGGTCGAGCCGGACGCATGCTGGAAGCGCGAGCTCGATTATTGGGAGGGTGTGCTCGATTCGGACGAGCTTATCCCGCAGCCTGTCATGCGGGCGGCGATTCGCTGGATGCGCCGAAATCCGCCTCCTCCCGCGCAAAAGATCTGCGTCGTGCACGGCGACTATCGCACCGGGAATTTCCTCTATGACGAATCGGGCCACATCCACGGCATCCTGGATTGGGAGATGGCCCATCTCGGTGACCCGCTCGAGGACCTCGGATGGAGCCTGAACCGCGTATGGTGCTGGGCACAGGATAATCGGCGCGGCGGGCTTGTGCCGCGCGACCGCGCGATTGCCATCTGGGAGAAGGCCAGCGGGCTCAAGGCCGACCCTGCCGCGCTGCACTGGTGGGAACTCTTCGCGACCGTGAAGGGACAGGGAATCTGGGTATCGAGCGCTCATGCCTGGGAAACGGGCGACAACAAGGACCCGATACTGATCCTGAGCGCGTGGTCGCTTATGAATAGCCAGGACCGTGCGGCCCTGGAACTGATGGGGCATCTGCGATGAGACCGCCTGTTCCAATTGCATTCCAAACGATGGCGATGGACCTGTTTATGCGGGTCGTTCCCGCGATCAGTCCCGCCTACCACCAGGGAACGGTGGGGATGATCGGTACGATGCTGTCCATTGCGAGCGAAGAATGGGATCGGGCGGCGAGCCGGCGTATCGAGGAGAATGGCCGCCTGCGGGAAATATTCCGGGAAGCGATGCCGGTCGTTAAGGACGCCACCCTGAAGGCGCGGCTTGCCGCCCTCGCGGAGACAAAGGACAGCGACTTTCGAGTGTCGGCGCTGGAGAGCAACAACTGCACGCTGCGTGCGGCGCTGATCAACCTGCACGCCTACGTCGAATCGCAACCGGGATCTGACGCGCGCAAGCTCGAGGAAACCATCTGGCAGGAACTGGCCCATTCCACCGAACGCCGCCGCCTTTCAACCGCCCCCTTCTAGGGCATTTCCGCCGCTCCTGTTTCGCCACGCCTGCGCTGGCTTATGCGCTTGCGCCAGTGGGCAGCTTTGACGCGCTTGGATAGAATATACGCCCCATGCGCTGGACAACCTCGAAGATACGGCAGTCGTTCCTCGACTTCTTCAAGGAACGCGGTCACACCGTAATTCCGTCTTTTCCGATCGTCCCCAAGGGCGATCCGACCCTGCTCTTTGTCAATGCCGGAATGGCGCCGATGAAGGACTACTTTCTCGGCATCCGCACACCTCCGAGCCGCAGGGTCGTCGATTGCCAGAAGTGCCTGCGAATCTCCGGCAAGCATAATGACCTCGAAGCGGTCGGCCGCGACACCTACCATCACACCTTCTTCGAGATGCTCGGAAACTGGTCGTTCGGCGACTATTACAAGGCCGAGGCGATCGAATGGCACTGGGACCTGATCACCAAGGTCTGGGGCGTCGATCCGAAGCTGCTTTACGCGACGGTCCATGAGAAGGACGACGAGGCCGAGCAGATTTGGCTCAAGCTCGGCGTTCTGCCGCGCGATCGCATCATGCGCTTCGGCGACAAGGACAATTTCTGGGAGATGGGCGAGACGGGGCCGTGCGGACCGAACTCGGAAATCGATATCGACCGGGGAGAGAAGGCCTGCAGCGGCGGGGGCCATCCGGGCGTTGCGTGCGGCGTGAATGTTGACGGGTGCGAGCGGTTTATCGAACTCGGCAACCTGGTCTTCATCCAGTACAACCGCGATGGGTCGGGAAAGCTGACTCCGCTTCCACAAAAGCATGTCGATACGGGCTCGGGACTCGAGCGAATTGCGGCGGCGCTGCAAAGCCTCGAGCGCACCGACGGCAAGATTCTCGGCAACTACGACATCGACCTGTTCTCAACCATCATCAAGCGCATCGAAAGCGCAGCGGGCGAGCTGGGTAGCGGCGTGCGCTACGGCCACGATCCCGAGAACGACATTTCGTACCGTGCGATCGCGGACCACGCGCGCACGATGACGTTCCTGGTTTCCGAAGGCGTCAATCCCGGCAACTCCGAACGTGAATACGTCCTGCGGCGAATCATCCGGCGCGCCGCGCGCCACGGCCGCTATCTTGGAATCCATCGTCCGTTCCTCGCCATCGCCCATCAGGGCGTGGTCGAGGCGATGGGCGACGCGTATCCCGAGATTCGCGCCGCGGCGGCCAACGTCGCCAAAGTCATTACCGAAGAGGAAACCAGGTTCGGAGATACGCTCGACCGCGGACTGGAGCTTATCGACGAAGAGAAGGCGCGCCTCAAAAAGAGCGGCGGCAAGACGCTCTCCGGAGAAGTCGCCTTCAAGCTCTACGATACCTACGGCTTTCCGCTCGATCTCACCCAGGACGTGCTGCGCAACGACGGTATCGCGGTCGATACGGCGGCGTTCGACCGCCTGATGGATCAGCAGCGCGAACGAGCGCGGGCCGCGCGCAAAGAAGAATCGGCGGCGCCGGAAATCCAGATCGCCGCCGGAACTTCATCCCGCTTCATCGGGTACCATCGCTACGATGGCGAGTCCGAGGTGATCGCGGCCGGCGCGCAGGACGGCGGCGCTATCGCGATCGTCGTGGCGGAAACGCCCTTCTACCCCGAGGGCGGCGGTCAAATCGGCGACCGTGGCGTGATCGAAGCCGAGTCGGGCGCGCTCGCCGAAATCACCGATACGCGCAAGGCGGACGGCTCAATCGTTCATCTCGGACGCATCCTGCGCGGCGATGCGAATGATTTCCGGCGCGGAGCTCGCGTCCGGCTCAATGTCGATCGCATCCGGCGCGACGCGGCGATGCTGAATCATTCCGCAACGCACATCCTCCATTACGCGCTGCGCGACGTCCTCGGCACGCACGTGCATCAGGCCGGATCCCTCGTCACGCCCGACCGCCTGCGCTTCGACTTCAGCCATCAGGGCCCGGTAGGTCCGGATGCGCTGGCGACGATCGAAGAGGAAATCAACGCGCGGATCCGGGAAAATGCCGGCGTCGCGGTCGAGGAGATGGCGTACGACGATGCGCTCAAGGCGGGCGCGCTCGCGTTCTTCGGCGACAAATACGGCGATATCGTCCGGGTAGTGCGGATGGGTGATTTTTCGGTCGAGCTTTGCGGCGGAACCCACGTCAATCGCACCGGCGATATCGGGTTTTTCAAGCTCGATGCCGAATCCGGCGTCGCGGCGGGCGTGCGGCGAATCGAAGCCGCCACCGGACAGAGCGCTCTCGAGGCTGTGCGCGAGCAGGAAAGGCTGCTCAGCGAGATCGGCGCGAAGCTCGGCTCGAGCGACGTAGCCGCGCTGGATCGATTGGAAAAAATCCTCGCGCGCGAAAAAGAACTGGAAAAGAAGCTCCGCGCGCTCGAACAGAAGCTCGCCGGCGGCGGCGCGGACGGCGCCGCCGAGAAGGTCCGCGAAACCGCCGGCATCAAGGTCGTGACGCGGCGCGCGGACGGAATCGATCCGCGCGCGCTGCGCGAGATGGCGGACCGGATGCGCCAGAAGCACGGCTCGGCGGTGGTGGCGCTCGGCTCCGATCAGGGAGAAGGCAAGGTCGCGCTGCTCGTGGCGGTAACTTCCGACCTCACGAGCCGCGTGAAAGCCGGCGAGATCGTCAAGCAAATCGCTCCATTGATCGGCGGTTCCGGCGGAGGCCGCCCGGACATGGCGCAGGCGGGCGGCCGCGACGCGTCAAAGCTCGACGAGGCGCTCGAGCAGATCGCGAGCCTGATTCGCTAGCAATACTTCCACGGCGCGTGCCACGCTCGTTTAGCCGCGGCGAGGTTCCGCCGATCCCGAGGATTGAACGGGCCACTTTCAAAGTCCGGCAGATTTGGCATACGATGGACCAAACGCCGCGCCCGGCGCGGCGCATGCAACCCGAGGTAGCGACGGCCATCAGCACTTCACGCGGCCAGGCGGTTTCAGAGCGACCCAGCGAAGACGCGCTGGAACTTCACTTCGACGATCCCCGCTTACTGACTGATCTTCTCGGCCAGCACGATGCGCATATTCGCACGCTCGAGCAGGCGCTCGGCGTCCGGATCGGCGTGACCGGCACCTCGATGCGCATCAGCGGCCCGCTTTCCGAGCAGGCGCTGGCCGGCAAGGTGCTGGGCGAGCTCTACGATTTGCTCAAGCGCGGCTACCCGATCTACCCGAGCGACGTCGAGTACGCGATTCGTATCCTGCGCGGCGACCGCAACGCCGAGCTCAAGGATATCTTCCTCGACACGATCTACGTCTCCGCGCACAAGCGCGTCATCTCGCCCAAGAGCATCAACCAGAAGCTCTACATCGATGCGATCCGCTCGCACGACATCGTGTTTGGAATCGGCCCCGCTGGAACGGGCAAGACCTATCTCGCGATGGCGATGGCGCTGGCGGCGCTGATGAAGAACCAGGTGACGCGGATGGTGCTGTGCCGGCCGGCGGTCGAGGCGGGCGAGAAGCTCGGCTTTCTGCCCGGCGATCTGGCGGAAAAGGTGAATCCATATCTTCGCCCGCTCTACGACGCTCTGCATGACATGGTCGATTTCGACCGTGCGCGGCGGATGCTCGAGCGGGGGACGATCGAAGTGGCGCCGCTCGCGTTCATGCGCGGACGCACCCTCAACGATTCATTCATCATCCTTGACGAAGCCCAGAACACGACCTCCGAGCAGATGAAGATGTTCCTGACGCGCCTCGGCTACAACTCGAAGGCGGTCATCACCGGCGATATCACGCAGATCGATCTTCCGAGCGGCAAGCTTTCGGGGCTCAAGGAAGCGCGCACTGTGCTCGCGAACACCCAAGGAATCAAGTTCATCTACTTCAACGATCGCGACGTGGTTCGCCATCGTTTGGTCTCCGCGGTGATTGCGGCATACGAATCCTTTCAGCACGAAGGGCCGGCATCGCCGGACGGCGGAAATTCCTGAAGAAAAGTGGCGGTCGCACTCCGAGTCGCATCCGCACGCGCTCGCCCGTATGCCGCGGCACTGCGCCGGGACGCGGCGCGGCTGCTCGGCGCAATTGGGCTCGGGCGCTGCGAGCTTTCGCTAATCGTTGTCGATGACGCGACGATCCGGGGACTGAATCGCGAATTTCGCGGCAAAGACGCTCCCACCGATGTGCTCTCGTTCTCGCAGGTGGAGGAAGCGGGCGGACCGCCTCCGAATCCGGCGGAGATCGTGAATTCGCCCCGCACCGTTCTGGGCGACGTGGTAGTTTCAATCGATACTGCCCTGCGCCAGGCAAAGGAATTCGAGGTAGCCCCCGCGGCACGCCTGCGGAGGCTGCTGGTTCACGGAGTGCTTCACCTGATCGGCTACGACCATGAACGATCGCTCGCCGAGGCGCGCAGGATGTTCACCCGCGAGCGCGAGCTGGAAGCATCGCTTGCCTCCTGGGGCACAAGGCCCGTACCGCCCGCAAGGGGCCGCATTCGGAAGTCACGGACCCGATGAACGCGCGCCGGCCCCTGCCTGCCACACCTACGGCACTATTGACCCATTTCACTCGCTCGGCGCGCACCTCTTCGGCCATCGACAACCTGGTAGCGATCCTTTCCAGCGGAGCCATCCGCGGCGGGCGCAGGATGGTTCGCGGGGGCCGGCCGACAGTGTGTTTCTTCGATATCGCCCTGCCCGGCTTGAGCGCGATCCTCAAGCCCGAAAACCGCCGCCGATACGAGCCTTTCGGAGTAGCCGTGGACCGGCGCTATGCTTTCAAGATGGGCGCGCGACCGGTGATCTATATGCCCTGGCGCGAAGCGCGCGCGGCCATAGCACCCGCGGAGCTGTGGCGTGTGGTAAGCTTGGAGATAGAGCGCAATCCGCCGGTCGATTGGACCTACGAACGCGAATGGCGTTTGCCGGGCGATCTCCCGCTTCAGCCGGGTTTGTGCGTAGCACTGGTAGAAACCTGGCGCGACGTTGATGAGATCTATGACCGGTTCGATGGGCATCCGCCCTGCGCCGGCGTGATTCCGCTTAGGGAGCTGTTCGGAACCGGCAAATGAACGCCTCGAATTCACTGACGCGCGCCGCGCTGTGTATAGCCAGCGGATTGGCGCTCGCGCTTGCGTTCCCGAAAATCGACCTGAGCCTGTTCGCCTGGGTCGCGTTTATTCCTCTTTTCTACGCCATCGACGACGCGCCGCTTCGGCGCGTGCTCGGATGGGGCTGGCTGCAGGGATTCGCGTTTTTTGTCGGCTCGATGTACTGGATCGCGATTCCGCTGCACGATTTCGCCGACGTGCGGATGTCAATTGCGGTCCTGCCGATGCTGCTGCTGGCGGCCGTGCTCGCCTGCTACTCGGCGGTCGCAATCTGGGCGGGCGAGTTTTCCGCGCGCCGGCTCAAAATTCCGATGATCGTTACGATGCCGGTGGCATGGGCCGCGGTCGAATGGGTCCGCACCTATTTCCCCATCGGCTTTCCCTGGAACCTGCTCGGCTACGCCGCCTATACGCATCTCGCGCTGATCCAGTTCGCCGAGTTCACCGGCGTCTATGGAATCTCCGCCCTGATAGTCTTCTTCAACGCGGTCGCGTACACGGTGCTCTTCCGCCGCGGACGGCCAAGGATGCAGGCGGCGGGTCTCGTTTCACTGACCGTGCTGATGCTCGCGGTGATCGGGTTCGGCAGCTACAGGATCCAGGAACTCAAGCGGCAACCCCCCGAAGGTTCTATACGGGTGGCGATGGTGCAGGGCGACATTCCGCAATCGATCAAGTGGGATCCCAACTTTCTCCCGCAGAGCTTTCGGATTTACGAGGAGGAGTCGCTCCACGCGGCGAGGCAGGGTGCCGACCTTATCGTATGGCCCGAGGCGGCCGCGGCATTCCCGTTCCAGGCGGATGGCAAATATCCTCCTTCGTTCGCGGATTACGAATCCTATTACGATGCGCTCCTCAAGCTGGCGACTTCGGCCGGAGAACCAATCCTGTTCGGCGCGCCGGCGATAGCCAGGCACGACGGACACTATGGTTCCTACAATCGGGCGGACCTCGTATCGGCCGAAGGAAAGCTGGTCGCGCACTACGACAAGATCAACCTGGTGCCGTTTGGCGAATACGTTCCGGCCCGCAAACTGCTCGGCTACTTCGTAAATCGCGTGGTCGAAGGATTCGGCGATTTGTTTCCCGGTTCTGAACAGACCTTGTTTCCCGTCAAGGGCGCCCGGCTCGGCGTGCTGATTTGCTATGAAAGCGTGTTCCCCAACCTCACCCGGCTCGAGGTGAAAAAGGGAGCCGATGTGCTGGTGAATATCACCAACGATGCCTGGTATGGCGAAAGCTCGGCGCCCTTCCAGGCGCTGGCGATGGCGGCGATGCGGTCGGTCGAGACCAAGACGCCCATGATTCGCACCGCGAACACCGGAATAAGCGCGATCATCAAGCCCTCTGGAGAGATCACCGCGCGCACTCCCCTGTTCCAGCGCGAAACCGAAATCGAGGACGTGACCTGGCATCCCGTGCGCACCGTGTACACCATGGTTGGCGATCTGTTTTCGGAAATTTGCTTCGCGCTCACCGCTCTAGCGGTGCTCGCCGCGTGGTTTCGCCCTCGCAAGCCAAACCAGCTTGAAGCGGTCGTCCAGCAGATTCTGACCACGAATGGCGCTGGCAGGCGGCGCGAGGCTTCCTGACGATATTCGCATCCCTTCCCGGTCCGCTCCTCGCAATCGCGCGGGGGGCGGGGCACCGCGATTAAGTCGCGCTCCGACTTGTGGCAGAATAATCGATTATGCTCAGTGACATGCGACAACTTCTGACTGATTTCGAACAGCGCGCCGAAAAGCTCGGGAGGCGTCTTTGACGTCCCCAGCCTGACCGCCCGCCAGAACCAGCTTCTCGAACAATCCAGCAAACCCGATTTTTGGGACCGGCCCGAGGCCGCCCAATCCGTGCTGAGAGAGCAGGACCGCCTGCGCGCGCAACTCGCCGGGTTCGACCGCCTCAGGAAGAAGCTCGAGGAGTCGCGGCTGTTTTTCGAGATGGCCGAAGAAGAAGGCGCCGAGGAATCGGAAGCCGCGCGCGAAACCGCATCCGCATTGAACGCGGTCCGCGAGGAGCTCGAACGCCAGGAGCTCCAGGTGATGCTCGGCGGTGAATACGATCGCCTGGGCGCAATCGTCTCGATCCATCCCGGCGCAGGCGGCATGGAGGCGCAGGACTGGGCCGAGATGCTGCTCAGGTTGTACCTGCGATGGGCGGAACGCCGGGGTTTCAAGACCGACCTCGCCGATCTGCAGCCGGGTGAAGGCGCGGGAATCAAGAGCGCGACGTTCGAGGTCGATGGCGACTACGCGTACGGCTATCTCAAGGCCGAAGCCGGTATCCATCGCCTCGTGCGCATTTCGCCCTACGATGCGAACGCGCGGCGGCATACCTCGTTCGCATCGGTGTTCGTGTTTCCCGCGATCGACGACAAGGTCGAGGTGGTAATCAATCCTGCCGACTTGCGCGTGGATACGTTTCGCGCGTCGGGCGCCGGCGGGCAGCACGTCAATAAAACCGACTCGGCCGTGCGGATGACGCATATTCCGACCGGAATTGTCGTGAGCTGCCAGAACGAGCGCTCGCAGCACAAGAACCGCGCGATGGCGATGAAGATTCTGCGCGCGCGCCTGTTCGAGCTCGAACAGCGCAAGAAGCAGGAAGAGCTCGCTAAGTTCAGCAAGGAGAAAAAGGACATCGCGTGGGGCAGCCAGATCCGATCCTACGTCCTGCAGCCCTATCAGCTCGTCAAGGACCATCGCACCGGCGTCGAAATCGGCAATACCGACGCGGTGCTCGACGGCGCGATCGATCCCTTTATCGAGGCGTACCTGATGGGCGTGCGCAAGGGCGACGCCGACAAGGATCTGGAGTAGCGGCCGCGGCGGCGAACGCGGCTTGCTTAACCACCCGCAACCGATCCAGAGTTGCATAACGCAACCAGGAGCTTATTCGATGATCGACCTTTATTTCTGGCCCACCCCCAACGGCTACAAGATTACGGTGATGCTCGAGGAACTCGAGCTCAAGTACAACGTCATCCCGGTCAATATCGGCAAGGGAGACCAGTTCAAGCCCGAATTTTTGAAGATCAGCCCGAACAACCGGATGCCGGCGATCATCGATCACGATGGTCCGGGCGGAAAGCCCTTTCCGATCTTCGAGTCGGGCGCGATCCTGATGTACCTCGCGGAAAAGCACGGCAAGCTGATGCCCACCGACATGCGCGGCAAGTATGAAGTCGTGCAGTGGCTGATGTTCCAGATGGCGAGCGTGGGCCCGATGCTCGGACAGGCCCATCACTTTCGCGTCTACGCGCCCGAGAAGCTTCAGTACGCGATCGATCGCTATACCAACGAAGCCCGCCGCATCTACAACGTGATCGACAAGCGGCTCAGCGAAGTTCCTTACCTGGCGGGCGCATATTCGATTGCGGATATCGCCGTCTATCCCTGGCTCGTGCCGCACAACATGCAGGGGCAGAACCTTGACGACACCCCTCATCTGAAGCGATGGTTCGAAGAGATTCGCAACCGTCCCGCCGTGCAGCGCGGATTCGCGGTTATGGCCGAGGAAGTCGCGAAAATGCGCGCAGCGCAGGCGGCGCGGCAGCAACCGCACGACAAGGAGTCGTGGAACAACCTGTTCGGCACCAGGCAGTTCGAAAAGCGATAGAGAGGGCGCTGCCCGGCCCCTTTGATGCGAACGGCCGCCGATGCGTGAAGCTGCATCGGCGGCCGTTGTTCGTTTCAGTCCCTGTTCGATTCGGCTATTGCGCCATCGCCTGCGCTTCAGCGAGCAGCCTCTGCCCCTCGCGCAGGATGATTTTGATCTCGGCTTTGTTCGGACGCTGGCCGTTGAATTCCGCATCCTCGATGATCCGCCTCATCCTGCCGGCCAGTGAATCGCGCGCCTGGGTCCAGTCGTCGATAGTGTTCTCCATCGCGATATAGGTCGTGTCTCCCGGCGAGTTGCTGGTCAGCGCCTTGGTTGACACCGACAGAGTCGCGGATGCGAGCGCTCCGAATGGGGCGTTAATCTGCTTGTAGACCTGCCCGAGCTGCTGGAGCATCGTGAGTGCCTCTCCATTGAGCGGTTTGGCGAGCGCTCGCTTGTTCAGGAATTCGGTCAGCACGCGTCCGTCGTGTACGTAATCGTCCTTCAGGCCCGTGAGATACATGATCGTCGGGCGCACATCGACGTGGTCGGTGAAAAATCCCGCGGGAATTCCGCGACGCCGCGCCGGAGCTCCGAGCAATGGCGTCGGCCCCACCAACCCCAGGTTGTTCACTCCGGGTCCTACGATGCCGATGAAGGTGCGCGCGATCTCGGGCTGAATGTCGCCGTGATTCCAGGCGAACCCGGTTCCCTGAACCGGGGTGGCCGGACCGACGGATTCAAAGAAGAAGTTGGGATTGCCAAAGAAGGTGAAACTCGGGGTGCGCGCCTGATCGAAGCCGACCATGTGCAGCATCTTCTCTCCCACCGGATCAACCATCGCGGCCATCAGGTTCTCGCTCTTGTTGGTGTAGATGTTCGTCGCCTGCAATCCCGCCATCGTCCGCTCGAGCTGCCGGGTTACCGGATCCGCCGGCCCGGGTTCGCCCTCGATATAAACCGTGGGCGCGTCATCGAAATGGATGAAATACGGGGTGTTGTCGCCGGCGTTGGTGGTGAGCTGGTTCAGATTGATGTCCAGTTCGCCCACGCCCTGCGCGTAGGTGCAGGGGGTGTGCACTCCGTCGCAATTCGATGGAGTCGGCGCGCCGCCGACAAAGTGGTCGCCTTCGTCCGGAGTGATCACAAAGAGCGTGTTCTGCGGAGTTATGCCGTCCTTCTGCAGCCGCGTAAAGAACTCGCCGAATGCCTGATTGTAGGCCGCAAGCTGAGCGACATAGCCCGCTTCGCCCGGACCAAACGTGCCTCCCTTCTCGTTGTCATGCGCATCCGCAATGTAGGCGAAGACGATCGGCACGTTATGCTCCAGCATCGTGGCCACCGCCCCGAGAGTTTGAGCCGCGGTGGGACTGAAACCGGGAAAGCCGGGATTTCCCTTGCTGTCGGTGATCACATTGCCGTCGATATCCTTGAGCGGTCCGCCAAAGGCCTGGCTGATGTACTTGGCGCCGATCAGAGCGTTGAAATTGACGTAGCCTCCCGGCTCTCCGGGCAAAATGTCCGCCACCGCGCCGTTACCGGCCGTGCAGAGAGAGCTGCCCTGAGCGCAATGGATCGCCTCGCCCACAAAATCGGTGTTCTGCTGCGCGGGGGGTTCGGCGGCCTCGGGCGAGCTCGGCCCAAACACCTTGACGACATCGAACGGCGTGCGTTCCAGCACGATGTTGGCGGTCGAAAACGCTCCTACATCGCATCCCGCGCGCGTGAATGGGACCCACGGCGCAGGCATGTTGTCGCCCGTCTCGGTGACCAGCGCGAAGTTGTCGTCGTCCGTGGCGGGATTGATGTCCTTGATCAGATCGGTCCAGTAAAAGAAGGATGACACGCTGCTTACGCCCAGCGGATCGGACGCCGTGATCGGCGAAAACACTCCCAGGCTGTTGGCAACGGCGACCCCGTCCCGATCTGAGTAGACGCCGGTCTGCGTGGTAAGAATGTCGTTGGCGGTGTGCGAGATCAGCACCGCGTGATCGTCGGAATCGAGCGTGCCGTTCTGCTCGATGAAGTTGAGCAGATTGGGCATCTGCTCCAGGTCCGAGGGAACGTTGGGATTGTCGCGGGTGAAGTGTACGTTGTCGAACTCGATATACACAACATGGGTGATGCCCACCGGCGAGTTCAGCTTGCACGCCGCCTTCGCCGTCGCAGGCTGAAGAAGGGTTGCAAGTGCCAATGTCGCCGCGAGCATCCGGGGATAAGATGTCGCCATACGGTGTCCTCCCTGGATTCGATCAATCGTTGGGAGAACTAGTTAACGCGGGCGAATAACCACGATGCGACTTTTGGGTCATCAGAAAGTTAAATGGACTTTAAGCGTTATGCGGCAAATCGGCCTCAACCAGACAAATCGAAATGACCTTAGCCGATGATGGAAACAGGCGAAGAATCCGCGGGCGCGGACTCGGGCACCCTTGCCTATGAAGCGTTGCTCGCGGTCGCGACGCTCACGCTATGGCCGGTTCTCGACGAACGGGCAATCGGGAGCCTGCGGCAGCGGACGCGCGCGCTCGTGTTCGTACCGATAATCGGCTTTATCGCAGGCGTCGTGCTGGGCGCGATCGATCGCCTCCTCATGCCCACTTTGGGAGCCGGCGCGCGATCTCTGATCGTGGTGGCGCTTGCCGCGATCGCGATGCTGTTTCTGCCGTGGCGGGGAATTGCCGACACGGTCGCCGCGCTGCGCGCCGGAACCCGGCCCGCATCGACCGGGCTCGCGCGGATTGGCCCTCTCGGCCTGGCCGCTGCGCTGGCGGCATTCGCCCTGGAAGCCGCCCTGCTCTCCGGAATCGGAGATTCCGCGACACGCACCGCGGCGCTCGTGATGGCATCGATGCTGGGACGATGGTCGATAGTCCCGGTGGCGTACGGCCTCATGCCCGCAGAGCGATGGGGTCTTGGCTTGCCGTTCGAGGGCGGGATCGAATTTCGCGAATTCGCGGTCTCCAGCGTAATCGCGCTTGGCCTGACGCTCGCGCTTTATGCCGGCCTGGGGTTGGCGGTTACCGTGGTGCTCGCGATCGTCATCCTGGGCTTGCGCCTGCTGTTCAGCCGCCGCTTAGGGGGCGCGCCGGGGTTCGCGCTGGCGGGAGCCAGCGCGATTGTCGAGATCGCGGTAGTCGCAACCGTGGCCGTCCTGGCGAGATAATTCGCGAAGGCGCTCGTCGAGTCGGCCAGCCTTGCAGCCGTCGCGATCTCGCCCGTCCGGACCGCCTCATCCGTTGCGCTTCAACGCTTCTTCCCAGACCCGCTTCACTTCCGCGCGCAGCTCTTCCATCGTGCCTTCGTTGCGAATGACCAGCTTCGCGTAGCGGATTCGTTCAGCGTCCGGCAGTTGAGCGCGGATTCGGGCTTCGGTCTGTTCCGGTTTCATGCCCCGATCCCGCTCAACCCGGGCGATGACGCGGTCGCGCGAGGCGGTCACCAGCCAGATTTCGTCAAACAGCGGCATCCAGTTCGCTTCGATCAGAATTGCGGCCTCGACGACGATCGGCAGTTTCTCTCCGCGCGATCGCATCTCACCGATCAGCTCCCGCATCCGGTCCAGCGTCCGCGGCCAAACGATTGCGGTCAGCCGCTTCAGTTGCGCGGGATCGGCAAACACGATGGGGCCGAGCCTGGTGCGATCGATCGTGCCGTCGGGCGCGACGATTCCGCGCCCAAATGCCGCGACCACTTCATCGTACGCGCTCGCGCCGGGCGCGTAGGTGGATTGCGCGACCTTGTCGGCATCCAAAATCGGCGCTCCCAGTTCCGCGAGCATCTTCGAAACCGTGCTCTTCCCTGATCCAATCCCGCCAGTAAGCCCAATCGTCAGCATCGACTCGTTCGCCTCATCTTAATCGCCCCGAGACCGCTCTCTTCTCTTCCTCGCCCCAGGTATGGAGCTTGTAAAGATGATTGAAAAAGCCGTCGCGCGCGCGAAGCTCCCCAAATGTTCCGGATTCTTCTATCACGCCTTCGCGCAGGACCAGAATGCGATCGGCGTTGCGGATAGTGGAAAGGCGATGCGCGATCACGAGCGTCGTCCGCCCGCGCATCGCTTCCTCGACCGCGGCGAGCACCGCCGCCTCGGTCTCGACATCCAGCGCGCTGGTCGGTTCGTCCATGATCAGTATCGGCGCGTCCTTGAGCAGAGCGCGGGCGATGCTTACCCGCTGGGCCTCGCCTTCCGAAAGCGTGCGGCCTCCGGGCCCGACCGGTTCCTCAAGTCCCCGCGGCATGGCCGCGATCACCGCTCCAAGCCGTGCGAGGTCCGCGGCCCGCTCAACTCGATCGTCCGCCGCCGCGGGGTCGCCGTAAGCGATATTGAGCCGCAGCGACCCTCCCAGTACCAGCGGCGGCTGCATCACCATCGCGATATTCCGCCGAAGCGATTGCAGGGTGACGTTGCCGATGTCGATTCCGTCGATTCGGATCGCGCCCTCCTGCGGCTCGTAAAATCGCGCCATCAGCAGGGTCAGCGTGGTCTTGCCCGCGCCGCTCGGACCCACGATCGCGATACGCTCGCCCGGATCCGCGCGGAAACTGATGCCGCGAAGCAGGATTCGGCCGGGCTCGTAGCTGAACCCTACGCGGTCAAACTCGATTGCGCCTCGCGCGCGGCCGAGCGCTCGAGCGCCCGGCCGATCCCCGATTTCCGGATCGATGGCAAGCAGCTCGAAGCATCGCCGCAGGCTCGCCTGCGAAGTTCGCACCTGGCCGTAGGTCTGAAAGATCTCGTTCAGCGGCGCATAGAGCGAGGCGAGATAGGCCGTAAACACAACCAGATCGCCGATCGTAAGCGCCCCGCTCATCGCGTGCCGAGCGCCCAGATAAACCACCGCCGCCGTGCCCAGCGCGATCACAACATTGACCACGCCCGAATAAGCGGACTGCGCGGTCACAAGGCGCAGATTCTCACCCAGACTCTGCCTGCTCGATTCGACGAATTCGCGATGCGACTGCGCTTCGCCGGTGAACGCCTGCACGACGTGGATCGCGGCGAGCGCGCCGTGCGCGATGGTGTAAACGCGGCTCTCTTTGCTGAGCTGCGTGTCCGCCATTCGATGGAGTTTGCGGTTGACCAGAGCGATCAGGATGAACAGGAACGGCACTACCGCCAGCGATACCACCGTGAGCATCGCGTCCATCCTGACCATCACCGCGAACATCGCCGCCAGCAGCACCATCGCTGAAGCCGCCGGAAAGAAGCCGTGCAGCGCGATGCTCTGAATCGAGAACGCGTCGTACGCGACGCGCGTCATAAGATCGCCAATCTCGCGGCGGCGATGAAACGACAGCGAGAGGCGCTGGAGATGGCCGAACAACTCGCCGCGCAAATCATTCACCATCCGCTGCCCGATCGAAACCGTCAGGTAGCCGTTCGCGACATTGACGGCGGCGAGAAAAACATAGATCGCCACCATCGCCAGGCACGCCGCCGCGAGCAACTCGCCCCGCGACATCGCCCCAAGCCGGCCGGCCAGCGGCTCGCCCCGCAATACGTTGTCGATTACCACCTTGAGCGGCCACGGCTTGAGCACCTCGGCAGCGGAGGCCACCATCACGCCGCCGAACGCGAGCGCAAACCGCCCCAGCAAAGGCCGGGCGCGGAGTATTATTTGCCCGTAGAGCCTGAGCGTTTCGCCGGGTCGCGGCTCAGGGGCGCCATCCGTAGTCACAACCCGAGCTAATCGGAAACGCAACAGGGGCGCAAACGCGGGTCCACCGCCTGCTTGACTGATCGGCCATCGAGTCAGGACAATCCGCCATCGCGTGCCGCCGATCGGGCTGACGGCCGGGCGCGCCGCGGTTAATCGCGTGGGCACTGCTCCGCAAAACTGGCTTCGTGCCGCCTCGAAAACCGTCGAGACGCGCGCCCACAGGCACGCATCGATCGTCAAGGCCTGGCGCATTTTCGTAAGCGCCGTTGAGAGTTTCTTCGAAAATGACGACCTGCTGCGCGCGTCGGCCCTGACTTATACCTCGGCGCTTTCGATCGTTCCGGTCCTGGCCCTGGCGTTTTCCGCCTTCAAAGGACTGGGAGGCACCGATCAGCTCCGGCCCCTGGTGGAGCGCTATCTGGCCTTCGGTTCCGAGCCCACCTCGAAACACCTGATGAGGTTTGTCGAGAACGTGAACGCGACCGCGCTCGGAACCGTGGGCGCCGCGTTCCTGGTGATTACGGTCATCTCCACTCTGGGCAACGTTGAGCAGGCTTTTAACAGCATCTTCCGCGTGCCGCGCAGCCGCGGCTACCTGCGGCGCTTTTCGGACTATCTGAGCGTGCTGTTCACGCTTCCGCTGCTGATCGCTGGCGCGCTCGCGATTACCGCGATGGCGGCGGTGCGAATAGCGTTCATTCCGTTCGTCGCGCGGCTGGCGCCGTACGGTTTTGTGTGGGCGGGATTTTTCTTCCTTTATGTCTTTTTTCCCTACACCAAGGTGCGTTACGGACCGGCCCTGATCGGATCGTTCGTCGCCGCGGTGCTGTTCCAACTCGCGCAGTGGGGTTACGTGACATTCCAGGTCGGGATGGCCAACTACCGGGCGATCTACGGCGCGCTCGCGACGTTGCCAATCTTCCTGCTTTGGACCTACATCGCGTGGTCGGTCATTCTTTTCGGCGCGGAGGTAACCGCCGCCGCGCAGCGGGGAGGCAGCGCCGCGATCGTGGCTCCCACCTCGGCCGGCTTCCAATGCGCGGCCACCCTGCACGTGCTCGTGATTCTCGCCCGCCAGCAATTTGCGCGCGCACGCGGCGCCACTCTGCTCGACCTCGCGCACGAACTCGGCGTCACGATCGGCGCGATCGGTCCGCTGGTTGATCGCCTCAAAGACGACGGATTGATTGTCGAAGCATCGGGCGACCACGCCGGCCACGGCGGACCGCTGCACCTGGTGCGCGCTCCGGAATCAATCCCGCTCGCCGACGTGGTCAACGGCCTCGTTGGAGACGACCCGGCCTGCTCCGGCGATTCGCCGGTCGCGGAAGTGATGCGGAAAATCGCGAGGGCGGAGATCGATGCGGTGGCGGGAGCAACGCTTGCCGATCTGGCGGGCCCGCATCCGCGCGACGAGAAGGTTTCCGCCACCGCGCGCGGCCGGCTTACCCCCGCAAAATGAATCCGCCCGGGTTCCCTTGTTGACCGGCCTACCTTATATTCGGCGACAATCAGCGAGACCCACATGCATCCACTTGAAACCGGCGATCTCTCCGTCAACGGCATCAGGCTTCGATTTTACGACTGGGGCGGCGCGGGCGATCCGATCGTGGTCCTGCACGCGACCGGCTTTCACGGCCGCGTGTACGGCCCGATCGCCGCGTCGCTGCGGAAAATCGGCCACGTTTGGAGCTACGATCAACGCGGCCACGGCGACAGCGATGCTCCCGAAGATTTGCTCAACTACAACTGGACTTTCACGATGAACGACCTGGGCGGATTTATCGCCGCGATGGGATGGCGAGGCGTGCGCGCTTTCGGTCATTCCGCCGGCGCGACCGCGATCGGCTCGCTCGCGTGCGAGCGTCCCGATCTCATTTCACGCGCGGTGCTCGCCGAGCCCGTGGTGTTCGAGTCGCCGTCCGCGCCGGAGCTGGGATGGCGCAATCCGTTTATCGAGCGAACCCTCAAACGGCGGCGGATTTTCGACAGCGTCGAAGCAATGTACGCGAACTTCGAGAACAAGCCGCCGTACGATACCTGGGACCGCGAAATGCTGCGCGACTACTGCGAATTCGGAACACGCGCAACCGCGGACGGCCGGCGCGAACTCAAGTGCAAGCCCGAAATCGAGGCGCGCTTCTACGAGACCTCGCGCGATTTCGACGGCCTGGGACGCATCATCAGGGCCGAAACTCCGATGCTCATAATGTTCGGCAGCCGTCCGGATTCGCTCGGCGCGACGCTGTCGCCGCGAATCGCGCGCGAGCGCAAAAGCGGCCGCGTCATCGACGTCCCCGATGCGGGACATTTCCTTCCGATGGAAAAGCCGGCGCTGGTGTCGGAACTCGCGGTTGAGTTCCTCAAGTGAGTTCGGCGCGCGGTGCGCGCGGCGGTCCGTTCAAGAGAGCGTGAGCTTCCCGCGTGTACACTCCGGCCCGCTCCTCGAGTATCAGCGGCGGCTCAACGATCACCTCGATACCGCCGTTCGCGCGCGCCTCAACCATCACCGACGACGCCGGCAGGCCGAGACGCGGATGGACGAAGCGCAGGCGCTTGGGTTCAAGCCTCCGCGCGCGCATCGTTGAGACCAGCTCAGCCGTGCGCGTCGCGGCGAAAATCATCGCGACCCGCCCGCCATTGCGGACGTATCGACGAGCCGCGGCGACGAATTCCTCGCACGACGCGCCCTCGCCGCCGCGCGCCTGGCGCCTGCTGCGATTCGGGCTCTCTCGTCCCGCCAGCCGCGCGTGAAACGGCGGGTTGGCGACAACGAGATCGAAGCTGGCGGGCTTGAGGCCTGCGATTGTTTTCGCGCGCAGATCCGCGCACACCGCGCGCAGGTTCGTAAATCCATTGATAGCGGCATTGCGTTCGATCAGCTCGGCCATCCGCGGCTGAATTTCGATCGCGACTATTTCGCGGGGCCGCGCGATGGCGTCAATCGCTGCCGCAATAACGCCGCATCCCGCGCCGAGCTCCAGTATCCGATCGCCGCTTCGCGCGGTGGCAAAGCGCGCGAGCAGAATCGAATCGACGGAAAAACGGTAGCCGTTTTTCGTCTGGACGATCGTGATCGCGCGGCCTAGGATCGTATCGTGAGTTTCATCGTCGATGGTCGCCATGGTCGATACAGCGGAAAAAGGGCAGCGTTACGCGCGGATATTTCGCAAGGCCGGCGCGTTTCTCGCCAAAGGGAACATAGCGCGCGCGGTTGAGGCCTTGAAGGAAGGGCAACTGCTGGCCGAACAACTGGGCGACAAAACGATGGCGCGGCGGTTCGCCGAAGAAATTGCCGCCGCCGGAAAACCCCCGCTTTCCGAATAGCAATTTCGGCCCGCCCGCAACGCGAATGCGCGCTGCCAAAGCGCCTTGACGGCGCGCAAATCGTACTTACGTTTTGTCACGTGGGGAGCGTGGCAAACGGACGGAAGACAAAAATCCCCCCGAAGCCCGCAACCCGAAAATTCTAACACTAGTCCTGGCGCGGATGCGCCGGCAGGAGGTTTCGGATGGAACTGCGAGTTAACGGATATGCGCCCGTCGCCTGGCCGTTTCGGCCATGGAATCGGCTGTGGGAAGAGCTTGACAAAGGAATGACCGAGAGTTTTGCGCCCCGCGCCGACGTAACCGAGGATGCGGAAGGCTATCACTTTTACTTCGAGATGCCCGGCATGAAGAGCGACTCGGTGGACGTGCGGATCGAGGACCAGAAGCTGATGGTGAGCGCGGAACGCAAACGCCCCGAATGGCCAAAAGAGACCACGATTCATGTGGCCGAGCGAACCTGGGGCCGGATGTATCGCGCGTTTACCCTTCCCGAGGACGCCGCCCACGACAACATCCGCGCCGCCTACCGTGACGGCGTGCTCGAAGTGACCGTCCCGAAGCGTCCCGAGGCGAAGCCGGTCAGGATCAAGGTCGAGTTGAACTGACGATGGGCTTTCAGAGCCGTCTTCTGCCCTCGCACAAGCGGGCCGGCGCCGCCAGACGCCGGCCCGTTGCGCTATTCGGGATAAAGACTCACGCTACCTGAAGGAGGAGCGTCATGGGCTACATCCTGCTGCTGATCGTGATTGCGATCGTCGTATGGGCGATCGTCGCGTACAACGCGCTCGTGCGGCTCAAGAACGAGGTCGATGGCTCATGGCGCCAAATCGATGTGCAGCTCAAGCGCCGCCACGACCTGATTCCCAACCTGGTCGAGGCGGTGAAGGGGTACATGCAGTATGAGCGCGACACCCTGACCCAGGTCGTCGAGGCGCGCGCCAAAGCCGTCGGCGCATCCGACCAAACCTCGCGCATCGCGGCGGAAAATCAGCTCACCGCCGGAATCGGACGCCTGCTCGCGGTGATGGAGAATTACCCGCAGCTCAAAGCGGACGAGAATGTGCTCAAGCTGCAGGAAGAGCTGACCACGACCGAGAACCAGATCGCATTCGCGCGCCAGGCCTACAACGACGTGGTGCTCTCGTTGAACACGCGAATCGAAAGCTTTCCATCCAACGTGATCGCGTCGAACTTTGGCTTTCACGCCGCGGAGTATTTCAAGGGCGCGCCCGAAGATCAGGCGGTTCCCAAGGTGGACCTTTCGATGGGGTCCGCGCGCCCGCAGAGCTGACGGCCGGACGGCGGGGCTGAAGCGCGATGGCTGCGGCCAGCGATTTCCGCGCCATGGAGGCGGCGAATCGCCGCGAGACGATCATCCTGGTCGTCACGATGATCGCGATTCTCGCCGCCCTGGGCTTCGGACTGGACCTCTGGGCCGGTGCGATTCGCATCCGCGACGGCAGCGTCGCGGGATTTCCTATCCTTACCGTCTTCGCACTGATTTTTGGCGGTGTGCAGGCGCTGATTTCCTTTTACGGCGGCGCGCAGCTAGTGCTCCTGTCGGTTCATGCGCGCCCGCTCACACCAGACACGGTGCAGCATCAAACCGTGCTCGACGTCATCAACGAGATGGCGATCGCGGCGCGGATGCCGGTGCCGCGCGCGTACTTGATGAACGATCCCGCTCCGAACGCCTTTGCCACCGGACGCGACCCGCAGCATTCGGTGATTTGCGTCACCCAGGGACTGATTGATCGGATGGACCGCGAAGAATTGCAGGGTGTGATCGGCCACGAGATGTCGCACATCCGCGATTACGATATCCGCACGATGATGATGGTGGCGGTGATGGTGGGAGGAATCGCGATGCTGAGCGATTTCTTCTTTCGCGCGATGTTCTATTCGGGTGGACGGCGCTCTCGCAGTTCCAGCAACGGCAACGGCGACGGCGGAGCGGGCGCGCTCATTTATCTGGCGGTGATGATCCTGGCGGTAGTCGCGCCGATCATCTCGCAGCTAATCGCGATGGCGATTTCGCGCCAGCGCGAATATCTGGCCGATGCTTCGTCGGTCGAGTTCACCCGCAATCCGCGGGCCTTGCTTCGCGCCCTGGAAGAAATCGCCCAGACCGAATCGCCGCTCAAGGCGGGAACCTCGGGCACCGCTCATCTTTTCATCGTCAATCCCCGCGAAGGGGTGCGCGAGGACAAGGAAGGGTTTTTCGACAACCTCCTGTCGACGCATCCGCCGCTCAGCCGGCGAATCGAGCGGTTGCGCGCGATGCTTGGGGCGGCGGGCGCGGCGGCGCAACTGCCACAATCGTAGCGCGCGATCTTTGCGCGGCATAAAGGCGATCGCATAAAAAACAGGCATCTGCGCCGATCCCGCAGCCGTGCCTGCCGCCGTTTCCATCGTTTCAGCACGGTGGCTTCGCATTTGCATTCAACGGGACACCGCCCTCGGCAGCGCCGGGGTGCTGTGTGTCCGCGCGAGAGCGGGAACCTGGAACAGATGCGAGCAACCGACCTGACCAAGCTGGACGTGAATATCTCGCGGGCGCGCGTGGTGCTGTCTCTGGTAGCGGTTCTGTCCATCTATATCGATCCCGCCACCGGCGGAGTCTTCTACATAAGCCGCTATGCGCTCATCACCCTGGGCCTGCATCTGCTCTATAGCGTATGCGCGCTCGTCGCGATCAGCAGGCGCGTCGGCACGCGGTACCTCCCGGCGGTTTCGACCGCGCTGGACATTCTTTTCGCGGCGGCGGTCGTTATTGTGACCGAGGGACCCACGAGCGCATCGTATGTTTTTTTCGTGTTCGCGATTCTCACGGTCGATTGCCGGACCGGCTTTCGCGATGCGGTGTCGGTAACGCTGTGCAGCGGATTCGTCTATTTCCTGTTGCTGGCATTTTCGGCGGACGGCTCGAAGCGGCTGTACGCGATGCGCGCGGCCTACCTGACCATCACCGGATATTTGATCGGATTCATCGGCCAGCAGCGCGCGAAATTCGAGTCGCGCATCCGGGAACTCGAAACCGGCGCCGAACGCCATCGTATTGCTCGTTCTCTGCACGACGGATACGTGCAGGCGCTGGCCGGGGTGGTCTTGCGCCTGGAAACCTGCCGCGAGCTGCTGGCGCGGGAGCGGCGCACCGAGGCGGCACTCCATCTCAAGGAGCTGCAAACCGGAGTTTCACGGGAGTTCGACCAGGTCAGAGCATATGTTCGCTCGCTGGCCAACCTTGACCAGACTTTCAACCCGGCCCTCGCGAACATTCCGGAAACCCGCTTTCGCATCCAGGCCGCCTTTTCCGCCCACGGCCTCGTGGTCGAACAGATTTTTCAGATCATGCTCGAAGGCATGCGCAACGCGCTGCGCCACGGCGACGCGCGCAACGCGACCATCGATGCCTCCGAGGACAACGGAATTATTCGCGTTTCGATCCGGGATGACGGGGTTGGATTTGCCGACGAGGGCAAGCCGCCGTGGGCGATCGCCTCGCGGGTCGCCGAATTCGGAGGCCATCTGCGAATTGCCCGGGGCGAAAGCCGCGGAGCGCATCTCGAAATCGAAATGCCCGCGGGATAAGCATGCCGATTAGACTACTGATTGCCGACGACCATGCTCTGTTTCGCCAGGGCCTCAAGTCCCTGCTCATGCTTCAGCCCGACATCGAGATCGCGGGAGAGGTCGAGCGTGCGGATGACCTCGAACGTGCTCTCGATGAGACTCGCTCAGATATATTGCTGCTCGACTTGCAGATGGATCGATGGATGGGAACGGATCTCGACGCGCTCGCGCGCCGCACGCAGGTCGTGGTGCTGACCGCCAGCGAACGGATCGAGGACGCGCTGGTTTCATTGCGCAAAGGCGCCCGGGCAATCGTACAGAAGCGATTCGCCGTGGAAACCTTGATGGAAGCGATTCGAAGTGTTGCCGGCGGTCTGGTGTGGATGCCTCCTTCGCTGCAGACGGAGGTGGCGGCGCAAATCGGCAGCTCCTCGGATCAGCGGCTGACCGCGCGCGAATCCGAAATCGCACGCTATGTAGCGGAGGGAATGCGCAATGCCGAGATAGCCCGGCGCCTTGCAATCAGCGAAAGTACGGTAAAAACCCACCTCAACAACATCTTTCAGAAACTGCATCTGCGCGACCGCGTCGAGCTGGCCCTGCATGCTCTCAGGGTCGGTCCCGCGGGACGGCCATAGTTCGCCCCATCGCGACCCACTGGTACGGCGCGCAAATTTGTGGAAAATGAGCAAGCTTCAGATATGGAAGGCCCGGCAATACCGGAATAGTCTGGGGCATCCGGGTATCAACTCGATTGAGTAATCATCCCAAGAATACTTCGTCCTACAAGCCCTCGCCTGCACGCAAGGAAATCAAAGACGTGCAGGGGCGCAGGCGTACGCTCACCGGCATCTTCATCGGTCCGCCGCGCGACGTAAAGGATCCGAGCATCCTTCATTCGATGTCGCTGGTGGCGTTCCTGGCGTGGGTTGGTCTCGGCTCCGATGGTCTGAGTTCGTCCTGCTACGGCCCGGAAGAGGCGTTCCTGGCGCTCGGATCGCATCAGTATCTCGCGGTTTTTCTCGCGATGCTGATGGCGCTGACGGTCTTCATAATCTCCGCGTCATATTCCCAGACTATCGATCAGTTCCCCTCCGGTGGCGGAGGCTACCTGGTAGCGACCAGGTTGCTGGGGCGCAACGCCGGACTGGTTTCGGGATGCGCCCTGATTGTCGACTACGTGCTGACCATCTCGATCTCGATTGCCAGCGGAGCGGACGCGATTTTCAGCTTCCTGCCCGCCGCCTGGTTCCATTACAAGCTCCACTTTTGCATCGCGATCGTACTGGTGATGGTGGCGATGAACTTGCGAGGCATCAAGGAATCGGTGCTGACACTGCTGCCGATCTTTCTGTCCTTCGTCGCGATGCACGCGGTCCTGGTGACGTACGCGTTCCTGTCCCGCGCGCCTGAGATTCCGACTATCGCGCACGACGCGATTCACCAGGTGCGCGACGGGGTCAACGCGCTCGGCACGATGGCCCTGGCGATCATCTTCCTGCGCGCCTACAGCATGGGCGGCGGCACTTACACCGGAATCGAGGCCGTAAGCAACGGCCTTCCGATTCTGCGCGAGCCGCGCACGGTGACGGGCAAACGGACGATGCTGTACATGGCGGCGTCGCTCGCCTTTATCGCGGGCGGAATCCTTATCGCCTACCTCCTGGCAGGCGTCGAGCCCGAGCACGGTAAAACGCTCAACGCCGTGCTGTTCGAACGACTCACCTCCAATTGGCGAATTGGCGCAGTGAACGTCAGCGTGCCCATCGTCACGTTCACCCTCATCACCGAAGGCGCACTGCTTTTCGTGGCGGCGCAAACCGGGTTCATCGACGGACCCCGAGTGCTTGCCACGATGGCGACCGATCGATGGCTTCCGCGGCGTTTCGCCAATCTGAGCGCGCGCCTGGTTACCCAGGACGGCGTGCTGGCGATGGGGCTCACGGCGGGCGCAATCCTGATCGGGACAGGGGCGCGGGTCGGGCTTTTGGTTGTTCTTTACGCGATCAACGTGTTCGTGACGTTCACTCTTTCTCAGCTCGGAATGAGCAAACATTGGTGGGAAGAGCGGAAGAAGGAACCCAGGTGGATGCGCAAGCTTGCGGTCAACGGCATCGGATGCCTGTTTACCGCTCTCATCCTGATGGTAACCGTCACGCTGAAGTTCAACGAAGGCGGATGGGTAACGATCGCGATGACGGGCGGGGTGGTCGCCGCCTGCTACATGGTGCGCCGCCACTACTCGAAGGTGGCGCGCGCCATCGACCAGCTCGAAGTCGAAATTTTGCCGCAGATTTTCAATGCCGCGGCCAAGGAGCCGCCGCCGCGCGACCCCGAAGCGCCGACCGCCGCCTTGCTGGTCAACGGCTTCAACGGCCTGGGGCTGGCCACCCTCACCACGCTTTCGCGCCTGTTCGACAGCCAGTTCAAGAATGTCGTTTTCATCAGTGTGGGCGAAGTTGACTCGGCGCTGCTCAAGAGCCCCGAAGAAGTTCAGCAGCTCGAATCAAAGGTCGCGGACGACCTCCTCGAGTACTGCAGGCTCGCGGCCGATCTCGGCTTTCACGCGGAACTGCGCACCGCGATCGGCACGGACGTGGTGCTTGAACTAAGGCGGCTGTGCGCGGAAGTCGCCTCCCAGTTTCCGCACACGGTCTTTTTCGCAGGTCAGCTCGTTTTTGGCGACGAAATCAATGGCTTCGTGAGCCGGTTCCTGCACAATCAGACCGCGTTCGAAGTTCTGCAGTGGCTTCAGCTTCACGGCCTCAGCCTGGTTATCCTTCCCGTCAGGGTGACGCCGGAAGATTCCGTGGCGGGGCGCGAAGCCTCGCTCAAAACCATCGCCGCCTGATCGCTCGCATAATCGATCGGTGCGTCGCGCCCGCAGCCCCGGGGCGGACGGCTTACTCCGCCTCGAGTGCGGCGCGAATTCCCGCCAGTTCCTTGCGGCGCTCCTTCCCGACGTCCGGATATTCGAGTTTCAGGTCGTGCAGGGTTTTGATGATGATGGCGGCGACGGCAATCCGCATGAACGGCTTGTGGTCCGCTGGAATCACGTACCACGGCGCCCATTCGGTGCTGGTGGCGTTGAAGCAATCCTCGTACGCGCGCTGATAGTCCTTCCAAAACCGGCGCTCTTCGACATCGGCGCCCGAAAACTTCCAATTCTTCTCGGGCCGATCGATACGTGCGAGGAAGCGGCGCTTTTGTTCCGCGTACGAGACGTTCAGAAAGAACTTCAGAATGATTGTCCCATTGTGGACCAGGTACTTCTCGAAGTTGTTGATCTCTTCATACCGCCGCTTCCAGATCTTCTCGTCCTTCCATTGCTTCGGCATGCGCTGGTCGTCGAGGAGTTGGGGATGCACACGGGTTACGAGAACCTCTTCGTAGTAGGAGCGGTTGAATATCACTATCTTGCCGCGCTCCGGCAGCCGCGCGGCGCATCGCCAGAGATAGTCGTGGCGCAGCTCCTCGGACGAGGGCTTCTTGAATGAATACACGTCGCAGCCCTGCGGATTTACGCCCGACATCACGTGCTTGATGGTGCCGTCCTTCCCGGCGGCGTCCAGCGCCTGCAACACGATGAGCAAGGCATATTCGCTCTGCGCGTAGAGGCGATCCTGGTACTCGGCGAGCAGCTCGATACCCTCGGCGAGCATCGCTTCCCACTCCTGCTTGGTTCGCGAACTCGGCATAAAGCCCGGATCGTAGTCTTTGTGCAGAGATATCTTCCGGTCCGGGGGAACCGCCAGCAGGTCTTTCAACTGCTCGATACGTTTGAGCGCGGCATGAAGGTCGATGGTCATATCTCCAGAGACATCATCACGGGCATCCCGATGTCGCAAGCGCGATTCGGTGCTTTTCCGCCCCCAGGAAGCGCGGGAGCATCCGGGGTTCTTCCGTCCATTTTGGCGCGCTTTTATCGCAAGGCGTCTCACTTGCGCCGGGCCCGCAGGGCGATATAGTTGGCGCCGAAACCAGGAGTTCGCCGGCGGCGGCATTCGCCTGTCCACCGGAAAGGAGTTGCTATGGCCGAATTTACCATGACGATCAACGGCAAGCCGGTCGCCGGATCGAAGACCGTGGGCGTGATCAACCCTGCCACCGGCAAGGTGTTTGCCCAGGTGCCCGATTGCTCGAAAGCCGAGCTCGATCAGGCGATGGAAGCCGCGCAAAACGCGTTTCCCGCCTGGAGCAAGGACATCAACGTCCGCCGCAAAGTGCTGGGCGACTGTGCCGCGGCATTGATGAGCCCGCCCGAGGGTCTCGCCCGGATGCTGACGATGGAACAGGGGAAGCCGCTGGACAAGGCTTCGCAGGAAGTGATGGGCACGGCGTTCTGGTGCCAGTACACCTCCACGCTCGATCTGCCGGTCGAGGTGGTGCAGGACAACGCCCAAAGCCACATCGAAGTCCGCCGCCGGCCGCTCGGCGTTGTTGCCGCGATTACCCCGTGGAACTATCCGATCATGCTGGCGATGTGGAAGATCGCGCCCGCGCTGCTCGCCGGCAATACCGTCGTGCTCAAGCCTTCTCCGTTCACGCCGATTACAAGCCTGATGCTGGGCGAAATTCTGCGCGATATCGTTCCGCCCGGCGTGCTCAACGTCATCTCGGGCGGTGATGAGCTGGGCGCGATGATGACGACGCACAAGGTGCCGCGCAAGATTTCCTTTACCGGCTCCGTCGAGACCGGCAAGAAGGTCGCCGCCGCAGCCGCGCCCGATCTCAAACGCGTCACGCTGGAACTCGGCGGCAATGACGCCGCAATCGTGCTGCCTGACGTCGATCCCAAGGCCGTCGCGGAAAAGATCTTCTGGGGCGCCTTCGAGAACACCGGCCAGATCTGCAGCGCGATCAAGCGCGTCTATGTGCACGAAAAAGTCTACTCGACCGTCCTCGAAACTCTCGGCGATATCGCCAAGGGCGTGAAAGTGGGCAACGGCCTCGAGCCGGGCGTTCAGCTTGGCCCTCTGAACAACAAGCCGCAGTTCGAGCGAGTATCCGAACTGGTCGAAGATGCGAAAAAGCACGGCGCGAAGATCGTCGCAGGCGGAAACCGCCTCGGCGGCGAAGGCTACTTCTTTGCCCCGACAATCGTCACCGAAATCTCCGACGGCGTTCGGCTGGTTGACGAAGAACAATTCGGACCCGCGCTTCCCGTCATGCCCTACAAGGACGTTGAAGATGCGGTCCGGCGCGCCAACGCGACCACTTACGGACTCAGCGGCTCCGTATGGGGCAGTGACGCGGATCGCGCTGCCGAAGTCGCCAAGCAGCTTGACTGCGGATCAGCCTGGGTGAATCAGCATCTGGCTATCGCGCCCAATCTTCCGTTTGGCGGCGCGAAATGGTCCGGCATCGGCGTCGAGAACGGTCCATGGGGCCTGCTCGGCTTCACGGAAATTCAAGTCGTAAACGTCGTTAAGTAGCTCGATTCGTCGCGATCGAAACGCGGCGGGCGGTTGGGATCGGAATGTCCCGGCCGCCCGCCGCTTTAGTTTTCGCCCTACTTTGCCGGCACGCATTCAACTTCGGGATCGTAGGTCTTCTCCAGGCGCGCCACCGCGTCTTCGATCTTCCGCGAATCGCCGATATACCGCTGCGTAAGCGCCGCCTGCTCGGCCTGATCCAGCTTGGCGCTGGCCAGCATCGTCAAGCGCTGTTCGAGGTACGTATCCGGCAGCTCGCTGAGCGTCGTCATCCCGACCGGCCAGGTGTTGATCTGCTGCTTGGGCCATCCAAAGCCGAAGAAGCTCCGGTACTCGAGCGCCTGCATCTCGCGCGCACGATCATCGTCAAGTCTGCCGTTGAACACCCATCCTTTCTGCGCCGCCGCGGCCGACGGCACCAAAAGCGGCGGGTCTGGAGTATGGAACCTGCACTGAGAGTTGATAACGGCGGCGTCGAGTTGGCCGTTTTCACTCAGAAAGGCCGCCGGACTTACCAGTCCGACCCTCGTCGACTTCTCCACCTGGTCGAATATCGAGGGCGGCGTAAGATTCGCGCTGAGACTCGCGGCCGAAGACGCGGTCGATGCGTTGTTGGCGCCGCTGGAAGATCCCGACAGCGCTCCCAGCAACGGCGCGGCGCATCCTGCCAGCAACATGAGCGAGATCGTGCACATCAACCATCTGACTGACTGGTTCAAGTGGCACCTCCGGAACAAACGCTGAGACGCTGTCGGGCGGTGAGCTGCCGCCCTCGCGACGAAGGCCCGCAGAGTATGAAGCGATTGTTCCACGCTCCGGCGATCGCCGCCACTTTTCTTTTCCGGCGCGACGCGCTGGCGATATCGCAGAAACGCGAGAGGAGGGCTTGACGCGCTACGGCTGCTGAACGCAGCAACTCTGAATTTCCGCTTGCGCCTGGTCCTGGTCCATCGGGTCCAGATGCGGCCGTCCGACAAGCCATCCCCAGCTTATCCTTTCCCGCAGATAGTGAACGCGCGGGTCGGCGTCGATCTCAACTTCGTCCTCGCTCTCGGTGCCGGCCCGGCATCCGGTGTGGCCGGCGGGGACGACGAATGCGTGATACGCGCCCGGCTCGATCGCGGCGCTCTGTCCGTCGCACTCAACCACCGGATGAATCAGCGAGCCGAAGAAGCTGTACGGGCGATACACGTAGATGACGGCGCTGTTCGGAGGCCCCTCCGCTCTTTGAAAGGCGGGGCCCTGCGCCGCGCATCCCGCGAGGGCGACGGCAAGGACAACCGCGGCCGCGACGAAACGAAGCTTCATTCGGTCCCGGCCACCGACTCGGCAAGCCTGCCGGCGTCGTTGTAGAGCTTTCGATCGATCGCATCGCGGACCGCGGCTCGCGCGGCTTCGTCCAACTCGCGATGAGTCGGCTCGGAAAGCAGGCTATAGGGCTTTTCGATGCGGCTCGAGGCGGTGTAGTCGCCGATCACTCGATCTCCATCCGATATCAGGAGCGAAGCGGAGGCGGTCACGCCATATTCACCCATCGGATACCCGGCATAGGTCAGCGGGTCGATGGCCGAAAGGAGCATCGGCGCGTGGTGCTCATCGTGAGTCAATTCTTCCCGGTAGGAGAAAGTTATCTGCGAGTCACGTGAAAGCGACATCGCGACCGCGGGCGGCAATTCGCCGGGGTCTCCACCGATCAAGCGGCCCTTGAACGGCAACGGATGGGCGTCGGCTTGCTTCGGGCCGGCGATTGCGGGCTGCTGGACGGAGCAGCCGGAGCACAAGACGGCGGCGAAGAATGCTGCCGCAAGCGCCAGGCGGCGCCGCGCCCGGACGGGCTGCGATGCTTTGCTCATCGCCCGCTATTTCACCGCAGCCGGGTAGCTCTCCTCAAGCTTGCGATAAAGGGTCTTGCGATCCACTCGCAGAATCGCGGCGGCTTCGGTCTTGTTGCCGGATACCTGGGCAAGCACGGCGCGGATATACTCGTGCTCGACTTCGTCGAGGCTCAGGCGGCGAGCCGCAACTTCGTCGAAGGTCCCCGCCAGGTTTTGCTCGCCGGTAACGCGAGGAGGCATGTCGGCGATCGTGATCTTGCCGTCGCGGCAGAGAATCACCGCGCTTTGGATTACGTTCTGAAGCTCGCGGATGTTTCCGGGCCACGAATAGCGCATCAGGCATTCGTTCGCCTTGGGATCGATCGCCGGCAAGGCCTTTCCGCACTCCACGGCGGCTCGCACCAGGAAATGCCTTATGAGCAAGGGAATATCCTCCGGACGTTCGCGCAGCGGAGGAACGTGGATGGTCACAGTGGCAAGGCGATAGAAAAGATCGGCGCGAAACCGCGACTGCGCGACCGCGCTCTCCAGATCGGTGTTGGTTGCGGCGACGATCCGCACGTCCACCCTGGCCTCGGCCGTCGCGCCAAGCGGCCGCACGCGTTTGTCCTCGATGACGCGCAGGAGCTTGGCCTGCAGCGGCACGGGCATGTCGCCGATTTCGTCCAGAAACAACGTCCCTCCCTGCGCCGCCTGGAAGAGCCCTTCCTTTGCGCCGCGCGCATCGGTAAACGCGCCTTTGACGTAACCGAACAGCTCGCTCTCGATCAGGTTTTCGGGAATGGAGGCGCAGTTAATCGGCACAAAAGGCCCGTCGCGGCGCGAGCTCGCGAAATGCAGCGCGCGGGCGAGCAGTTCCTTGCCGGTGCCGCTTTCGCCGAGCAACAGCACCGTAGCCGGCATATCGGCGACCTGGCGAATCGTCTCCAGCACCGCCACCATCCGCGGATTGGCCGCAACGATATTGGACAGGCCGTAGTTGGCGGCCAATTCGCCGCGCAGCCTCCTTACTTCGCGCCGCAATTCGCGATTTTCCAGCGCTCGCGACACCACCAGCAGGAATTCATCGTTCCCGAACGGCTTGGTGAGGTAATCGAACGCGCCCAGCTTCATCGACTCGACCGCATTGGCGATCGAGCCAAACGCGGTGATCATGATAACCGGCAGTGTCGGGAAGCGCCGCTTCAGCTCGGCCTGAAGCTGATGCCCGTTCATCTGGCTCATCCGCAGGTCGGAGACCACGAGGTCAGGCTCTTCCTCTTCGACCAGTTCGAGCGCCCGGGCTCCGGAATTGGCGCTCACCGCGGCGTAGCCGGCATCGCGAAGAACGTCGCAAAGTACGTTCGCCATTTCCGCGTCGTCATCGACGACCAGAATCTTCGGATCGTTGACGTTCATATCAGATCCTCTTTGGCTGACGGCGCCGTGTGCGCGATCGCGCCGTTCACCGGCGCGCGCGGCATCGTGACGCGGAATTTGCTGCCGCCGGATCCTGACTCGAAGCTAATCTCGCCATGATGGTCGCGGATGATCGACTGGCTGACGGCAAGCCCCATCCCGGTGCCGTTGCCAGGCTCCTTGGTGGTAAAGAATGGATCGAACACTCTGGCGGCGTGCTGCGGCGGAACACCCGGGCCGGTATCCTCGAACTCGACTTTCAGCATTCCCGCTTCGCCATCGCTTCCGGATCGCGCGCGAATATGCAGAGTGCCCCCCTGCGGCGTCATCGCGTCGATCGCGTTCATCGCAAGGTTCACAAACACCTGTTGAAGCTGGCCCGAGTCGCACTCGGCGACCAGCGGTTCTTCGCCAAGATCGGGCGTCATCGCGATATGGCGGCGCGCAGCCTCGGTCTCCACCAGGCTCATCGCGTGGCTGACGATCTGGCGAACGTCGCACAGCGAGCGATGCGACTCTCGGCTGCGCCCGTAGTCGAGAAGCATCCGAACGATTCGCGATACGCGATCGATCTGGCTGATGATTATTTCGAGTCCCTTGCGCGCCCGCTCCGAAACCGGCTCTCCATGCAGTACCTGCTCGGCCCGCCCCCGGATGATGCCCATCGGCGTCCCGATCTCATGGGCGAGCCCCGAAGCCAGCGTGCCGACGGTAGCCAGCCGCTCGGCGTGCTGCAGGCTGCGTTCGAGCTCCAGCTCGCGGCGATGCCTGGCAAGGAGGTCGCGCCGTGCGACGGTTAGCTGTTCGTCGAGCTTGCGGAACTCTTCGGTAAGCAGGCTGACTTCATCGGCGCCGGAGTAGCGGTCGCGCAATTCGCCGTCGGAGAAACGCGTAACCTTGCGGGAAAGCTCCGCCAGAGGCCTCGAAACATAGCGGCGGACCAGCAGCGGAATCAACGCCACCACCACCGCGATTATCACTATCGAAATGAAGATCGAGGCTTCGGTGCGAGCGGCCAGATCCTCGCGAACCTCGGTCCAGTCCTGCGCGACAAGCAGGTAGCCGAAGATATTGCCGGATCGGTCGCGCAACGGAACCACTCGCGCAAGCCAGTCAGTATTGCCGAGACGCTTCTGAAATTCGCTCGCCTCCGGATCTGCCGCCCTCGATTCCATCATCCTGCCGATCAGCTCCGCATCGCCCGGAACAGCGGTGCGCATCACGGTCAGGTCTTTTTTGAACAATGCCACCTTGGTGGTGTCGTCGGTCATACGGCGAAGGATGTCATCTACCTCGTCCCATTCGTTCCGGAGGACGTCGTTTTCCATTTCGAGGGCGAGGCTGCGCGTCGTCGCTCTCATCTCGCGCTCGAGATCGTTGACATAAACGGTGGCAGAGCGGCGGACGCTGACGTACATGCGGCCGAAAAGCAGCGGAGCCAGCGCAAGCAACAACGCCAACGTCAGCCTTGTGCCAATCTTCATCGAGCTCATTATAGCTACTTCGGTTGGGCCGTAAGCCAACCGGCTGGAGCTGTCGGCAACCAGACCCCAAGGTCAACCCTTGAGCAATCTGCCTGCCAGCAGACTCCGTGTCGGCCGAAAGTGGATGCGACAATGGCTTTGCCCTTGCCTTTCCTCTTTTCGCCATCAGATTTATGAATGTCGCGGCCAGTGCCCGGGATTGCCCTGCTGTAGCAAAAAGACCCATTCATGTTCGGCGGGCGGGGTGCTTTTCTCCAGCCATTCACTCGTCGCGGTTTTCACGGCGAGCGATTTCCGCTTGGCACGAAACCTGCCGTCTATGCTGCCAGAGGCAGTCGTCTGCCTTAGGTACTCGAGGAGCCAAATCAGAAATTCATAGATTGAAGGAATCGAGGTAGCCAAAACTGAACCTAAGGGAAGTCGCAATCGGGCGTGTGGCCCTGCTCTTCGGCGCCATCTTGACCGTAATGACGATTGTTCCCCCTCCTTCGTTGGCGCAGGCAGCCGACCGGGAGGTCACGGTCGAAGAGGCGGTCGCGATTGCACTGGAGAACAATCCTGATTACGCGGCGGCCGCCCGCGAGCTGATTGTCGCGCGGTCCGAGCTCGAACGCGCGAACTACATCAGCCAGTTCAACCCCGAACTGAACAGTTCGGGCGACTACAAGTCGCGCGCGGACCGTTCGAATACGCAGGACTGGCGGGTCGGCATTTCACAGCAATTGGAAATTTTCGGCCAGCCCGCGCTGCGCCGACAATCGGCCAGATACGGTCTGGAGAGAACCGCCGCCGATATACGCAATCAGGCGCGGCTTCTCGCGGCCGCGGTCAAGATGACCTTCTATGAATCGATCCGCTCCCGCAGCGAAACCGATCTGTTGGCCGAGTTGGCCGACCTCGATCGCAAGCTCAATGAAGCGGGGCAGGCGCGGCTCAACGCTGGCGAGATCTCGCAAATCGACGCGAATCTCGCGCGAGTCCGCTATGGCGAGAGCGAGCGGGCCCTGATCGAAAGCCGCGAACGCTATCGCCTCGAACGCTCCAGCCTCGGCAGGCTGCTTGGCGAGGCGGCCGGCCCCGAGCCGGAGCCCCGCGGCGCCATGACCATCGAGCCTCTGCACATCGACTCGAGCCATCTGCTGGAACTCGCCAAGCGCAATCGTCCCGACTACCAGGCGGCGCAACTCGAAGTGGCGCGGCTTAAGAACGAGGCGCTGCTCAACGAAAAGCTGGTGTTGCCGAATCCGACCATCGGCGCTTTCGGCGCCCACGAAAACAACACCGAACATTTTGCCGGAATTACCCTCGGCTTCCCCATCCCCCTGTTCAACCGCCGCCAGGCCGAGGCTACCGCGATCGCGGGCAGGCTGGCGCAGGCGAAGGATCGCCAGCGAGCCATCGAACTGGACCTCGAACGCGAAGTGCGCGATGCGTGGCAGCGCTACACGAGCGCGCTTGCGGTAGTAACAGTCAATCAGCGGGAGGTTGTGCAGCCCGCGCGCGAGAGCTTCGACCTCCTCGGAGCTGCCTTCGATGCGGGCAAGCTTGACCTGCTCCAGTTGTCCGTCGCGGAACGGCAGGCCTTTGAAGCGCGGATGGGTTATGTGCGCGCATGGTTCGATCTGATGGCCGCCAAGGTCGCGCTGGAACTCGCGGTAGGAGGCGAGACGTGAAAATCGGGTTGTGGGTGATAATCGCCGCGATCGTCCTGCCTCTGCGGTGGGCCGCCCTCGCACGCGCCCAGCAGCAGGCCGACGATCGAATCGTCAAGCTGGCCGCGGGTTCCGATGCCGCCAACGAAATCGCGCTGAGCGCGGTAACAAGAAAGCAAATCACCGGCGAAATCAGCGCCAACGCCACCGTCGAACCGGATGCCGATGCGGTCGCTTACATAACGACTCGCATTCCCGCCCGGGTTGTGAAGCTGGTCGCCAGCCTCGGTCAGCAGGTTCGAGCCGGGCAGCCGCTGGTGATTTTGAGCAGCGAAGAGCTTGGCCGCACAAAAGCCGAATATCTCAAGACCAAATCACTCGAAAGCATCGCCGAGCAGGATCTCAAGCGCGAAGAAGACCTGTACGCGAAAAAGATCGTTCCCTTGAAGGACGTCCTCGATGCTCGCGCGGCGCGCGACACCGCCCTCGCACAGTTCAAGGCCGCGCGCGAGACGCTGCGTCTCCTTCTCCCGCCGGGCGATCTCGAACATCTGAACTGGTCCGAGAGCGGGCGCGCATTGTCGGAGTTTCCGTTGACCTCGCCGATCGACGGGACGCTGGTGAAACGCCAACTCACCATCGGCACGATGATCGATCGCAGCGACGACAATCCGCTGATCGTGATCAACCTCGACCGCGTTTGGGTGATGGCGGCGGTCTTCGAGCACGACCTGGCCGGATTGCAGACCGGCGAGAAGGCGTCCGTCACGGTCGAGGCCTACCCCGGCCGCTCCTTTATCGGCAAGGTCACGTACGTGGGCAGCGAGATCGATCGCGCCAACCGGACCGTGCAGGCGCGGATCGAAGTTCCCAATCCCGATCATGTGCTGAAACCGGGGATGTTCGCACACGCGGCGATCGAAGTGAGCGAGGCGCGCCGCGTGCTGGTGGCTCCCGAGTCGGCCATCTTCGATGTCGGCCGCGAAAAGGTCGCGTTCGTATCAATCGGCAACGGAGAATACGCGGCGCGGCGCGTCGAGTTGGGAGTCGCGGCGGGAGGCTTTGTCGAGGTTGTGTCGGGCCTGCGCGAGGGCGACCGCGTCGTCAGCCGCGGCGGGCTGGTTTTGAAAACTCTGCTGACCAATAGAACGGCGGGTTGAGATGTCGCGGCGTATCTTTGAAGCGGCATTGGAAAACCGCCTGATGACCATAATCCTGGTCATCGTGTTTTGCGCGATCGGCATCCGCGCGATGAAGGCGCTTCCGATCGACGCCTCGCCCGATGTAACCCCCAACGTCGTCCAAATCGTCACCGACGCTCCCGGGCTGGGAGCGGTCGAGGTCGAGAAACTCATCACCTTTCCGGTGGAAGTTTCGATGCGCGGTCTGCCGGGAATTTCCGAAATCCGCTCGATATCGCGATTCGGGCTCTCTTCCGTGTCCGTTTACTTCGATGAACATCTCGACATCTACTTCGTTCGCCGGCTGGTGATGGAGCGATTGCCGGCGGCCGCTTCGATGATCCCCAAAGGATATGGACCGCCCGAGATGACTCCGGTATCGACGACGCTGGGCGAGATCTTTCAGTTCCGCGTGGTCGATCCGCATCGCTCCCTGATGGAGCTGCGGTCGATCCTGGACTGGCAGATCGCGCCGCGCCTCAAGGAAGTTCCCGGCGTTGTGGAAGTGAATTCCTACGGCGGCGAGCTCAAGACCTACGAAGTTGAGCTTCGCCCCGACGCGCTCGTTTCTTACGGACTCAAGCTGCAGGACGTATTTCAGGCGCTGGAGCGCAACAACCTGAGCGCGGGCGGCGGCTACATCGTAAAAAACGGCGAGCAGGAAGTGATTCGCGGCACCGGGCTGATAACCAGCCTGGCGGACGTCGACAAGGTGATCGTCGGGACCCGCGGCGGAATGCCAATCTACGTGCGCAATCTCGGCAACGTCGCGTTTGCGCCGATGCTGCGGCAGGGCGCGGTAACCTGGGACGGCAAAGGCGAAACCGTCGCGGGCGTGGCGATGCTGCTGATCGGGCAGAATGCGCGCACGGTCGTCGATGGAATCAAGGCCAAGCTCAAGCAGATCGAGCCCACTCTGCCGGCCGGGGTGAAGATCGTTCCTTATTACGATCGATCGGACCTGATTCGCCGCACGATCGACACCGTCAGCCACAACCTTGCCGAAGGCGCGATCCTCGTTACGCTTCTGCTGTTTCTTTTTCTCGGCGACATTCGCGCCAGCCTGATCGTCGCCTCGGTCATCCCGCTTTCGATGCTGGCGGCGTTCATGGGAATGAACGAGATGGGAGTGTCGGGAAACCTGATGAGCCTCGGCGCGATCGACTTCGGCCTGATTGTGGACGGGTCGGTGGTGATGATCGAAAACATCTTCCATCGCATGGCGCGCGAGGGCGACTCGCGGCAATCGACCGCGCATATCGTATTCGAGGCCGGGCGCGAGGTCCTGCGTCCGATCGTGTTCGCGATCGGCATCATCATCGTCGTGTACCTGCCAATCCTCACCTTCGAGAATGTCGAGGGTAAGATGTTCCGTCCGATGGCGCTGACGGTGATCTTCGCGCTGGCGGGTTCGCTGCTGTTCGCGCTGACTTACGTGCCGGTGATGGCGTCGGTTTTTCTTCGCAAGCCAACCAAAGGGGAACCGTGGCTCGCGCGCCAGGCCGATCGCATTCACGAACGGCTTCGCCAATTCTCCCTGACCCAGCCGAAGCGAATCATCGCCGCCACGCTTGCGGTGCTGGTGCTCAGCTTCGCGATCGCGCCGTTTCTCGGAACCGAGTTCGTGCCGACCCTCGATGAAGGGACCCTGAATCTGGACGTGATGGAAGCGCCCAGCATCTCGCTTGAGGACGCAATCAAGACTTCATCGGCGGCGGAAAAGGCGATGCTTGAGCTGCCGGAAGTCGAGCACGTGTTGAGCAGAATCGGACGCCCCGAGATTGCGACCGATACCCTGGGACCCGACGAAGCAGACGTCTACGTTTTTCTCAAACCCAAAAGCCAATGGCGAGTGCATAGCCGCGAAGAGCTGATCGCTGAAATCACCAGCAAGCTGCGGCAGCGGGTGCCGCAGATGAGCTTCGGCTTTTCGCAACCCATCGAATCCCGCGTCAACGACGTGATCGCGGGCGTCAAGGGTGATGTCGCAGTCCGGATCTACGGCGACAACATGGAGAAGATGCTCGACCTGGGCGCCCAGATTCGCGCCATCATCTCAGGCATCCCGGGCGCCGCGGACCTCAAGATGATCCCGCGTTCCGGGCTGCCGTCTCTCGCTATAGAAGTGGATCGCGCCCGGGTCGCCCGCTACGGCATAAACGCTGAAGACGTGCTCGATGCGGTCGAGACGATCGGAGGACACGTAGTCGGCCAGGTGGTCGAGGGGCAGGCGCGCTATCCTCTGCAAGTGAGATTCGACAAGGCCGACCGCAGCGACCAGGAGCAAATCGAGGACATCAAGGTTGCCATGCCGGGAGGAACGCAAATCCCTCTGGCCCAGCTTGCCAATTTCAAATCGTCGGAAGGGCCGGTCTCGATCTGGCGAAAGAACCTCACCAGGCAGGTTACGGTCGCGGCAAATGTGCGCGGTACCGACCTCGGAAGTTTCGTTTCCAGCGCGAAGAGCGCGATCGAGAAGGGAATTCAACTGCCGCATGGATGGTGGATCGAATGGGGCGGGCAGTACGAAAACCTCTCCCGCGCGTCGCAGCGGCTGATGATCCTGGTCCCGGCTTCGCTCCTGCTGATACTGGTCCTGCTTTACAACACGTTCTCGTCGATGCGCATGGCGCTGCTGATTTTTGGCAACGTGCTGCTCGGCGCCAGCGGAGGAATCTTCGCGCTGTTCGCTCGGCGGCTCACGTTTTCGATTACCGCCGGCGTCGGCTTCATCACGCTGTTCGGTGTTTCGGTGCTGAACGGCGTCGTGCTGGTCTCGGAAATCGTGCGGCTGCATCAGTCGGGCAAGCCCGTCGATGAAGCGCTGGGCCAGGCATCGCGCGACCGCCTGCGGCCGATCTTGATGGCATCGATGGTCGCGCTGTTCGGATTTATCCCGATGGCGCTATCGACGGGTGATGGCGCCGAAGTGCAGCGTCCGCTCGCTACCGTAGTGATTGGCGGACTGCTGACTTCGACGCCATTTACGCTCTATGTTCTGCCGCTGCTCTACAGGTGGATCGTTCCGGCCGATTCCGGGAGCGCCGCGGCTTCGGAGTAGTCGCCCCTACTTCACGGTGACCTTGCTCAACGTAACCGGCAGCCCGGTAACTTCGATTATTCCGCCCTCGCCATCCTGGACGTTCACGGAACCTTGAGAGAGTGACAACGTGGAAGCGGTGCCCGGCGATCCGCCGCCACCGCTGCTTCCGCCGCAGCTCGATGCGACCACGCCCAACGTCAGGCAAAGTGCCATCATCGCGATGGCGTACGCGGGACGCCGCCGCCATCCCGCCATCGCAACGAGCGCGGCCGCCGCTAGCATCGCGACAACTCCGCCGGCGCCAAAGCCGCCACCCCCGTTCCGGCGAGAATCGAACAACGAACCAATCGCCGACGAGCTTCCGCCAGCCGCACTCACGGTCAGAGTGACTTGGGCGGACTGGCCGGAAGGTATGACAAGCGGTGAAGGAAAGGTAAGCAGCGTCTGTGATGAAGGAGTCGCGGTTGCGGTCTGCGTGACTCCCGCCGCTGTCGCGGCGGCCTGAAGCGAAGAGAGCGGCCCGGATGCCGTCAGGTCGACCGTGATGCTCGCAAGCTGCAGCGGATCCGCGGTGGTATTGGCGATCGAGAAAGTCCCGGCCTGCGCGGATGCTCCGGGCGCGACCTTGACGTTCACGGCTTGCTGCGCGGTAAGAGCCGCTCCGGGGAATGCCGCAACCAGCAGCGCGATGTCCGGGCTGCCCCATCCCGTAACCAGGTCGTAACCGGGACCCGCGCTGAAACCGGGAATGCCGTTGTCGTCGTTGTTTCCTTCGGTTATGTCGTGCAAGCCGGACGATGCGGACTGCAGATTTCCCAGTTCATACAGGCGGGGATTGATGTTGCCAAGGCGCGTAACGCCTTGCGACTGTGCGATCAACCTCGAGATGCCGGCCCACATCGGGCTGGAGATACTGGTGCCCCCGGTCGCCACCAGGGAAGGCGAAGAGGAACCCGAGGTCTGGCTATAGACGAAAAATCCCGGCGCGCTCCCATCCGCGCCCATCGAGATGTCCGGGATATCACGCGCTCCGTCTTCGGGCACGTTCAACCCTGTTTGCCACGCCGGCTTTGGGAAGACCACGCTTTTTCCTCCTCCGCTTGCGTCCTTGGCCGGACAGTTGTGCGCCTTGCTTTCACCCTTGTTCCAGGCAACTTCGAGATTGTCGGTAATCACGCTCACATCGTTGCCGGCTGAATTGTAAACCGGGTTGAACTGGGTGCCGCCGACCGAGGTCAAAAACGGGCTCGCCGCTTCCTCATCGACGCTCGGCTGCGAGCCGGTCGCACTCGCCGACAGCCCGCACTGTGACTGGTCGAAGATCGGAGGAATCGGAATGACATTTCCGCAAGTCCAGTTTGCGCCGTAGTCGCCCGACGAATGGAAAATCGTCTGGCCCTGCGCCACCGCCTGCTGGAGCACAGAGTTGTACACGTTGATGGTCGGGACGTCGGGACAGGTATCTTCGGTGCTGCTGCTGATTGCGCCGCAGACGTTGTCATCCACGGCCTTGGTTATCGCGTCGAGATAGGGAGTGGACGTCGCCGAGGAGTCGGCGAGGTAAAAGTAGATCGGAGTGTTGGGCGAGACGGCATGGACCCATTCCACGTCGAGCGCCGGCTCGTTGTCGCTGGGCAGTCCCGGGTTGCTTCCGTTCACGAGGAACTTTTTGAGGGTGACCGGCGGCAAATTGAATTGCCCGGTAAAGTCTGCAAGCGCGCTGTCCGTGACGTCGCCCTGCTCCGGCAGGCCGACGCAGTCGGGCGCACCCGTACCCTTGTTGCCGGCGTTCAGCACCGAAGTCTCGTCATAAAAGAGATACAGATCCGAGGGGGCGAAATTGGGTCCCTGGCCGTTAACTATTGCGTCATTGAAGAGCGATGTCCCCTTGCGCGCGCGAGCCGTTTTGCGGCCTTGCGATTCAGACGAGGACGGTGTGGGCATCTTCGTCAATCCGATAATCGCCTGGATAGTCGGCGCGATCTGAGCCGGAACCATCGGATCGGAGGTGTTCACATAGCTGCCGCTTCCGTCGGTGAGGATCGACGTTCCAAACGCCTGCCTGACGGTCGCTACAGTGCCGGTGAATCCCACGCGTCTGGTCCTCTGGTTGGTCGAGGTGACGGTGAAACCCTGAGATGTAAGCCACGAAGCGACGGTCGTCATCTGCTGCGCGGTGGGTCCGAACCGCGCGACGAATTGATCGGTGGTAAGCCACTTGTGATAGTTCGGCGAATGGCGGTTCTGCAGGTCGGCCTCGAGCTGATCGAGCTCGGCAGTGTTGCGCAGCGCCAGCACGGCGTAGAGCTGCATCTGCTTGCTGTCCGCCGCCGCCTGCCATCCTTGCGCAATCGTGGCCGAGTGATTTCCGGAAATTGGCGCCATGTTCTGGGCGATAGCTGCGCGGGGTGCAAGGCCGCAGCCTACTATTGCGGCGGCCAACACATTTCTGAGGATTACCGCGCATCGCGCGATGTTCGGGAAACGATCTGATAATGGCATTAGTTTGCCTCTCGCGGTCTAACCTATTGCACCTGCGCAAATCCGGTCTGACCGCATTGCGCATCGTACAGATAATTGAAGCCGAGCAGAGGATAGCGTCCCGTGTTGACGAAGACATTGGGCTTTTTGATCCACTGCACGTAATCGGGCGCAAGACCCGACGGCTGCTGCCCCTGCGACACCGCCGTGAACGAGTAGGACATCGCCGGATTCGACACATCACCGGCCGCGATGCTCATCTGCGTGCCGGAGGGAACGAAGTCGTGCGAATCGGCTTTGCGCGGAATCGAAGATCGGGCGAGGTCGAGGAACATTTCCGATATTCCTACATCGAGTAGAAGGCTGCCGCAAAAGGGCTCTTTAACGATTCCGGGAAACCCGAAGCATCCCGGCATCGTCGCCCACTCTCCCGCGGCTTTCGAACTTGGCGACAGCGAAATCATGCTGAACCCCGACGCCGATGCGCTGGTTACTCCCAGGGTCACGCCGTTTTGAGAGAGCGTGTAGCCCTGCGCTATATCGGTTCCGTCTGCGGCATCGGTCAACTGCAGGAATGCGTTCTGGGCCGGCGAGGCGAACAGGTCGCCGCTCCCGGCATTCTCACGATCGAATCCCACTCCCAGGTAGCGAAGGGTAGGTTGAGGCGGATGCTTTTCGCATTCCTTGGTTCGCGAACCGGAGCAATACGCCTTGTCGATCGCGAGGACTTCGATCGGATGGGTCTGCACAATCGCTCCGCCGGAGAGCTGGATGCTGACTGTGGCCAGATAATAATTGCCGGAGTAGGTATTGCCGCTGCTGTCGTAGAACTTGACCCCGGGCGCGCCCGGGCCGATTACGTCCGAGGAATTGATATCGCCAATCGGAACGATAGTACCGAGTGAACCGGTGTCGATCGTATAGATCTGGAAGTCCGTCGCCTGCGGACTGTTTTTTCCCACCGCGGCGTAAACCTGCAGCGGGTCGGGAACCGTGTCCTGCAGGGGCACCTGGTAGCTTTGAGAGCCGAACGCCGAACATGGCAGCCGATTCTGTCCCACAATCTGCGTGACGCCTATCGCGGCGCCACCCGCCGGATCCGCGATCCAGGCCTGAAGCGCGATCGGGTTCGGGAAGTATCCGCCGTTGTACTGGAAGGTTGCCGTGGTCCCGCTGGTGATCTTGAGCGTGGTCGGCGTGATGACGCCCGCCGGCACGCCGTACAGGTTCACCGTTATCGGATTGCTCGCCGTGGGCGTTAGAGGTGCTCCGCTCGAATCAAATGCCGTCAGATCGACGGTGAACGACGACTGCGCCGCACTCAAAGAGGGCGCGGTTGGATTGTTCAGCGTCACCGCCGCCGGCGAAAAAGTGACCACGCTGGCGGTGGATGTCGGCGTTGCGGTAGGAGTCGGCTGCGCGCCGGAACCGCCTCCGCCGCCGCATCCCGCGGCCAGCAAAACGAGAGCGGCTGCCGGCGTCAGGCCGTACCGAAGCAACATCCGTAGCGCGCGTATCGTCCTCAAATCGGCCACCTCACCATCTCTTCCTTGGCCATTCCCAAGGTTTGTCCCTGTACCAGACGCTTTCGCGCGCCGCATTATTCGACGTCAAGTCTACAAATGTCAACGAACACCTGTTAATGAGGGGTTAAATCGAGCGATGACGACGAGGCTTTCGCTGCGCGGCTACGCGCGACGCGATGCGGCTCGGCCCAGCCTCGCCTGCGCGAGGATCGCGGCCACCACGCGTCTAACCGTATCGCGCGCGTCCCGGGGGCTGCGCCCATAGTGCCGGCGCAGGGTCTCCCACGACGGCCACGCCAGCACCATATGGAGGGCATCGAGCAATTTGCGCCTTTCGGCGGCGGAGAACGTATCTATTTCCGGCCTGAGTGCCTGATAGACCATCTCGCGGGCCTCCTTGCGGGCCCTGGCCTGGCTCTTTGCGATCTCCGCCGAGTACGGCTCATGAACCTGAGTGGCTCGCCTGAAAGGTGTTATACCTTCGAGCATCCGGGTCTGGCGTTCGATCAGCAGCTCCACCCGGCGATTGAAGGGCAACCCGGGCGGCGGAGGATCGCCGAGCAGTTTTCGCCCATACTCTTCGAGCTGAAGGACCACGGGACGCCGCAGCGACTCCTTGTCGCGGAAGTATCTGAACACCAGGGCGCGCGACAGCCCGGTTTCGCGCGCAACCTGGTCGGCCGTCGGATCGAGCACGCCGCGGCGTACGAGGCTTATGATCGCGGCTACGATGCGCCGGCTGCTATCGAGCCGCCGCGCGGTGCGACCATCGATCGCTCTCGCATCCGTGGGCATCGTCTTTTTGGGCATTCAGGTTTCCTGGGTTGAGGAATGGAAAGGAGCCTGACTCTCTCGATTGGCTATGTAATGGCGTGGCCCTGAGATATTTACATCGAGAAAAGCAAATCCCATTGGATCGAGGGGCTGGCGCGGTCATAATGCGACCACCGAGATGGTGTAGATTCGCATCGGCGCGCGCTTAGTATAGCAGGACCCAAAAGAAGAGCGAGCAATGATCAACGATTGGATTTACAACAATCCCACATGGCTCTGGGGAAGTTTGCTTGTGATCGTCTTCTCCGGCGTGGCGGGATTAGGCCTTCTGATTTTTCATCGCGCCGTCCACGTGGATCTTCGCCGCGCTCACAATGATCTGGCCGGGTTTATCGTCGCGGTTATCAGTGTCACCTATGCCGTCCTGCTCGCGTTTATCGCGGTGGCGACCTGGGAATCCTTCAGCCATGCTCAGGATATCGTCGATAACGAGGCCGACTACGTCGGAAGCATCTACCGCGACACGCAGGGTCTTCCGCCCGCGATGGGCCAGGCGATTCGCGACGATCTGCAACAATACATCCGGACCGTGGTGGACCAGGAATGGCCGGTCCAGCGCGAAGGCCTGACGCCGGAGCAGGGGTGGGTTCCGCTGCGCAAGCTCCACTCGGCAATCGTGACGATGCAACCGCAGACGATGGGAGAAGAAGTGATACAGGCCGAGCTGCTCAGGGCCCTCAACGAGCTTTACGCCGCCCGCGCCAGCCGCCTGTCCGCCGTCGAAGGTCACATCCCTGACGTGGTCTGGTCGATCATATTTATCGGCGGAGCGCTGACCACCGGTTTCACTTACCTGTTCGGATTTCATGATTTTCGATTGCACCTTGTAATGACGATGGCGGTTGCCGCCTCGCTGTCGCTGGTGGTCGTGCTGATCATCGCGCTCGATTGGCCATTCCGCGGCGAGGTCAGCATCACACCCCAGGCTTTTGTCAAAACCGAACGTTCCTGGTCCAATTTGCCGTTCAGCAATTCCTCGAGTCAGCCGGCCCTCCCGCCGCAAACCCGGAGAGATTGAAGTGGAACCGATTAGAAAGCTCGATCGATCAGTAAAAGGCCGCGCGGTCCTTGTGACCGGCGCCGCGAGCGGGATGGGACGAGCCACCGCGCACCTGTTCGCGCAGGAAGGAGCGATGGTGGCCGTCACCGATGTGAATGAAAAGGGAGTCGCCGCGGTGGTCGACGAAATTCGCGCCGCCGGCGGCAAAGCGGAAGGATGGCGCCTTGATGTGCTCGATCGCACCGATATCAAGCGCGTGGTTGATGAAGTCGCGGCCCGTTTCGGCCGGCTCGACATCCTCATCAACAACGCCGGCTTCGGCGCGTTTCGGCGTATCGATGAAGACGGCTACGACGCTGTCTGGGAGAAGGCGCTTTCAGGTTTGCTGACGGCCCAGCAGTTATTGATTCGCGCGGCGCTGCCTTACCTCCGCAAATCCGATGCCGCCCGGATCGTCAATATCGCTTCCACCGAGGGCCTCGGCGCAACCCCGGGAGACAGCCCTTACGTGGTGGCCAAGACCGGCGTGATCGGACTCACGCACGCACTGGCAGTTGACCTCGGTCCGGAAGGCATTACCGTTAACTGCATCTGCCCCGGACCGATACGCACCGCGCTGACCGCCGATATTCCGGACGAACACAAAACGATTTTCGCCAAGCGGCGTACGGCGCTGAAACGTTACGGCTACCCCGAAGAAGTCGCACATATCACCTTCAGCCTCTGTCTTCCCGCGGCGTCGTACCTCACGGGCGCGGTGATCCCGGTTGACGGCGGCTTGACTATCAGAAACGCGTAACGAAGCCCGGGGGTGTGCTCCTGTCGGCTTTGGTGTCCTATTGTCTGTTCTGCTTCTTGCGCAGCCGGCCGAATTTGAAGTTAACTTGACCTACGACGAAATCCGCGCGGGGAGGCACACGATGAGCGCATCGGAAAATAAACAACTCGTGCGAGGCTTCTTTGCCGATATCGGCAAGGGCGACATCGAATCGGCACTGGCGCGACTGGCGGATGATTTTCGCTTCACGCTGATCGGCACCACCAAGCTGTCGGGCGTGTGCAACAGCAAGAAGGAGTTCGTGGACCGAATCATGGCGCCGCTGGGGGCGGAGCTCGAAGGCCCGCTGGTGATCACGCCTGATAATTTCGTCGCGGAAGATGAATTCGTCGTGGTGCAATCGCGCGGGCGGTCCACCACCCGCAAAGGAGTGCCGTACAACAACAGCTATTGCCAGGTGTTCCGAATCTCGGACAACAAGATCCGGGAGATGACGGAATATCTGGATACCGAACTGGTTACCAGGGCTTTCGGCTAGCGGGCGGCGACTCAGCGCGACGGTCGTCCGCGAGCCTACAACTCGACATCGCCCTTCAGCATCCGCTGCACCACGGTGCGATTGAGGATTTCGTTGGTTCCGTCGGCAACGTTTACGATCCGGAGCGAATGCCAGGCGTGATAAAGCCCGACCTCGTTCGTGAAACCCAGAGCTCCGTGCGTCTGCATCGCGCGATCGACGGCACGAAAGCCGGCCTGCACTGAATAGGCCTTGGTCATCGACAGTTCCTTTACCGCCTGCTGTCCCTGGTCCAACAGCATCGCGGAGTTCAGCCCCATCAGATGGGCGGCGTGCAGCTCGGCGGCGGACTCCGCCAGGGGGAAGGTCACGCCCTGGTAATCGGAGATCGGACGGCCGAAAGCCTCGCGTATCTGTGAGTACTCGAGCGCACGCTCGAGCGCCCATCGCCCATAACCGACGGCGCGCGCGGAATTGTAAATTCGCCCAAGCGAGACACCGTACAGCGCCGCCTCGAAGCCGCGATTGAGTTCGCCGACGAGCTGCCATCGCTCCACGTAAACGTCATCGAGTCGAATCTCCGCTTCGTCGCCTCCGATATGGCCGAACAGGCGAATCACCCTCTGCACTTCAAACCCCGGCGACGCGGTCGGCACAAGAAAGGCGGAGATACCGCCTTTGCGCGCCGATGCCATCTTGGGATCGGTCACGGCGAACACGATGCAGTAGTCGGCGATCGGCGCATTGGTCGTCCAGATTTTGCGCCCCGAGATGCGCCATCCGTCGCCCTCGGGCACCGCGCGGGTAGCCAGCGCGGCGGCATCTGAACCCGCGCCGGGCTCCGAGAGCCCGAAGCACATCGACGCCTCGCCCGCCATCATCGGGCCCAGGATACGCTCCTGCGCCTGTTTGGTTGTGTGTTCGAGCAGCCGGCTCGGGCCGAATGCCCAATGGCTGATGACATAGAGCATCAGCCAGTTCTGCGGTCCGCATAGCCGGAACAGTTCTTCCCATCCCACGTAATAGGCGAGATGACCCAGCCCGCCGCCGCCGAGCGCCTGCGGAACGCACATCGCGTAAAAGCCGGCTTTGGCGGCGGCGCGGCGCACCTCACCGATAAGCGCGACCGCCTCGTCCGAAAACCTTCCGTCCTCGCGATAAAGCCGGCGCGAGTCTTCGAGCAGGGCGCGATGTTTCTCGTGGCGCGGCAACACTTCGGCGCGCGCGAACGCGATGAGCCCGTCACGCGCCTCGCGGACCTCCGCCGGCAATTCAACGGCGATTGCGGACATATCGGGAACTCCGCTCCATTTCAGGATCTCGCCTCGCGTGTACACCCGTGTCCGCGAGTTTGCAAATCAGGCCCAAATTCCGCCGCAATCGCGCAACGAAACAAGGCGCAGACGCGCGCCGGTTGCCAGTGTCGCGCCCCTGCGACAATGTTGCGATGAGGGAAACCGCCATGAAGGTCATCTTCGAAAAGCGAGGTCCGATCGCCTACGTAACGATCAACCGGCCGGAGCGGCTCAACGCCTGCGATTTCGAAACCTATGGCCGCCTGACCGAGATATGGACGGAGTTTCGCGATGACGCCGCGCTGCGCGTCGCGATCTTCACCGGCGCCGGCGATCGAGCCTTCTGCGCCGGCAGCGATATCAAGTCCAATTACGTGGAAAAAATCGGAAGAGAAGGCGCCCGCACACCGTATCCCGTGATGCTCGAACTGACCAAACCCATCATCGCCGCAATCAACGGCCACGCGAACGGCGGCGGACTCGAACAGGCGCTCGCCTGCGATATCCGCGTCGCCGCGGAACATGCCCAGTTCGGCCTTGGAGAGGTGCGTCTCGGATGGCTGCCCGGCGGCGGAGGGACGCAACGCCTGCCGCGGCTCATCCCCCTTGGCCGTGCGCTGGAAATGCTTTACACGGGAAAGCGAATCGACGCCCATGAGGCGCTCAGGCTGGGACTGGCCGATTACGTGGTGCCGATGCATCAACTGATGGCGAAGTGCGAGGAAATAGCATCCGAGATCTGCAAGAGCGCGCCGCTGGCGGTTCAAAAGATAAAGGAAGTCGCCCTGCGAGGGCTGGACCTGCCCCTGCGCGAGGGGTTGCGCCTGGAACACGAGGCTTATGATTGGCTGAATACGACCGAAGATGCGCGCGAGGGCGCACTCGCTTTTGCCGAAAAGCGGCCGCCCGCCTGGCGCGGCAGGTAGCGTGGCCGGCTTCTTGCTCGACTCTGTTGCGATATGAAAACTAGCCGAAATCCGTGAAGAATCGGTTTACGTTTCGAGGTATCGATGCCGCAAAAGCAGCAGGATAAGGAGCCCGCAGTGCGCACAGATCAACAAAAGGCGCGTCCCAATAACCCCCCCTCCGGAGTTCGCCCGGCGCGCGCCTCCCGGCCCCTTCGAATCGCGCAGTTAGGGCCGCTCTATGAGCGAATTCCGCCGAACCTCTACGGCGGCACCGAGCGCGTCGTTTCTTATCTGACCGAGGAACTGGTGCGGCGCGGGCACGACGTGACCCTCTTCGCCTCAGGAGACTCCATCACTTCCGCCAGGCTCGTCTCGGGCTATCCGCGATCGCTGCGCCTTGCCGGCTTGTCCGGCTCCGCCGTCGGACCCGGGCTGCATTTGCCGATGCTCGCGGATGTTTACGAGAACGGCGCCCGCTTCGACGTAATCCATTCGCACGTCGATTACTGGTGCTTTCCGTTCGTGCGGCTGTGCCCAACGCCGACCGTCGTCACGATGCATGGTCGGCTGGACGTCGAGTCGCTGCGTCCGATCTATGAGCGCTTCACCCACGTACCGCTTGTTTCGATCAGCAATTCGCAGCGAACCCCCCTGCCCTTCATGAACTGGGTGGGCACCGCGTACCACGGCCTGCCGCCGGATCTGCTCAAGTACAATCCGAATCCCGGCAAGTACCTCGCGTTCCTGGGCAGAATCTGTCCCGAAAAGCGCGTGGACATCGCGATCGACGTGGCGCGCAAGGCGGGCATCCCCCTCAAAATCGCCGCCAAGGTTGACCCGGTCGACCAGGAGTACTTCGAGGAAGTCATCAAGCCAAAGCTCGCGCCTCCCGATATCGAACATATCGGCGAGATCGCCGAGCACGAGAAGAGCGACTTCATGGGAGACGCGATCGCGCTCCTGTTCACGATCGATTGGCCCGAGCCGTTCGGGCTTGCGATGATCGAGGCTTTCGCCTGCGGCGCCCCGGTGATCACGCGGCCGTGCGGATCGGTGCCCGAGATCGTGACCCACGGCAAAACCGGACTGATCGCATCCTCGACCGAAGATCTGGTGGCCGCCGTGAAGCGGGTGGGAGAGCTTTCGCGCGCCGATTGCCGCGCGGAATTCGAAGCGCGCTTTACGACCGCCCATATGGCCGAACGGTATGAGGAGTTCTACGCGAAGCTGTTGGCCGTGAAGAACGGGGCCTGACCGGCAATCCCCACCCTGCGGCGAAGTTGCGCGGCATTCGAAACCGCGAATATGCTGGTCATCAACTGGTGGGGAATCGGCCGATGTTCGAAGACGAGACAGTTGACGTCAAATGCCCTAAATGCGGCGCGATAAACACGCTGCTGGTGCGCGAGTTCGAGGAGCGCAACGAGGCGCATTTCGCCTGTGAAAGCTGCAAGACCAGTGTGAAGGTCGAGGGCAGCGAATTTCATGCGCGGCTTGCGGAGCTTCGCCGGGAAGTGGAGGAACTCGAACGCGAAGCCGGCCGCTCGCCAAAAAAACCGCGCCGTCCCCGCAAAGGCGATTATCAGATCTGATGCGCGCGTCCTCCGGTCCCGCCGTTTTGCGATGAACCGAAAGAGCCTTTCACTGTGAGTATCGAAGCTGTCATATGGGACTTCGGCGGCGTCTTTACCACGTCGCCCTTCGAGGCCTTCAACCGCTACGAAAGCGAGCGGGGACTGCCCCGCGATTTCATCCGGACCGTCAATTCCACGAACCCGCACTCGAATGCGTGGGCGATGTTCGAATGCTCGCGAATCGATGCGCGCGAGTTCGACACAAGGTTCCTCGAGGAATCGACCGCTCTCGGCCATCCCGTGCGCGGCGCCGATATCCTGCCCCTGCTCTCGGGCGATCTCCGGCCGCGGATGGTTCAGGCCCTGCTCGCGTGCAAGGAGCGCTTCAAGGTCGGATGCATCACGAACAACGTGATTCACGGACACGGGCCCGTGATGGCCGGGAATGCGGACGGCGCGCGGCGCGCGGACGACGTGATGCGGCATTTCGACGCCATTATCGAAAGCTCCAAAACCGGCATCCGCAAGCCCGATCCCAGGATCTACGTCATGATGTGCGAGCGGCTGGAGGTGGCCCCGAACTCCTGCGTCTATCTCGACGACCTCGGCATCAATTGCAAACCGGCGGCCCAGCTCGGGATGACCGCAATCAAGGTGATAAGCGAGGATCAGGCGCTGGCCGATCTGGAGACCGCAACCGGGCTGCGCTTGCGGTAAATCACCGACGGACCCGCTCGCCCACATGAGAAAGCCTGGCTGATGCGGTTATTCGACAGGCTGTTCGGACTTTTTCTCGACTGGAGCATGCGGTCGCGGATCATCGCCCGCGAGCGGCCCACAGCTCTCAAGGATGCATACGGGCAGGTATTGGAGCTCGGCTTCGGAACCGGCCTCAACCTTCCCTATTATCCGTCCGCTGTCACCGCGCTTACGGTGGTTGACCCTGAGGATTTGCTGCCCGACCGCATCGAAAAACGCATCGCCGCAGCCCGCTTTCCGGTCAGACGCATAAAGCTTGGCGCCGAACGTCTGCCGCTCGATGACAACACGTTCGATTGCGCGGTCAGCACCTTCACGCTCTGCACGATTCCGGATGCGCTGGCGGCGCTTCGCGAAGTGCGCCGAGTGCTGAAGCCCCGGGGATCGTTCCTGTTCCTGGAGCACGGCCTGAGCGACGAGCCTTCGGTCGCAAAATGGCAGCATCGCCTGAACCCGGTTCAGAACGTGATCGCGCGCGGATGCAACCTCGACCGCAAGATCGACTTCCTGATCGCTTCGGCCGGGCTGGAAATTATCCGGCTCGACCGCTTCGTGGCGGCGGGCGCGCCGCGCATCCTCTCAGCGCTCTATCGCGGAGCCGCCGTCGCCGCCAAGTAGGCTTTCCTGGCGCGCGTTATTTCGTGTAGTCGAAGATTTCGTGCTCTTCGGTGAGAAAGATCGATGAGCGCGCGAAGTCGATGAACTTGGACTCGTCTTCGAGCAATGTGCGCGCGGCCTTTTCGCGCTCGGTTCGGTCTCCGCCCGAATTGAAGTCCTCGAGCGAATCCCACCAGACTTCGGTGATCCCGTCCCAGGTCTCCGTCATCCCACGCGTGCCGCGAATCTGCCGCCCCGCATCCTCGAATACGGTGTGGCTCTGCACATACCTTTTCGCCTTCATCGCTTTGGCAAACGATCGCACGAGCGGACCGTGCTGCTTCAGCCAGTACTCGTGAAAATCCTTTTCGGAAACGTCCTGGCGCTTTCGTATAACGTACACAAGCTTGATCATCGCCTCACCTCGCGGGAACTCGCTCGGCATTGACGTAACGCATCCGGCCGAATTCATCAAACTCGGGCGGCCTTCAGCCGATGCGGCGGCCGGGAAAGGCGGATAGGCGAGGCGGCGGTTGCGCGCGAATGCGGCCCGCTCGGTCAACCGGTTTCTTTCGAGCGGCGCGGCTCGTTTCGAACCGAAACCGGCCTGATGATGATATCCACGCGGCGGTTCAGTGCGCGGCCTGATTCGGTATCGTTGCTCGCCACGGGACGATAGGGTCCATAGCCGGCGAGCGACAGTTGGCGCGCATCGAGCGCGGGCGCCTTGGCCAGCAGATAGCGCAGCACGTTGCCCGCCCGGGCCGCCGAGAGATCCCAGTTGTCTTTGAAGCGCGCGCTCCGGATCGGCACGGAGTCGGTGAATCCCTCCACGCGCATCGGGTTGCGAACCGACCCGAGCCGCACGCAGATACGATCAAGAATCGCGATTTGCTCCGGCCGGATCGAATCCTCGCCGCTGTTGAAGAAACGCGCCGCCGCCAGTGAAATAACCAGGCCCTCGCCGGTAAGCTTCAGCGAGACCCCGGAGTTGGAAAAGCCTTGCAGGGAACCGTTGATGTCCTCTTTGAGCGCCACGAGCTCCGAATAGTCGTTGCGGGAATCGGCCGCCGCGCGCCTGTCACCGTCTATCGCGGCAAGCTCGGCGCTCTCCACGGATTGCGCCCCGATCGATTGCGCCACCGAAGTGTAGCCGACCTTGAGCGAGTTTCCGCCCTTGCGCGCGTCGGCGCTGGCAAGCGCAAACAGCAGAACAAACAACGCGAACAGGGTGGTGACGAAGTCGGCGTAAGAAACGATCCAGCGTTCCCTGGAACTCCCTTCGCCGTCTGATTCCTCTTCGTCCTCGAAAAAATTCACCATGACTTCACGCCGCCTGGTTCAGTTGGCGCAGCCGCGCTCCTCCCTGCCCGATATCCGAACTCGAAAACATCTGGCGAACCGCGGCACCGCCGGCGTTGTTGCGAATCGCGCGCAAGCCCATGATTGCGATTCGGTCGAGCTGGCGCTCGGTGCGGGCGCGGGTGCGGATTTTCTTGGCGATCGGCAGCGCGATCAGATTGGCCGCGCCGACTCCATAGACCGTAGCCACGAATGCGGTCGCGATCCCGATCCCGACCGTGCTCGGATCGCTCATCGTGTGCATCGTATGCACCAGGCCCATCACCGCTCCCAGGATGCCGAAGGTCGGCAGATAGCCGCCGGCCGCTTCAAACACCTCCGCGCCGGCGTTGTTGCGCTCCGCGCGATCATGGATCATCCGCTCGATCGCGGCGCTCATGCTCTCGTCGTCGGTGTTGTTCGCGACCAGCTTCAAGCCCTTGGCGAGAGTCGGATACGTCTCGCTCTTGATCATTTCATCCAGCGCCACGGCTCCTTTGGTCTTGTACTCAGTCGCGTACTGGACGAGGCGATCAATCAGGTCGAACTGATGAGGGTTGCTTTCGCTGAAGATTTTGCCGAGGTCCTGGACGGCCGCCAGCAGATAGAAGGGAGAAAATGAAACCAGGCACGCGGCGATGGTCGATCCGAACACGATGAACATCGCGCTGAGCTGAAGCAGATTGCGCAGGTTGTCGCCTTCGAGCCACAGGCCCAGCAGGATGCATCCCGGCGCGACCAGGAAGCCGGTAAAGCTCGCAAGGTCGATGGTTCGTCCGGATGCCGCGGTCGAGCCGCGGCTGCCGCCGTTTCCAGTGGTACTTCCATCAGCCATCGCTTATCACGATTCCGCCGGCTTGCCGTTCACGACCTCGGAAATCCGGATGCAGACCTGGTCCTGGATAAGCATCGGCTCGCCCCGCGCGAACAGAGTTCCGTTCACATAGATATCGAGCGGCTCGCCGGCGCGGCGGTCCAGCCTGAGCAATCCGCCTTCGGTGAGCTGCCTGCGGACCGCGTTGAGCTTCAGGCTGATTCGCCCGATCTCCACGGTCAGCGTGACCGGGACCTCGCCAAGCGGTCCTTCGAGCGCCTGCGCCAGGATGTGGGCGGTTCCGTTACGATGATTTGACTTCGCCGGGTTCGGAGGAACTTCCTGAGCCATTTGACCTCCCAATCAGAATGCGTCGCCATCCGTGATCGTCCACGACCAATCCCTGCCCGAGCACCACGCCTTCCGCGCAAAGCTTGGCCGTCAGCAACAATTTGGCCTCTGGTGCGATTTGAATCCCGAGCGGCACGACCGCGCCGGGTCTGAGTCTTCCGATCGCGCCGATACCCATGTCGAGCCGCGCGCATATTGCGCTGAGCTCGACCTCGACCTCGCCGAGCCGTTCCAGCACGGCGTCCTGCGCTGCGGCGCGAGGCGGATCGACATCCTCCGCCACCTTCAGGCGTGATCGCGCCGCGACCAGAGGCGCCAGCGGCAGCATCAATATAATCGCGCCGGACCGTCCGCCTGTCTCAACCAGCGCGCGCAACACCAGCGCGCGATCCTCCGTGAAGACGGGACTCTTCATCTGCGGATCGTTTACAAACGCGGGCAAGGCCACCGCATTGCCGAGCAAAGCGCCGAAAACGGATTGCATCGTCGCCGACACCACCTTGCCAAGCGACCCCGACAAAGTTGCCAGCTCGAGGCTCGTCGGCGGCTGTCCGTCGGTCCAGCCGCCGTTGGCGCCGAAAATTCTGTCGAAGAACTCAACCGAAGTGGCGCGATCCAGAAGGATTGTGGCGATGGCGCGCTCGAAACGGACGCTGAGCCCGAGTCCGTAAGCGAACTTCTCAAGCGTGGGTTCTACGGTTTCGATTTCCGCGAACAGCGATCGGACGCTGAGCGGCACGCCCCATCCATTCAACGTACTTGCAAGCTGTTCGAAGAATTGAGCGCCGATTGCGCGCAGCCGCATCAGCTCCTCGCGATCGAGCGCGAAAGCTTCGCAGAAGGCCGCGAGTCCCGAGCGTATATCGGCCGGCGCTGTTCCGATCGACTCCACCCCTTTAAGCGCCCCTTGAGAATTAAATACCGCTTTCCGGATCTTCTTTCAAATCAGAGTCGTCCTTCTTCGCTCCATTGCGATGCCTGAAAAGCCCCTTAATGAAACAAACAGCGTCCTCGGTTCGAGTGTAGGTGTAGTGACCAAGCCTTTGCGGGGCTTAAGGAGGACACCTTATGCTGAGTTTAATCACCAACATTGCGTCAGAGGTCGCCAGCAACGCCCTCGCGCAGAACCAGCTCGCGGAGAACCTGTCGATTCAACAGCTCTCCTCGGGCAAACGTATCGTTCAGGCGTCGATCGACCCTGCGGGCCTCGCCGTCGCGCTCGAAATGAGCGGACTGCTCGGCGGCCTCAATCAGGCCTCGATCAACTCGCAGAACGCCAACGGGATGCTGCAAACGGCGGACGGCGCGCTGGCCAACGTCGGCAACGCGCTGACCACGATGCAGCAACTGGCCAACGAAGCCGCTGACGGCACCATCAACGATACCCAGCGGCAGGCCCTGGACGGCCAGTTCCAGGCCTTGTTCAACCAGATCAACAACATCGCAAACTCCACGCAGTTCAACGGCAACAAACTGCTGCAGGGCGGCAACGTCACCTTTCAGGTCGGAGCCACCGACAGCGCCAACGACCAGCTTCAGGTGACGCTGCCCACGATTTCGGCTGGCGCGCTGCTCGGGGTCTCGCTGCCGACGTCGGGAACGACGCTGGCCTCGTCGGGCGCCAGCAAAAACGTCGCGATCACCGTTCCTTCGAGCAACAACACCGTCACTCTGGGTGCGGCCGCGGCCAGCAGCGGCGGCGCGGCCAACACCGCCGCCGCGACCGCGACGAACGGCCAGCTTAGCGCCGCCGCTCCCGCATGGGTCCAGATCTCGGTGGTGCAGGGGGGCAGCCTCGGCAGCGCCAGTGGAATCCAGGTGGTGGTGAAAGACTCGAACGGCAACACCTCGGGCGCGGTTCCCATCACCGTTAGCGGAGCCAATCTCGCGCTGACCAACGTTGATGGGCTGGGCTTTGACCTTGCGCTGGGCTCGAGCGGCGATACCTACAACACCGGCGACACCATCACGCTGGCCTTTGGAAGCCCCGGCGGCTACTCGACGATCGCCAACCAGGTTGCGGCGCAAAGCGTAATCACGCAGACCAATACCGCCCTGTCGACCCTGGCGACCTATCGCGGCCAGGTCGGAGCGAGCGAGCAGCAGCTTTCGACCATTTCGTCGAATCTGTCTTCGGAAACCCAGAACCTGAGCGCCGCGCTGTCGTCAATCCAGGATGCGAACATCGCTCAGACTTACGCATCCTTCACGCAGCAGGTGGTTCTGAGCCAGGCATCGGTCGCGGTGCTCAAGCAGGCCGATTCGATTCCCCAGCAGCTTGCGACGCTTTTCCAATAACCGGCATCTCGCGCGGGCAAGCTGACCAACACCGCGTGGATGCGCTCAATGGCGCATCCACGCGGCATCCTCAAGGGTAAAAGCCGATGGCAAGCACGACTTCGCCGATCAGTATCAATATTCCGAACTCTTCCGGGGTCGATTTCAATTCGATCATTCAGTCGATTCTCGCGCAGGCGAGCGTGCCGATTTCCGCAATCAACCAGGAGATCTCCAGCGACCAGGCGTCGATCAGCGCGCTCGGCACCATTGGCGGCGCGCTTAGCCAGCTCCAGTCGGCGCTCACGCCCTTTCAGAATTCCGCCACTCAGCCCTCTCTCACCGCCAGCGTGCAGAGTGGAGCGCCGTTTACGGCATCGGTGACCGGATCGCCGGTGGCAGGCAATTACACCGTCACCGTGACGCAACTCGCCCAGGCGCAGATAACCGCGTCGCAGGGATACGCCTCGACCAGCGACACCGTCGGCACCGGGACTATCACACTCACGATCGACGGAGTCGCCCATCCGATCACGATAGACTCGGGCAACGACACGCTCTCCGGAGTCGCCAATGCGATCAACAGCGCTAACCTCGGAGTATCGGCGCAGGTGGTCAATACGGGCTTGCCGGGTGCGCCATATCGGCTCGAGTTGCTCGCCAACCAGACCGGAGTTGCCAACGGCTTTCAGGTCTCGAGCAGCCTGTCCGGAGGAACCGCGCTTGACTTTGCCTCCCCCACCATTGGTCCCGTCGACTACAGCTCGATTACCGGCACGGCCAATGGTCCATCGAACGGTCCGACGCTCAGCGGAACCTATAGCGGCGCCACGAGCCAGGGATTTCACTTCACGGTCGCGCAAGGAGGTGTGGTTGGGACCGATCCAATCACGATTGATTGGTCAAACGACAGCGGCCAAAACGGGGTGATCACCCTGCCGTCGAACTATGCCGGCGGCACTCCGCTCACCGTCGCGGACGGGCTTCAACTCTCATTCGCGAGCATCGGCGGCTCGCTTAACACCGGCGACACCTTCGATGCCGGAGTCTTCGTTCCATCGGTCCAGTCCGCGCAGAATGCGCAGGTGCAGGCGGGCAGCCAGATCGTGTCGTCGGCGACAAACGAGGTCGACGGAGCGATACCGGGCGTGAGCCTCGATCTGACCGGAACCGGGGGTCCATACTCCGTGCAAATCGCCGAGAATTCGCTGAGTGAGAGCTCGGCGCTGAACAGCTTCATCAACGCCTTTAATCAGGCGGTAAGCGTCATCCAGCAATACACCCAGGGACAGCCGGGTCAAAGTTTGCCCGCTCTGAATGCCGACGGCGCTCTGCGAACGCTGGAAAATACCCTGACCAGCGCACTCGGCGGTATCAATCTCTCAAAGCTGGGCATCACGATCGACGGCAACCAGGCCACCGGAAACAACGGTCAATTGACTTACGACAGCGTCAATTTCATCGCTTCGCTGCAATCTGACCCGACGGGAACGCATGCGGCGATGGCGCAGTTGTACACGGCGCTGAATTCGATCGTAAGCGACGCGCTCGATCCCAGCAGCGGCGTGATCGCAAGCGAAACCAATTCCTACCAGCAGCAGGTAAGCCAGTTGAACACGCGCTCTACCGACCTCCAGCAGCAGCTACAGCAGACGCAAAACCAGCTCGAAACCGAGTTCGCCAACCTTCAAGCCCTTATTCAACAGTACAACACGTTGAGCACCCTGCTGACCACGCAGTCGAACAACAACAGCAACGGTTCCTCGAATAGCAACGGATAAAGCCGCTTGAGAACGGAGGATGCGCATGAATTCGGCTCTGAAAGCCTATCAGCTTCAGGAAGCGGCGGCCGCAACCTCGGAACGCGCCTTCGCCGATCTTTATCACCGGATCAGGAACTGGACGGAAAGCGCCGCGGTCTTTTATGAGATGGACCTTCGGCAGCAGGGCGACCTGCTGATGGACAAAAGCATCGCGGCCCTTTTCGCGATGGAACTCGTGATCGCCAAAGGCGAGTCGGCGCCGGCACCCTCCGACCGCGAGATCGCCTCCCGCTGCCGCATCCTGACCCGCGCGGTGCTCGAACAATGCAATCGCGCGCGCAACTCGGCAAGCCTCGAAGACTTTGCCGGGATGAGCGCGCGACTCGACGACCTGAGCCAGATTTTCCTCGCGATGGACGAGGTCAACCTGGCCGGGTGCCGGTAACACCCGGTTTAGCGCGGAGGGGGAAGCGGGCGCGCGGGCGGCGGAGGTGCGCCGCCGGCGGGCGGCGGAGGCCAGTTGCCAGTACCGTTGATGATCAGTGCGGGCATGTTGGCGGGGAGCGGCGGCGGCGGCGAATTTTGGATGGTCACATCCTGGGCCGGCGGCGGCGAGTTGACAATCGTGGTCGAGCTGGAATTCTGAGTGCTCGTGATTGTCGATGTGGAGCCGTCGCTGCTGATCCACTCGGCGTCCGCCCGTTCGACCATCACCAACCCGAGCAGGAGCAATACCGCCGCGGCCGTCCCCACCACGATGAGCATCCAGATTACAATTGCTTCGAGATTCAGCGGCGAGTCCGCGTAGGTGATCGACCGGACCGCCTTGTGTCCTTTGCCGCGCAAGATGAATTGATGACCGCGGCGCATCATGCGAGCACGTTTACCAGCGACATGCTTTTCAGGCTGCTCGCGATTCCCACCAGCGCCTGCTGTTGATCCTGCTCGAGCGACAAAGTGACTGCCGCCTGCGCCAGATCGGCATCGCTCAGGTCGCTGATATTCTGCTGCAATTGCTGGCCGGTGGCGGTCGCCTGCGACTGGATGTTCTGCAACAGCGTTTCGGCGCCGCCGAGCGATGCTCGGAACTGGCTCACCTGCGCCAGCGCCTGCTGAAGTTGCGTGAGCGCGCTCTGAACACCGGCCTGATCGCCCACGTCAAGCGAGCTGACAAGGTTCGTCAAGGCGCCCATCGCACCGGTCCCGAGTGTCGCATCGCCAAGGACCGTGTCGCCCTCGTACGACATCTGGACGCTGAGGCCGTTCGAGAACACCTGGGAGTTGGTCGCGGTGGAACCCTGGTAATTGCCAGTGGCGTCGAACGCCGGCGTCCCGGTCTTTTCTCCCGCGAACACATAGGCGCCGTTGTACTGGAAGTTGCCGGCCGTAATTACCTGTTTCAGGATTGCGGAGGCCGACACGCCGAGCGCCTGCATATCCGCGGCGGAAAGAGTGCCGTTTGCGCCCTCGGTCGCAATCGAGATCGCCTGCTGAAGATCGGTCACCACCTGGCCCATCGCCGAGTCAACCGCGTTCAGGCGATCGAGCGAGGCGCTCGCCGCCGACGAATCGCTCGTCTGCGCTTGATTGGCGGATTCGAGCGAGCGCAGCTCGCCCCATATGGTCGGATCGTCCGACGCTTTCGAGACGCGTTTGCCGGTCGCGACCTGCGTCTGGATTTGCTGGATGGCCGAGCTGTTCTGATTGAGATCGTAGGCAAGCGCCTGGGCAAAGTAGACATCCGAGATCATCACGCCCTCCTACAAATTCTGAATCAGGTACTGCACGATATTCAGCCCCACCGACACGGCCCGCCCCGCAGCCTGCAGAGTATTCTGGTACTCAAGCAGGTTCGTGAGTTCCTGGTTTACCGACACTCCCGTGACCGAAGTTTTCAATTGCTCCAGCGATTGAAGCAGCGCCTGCGATTGGGTCTGCTGAGTGTTCGCGGTCTGCACGGTCAACCCGAAATCCGCCGTAAGTTGCGCCCATGCCTGTTCCGGGTCGGCGTTGGGATAGGCCGGATCGACGCCCGCCTGGCTCTGCACCTGGCCGATCGCGGCCGCGTTGGATCCGTCTCCGGGAACGCCGGCGGCGCTGGATGCCGCCGCGATCTGCGCGGGCTGAAAGCCCGACTGCACGCTAATCGGACCCGCAGTGGCGGGGACGTTGAACAGTTGGCTTCCGGGATTGCCGTTGAGGTCGTAGCCGCTGGTCTGCTTCGCGTTGATCGCGTTCGCGACGGCGTCGATGTACCCATCGACCTGCTGGCGCAGGTTGTCGACCGTGTCGATCGCGTTGAGAATTCCGCCGATTTGTCCTCCCACCGTCGCGTTCGGCGGTGTAAGGGTTCCGAACGGCAGCGAAACTTCCAGGCTGCTGCCGCCCGCGGTCGTGACCACCGACAGGTTGAACGACTGGCTTCCGCTCACGAGTGGAACGCCGCCCAGGGTCACGTTACCCTGCGAATCCATCTGCGCGCCCACCAGCCCGGCGAGCGACTGCGCAACCGAATCGCGCTGATCCATCAGCGCCGCGGCCGTCGCTCCTCCGCTGGTTCCCTGGCTTGAGGCCTGGGTTATCTCGAAGTTGAGCTTCGCAAGCTGCGCCGAATAGTCATTCACCTGCGCGACGGCCGCGGGCAGGCCCGCAAGCGCGTTGCCCGCGATGTCGGCAAGGCCGGCGTCGATCGATTGCGATTGCTGCGCAAGCTCCTGCGCGCTGGTCAGCACCCCCTCGCGCAGGCTCTGGTCCTCGGGAGATCCCGAAAGCGACAGGAACTGGTTCAGCAGATCCTGCACCGATTGCCCCAGGTCAGGCCCGGACTGCGGCGACAAGTAGGTCTCTGCCGTCTGAGTAATCTGGCTGAAGGCGGTGGCATACGACTGGAGCGACTGCTCCTGGTTGATTTGCGGATTGACGAAAGGAACCGTCGCGCGCTGGACGCCAACCACCTGCACGCCCGCCGAACCGCCATCCGTACCCGGAATCGCCGCAACCTCGACCGATTCCGCCGAATAGTTGGGATTCGACGCGTTCGCGATATTCGACGAGGTAATCGCGAGCTGTTCCTGGGCCGCGCCGATTCCGGTCAGCCCGATCCCGACTACGTCAGCCATGCGCTCCCACCGTTTGGGTTAAGGACGAAAGCACCTCGATACGCTGGCGCGTGAGGCTGGTCAGGACCCATAACGTGCGCCGCACAATTTCAAGCTCGCGCTGGAGTTCGATGAGTTCGCGGCGATTGGGACGATCGGCGGTGCGGAGCTGCTCGGCAATTTGATCCAGCCGCGCGATCGCTTCGAGCGCGCCCTTGGCCGTCCCCAGGTTTGCCGCCAGATCCCCGGGCTTCATTTGATGCCCTTCGCCACCGCGGCGGCCACCTGGTCAGGGTTCGGATGATAGTTTCCTTGCTCGATTTGGCTCCTGATCGACGCGGTCTTTTCGGAGTCGCCGGGTGGATCGAGTGCCTTAATCTGGCTCATCAGGACGCCATAAAGCTCCGCATCCTGGGAAACTTCCTTGCTATCTGCCACGGGCACGGCAGCCGCCTGGTCAGAAGGCTTGGATCCGGAGACCCGCTGATTCGGTTCCGCCTGACTGATGCTGGAGAAGCCGGGATGGATAGTATTTGCCATCGTTAACCTGAAGCTAATATCGATTCGGGCCTCGCTTTTGTCTCAATCTTCATCGGTCGGCGGCGGCAGCGCCTCCAGGCTTCCGTAAGCCGCGGCGGGTAACGGCAGGATCAGCGGCCCGAGCGCATCACGCCCATTTCCCACGCCCGCGCTCCCCCCTTCCCATCGATAGGCCGCCTCCCTCGATGCGGTTTCGGTTCGGGGACCGGCGATTGTTTGGTTGGGCGGCGTGTACGATCGGCGCCATTCAAGTTGCCGCGCGCTCGCATCCACCAGCGGTTTCATCGCGCGGGAGCCCGCCAGCACTTTGCCAAGCTCCTGTTCCAGGAAACTCGAGTAGATGTCGCCCGCCGCTCCGTTGCCCATCCCCAGGAAGCCGTCCTTCGAGTCCGATGACGCCGAGATCATCGTTCGCGCCATCATCCGTCCGAAGATTGCCGCGAACCCCTGAGCGGCGCGCGCGACGGAAGACTTGCCGCTGTGGGCCGGCGATGAAAACAACTCGCGATTGAAAACTGCGTCCCTGACGATGCCCGACATAAACCCGCCTCCGAATCCTTCATCTGACGATCAGTTCCCCGTAAAGCACTCCCGCCTGTTTGAACGCCTGAAAGATCGCGGCGGTGTCGGTCGGCTTCACGCCGACCGCGCTCAGCGTCGCTGCGACTTGCTCGACCGAGGCGCCCTGGGGAGTCATAAAGAAGCGGCTCTTTTCCTGGTTGACCCCGATACGCGCCGTGCGCTGCGCGACCGTCCGTCCCGCGCCAAACGGATTGGGCTGCGAGACCTGAAGCTCGGGCGCGATCGTAATCGTGTAATCGCCGTAACTGACCGCCGACTTTCCGATGGTTACATCGCCGCCCACCACCACGGTTCCGGTCTTTTCGTTGACCACGACTCGGTTGGACTGGGGTGGCCTGATGTAAACGTCGCGAAGAGATGCGACGAAGCTCGATGCCGCCATCCAGGGCGGAAGCGTTACCTCGACCGTGTCGGGGCTGCGCACTACCGCGCTGACCTGTCGGATATTGCCGCCGATACCGCGGGCGACTTGCTCGGCCAGCGCCGGGTCGGGATCGTTCAGATCAAGTTCCAGCGGCCCGTTATCCGGGAAATTGTCATTCAGCTCGCGCTCGACGGTGGCTCCGCCGGCAATCTGGCCCGAGGTCTGAAAGTTGGTGCTGACGGACGCTCCGTTCGATCCCGCGAAATATCCGGCGATCGAGACCGGCCCTTGCGCTACCGCGTAAACGTCGCCGTCGGTGCCGACCAGCGGCGTCATCAGAAGCGTTCCGCCCTGCAGCGAACTGGCATTCCCCATCGCCGCCACATTCACGTCGAGGCGATCGCCCTGGCGCACCGATGAGGGCATGTCGGCGGTAACCGTGACCGTCGCCAGATCATTCGCCATGATCATCAACGGCGAGGTCATCAGGTTCGACGGCAGGGTGATGCCCTGTTTTTTCAGCGTGTTGAGCACGAGCTGAATCGTGAACAGCGCCATCTGGTTGTCGCCGGTATTGGCGAGCCCCGTGACCAGCCCGATGCCGCGAAGATGATTGATGCGCTGGCCGCGCAGGTGGACGAAATCGCTGACCGGCGCGCCGCCGGACTCTCCCTCGGTGTAGCCCGGCAGACTTTCATTCGGCGCGAGCACCAGCGGCTTCTGCGGCGCAGTTACGGGCGCCGCCGCCCGTGCGGCATCTACGGCCACCAGCAGGCAGGCGAAAAGAAAGAGAATCGTTGCGAACCGCGACATCGCTCTGCTTCTCCGTGCATCGCTAGAAGGGCCACAACCACGACACGATCCGCTCGCCCCATCCGAATCCCTGTTGATCGCGCACCTGCCCGGCGCCGGTCAGCCCCAAATGAAAATTGGCGACCAGACTCGAGGGAACCTGATCGTTGGAGTCGATGTAATCCGGGCGCACCACGCCGGTCACAACCAGAGTGTCGTCCTCGCCGTTGATCCGCATCTGGCGATGCCCAACCAGCTCGAGATTGCCGGTGGGAGTGATGCGCGTGATGACGGCTCCCACGTTGCCGACGAAGGTCTGTTGCGCGCTCATGTTGCCCCCGCCTACTTCCGCCGATTGATAGCTGGTGTTGATCATGCTCGACGGATCGATCGCGGTGTGCGACGAGAGGTATTGCTCCAGCCCGAACAGGTTGGACATCCCCGCCTTGACCGAACTCTGATTGCCGAGGGTGCTGTTGGCGCCCGCGCTTCCGCTCAGCGCTTCGTTGACTTGCACGGTGACGATATCGCCCACGCGGAACGCCTTCGCATCGGAAACCGGGTTGACCGCCACCGAATCCAGCTCGATCGCGCCCTCGCCCGGCCTGGGCGGCGGAGCCGCCAGGGTTTGAGGCGCCTCCATGCTCCTCTGAATGTCGGCGGTGGGCACCTTCACATCGGGATCGAGCGTCGAGAACTGGGCGCATCCGGATATCGTCAGCATAACGAGCGCGGCGGCCCCCAGTGCGCCATTCACCCATCGTTCCCTACGGTTTCGCATCGTCGTTCACCTGCTGATCGTTGCTCAACTCGATATGCGCCGAGTCCTTGCCGGTTACCTGCGCCGTGATGAGTCTTCCGCTGGTGGGATTTTCCATCGTGACGTACTCGCCGATTGCGCCGTCGCCCTCGGCCTTGAGATGGGTGCGCAGGCTCACGCCGCCATTGGTCACCGTGATCGACACCATCTCGCCCTGCCTCACCATCACGGTCTTCCTCAGCATGCTTGCGGACACCGGATCACCCTGCCGGATCGGCGCGATGAGCGTGACGTTGGAATCGATCGCGTTGACGAGGTCGGGCGGCGACGCGAACGCGTCAACCCATCCGGGCCGGAAATCATTCCCGCTGACTTCCTGACCCGCGCCCAAGTCGCGCGCCGCGACCAGCGCGCGGCGTTCGACCTGCGCCTGTGCGGAGCAAATCAGAGTTCCGCCGGGGGTCGATAGTTCCACCGTGAAAGCGGGAGAGCTGAGCCGCGGAACTCCCGGCGCGACCTCCTTGAGCGTCGCACCGGGCGGGGGTTTGCACGCGAGCGTAATGGCTTTAAGCTGCAGCCCGTCCGTGAGCCGAGGCGCCAGACGCTCGGCGATCTGCGCCGTGAGCGGATCCGCGGCGTCCGAGCCGGCAATAGCCGCCGGCGCGATCGACAGCGCCACGATTCCCGCGAAAGCCGCGGCCGCAAGCCTAATCGCCGCCATCGTCACCCCGCCTTCACCAGGTTGCTCGCATCCGTCATCATCTGCGCCGCCACCTGCGTCGCCTTCGACCCGGCTTCGTACGCCTGCTGCGCCTGGATGAGATTGACCATCTCGGCCACCACGCTCTCATTGGGCATTTCGAGGTAACCCTGCATGAAGGTGCCGTAGCCGTTCTGTCCCGCGATGCCGATCTGGGGCGGCCCGGACGCCGTGCTTTGCAGGTACAGATTCTGCCCGTACGGCTGCAGGCCGGCGGGATTCACGAAACGCACGAGTTGAAGCTGGCCCAGAACGGTCGGGGTCGCGGAGTTGTTGAGCTGCGCCGACACCTGCCCGGCTTGACTGATGGTTATGTTTTCCGCGCCGGAGGGGATGGTCACCGCGGGCATGATCATGTAGCCGTCCAGCGTGGTCAGTTGCCCGTTCTGGTTGACGCGCAGGCTGCCGTCGCGCGTGTAGCCGATCTGGCCGCCCGGCAACTGCACCTCGATGAACCCGTCGCCCTCGACAGCGACGTCGAGCGGATTGCCGGTGTTGTTCAGTTCGCCTTCGGTGAAAACCTTGTCGACCGCCGCGGTCCGGACTCCCAGGCCGATATTGGTGCCGGTCGGCACAAAGCTCGCCTCCGACGAAAGCGAACCGGCAAGCCGCTGATCGATGTAAACCTGGTCTTGCTCGCTGGCGCGTGAAACCTTGAACCCCGGCGTCGAGGCATTCGCGAGATTGTTCGCGATTACCTGGATCTCGGTCTCCTGCGCCTGCATCCCGGTAGCGGCCGTGCTCAACGCTTGCAGCATTGTCCTTCCCTCCTTTTTCGCTCAGGCGTTCAGCGTGTACGTCTGCGTCGCCTGCTGCAGGTTCTCGTCCATCGAGCGCATCGCGCTCGCCAGATTTTCGTAGCGCTGCCCGATATCCATCACCTTGAGCATGTCGCCGACCGTGTTGACGTCGGGCATCTCGAGCGCGCCCGAGGTCACCGACGCGTTCGAAGCGGCGGGCAGCGGCGCTCCCGAGGCGGTCGCGTAAACCAGGTTGCCCAGCGGAACGAGTTGATCGCCCGAAGGATCGGCCAGCTTGATGCGGCCGCGCGGGAGCCCGTTGACATTGACGGTTCCGTCGGAGCCGATCTCCACGGTCCCCGGCGGCACACTAAGCGGCTGGCCGTCCTGGCCCAGAACCGGAAGCCCGGCCGCATAGATGCCCAGGTTGCCCTGATCTCCGGCCTGAAGGCTGAGTTGGCCGTTTCGCGTATAGACCTCGGCGCCATCGCCGGATTGCAGGGCCATGAAGGCGTTGCCCCCTATATAGATGTCCAGCGGGTCGCCGGTTACTTCGGGCGCGCTTGGATGCGTGCTCAGAACCGGGCCCGCGGGAGCGCTTGCGTATTGAAACGGCGAAGGCGCGCCGCGTACCGTCTCGGTCAACGACTCGAACCGCACGAACCCCGGCGTGGCCGCGTTGGCCAGGTCGAACCCGGCAGTTTCCAGACCCGCCAGCGCCGAAGTCATCCCGGAAGCCGCAATGTAGAGTCCGTTCATCGCCTGTTCTCCTCCTTGTCCAATTCCTGCTTGAGCTTGCCGACCGCGCGCGTCAGCCCCCGGCCGACCGAACTCACCGATTGCCTGAGCACCTTGGCGATCTGCCGAATGGTGAGGTCTTCGTAGTAATAGAGGGTGAGCAGCAGGCGCTCGTTTTCGTCGAGCGCCGCATCCATCGAGCGGCGGATACGGGCGGTGAGGATGACGTCGGACTCCTGGCCCTCCGCGTCCGCCACCGTGTCCGCATCGAACGGCTCATCGCGATTGGGGATGATCATGATTTCGCGGGCGGCGCCGCGATGGACGACGCTGCGAATTTCATCCAGAATCGCGCCTCTGACGTAGGCGCGCGCGAACACGCCAAAGGCGACTCCGCGGCCCGGATCGAATTTCCGCGCGGCGCGAATCAACCCCACCACGCCCGCCGACACCAGGTCATCGCGCTCCAGTCCGATCCCATCGACCAGGAAGACCTTCTCCACTTCGCTAAGGACCAGCGGCAGATGGCTCTGCGTGAGCTCGCGGACATCGGGCGGCGCGGCGGCGGCCGGCGGCGGTTCGAACGCGCATGCCGGCGGACGGCTTTTGCGTGTGCCTGCCCGGATTGCCACTATGCCGCCCTCTCGACCGCGGGTTTCGCCGCGGCTTTGTTTTCAATTCGTCCCACGATGGTTTTCTTGATCGACGAAGGAATTTCTCCGGCGCCGATTACCTTGATCTTTCCGACCCGCGACGCGACGCGCTCGAACGCGCGCCGAATCTGCGGCGACACCACGATTACCGGAGTCTCCCCGGTCGCCCTCGCACCCGCGTTCACCGCGGCCCGAATCGCTTCTTCAACCCGGGCGACAGCGCCGTGCTCGGTCGGTATCTGCTCGCCGGCGGCCTGCGCTTTGAAGAAGATCTCCTCGATGGACGAGTCGGCCAGCAGAATCTTGATCGATCCATCCGCGCTGCGCAGAGGTTCACATATGATGCGGCCGAGGCGATGGCGGATTCGTTCGGCGATTTCGATGGCGTCCTTGGTCGCGTGCGCTTCGGCCGCGATTGCTTCGAGAATCGCGGGAGCGTCCTTGATTGCGATCGCCTGCGCCAAAAGCGTGCGAAACACGCGATAGACCGCGCCCAGATGGATTCCGAAACCGGAGAGCTCCTCGACAATTCGAGGCACCAGTTTCTGCGCCTGCTCGATCAGCGCCTCGATATCGCGGCGCGTGACCAGCTCGGCCGCGTTCTCCTTGATTACTTCCTTGAAATGCGTCAGCAGGACGACCAGCGGCGTCACAATCGTGTAGCCGGCGGCGCGCGCCTTCTTCTCCTCCTCGCCCATCACCCAATACGCGGGAATTCCGAAGGCGGGATCGGTCGTCGCGATTCCTTTGATCTTTGGATTTGTTCCCTGCGCTCCGGGCAATCCGAGGTTCATCCCGACGCGCGCTTCGCCCCGCGCCAGCTCCGTGTCGCGCAGGATGATGCGGTAGGTGTTCGGAGAAAGCGCCGCGTTGTCCGCGATTACAACCTGCGGCAGCGTGAATCCCAGCTCCGCTTTGAGCTGATCGCGAAGCTTGCCGATCTGATCGGGCAGGTTCCAGGGCTGCTGCATGAAACACATCAACCCCAGCCCCAGCTCCATCCGCACCGGATCGGGCCAGGGATCGCTCTTGCGCGCCGGCGCCGCGGGCGCGGCCTTGGGCGTCTCGGCCACGGCCGCGGGCCGCACCGACATGAAACGCCTCAGCGCGATCAGCGCGGCCGACATCAGCAGAAACGGGATGTGCGGGAGCCGCGGTATCAGTCCGAGAATTCCGATCAAAATCGCGGCGCCAACCGTCGCGCCGGAGTTGCCAAGCAGCTCGCGGCTCACCACCGACGACAGTTCGAGGTCGCTCCCGCTGCCGCTGCGCGAGACGATCAGGGCCGCCGCCGTCGAGGTCAGCAGCGCGGGAATCTGCGCCGCGAGCCCGTCGCCGATCGTCAGGATCGTGTAAGTGTGCAGAGCCTGATCGACCGCGAGTCCCTGTTCGTAGATGCCGATGAACAGGCCCGCGACCAGGTTCACCGCGATTATCAGCATCGCCGCGACCGCGTCGCCGCGCACGAACTTCCCGATGCCGTCCATGGCCGCATAGAAGTCGGCCTCGCGCGCAACGTCGCGCCGCCGCCGCTGCGCCTCCTGGTCGCCGATAACGCCGGCGTTCAGGTCGGCATCGATCGCCATCTGCTTTCCCGGCATCCCGTCCAGCGTAAACCGCGCGGCGACTTCAGCGACGCGGCTGGCGCCCTTGGTCACCACCGCGAAGTTGATGATCGCGAGCACGACGAACACGACCAGCCCGACCGCGTAGTCTCCGCCGACCACCATCCTTCCGAACGATTCCAGCACCACGCCCGCCGCGGCGGGCCCCTCGGAACCGTGCAGAAGAATGAGCCGCGTCGATGCCACGTTGAGCGACAGCCTGAACAGCGTCGCAAGCAGGAGCACGGTGGGGAATGACGAAAAGTCCAGGGGACGTTTTCCGCTGGCGGCGGCGAGCAAGACCGCGACCGAAAGCGTCAGCGAAAGGGTGAGCAGGATGTCCATCGCCACCGCGTTGATCGGCGCCAGCATCCCGCTAAGCACGACCACTGCGCCGAGCGGCAGCGCGAATTCCGGCGCTCCGAGCCGCCACCAGTTCATCGCGCTTCCCCCTCCCCGGCGGCGGCCGAGCGCGCGGCCAGCTCCGCGCGCATCAGCGCGGTGAGTATCTCCGCCACCGCCTGGTAGAACTTAACCGAGATGGGTTCGCCGACGTTGACGCTGCGAAACAGCGCCCGGCAGAGCGGCGGATTCTGCATCACCGGAATCGCCGCCATCCGCGCGATCCCGACAATGCGCGCCGCGGTCTCGCCCGCCCCCTTGGCTACGCAGACCGGAGCGCGGTCATAGCCGCGCCGATAGCGCAGCGCGACCGCGTAGCGGGTCGGATTGGTGAGCACCACCGTCGCGGTGCCGGCTTGCGCAAGCCCGCTGCGCCGGCGCGCATTGCGCCGCATCAGGCTGAGGCGCCGCCGCTTGATTTGGGGATGTCCCTCGTCCTCTTTTAGCGCCTGCTGGAACTCCTCCCGCGTCAGCATCAGGCGTTGTTCGTACCGGTAGCGCGCGTAGGCATAGTCGAGCGCCGCCAGCACCAGCATCGCCGCTCCCGAGTACAGCAGCACGCGCGTCGCGCCATACTGAAGGACATCGATCTGGAGCTTCAGATCCGCACCGCTCTCGAGAGCCGCGCATCCCTTCGCGACGCGCCATCCAATCAAGGCAAGGACGATCGCCTTGAACAACGCCTTGGCGAGCTCGGCCGCGCTTTCCTGCGATGCGAGGCGGCGAAAGTAATTGATCGGGCTCAGGCGCTCGGCATCGAAGGCAACCCGCGCCGGGGCGAAAACCATTCCCTGCCCCGCGCCGGCCAAAAGCGCGCCTGCCACCGCCGCCGCGGCGACGATACCCGCGGCGAGCGCCAGCGGCATCATCGCGAGCAGCCGGCCGCGCGGCGTCGCTCCGAAATCGAAGCACAGCGTCCAGGCGCGGCTCAGACTTCGGCCGAGCAGACCGCCTTCGGCCCTGAGCGCGATTACCGCCGACAGAAAAGAGACCGACGCGGTCAACTCTCTGCTGCGCGCTATCTCGCCCTGTTCGCGCGCTTTAAGGCGCCGCGAAGGGGTGGGCGCGAATCGCTTGTCTTCCGAATCAGCCATTGATCGTCCGAATCATCTGCAACATTCCCTCGGTCCATGCGCGATCGATTCGCAGGGTCAGTCCCGAAGCGTTCAAAAGAATCAGGCTGAACCCCGCCAGGATCATCGCCGCCGGCGCGGCCACCAGCAGATTTATCTGCGGCGCGAAGCGGCTCAGCGCGCCTTGCGCCAGGGCGAGCATGAGAAGCGGGATCAGCAGCGGCAGCGCGATGGCGACGCCGAGGCCGAAGATCGCGCCGGCCGCGCGAATGAGGCCGCTCGGGTCCGGCAAAGCCGTGCTTCCGATCGGCAACACTTGCAGGCTGCGAGCCAGAGCGTAGATCAGCGGACGCTGCAGGCCCGCGCCGAAAAACAGAAAAGCGGCCAGCGCCATCAGGCTGTCGCTCAGGACGCTGACCGGCAGCGGTGCGCGCAGAATCTCGGCGGCTGAGAGCTCGATCTGCGAGCCAATCATCTCGCCCGCAAGGCCCACCGCCGCCATCACTACCGAGGCCGAAAATGCCAGCATCAGTCCGAGCGCGATTTCCTTCAGCATCAGGTACGCAAGCGCCGCGTTGTAGGCGGCGGAGGGCAGGCGGGTGGGCGACGCTGCCGCCAGCACTCCCGCCAGCAGCGCGGCGAACAGCAGGCGGACGCGCACCGGCACCGCAACGCCAAGCATCGCGGGCAGCGCGAGCATCAGCGCGGCGCTTCGCGCGAACACCAGCATCATCGCGATCACCAACTCGTCCGGCACTACGATCGGCTTCATCGATTGAGCACCAACGGAATTGCCAGCAGCGTTTTCGACATGAACTCGGTGAAGATTCGGAGCATCCACGGCGCCAGCAGCATCATCGCCGCGAGCCCCGCGGCGATTTTGGGCGTGAACGAAACCGCCGCGTCCTGGATCTGGGTCGCGGCCTGAAGAACTCCAAACAACACGGCCGCCGCCGTCATCGCGATCAGCACGGGGGCCGAGAGCTGAAAGGCGACGGTCAGCGCGGATTTGAAAAGGTCTGCTGCTATGTCCGGCGACATTGTCAAAACCTCATCTGAAGCTGGTTACCAGCCCGCTCACCAGCAGCGACCAGCCCGAAGCCATCGTGAAAACCAGCAGCTTGAGCGGAAGCGAGATCAGCGTGGGCGAAAGCATGAACATCCCAAGCGCCATCAGGATCGCCGCGACTACCAGATCGATCGCCAGAAATGGCAGGTAGATCAGAAATCCGATCCGGAACGCCGCGGTAAGCTCGCTGGTGATGAACGCGGGAACCAGCGCATAGAAGGGCATCGATGCGGGTTTGTCCGCGCCGCTGCCGCCGCCTCCGCGCGCCAGCAGCGATCGCGCCATTTCGAGATCGGCTTCGCGGGTCTGGCGGAGCATGAAGTCCCGCAGAGGTGCCTCCGCCCGCTCGATCGCCTCTTCGGGCCCGATTTTTTCCGCCAGATACGGAGCCACCGCCGTTTCGTTGATCCCCTTCCAGACCGGAGCCATCACGAACACCGTGAGCAGCAGCGCAATTCCGGTAAGGACCATGTTCGGCGGCGTCTGCTGCAATCCGAGCGCCTGGCGCATCAGCGCGAGCACGATCACGATCCGCGTGAACGAGGTCAGCATCACCAGCAAGGCGGGGGCGACGGTCACCAGCGTGATTACCGCCGCCCACTCCATCGGCTCCGACGCTCTCGGGCCGGTGCTCAACTGGAAACTCAAAGCGGCGGCTGGACGGGCAGCCATGATTATGACCAACCCGCATAAAATGCCCGCGATGACTGCGCGCTTGCTCATTCCGGGTTACGTGTCGGCGCCGCGATCCGCCTGGAGTGCTCCACCAAGGTCAGCGAATCTGGATGTTGGTGATGTCGGACGCCATCGCGTCCTCGACCTGAAGCGCTTTGGCGTTGGCGCCGTAAGCGTTCTGCAGCACTACCAGGTTCACGAGTTCGGTCGCGGTATCGACGTTCGATTCCTCGAGCGCGCCGGCCTGCAGTTTGCCCGCGCCGCCCGAGCCTGCCGCCGCGATCGTCATCTGGCCCGCCGCCGCCGTCGCGGCGAACATTCCTCCTTCGCCGAGCTGCAATCCCTGGTCGGAGGTGAAGGTTGCGATGCCGACCTTTCCGATGTTCTTCGTCATGCCGTTTTCGAACGTCACCGTCACCAGCCCGCTCGAATCGATCGATACGCTCGAGGGACTGCTGGCCGAGTTGCCGTCGGCCGTTCCCGAGGCCACCGACGCGCTGCCGAACTGGGTCAGGCTGGAGAAGTTCAGCGCAAGCGAGAGATTTGCCGCGCCGTTGGTAAGCGTCGCGTTCAGCGTACTGGCGGGAGTTCCGCCGATTACCAGGTTGCCGCTGCTGTCGAAATCGATGCTTCCGCTGTTGTTGGCAAGTCCGGTCGTGCCGCCATCGAGCGTCGCCGTCCAGTTCCACAATTCGTCACCCGGGTTCGCGGGGTCCGGGCCCGCGTTCTGGTAAAAAAACGTGACGACGTGGCTGTTGCCCAGGCTGTCGTAAACCGTGACGCTCGCGGAGTAGCTGTAGGTGGTCGGATCGCTTGGATTGATCGGGCCGCTCAGCACCGGCGACGACGAATCCAGGTTCCCCTGCATCGTGACCTGGGTTGAAGCCGTTGGCGGAATCATCGAGGTCGGGATCACCAGGGGTTGCAGGACGCCCAGAGGATTTCCCGCGGAGTCCACGTTGAATCCCATCAACTGAAACCCGTTGGGTCCCACGAGCGAGCCATCCGACCCCACCGAGATCTGTCCGTCGCGCGAGAACATCTGCTGTCCGCTCGCGGTCTGGTACACGAAAAAGCCGCCGCCCTCGATCGCGAGGTCGGTGCCGACCCCGGTCTGAATGATCGAGCCTTCGGAAAAATCGCGCTCGAGGCCCACGACCGCGGCGCCGCCGCCTACCGTCTGATCGCCGATCTGGTTGCCCAGCAATGTCTCGAAGATCGGATCTTCGGACTTGTAGCCGGTGGTTTGTGCATTCGCGAGGTTGTCGCTGCTGGTTTGCAGAGCCTGGGTAATCGCCTGCAATCCGGTTTGGGTCGTGTTGTACAGGGACATCGCCTTTCTCCTTTGCTGGTTGGGCGCGCTATACGCCGATGCTGGTGACCGAGGTCATCGGGATAGCGAGTCCCCCGCCCAGTTCGAGGACCGTCGTCCCGTTGACGACTTGAATCGATTGCACCGCACCCTGCTCGGTCAGGCCGGAAACCGCCTGTCCGCCGGAGCCGATGATTGCCACCGAGTAAACGCCGTCCGCCGTGCCCGACGGCGGCTGCCAGGTAAACGTGTACGGCGTGTTGGCTGCGCCGGGAGTGATCGACACGGAATCGACCTGCTTGCCCGTCGAATCCATCACCACCGCCTGGTACTTTCCCGCGACCGCCGGAGTGAAAACGATCGAGGTCGCCTTGCCCTGCGACACGCCCACCGAGGAGCCGGAGGCGCTCACCTGGCGGCCGAGCAGGCCGGCCGCCGATTGGAGCGGATTGCCGGCGCTCTGGAGGCTGCTCAACTCCGAGTTAATCTCTGAAAGCTGCTGCAGCTCCGCAAACCCGGTCATCTCGCCCAGGTACTGGGTCGGATCGGCGGGCGAGGTCGGATCCTGGTTCTTCACTTCCGCAAGCAGAATCTGAAGAAATTCCTGCGCCGTCGGCAGCGCCGCCGACGCCTGAGCCGACGTGGATCCGGCCGATGCCGTCGTCGCCGTCGCCGCGGCCGCGGTGTTGGATGGAACCGTGGAAAGCATCTAATTGACCTCCCGGGTTATGAAGATTCGCGTATCTCGATCCGCGCCCTTTGCGGGCTGCTCCTCTTGATCGCGCCTCGCGCTCTGCCCGCCGCCGTCCTGATGGGTCGTTGCGGAAAGCTCGTTCGCGGCGACGCCCAGCGATTCGAGCGTGCGGCGCAATGCCGGAATCGACGCGGTAAGCATCGCCGCCGCCCGCTCGGACGACGCCGTCATCTGCGCGTTGATCGCGTTGTTGCGCTCGGTCACCACGGCGCGCGCGCTTGCCGTGCGGCTCACGTCCACGCGCACGACCGCCACTTTCTCCGCGCCCTGCCGCGCGACCGGTTCGGACGAGGACGCGGCGCCGCTCTCCGATACCGAACCACCCGCCTGCGCGGCAGAACGGCCGGGCTCGGCCCGCTCCGCCGGAGGGGCCATCGGTGCCGGCTGCCTGCGCAGGTCCACTGGCGCCGACTCGAGCTGCGAAGCCGCGGGAGCTCCGATGGTGCGATGATCGTGTTCGGCCCCAGTCACGCCGAGAGCAGGCGGACGTGGGTTCCCGCTCGCAGGCGCCGCCGTTTTCGCATCCGCAGGCGCATCCGGGAGACTTCCGGCATTCGGATCGGCGCGGGATTCAGCGCGATCGGGCACGGTCGTCGGCGAAATGGTCCCCGTATTCGGTTCGGGGGCCGCGCGGAATTTCGCACTGACGTGCCCGAGGACATTGGCGATTTCTGAGACCGACGGCGCGGGAGTTTCTTGGAGTTCAGGCGTCGCGGCCACCGGTTCGCTCGAAGGGGATGCGTTCGCCAAAGGCTCGGCCGGAACGATGGTGCTTGCGAATTCGTATTCGGACAGCCGATTCGATGGGCTCGCAAATGGCTCCGAATGTTCCTCGGGGGCTGAAGGGACGCTGGAAACTTGATCGCCCGCGCGATCTTCAGATGCGAAAAGCAGGCGCCCTTTCGATTCGATTCGAGGATCATCGCTGGTTGCCGGGACTTCACGATCCGGGGCGCTGGCGCGATCGGCCGTCAAATCCGCGGCCGTCGAATCCCCGACGGTCAAATCCCCGGCGGTCAAATCCCCGGACACTTTTGTCTCGGCCACCGCCGGCTCCGAAGCTTGAGAAGCAGCCGGCGCGGCACCCGCGGGAGACATCAACGCGGCCAGAAGGGCGTCGAAGGATGTCCCGTGCGTCTCCCGGCGATCGCGTCCGGCTTTGACCGGGTCGCCGTACGCGGAAGCGGAATTCGCCGCCGCCGGTCCGTGAGTTAGCGCCGCCATGCGAAGTACTCCTCCGCTTGAATTTCGGTTCGCCGCTCGCGCGAAGCGGCCTCCGCGCGTTTCTGCTGATGCGCGAGCTTGGCGGCCTGATCGGTGCGATGCTGGGCTTCGATCGCCGTGGCGGCCGCGCCCTCAGCCTGTTTGCCGAATTGCTGGGCGCGGCGATGCCACAGCAGGCGCGCCTCGCCCAGCATCGAGAGGTCGGCCAGGGCCGCGTTGTCGGCAATCAGCGAGTCGGCGGCATCCGCGATGCGTTCGGCGCTTGCGCGGGCCGTGTTGCGCCGCGCGAGGATCTGATGGAGCGACGCCATCGCGCTGCGAAGCTTGAGTTCCCGAACGCGGTGCAGGCGCGAGGTCCAGCTATTGTTTTTCATCGAGACGCACCACCTCTTTCAGTTGATTTACGGAATCAGGCAGTGAAACACCTTCGGTCAGCCGCTGGCGAAGAAACCCGTCCATGCGATCGTGGAGGGTTACCGCCTCGTCCATCCGCGGGTCCGCTCCCGGTGTGTACTGGCCGAAGGCGATCAGTTCCTCGGCGTCGCGCCATCGCGCATACAGGTCGACAAAGCGGCTGCGGGCCTGGGCGTGGGCCGGCTCGCTTACCCGGTTAAACACGCGGGAAACGGAATCGAGAACGTCGATGGCGGGATAGTGGCCGCGGCGGGCTATCTTTGAAGAAAGCACGATGTGCCCATCGAGCGTCCCTTTCGCCATCTCGCCGACCACGTCGTTTTCCTCTTCGTGCAGCAGCACGGTGTAGATTCCGGTCACGCTGCCCCGCCGGAACTGTCCGGCCTGTTCGACGAGGCGCGGAATCAGCGCATAGACCGAAGGCGGATAACCGCGATTCGTCGGCGGCTCGCCCGAGGCGAGCCCGACCTCGCGTTGCGCCATCGCCACCCGCGTCAGCGAGTCCATCAGGAGCAGCACGTCCAGGCCCTGGCGGCGCAGCCAGCTGGCGACCGCGGTGGCAAGAAAGGCGCCTTTGATTCGCATCGGAGCCGGCTGATCGCCGGTGACCACGATCACCACCGATCGTTCGAGCGCGAAGTTGCCGAGCAGCTCATCGATGAACTCGCGCGCCTCGCGGCCGCGCTCGCCGATCAGCGCAATCACGATCGCGTCAGCCGCGCTCGCCCGCGCCATCATCGCGAACAACGTGCTTTTGCCCGCTCCGGGCATCGAGAAGATTCCAATCTTCTGGCCGCGGCCGAGCGTGAGCAGTCCGTTGATCGCGCGCACGCCCGTATCGAAGGGATGCTCGACGGGCTGGCGCTCATCGAGCGCCGGCGGCATCAGATCCCACTCGAGATCCTCGCCAAGTGCCGAAAGCGGCTTGCCATCGAGCGGACGGCCAAGGCCATCGAGAATTCGCCCCATGATCCAGGGGCCGACCGGAAATCGGAGCTTAAGCGGCTTGACCCTGGCGCCCGGCTTGAGGCCGCGCGCTTCCTCGATCGCCAGCAGCAGAAGCTCTCCATCGCGAAAGCCCACTACTTCGGCGGCGACATTGTCCACGCTGACCAGGCTGCCAACCGGAAGCATCGGGCCGCTCGCTTCGAGCAGCAGACCAACCGATCGCATCAGGCGCCCTCCGACCGGAAACATCGGAGCGCGAAGCGCATCGGCATACGGCGCGAGCGAAAGCAGGCTCACAGCTACTCCTCCTTGCCGCCCTGTTCGGTAATGGTCGCGGTCCGCTCGCGGAGCTGGCTTTCAAGGATGTTGACCGCTTCGGCGAGCGCGCCTTCGACGAACAGGCTGCCCGCCTCGACCTCGAAGGCGCCCGGCGCGATCGCGGCGGACTCCTTGATGGGAGCGGTGCCGAGCGCGTCGGCCACCAGCTTCGCGTCGGAAGGGTTGAGCCAGATTGTGGTCGGGGCAACCGGCTTCAGCGAATCGCACGCGCGCTGAATTGCGCGGGCCAGAAACTGGCGCTTCAGCTTCACCGAGGTCAGATCGCGCACGACGGCGATCGCGAGCTCGACGGCGAATTGTTCGATCTCCTGGCGCGCCTGGCTGTAAATCTCTTCCAGGCGGCGATCGGCGGCCTCGAGCGCGGCGGCGGTTTTTGCGATCGTCTCGCGCCCCTCGGCGAGCCCGGCGGCAACCGCCTCTTCCCGCGCTTTGGCGACAAGCTCCTGCGCCTCCTGCCGCGCGGCCGCAAGTCCTTCCTCACGCCCGCGCGCGAAGCCCTCGCGGCGCGCCAGCTCGCGGGCGGCCTCGATCTCGTTTTGCCGCGCGCCGTTTTCGTCCGCCGCAAACGCACCTCGCACTCCAATATCGGCAAGGCTTGGAAACCCCAGTTTGGGAAGATGACGCATCTGCATTGGTTTCAGCTCCCTTGCGCCTCATTGGCGGGTGAAGTTGAGTTGGTGCCTTCTTCAAGCCAGCGGCGGAGGATCGCCGCTCCCGCGTCGGGAAAGCGCTCCGCCTGAAGACTGGCCCTGATTCGCAAGTCCACTTCAGTTTGGCTCGGCGCGGTGGCTCCCGTTTCGGGAGGCTGATCGATGACGGCGCGGTCGGAGTCGGCGCGCTGGATCGAACGCTTGAACCGCCGCTCGGCCGAAACGCGCCTCAGCTTGCGCATCGTCATCCAAACCGCGCCCACGACCAGCAGCACCCCGGCGGCAATCGCGCCAAGAAGCTGCCTCGGGTTGGAAGCAAACTGCTGGATCTGTTCCTGCAGGCCGGGCGGAGGCGGGATATAAGGATGAGTAAGCGCCGCGCTGCTCACCTCGACCATGTCGCCGCGGCTGGGATCGGCTCCCACCACCGCGATCAGCAGGGTTCTGAGTTCCTTCAGCCGCTCCGGCGGCAGCGGCTCGAAGACTCCGTTGCGATATGTCCCGTCAACCACCGCCGCGAGCGACAAGCGGCGCACCGAAAGCGGCTCCGATACCTTGTGGATTTCGCGCGATGACGGCTCGTAGTTGACGATGTCCTTGCGCGCATATGGCGCAGCCGCCGGCGGCGCCGGAGTGGATCGCGGGGAGCTGGCGGGTGATGCAGCCGCGGCCGGCGATGCGCCCGCCGCGGGCGAGCTCAGCGGAGCGGGCGCGGGCAGATTCGAAGTAAGGCCCGGGATACCGGCAGGTTCGGCCCCGGAGGCGGGCTCTTCGCTGTGCTCCTCGCTGACCAGCGCCTCGTTCTTGCTGCTCCCATACTCGTGCAGCGTTTCCTGGAGCTTTTCACGATCGAGATCGACCGAGACCGCCAGCCGGTAGCGGCCCTCGCCGACGATTCCGTTCAGCAGGCCGTCCGCCTTCGATTCGAGGTCGTGCTCGATCTTCTGTCGCAGCGACAGGACCTCGTCGGCTTCATCCTTGCCGCCGTGCTGGGGCGGAAACAGCACCATCCCCTCGTCGGTCGTGACCACGACCTGATCGGGGCTGAGTCCCTGGACCGACCCCGCCACCAGGTGGGCGATCGCGCGCGCACTGATTTCATCGATCACCGCGCCCGACGCGGGCGTTAGCAGCACGGATGCGCGCGCGCTGGACTGGGGTCCGAGCGCGAACGGCGACGGCGGATCGAACGCCAGCATCACGCGGGCGTTCTCAACGCCGCGGATATTCATGATCGTGCGTTCGAGTTCGCCCTGCAGCGCGCGCTGGTAACTAACCTGCTCCGCGAACGCGCTCTGCCCGAGATTGCTGCGATCGAAGATTGAGAATCCGGACTCGCCTCCGGCGAAACCCGGCACCGAAGAGAGCAGTTGCCGCGCCTCGTTCAGGCGCGAATCAGGCACGGTGATGGTGTCCTGTTCGAGCGCGTAAGGAATGCCTTCCTGGCGCAGCCGCACCTGCAGCGCAATCCGATCGGCCGCGGAGAGATTGCCGGCCAGCACCGCGTTGCCGCGCGATGCGAAAGCGGCGACGCCGGCGCCCGCGGCGATCAGCAGCGCGGCCGCGATCGCGATCATGTCGAAAAGCCCGGGATTTCCGGATCGCAACTCCTGAATGCGCCGCAGGTAAGTGCTCAAAACCTGCTTGATCGAATCCGCAAACGTGGCCACTACTGCCTGCCTTTCGTCGCGCGCTCCGGGGCCGGCGCTTTACCGTCAGTACGTCAGGCTCATGATCTGCTGATAGGCCGCGAGGGCCTGGCGCCTTAGCGCCATCAGGTAATCGAAATTCACGGTTGCATCCTCCGCGGAAATCACCGCGTTCGTGATGTCGGTGCGCCCGGCCGCGAACTGCGCCGCCGACGCATCGGCCTGCTTCAGGCTCCGATCGACGTCCTGAAGCAGCGTGCTGAACTGGTTTTGCGCGGGCGCCTGAGGCTCGCCGAGCGTTCGCGGCGCGAGGTCCGGGAGATTGGCGATCGATGGTCCACTGATAGTCATACGCGCCCCTCCCTTACACCATCGAGAGCAGGTTGACCGCCGCGAGCATGTCGCTCTTGGCGCTCTGGACCGCGGAAAGATTGGCCTGATAGACGCGGGTCGCCTCCATCAGATCCACCAGCTCGTAGATCGGATCGACCGCCGGCGTTGCCACCATCCCCTGCGCGTTGGCCAGCGGACTGCCCGGGTCATACTCCATCCGCGGAGGCGATGAATCCTTCAGCACCGCCGCGACGCGCACACCCAACGGACCCGAGGCGGAGCCGGCGATCGGAGCCGTTTCGAATACCGGCTCCTGGCGCTGATAGACTCCCCCTTCCGGCGTGGCTACCGAGTCGCTGTTGGCGAGATTTTGGGCGCTCAGCGTGATGCGCAGCGACTCCGCGGAGAGGGCGCTGGCCGCGATTCCGAAAACATCCTGAAGCATGTTCCCCCCTTCTCGGCGCGGTTTACACGGTAGTTGCGCTCTTCAGCCGTGCCATCATGCTGCCATAGAGCTTCATGGTGGCCTCATAGTTCAGGGAATTTTGGAACAGCTCGCCGCTCGCGCGGGCAAGATCGACTCCGGAACCGTCCACGCGCATTTCCTCGGCGTGGACGGCCGCTACGATCGGGGGAGAGTCCGGCGTGCGTCCCTGCTCCTGCGCCGCGACCGCATCGTCAAGCGACGCGGCAAAGTCGACGTCCCTGGGAATGAAGCCGCGAACGTCGGCATTGGCGATGTTTGCGGCGAGCAGGGACTCGCGCTCGGCCTGAATCGAAAGCGCGCTCCTCACTACCAGATCTGCGATTCGCATCGGTGCCCCCCTTCTGCGAATTCAATGGCTGCCGACCGGTCCCGCATCGCATTCGGAAGCCGCCGGCTCTCCCCTCAGGAAACACAAGTAACGTCGATAAACCGCGACCGACCATTTGGCGCGCGGCTTGCCGCTTGAAGAATGGTAGCCGCTGATACGCCGCCAGAATGTGCCGCGCTCTTCCAGCAGGCCCTTCAAAATCTCCGCGCCCGCCTTGAGATTGGTTGCCGGATCGAGCAGTTGCTGCCTGGTCAGTCCGAGGCGCGGCCCCCAGAACCCATAGTTAATCTGCATGAGCCCGATGTCCGCGTCAGGGGCGGATTCGAGCAGCCTCGCGGCCTCGTCCTTCGAATTCGGATAGTAGGAATGCCCGGCAATATTGATTGCCCATGGATGGTATCCGCTCTCGGCGCCGGCCACCGCCACGAGCAGGCTCGCCGGAACCCCCGCGGTTCGGGCCGCATCGCCGTACAGATCCGCGCGCGCCGGCGCCGCACGGAGCGGCAGGCAGAGGATCGCCGCGAGAAAAACGCCGCGCGCCTTCATAGCACCATCTCCTCGGTCCGGCGCACTCTGACGCGGCCTTCGTGCTCGAGCTTGAGGACGAGGCCGTTGATTTCCTGGCGGGCGGCCTGGACCTCGCGCGCGGGCATCGGTCCCAGCGCATCCATCTCTTCCTTGAGAATCTTGCCCCGGTCTTCCGTCATCGCCGCCATCACCACCGCCTGGAGCTCCGAAGGAATTCCCTTGAGGGCGACCGCCAGAAGCTCGATTCGGACTCCGGACAGAACGGTCTGCAGGGTGCGATTGTCGAGGCGCAACAAGTCCTCGAAGTGGAACATCTCCTGCTGAATCGCCTTGGCGAGATTGGGATCCTTTTCCGCGATATGCTCGACGAGCTTGTCCGCCTCGTCGGCGCCGATCTGGTTCAGGACCTGGGCGGTATATTCGGCGGCGTTGCCGAGTTGTTCATCGTCCACCGCGCTTGCGTGCGAGAGCGCGGCTTCGAGCGCGGCGAGGACGGCATCGATCACGTCGGCGGCAACGCGCACGCCGCGCGACAGTTGCTCAACGCATTCAAGCCGCTTTTGTTCGGGAAAATGCGCGAGGACCTCTCCCGAGTAGCGCGCCGGCAATCGCGACAGCGCGACCGCCGCGGTGACCGGCTTCTCGCCCGCCAGGACCGCCGCCATCTTTTCCGGCGTGGCGCGATCGATCAGCCCCTGCCATCGCATGTGCCGCTCGATCTCCTCTTCGTCCTCGGGGCCGACGGCCTGATCCAGGATCTCGCGCAGGTGATCGGCCGGCTGCGAGGAGTTGTACTGGAGCAGAAATTGCCGGAGGACTTCCTTGACCTCGTCGTTGTCGGGCCGGGTCCCCGAGAAGCGCGTCTCCAGATGGCGGCGAAGCAGCGCAATCTCGCGCACCGACAGACGGCTGACCAGGCGCGACATCGCATTGCGTTCGAGCGCCTGAAGCAGAATCAGCGCCTTATCCATTCCGCTTAACGCTGATGCCATCGACGATCTCTCCCTTGACCGGCCGTGAACGCGTGCCACCTCCTAGCGCGGTAAGTTCGAAGAACCGCCTCTCGTCCTCCTCCACAATGCGCCCGCGGGCGAGCAACTGCCCCTGCACGACCAGCTCGGCGGCGATGTCCGCGGTTTTCAGATCGATCGCGAGAGCATCGCCGGGTTCCAGCCGCGCCAATTCGCGAAGGTTCATATCCAGTTGCGCGAGCACCACGCAGGTTTCCAGCCGAACCTTGCGAAGATTCATTGATGCGCCTCATCCTCAGCGACCGTGCAGATGGCGCGATGATTGCGCGCATCGAGTTCCACCTTCAGCCGCATCAGGTCTTTTCCTTCGCTGGCGACCAACCGCGCCTCGTCGGCATCCGGGAGCAGCAGGCGCTCGCCAACACGGAGCCGGCAAAGCGACTCGAGCGAGGTTTTGAAACGATAGAGCGTAACGTCGGTTCTAAGCGCGATTTCGCCCAGAGCTTCGAGGTCAACCACGCGGCCGTGCGGCGCCGCCTCTCTGGACAGGCTGTCCGCCAGATGAAGAACCACGTCCGTGTCCAGCGCAACCGACATCCACCACGGAGTCGAATCGGCGTCGAAACGAAAGACCACCACCTCGCGCGAAGCGGACAGCGATTCGCCGAGAACGTGCGCGTCGGCCTGGCGCACGATCGAAAGATGCGAGAGTCCCGCCTCTTCGTACCGATGAATAATCGTGGCCGCCAGCCCTTCGACCGCCTGATACAGGACGCTGCGCTCGATCGGGGTAAGGACGCCTTGCGGCGCCCCGAACCGGATGTTGAGGCCGTGATTAACCATCGCAAGCGCCAGGCCCGAGGAAAACGCGATGAGCCCGGCGCATTGCAGCCGCTCCCCTCCCAGCAGGGCGGCGTGCGAATCGCCCGCCATCTCCGCCAGATGCCCGCTCAGCGCTTTGAAATCCACCGCGGCAAGACGCCATCGCACCGCGTGACCCGTCCGCTCTGCCGCCACCGGAGCGATTTCACCGGCCAACTCTCGATGCAGTGCCTGGACCCGGTCCAGGTACTGGGGGCTGATTACCGGACGCCAGAACTCATAGCCGTGCGCCGAGGCTTTCTGAAGGTCGTCGACTTTTGCACCCCCCTGTTCCATCATCGCTCCTAAACCACGTCTAAAATGCTTCTTCGAAGAAGCTGAATGATGGTCGACCGCTACAAAGTGTAGCCATTCGATAGCCAATCAGTTTCACGATCGAATCATTTTGTCAAGTTGTGCCGAGTTAAATATGAGCGAGTGTAGTCATCTAGCGCATGGAGCGCGGCACGGGCGGCCCGCGCCGCGATAGTCGCAATTTTGATTGAAAGTAGGCCAAGATTGGATTAACTTGACCATAATTTCATTTGCTTTAGTCAAATCCCTTATCAGCGAGCGGACCGAATGGCGGCAAAAATATTGTCGGAAGAGCAATGGTCGCGCCTCGAAAAGACTCTCGAAAAGCTCGAAAGGACCCCGCCCAAACCTCGTCACACCATCACCGAGTTCCTGCGCCGGCATCGCGCCAAGATCGCGCAGATTCTCGCCAAGCATCCCGACATTCGGCCGATTGACATCGTGCGTGCCTTCAAGGAAGCAAGCGGAATAGACGTAAGCGAGCAGACGATGCGTGAAGTCATCCTTGGCAGGCGAGGTGTGCTTAAAAGGCGCAGCTTCAAACCGGTGGTCGAAGGGGCCGAGCAGCCGCATCCTCGCTCCAAGCCCGCGGGAGAATCGCGCTAGCTCCAGCGTCGGGCCGGCGGGTGCATCGTGGAGCGAGACTCTATCGATCGCGACAAGCTGCGCGCTCTGGCGCGCCAGGTCGGCGTCGATTTCGGCGCGGCGCTCACGGTTGCGCTCGCCTTTATCGGCGATCAACTGGGAATCTTCAGAACCATGGCCGACGGAGTCGCGCGAACTTCGGCTGAGCTCGCCGCCGACACCGGGCTTAACGAACGCTATCTGCGCGAATGGGCCTCGACGATGGCGGCAGCCGGGTATCTCGACTACGACCCCGCCCGGGCGGCGTTTCGCCTGAGCCCCGAGCAGGCGATCGTGCTTGCGCATGAAGACAACACCTTTTTCGGAGCGGGCGCGTTCCAGTACGCGGTCGCATGTTATCGGCAGATTACAAAACTCGCCGATGCGTTCAGGAACGGCGGCGGCGTACCTTTTACCGATTACGGGCTGGACATCGTTCGCGCCATCGAGCGCCTGTTTCAGGCCGGATACCGTGCCTGGGTGTCATCGCAATGGATTCCCGCCGTGCCCGATCTTCATCAGCGGATGAAGGCGGGAGCGGAGGCGGCCGAGGTGGGATGCGGCGCCGGCCAGTGCCTGATTCCCGTTGCCCAGGCATTCGTCAACTCGCGCTTCTTCGGCTTTGACGTTGATTCAGCTTCGCTGGCGCGAGCGCGAGAGAAAGCCGCGGACGCGGGCGTGGCCGACCGTGTCACCTTCGAGCAAAGAGCCGCCGAAGATATTCCGCATCGCGATCGTTTCGATCTGGTCATGGCGTTCAATTGCATCCACGACATGGCCTATCCGCGCCGCGCGCTCGCCGGTATCCGCAATGCGCTCAAGCCGGGCGGCGTGATGCTATGGTCCGAGGCGGACGCGTCCGACCGGCTCGAGGAAAACCTGAACCCGGCGGGCCGTACGCTGTACGGCGCGAGCACGATGCACTGTATGACGGTATCGCTCGCGCACGATGGCGAGGGACTGGGAGTGGTGGTGGGAGAAGACCGCGCCCGCGCGATGGCATCCGAGGCGGGCTTCGCGAGTTTCCGCCGCCTGCCGATCGAAAACCCTTATCACCAGATTTTCGAACTGCGGAAGTGACTCGCCCCGCCGGCGAGGCTTTGCGGAGAACGGCCCGGTTCGATCCGCGCTGGTCAGTGCGCCATCGCTGACCCGCCCTCCGCGCGGCGCAGGAAAATGAAGCTCGGAATCAGAATCACCATCGCGATCGCGAGCGTCCGGTAGATGTCGTTGAACGACAGCATCGCGGCCTGCGCCTGGATCATTGCATAGACTCCGCCGAGTCCCTGCTTCTGGCCGGTGATGATCTGCGGCAGGAGATGAAAGCTGTGAGCGCCGGGAACCTTCGCGCCCGCCGCGCCCATCTTCCAGGCGTCAAATACCGAAAAATGCTCGACCAGGTAGGACTGATGGATCTGCTCGTGGTTCACGAGCGAAGTGGTCATGTATGAAATGCCGATGGCCGCGCCCGCGTTGCGCATCATGTTGTACAAGCTCGCCGCATATCCCATCCGCTCTCGCTGAACGCAGGACAGGGTGATGGCGGAGAGCGTTGGGAAGATCATCCCCATCCCGAGGCCCATCACGATGCTGGGCCATACGACGACCCAGGTGCTGACCTCGAGGTTCCATCGCGACATCTGCCACAGCCCGATCGCCATGCAGACGAAGCCGACGCCGATAAGCGGGCGGGTGTCGAAGCGGGCGCGCGCCAACTGGCCGATCATCAGCATCGCCACCATCGTTCCAAGCCCGCGCGGGGCCAGCACCAGACCGGCCTTCCACGCGTTGTAGCCGAGCAGCTCCTGAAGAAAGATCGGGTTCAGCAATCCGGTCCCGTAAAGCGCGAAACTCATCGCCACCATCAAGGCGACCGAAAAGCTGAAAACGGGAATCTTCAGGATGCGAAGGTCGAGGATCGGGTCCTCGAACCAGAGTTCGTGGATCACCAGCCAAATGAACATCGCCACCGAAATCGCGACCGAATAGACCACCCATGGCGCCGCAAACCAGTCCGCGCGCTGGCCGCGGTCCAGCACCACCTGGGTCAGACCCAGGCTGACCACCAGCAGGATCATCCCGAGGTAATCCACCTTGGCGCTGCGGGCGCGATGCGCGCGCAGATAGGATGGGTCGTGCACGAACGTCGAGACCATCAGGAATGCGATCAGTCCGACCGGAAGGTTGATGTAGAAATTCCAGCGCCAGTTCCAGTTGTCGGTGATCCATCCGCCCAGGGTCGGCCCCATTATCGGCGCGACCATCAGTCCCATCCCCCACGTCGCCATCGCGAGCTGCTGCTCGTTGGGTGGAAAGGTCTCCATCAGGATCGCCTGCGAAGACGGGATCATCGCCGCACCCGCCGCGCCCTGGATCAGCCGGAAAATCACCATCTGGTCGAGCGATTGGGCCGCGCCGCAGAGCCCCGATGAGGCCACGAAAATCGCCACCGAGGTCAGGAAATAGCGCTTGCGCCCGAACCGGGCCGAAATCCATCCGGTCATTGGGATCATCACGCCGTTGGCGACCAGGTAGCTGGTCAGCACCCAGGCGATTTCGTCGACGCTCGCGGAGAAAGTCCCCTGCATGTGCGGCAACGCGACGTTGACGATCGAGGTGTCGAGCACCTCGAGCGTGGTGCCGAGCATGACCGCAACCGCGATCAGCCACTTATGAGTCGGCGCGGCGTGATCGATATGCTCCGCCGATACTTTGCTGGCTGCTCCCATCGGACCCGAACTCGCGTCTCGGCAACCATACTACCTCGACCGGTCCGCGCGAGACACCGCACAGGCGCGGACCGATCGCGCCAACAATCAGGAATTGAAATCGTAACCTCCGCGTAATTGATCGATGCGAGCGGACGCCACGATGCTGAATTGTGGCCTCCTATGATGACAAGGCGGCAGCCAGCGGATACTCTTTCTGCATGCGGCTTGCCGCGATCGACGTCGGATCGAACTCCGTACACATGATTGTCGCCGATGCCAGCCGCGACGGCCACCTCGAAGTGGTCGATCGCGTCAAGGAGATGGTGCGGCTGGGGCGGCGATCCTTCATGACCGGCCGCCTCACCGACGAATCGATGGACCTGGCGGTCGGCGCTCTCAAACACTTCGGCCGCCTGGCGCGCGTGCGCAGAGTGGACCGGATGCGCGCGGTAGCGACCAGCGCGGTCCGCGAAGCCAAAAACCGCATCGCGTTCATTCGCAGGATTCGCCGCGAGACCGGAATCGCCGTCGAAGTCATTTCCGGCGCCGAAGAGGCCAGGCTCATATTCAAGGCCGCCCAGCACGCCTTCGGCCTCGATGGCGGACCGCATCTGCTGGTCGATGTCGGCGGCGGCAGCGTCGAGTTGGTTTTGGTGCGCGATGGGCGCCCGCTATGGATGCATAGCGCGAAGCTCGGCGTCGCGCGGCTCACCGAGCGCTTCTTGACCGACGATCCGCCCTCCAACGCGCAGCTTCGCAAACTCGAAGCTCATCTCGAGAACAAGATCGGAGCCGTGCTGCGCAAGGCGCGCAAAGCCAGGGTCGTTCAGGCAATCGGCACTTCCGGAACCATCAATACTCTGGTCGCGATGGCGCGGGCGTCGCGCGGCGAAGAGATAGGACGGCTGCATGGCGCGAGCGCATCCGCCGACGAGATTTCCAGGCTTGCCAACGACCTTGTGACCGCCAACTCCGCGCTGCGCGCGGAGCTTCCCGGGATGGACGCGAAGCGGGTTGACCTGATGCCGTCGGCGGGGGCCCTGGTCGATTTCATCCTCAGGAAATCGGGCGCTCCGACGCTGGTGGCCTGCTCATGGGCGCTTCGCGAGGGCCTGATCCTGAGCCTGCTCAAGACCGCCCGGGGCAGCAGCGCCGCGGACGCACGCCGCCGCTCGGTAAAGGCGCTGGCGGCCAGATTTGCCGGAGCCAATGAGCATGGCCGCCAGGTGGCCAAACTGGCGCTCAGGCTGTTTGACGCAACCGCGCCGGTGCTCGGATTGCCGAAAAGCTCCCGCGAGCTGCTCGAATATGCCGCGCTCCTGCATGACGTCGGGCACGCAATCGATCACGATCGCCATAACCGCCATTCCTACTATCTCATCAAGAATGCCGAGTTGTTCGGGTTCGAACCCGACGAGATAGAAGTAATCGCCCAGGCCGCCCGCGGGCACCGCAAACAGGCGCCCAAGGTGGACTCGCCCGACCTGAGTGCGCTAACTGGTCCCAGACGGCGGTTGGTGCGGGGCTTTGCCGCGATTTTGCGGGTCGCGGATGCGCTGGACCGCACTCATTTCGGTGTGGTTAAGAATATCGAGGTCAGCTACACGCCCGGGCGGCTGATCATCGGGGTCGACACCAACCGGGAAAAAGCCGACCTTGAACTATGGACATGCGAGAGACGGACGGACCTTCTATCGCGGCTGGTGGACCGCCAGGTGATTCTGGCGAGATGAACTCGGGCGCCGCGGTTTTCAATGGCACTCCGAATCTCTCCTCTCCGGCCGACGGCAGAAGCAGCCTGCTCCTGTCGCCCCATCCGTATCCCGGCCGCCTGATTGCGGTTGAAGGAATCGACGGATCGGGCAAATCCACCCAGTTGATGTTGCTGGAGCGATGGCTGCGGGCGCGCGGATATCCCGTCATCTTCACCGAATGGAACTCGTCGCGTTTGGTGCGGCGATCGATGAGCCGGGGCAAGAAGAAAAATCTCCTTACGCCCACCACCTTCAGCCTGCTGCACGCGGTCGATTTCGCCGATCGCCTCACCTACCAGATCCTCCCGCCGCTCAAGGCCGGGATGATCGTACTGGCGGACCGCTATGCGTTCACCGCGTTCGCGCGCGACGTCGCCCGCGGGGTCCATCCCGAATGGGTGCGCGCGGTTTACAGCTTCGCGCTGCGCCCGGACCTGACCCTTTACTTTCGCGTCCCTATCGAAATTTCGCTCGAAAGGTTGCTGGCCGGGCGGGCCAAACTGAAGTATCACGAAGCGGGAATGGACGTGGGTCTCTCCGCCGATCCCGCCGAGAGCTTCCGCCTGTTCCAAAGCCGAGTGCTGGAAATCTACGACGAACTTACGCGGGAGTTCGGCCTGCGCATGATCGACGCGACCGGCGAAATTCCCGAGCAGCAGCGGATGTTCCGGGAGATCGTGCAGAGCGTGGTGCTGCGCGACTACGATCGCCAGCGCGCGAAAGGAAATCATGTCTGAGCGCATCCGCGGCAAGACGTGGTACGGGCATGGGCTGCCGTATCTGTCGCAGAAGCGCCTGCCCGGCCACCTGATCGCAATCGAGGGCACCGACGGCGTCGGCCGCTCGACGCAAATCGATCTCCTGCGCCCCTGGCTCGAACTCGAAGGGTACGCGGTCAGCAATACCGGATGGACCCGGTCGCCGCTGCTGTCCGAGACCATCAATGAAGCCAAAGCTGGCCATCAACTCACCGTGACCACCTTCAGCCTGCTTTACGCGGCGGACTTCGCGGACCGCCTCGAGCATGAAATCCTGCCCGCGCTGCAGGCCGGCTTCATCGTAATCGCCGATCGCTACATGTACACGGCGTTCGCGCGCAACACCGTGATGGGTGCCGATCCCAAATGGACGCGGGACGTGTTCGGAGTCGCGCTGCAGCCCGATCTCGTGCTGTATCTCGATATCGATGTCGCTACGCTTATCCCGCGCGTCGTGCAGGGCAAAGGCATGGATCACTGGGAGTCCGGGATGCATCTTGCGCTCGGCACCGACCTGTTCGATTCGTTTCAGCGCTACCAGACCCGCCTGCTCGAGGAATATCGGCGGCTTGCCTCGGAGTTCGGATTCATCACCATCGACGCGCGCCAGCCGATCGACGAGGTGCAGGCGGAACTTCGCTCTCACATCATGAATTATCTTCGCACCGCCGATCCGGCGCGAAATGGCATCGACTATGATTTGAAATGATCGCCGTGGGCGCCCGATGACGCTGCGCCGGCTTCGGTGCGCGATCCACGCGGACGGTTGCGGGCACGAACCCTTCAGAGCGAGCTCAGCATGATTCTTTACATTCTTCGTCATGGCATCGCCGAAGACACCGCCGAGAGCGGCGATGACGGAGCGCGCAAGCTGACCCCCAAGGGACGCGACAAGATGCGCGATGCGGCCGAAGGGATGCGCGAGTTCGGGCTCAAATTCGAAGCCATCCTGACCAGCCCGCTGGCGCGCGCAACCGAAACCGCCGAGATGGTCGCCGCCGCCTACGCCAACACCCCGCCCCCGCAGGTGCTGCCCGCTCTCGCCACGGGAGTGCCACCGGCGGAAGCGGTCGCGGCTCTGCGCCCGTTCGCAAAGCATAAGCACGTGATGATCGTCGGCCATGAACCGCAGCTCAGCGCAGTCGCATCCTTGCTGCTGACGGGTTCGACCGACGCCGCCAAGATGAGCCTCAAGAAAGGCGGATGCATCGCGCTCGATGTGCCCGCGCGTCCCGACAAGGGCGGCGCGGAGCTGCTGTGGATGCTCACGCCGCGCCAACTGCGAAAGCTCAGAAAATAGAAATTTCGTCCGGATAGCCGCGGGAGTAAACCAATCGTCCTCCCGCTTACTCCCAGACTTTCACTATCGGCACGACTTCCGCTTCCACGCGCCGGCGCTCGGTCGGGGGACCCATCGATGCCGCCGATTCGGCAAAACGGTCGGCGGTCCACAGTTTTCCCGGATGCACCTGAGTTACCAGCGAGTTGGTCCGCGGACTCGGCGGCACTCCGGGTTTGATACACGACCAGACCGCTGGCTCACCGTTGACCGCTGGCCGCGTGCCGGTAAACGGCTCGCAAATCGATCCGTCGGTGAGCTGCAGGATCCACGGTGACGGCGACTGCGCGGGCGGCGCGCTCACGACGGGAAGCGGCTTGGTCAGCTTCATAACGAAACCCTTCGAGCCCGCCGCGGGATTGGCGTCGCATACCACTTCATCGCGCTCGGGAGGAACTTGAAAGCAGGGATCGTGGATGGCGTTTCCGGCCATGCATCGCCATGCTCCCGGCCGATCGGCTGCGATCGAGCGTGTCCAGCACGATCCCTCCTGCGCCGCACCGCCGGGAATTGCGGGCATGAAGAATGTCACTTCAGTTTCCGTTGGCGCAGCGCCTTCAGCGCACAACGCAATCGCCGGATTAGTCACCATCATCAACGCGGCAACAAGAAGGATCGATCGCATGCGCCAAAGCATACCAAACGATGCCCCCCGGGGGGCCATCGGCCGCTTCAGGCAGATGCGATGCGCCGGGCTCTCAGCTCTAAAAGAGGGGCAGCTTTATGCCCGCCGTGACCAATGCTCCCGTCGCGACGCCCATCAACGCTTCGCCGGCGACCATCCCGGCAGCAAACAGGAGCCGCGGCTCGCCCTCCCGCTCTTCGCCAATCAGCCGGCCGATCAACGCGCCCACAAAGATCGTGACGCTGAGCCCAAACGGCAGATAGAGGCCGATCGCTACCGGCATAATCGGAGTTCTCCACGGCGATCCCGCCTTCTCCGCGAGCGAGTCGGTCGCGGCGAGTACCGCGGCCAGCATCGCACCGGCTGCGATCATCGTCCAAGGCAGGCCGCCGCTGAAAACGCCCTGCGTCACCTTGGCCATCAGAAACGCCTGGGGAGCGGCGAGCGCGCCCGCGCGGGCGGTGGCGGTTCCCGCGATTCCGTAGCCGGCGATGAGCAGGTTCAGGATCGGCGCCATCGCAAACGACGCCGCGATTGCGCCAATCAGCACGCCTATTTCGAGCGCGCGCGGCGTCGCACCGACGAAGTAGCCGGTCGCCAGATCATGCAACGAATCTCCCGCCATCGCCGCCGCCGTACATACGACCGCTCCGGCCAAAATCGCCAGCCGCGGGCCCACTCCGCCCGCTTCGACTCCCGCGGCCTTCAGAAGAAGCGCAAGCGCAAGCAGCACGATCACGGTCACGCCGGATACGGGGTTGTTCGATGCGCCCACCAGTCCGGTCAGGTATCCGGCGATCGCGGCCGCAAAAAAGCCGATCAGCGCAAGTGCGATCGCCATCGCGGCGCCGAGCCCCGCATTCGCTCCAAGCATCAGGCACAACGCGAAGATCAAAGGGATAGTGAGCCCGACCGCGATTGCGATTGCTCGTGGAGAGAGATCGGTTTCTTCGCGGGCGCGGACGACGTGATGCTCTCCGCGAAGCGCGCGGATACTGTCGCGAAGCGCGGCGAAGATACGGGTTCGCAGCCGCCACAGGGTTACAACCCCGCCCGTAAGCATCGCGCCCACGCCCAGGTAGCGAATCTGAGAGCTCCACAGCGCGGTGGCAGCCTTTGCCGCATCAATCGAGCGATCGCCGCCGCGAGCGATTGCCAGCAACGGAATCGCCACCAGCCAGGCGAACGCGCCGCCCGCAAACACCATCGCGGCAATCCTAAGCCGGATGATATAGCCGATGCCGAGCAGCGCCGCGGAGATATCGACCGACCCGCCGAATATCGCGCCGCCAACCCATCGCGCGCCCGAAAGCATCCCGGGAACAACACCGGCTACGTCCTGCGCCGCCTTTAGCGCGGCCGCGAGCGCCCCTCCCCACGCAAGCGGCGCCATCTGCGCGCGATTTTCTCCGGCGCGCAGAACTTCGGCGCAGGCAACTCCTTCGGGAAAGGGAAGGCGCTCCTCGACGACGTACGCGCGGCGCAGAAACACGACCAGCAGCGCCCCCATCGTGCCGCCCGCCGCGCTGAGCGCGGTTACTTCCAGGTAAGGCAGCGGGCCGGGATGGCCGAGAATCACGATTGCGGGAAAGGTGAAGATGGCGCCGGCGGCGACCGCCTCACCCGCCGACGCTATCGTTTGAACCACGTTGTTTTCGAGGATGGTGGCGCCGCCGAGAATCCGCAAAATCGCCATCGAGATTACGGCGGCGGGGATGCTCGCCGAGACCGTCAAGCCGGCATACAGACCGAGGTACGCATTGGCCGCGCCCAACAGCAGCGCAAGCACGATCCCCAAAACGACAGCGCGCGCGGTGAACTCGCGAACCACAGGAGTGCAGGCGGTGGAAGGAGATGACTCGATCGGCACCGCGCAACTATATGCCATTGCGGGGAGCCGATCGCGAACGGCGCGCTCCTGCCGAATCGGGGCCGACCGCCGGATCGCGGAAGTTGAGCGGCGAACTGGAAAAGCGTTCTTCAGCCGCGCCGCGCTACAACACTACGCGAAAACGCGCGCGCATCGCCGCGATTCTACATGCTGCCGCTCACGGCGGCGCCTTCCGGCGTCTCCGCAGGCTTGCCCGCAGAACGCCATCCGGTAATTCCGTCCGCCATCACGCTCACGTCCGTGTAGCCGGCTTCGACCGCCCGACGGGCGGCCTCGTGCGAAGCCATTCAATGCTGGTTATGGCAGTAGAAAACCAGCTTCGCGTGCTTGTTGGTCGGCAATTCCTCGGCTACGTCGTAGTGGCCCGATGAAGTCAGCGGACGCGCTCCTGGAATCATCCCCTCGCTCTCGCGAACGCTTTCCGGGTCCGCGTCATAGACGTGCACGTGTGACTGTGGATCGGCCATCAGCCGCGCCAGGTCGTTCACGTGGATTATCTGGAAGTTGTCTTTTTCGGGCCGATTGTTAAGGATTGAAGCGATGTCAGCCGCGAACGACGGCGCGGCAGCCATCAGAGCGGCGGCGACAAACGCCAGAATCGCGATAGACTTGCGCATCGGACTGCTCACCTCGCCGGTTCCATAAGGATAGCAAAGGCCGCGCGGGCTCGAAACAATCAAACCTTCTCGAACAGGCTGACCCATCGCTCGAGCGCATCTTCATGATGAGGCGCAAGCTGAACGGTCAATTGGTCGTAACCGGCATCGCGAAGCGCGCGGATGCGATCGAGGAGTTCCGCAGCCGTCGCCGTAAACGTCGTCATCTTCATCACGTCTTCGGTTAGAAAACGCTCTTCCTCAGGCCGCACCGCCAGCAAGTGCAGCTTGTGCATCTGAAGATACTTCGCATCGGCGGGCTGATAGCCCGCATGTTGCCGCCGATATTCCTCCATCAGCGGCGCGATCGCGGGCGGAAGCTGAAGCTGCAGCGTCGATTCGACCAGTCCGTGAAAGAAAACCGCCGCCATCGGACCAGCCTCCGCTTTGGCGCGCGCACTCGCGGGCGATTCACCTTCGTCGAGCACGCGTCCCAGCGTGAACACCGTCCGATAGAGCGATTTCGGATCGCGCCCGGCCTCGCGGCAGCTCGCCGCGATTTCCTGGGCCTCGTGCAGCGCGCGCGCGGTGACCGACATGAACGTCATCCAGCCGTCCGCCATCTCGGCGGTCATCCGGCGAGCTTTGGGCGCGAATGCCGAAATGTGAAGCGGGATAGGATCCTTGATGTTCACCATCCCGAATTCGGGATTGAGAAAGCGGACCTTGTGGCGCGAACCTTCGCACTCCCACTCCACCGTTTCCCCCCTGAGCAGCCCCTGCACCACGCGCAGATACTCCCGGAAGTCGCTCAGCTTCATCGGCCCCAGGCCCATCGTGTTGCGGGCCGTGAATCCGGTCCCGGCGCCGAAGATGATTCTGCCGGGCGCGAGCTTGTTGAGCGTCGCGAGACCGTTGGCGGTCACGGGAGCGATGCGATTGGTGGGGACCAGCACGCCCAGGCCGAGCTTGATTTTCGAGGTATGCTCCGCGGCCAGCGCCATCGTGGCGAAAATGTCGGGCGCCAGCATCTGCGAGTCGTAAAACCAGGCATGCGTGAGGCCGAGCTCTTCGGCTCGTTTGGCGGTTTTCCACGCGTCGAGATTCGATGCCAGCGCGATTCCAAAATCCATCCTTCAGCCTCCCGACTTCTCATTTTTCAGCCGAGCATTATCACTATTTCCGCACCGCGAAAATCCGACTACGGTTATGGCTCGTTCCATTTCAACCAACAGGAAGCCGCACATGCTTAAACTTTACGAGCATCCGTTTTCGCCCTACGTCCAGAAGGTCAAGATCTCGCTCTACGAAAAAGGAATCCCGTTCGAGGCGGAAGTGCCCGATGCGTTCAGCGGCGCTCCGACGAAATTCGGCGAGCTTAATCCCCGGCTCGAAGTGCCCACGCTGGTCGATGACGGATTCGCGATTTTCGATTCGACGATCATCCTCGAATACCTCGAAGAAAAGTGGCCGAAGCCCGCGATGATGCCGTCGGCGCCGCGCGATCGCGCCCGCGTCCGGATGATCGAAGACGTCTGCGACACCTATTACGAGGCGATCAACTGGGGGCTGATGGAGGTTCGCGCCTGGAAGCGGGTTACCGGTGAAAAAGCCGCCGCCATCGAGAGGCGCGCCGCCGAACAGACCGCCGGCGTGATGCGGTGGCTCGAACGCGAGCTGGGCAAAAGTCAATGGTTCAACGGCGCCTCGTTCGGCTATGGCGACTTGTGCGTCTATCCGTTCCTGAACGGATCGGTCGTGTGGGGCGCGGGACCGAAGGCGGGATCGAAACTCGCGGCGTGGCTCGCCAGGATGGGCGAACGCGAAAGCGTACGCAAAACCGTCGCGGCAACCCAACAGTTCGCGAGCTCGATGGATGCCTTGGCGACGATGCTCGAATCCGGAGCCTTCAAGCGCCAGTACCGCGACCATCGGCTCGAGTGGATGATGCGAAGCGGCGGCGTCGAGGTCGTTCTCGAAGGGCTCAGGAAAGGAACCATCCGGTTCTCCGAAGAAGTTTCCTGACGGCGAACCGGGTCGGCGATCTAACCGCCGCTTTCCGCCACGAATCCGCTCAGGTCGGCGGTTACCCGGCCGCGCTCGATCGGTACGCACTGCTGCGGATAGTCCTGCACGATGCGGTGGCCCGCATCGAGAAGCGCGCCGATGAACCGGTCGAGATGGCTCATCGCGACCGGCAGGATGTCGTGCAGGACGACCAGCGCCCGCGGCGATGCGGCGACCTGATCGAGCGCCCGCTCGACCCATCCCTCCTGATCGATCCAATCCTCCGGCACGCAGTTCCAGAGCACGCAGGTATGGCGGTTCGCGATCAGATAATCGCGCGCTGCCGCGCTGAGCAGATGATGTCCGATCTTGCCGCCGCCTCCGAAGGGGCGGAAAAGGCGGCGCGCATCCGCAAGCCCGCCAAGCGCGCGCTCGGTCGCCGCAATCTCGCGCTCGACGGCATCCGGCCTCGCATCCTCCCCGAGCGGCACCTGATGCGACCACGAATGGTTCCCAATCCAATGGCCTTCCGCGCGGGCGCGCTCCGCGAGCCTGCGGGCCGCGCCGGCTTCGAGACGGGAGCCGAGCACGAAGAAGCTGGCCTTCACCGCGCGCCGCGCGAGCACATCGAGGACGCCCCCGGTGACTTGAGGCTCCGGACCGTTGTCGAACGAAAGCGTTACCTCGGCCATCGCATCCTGACCGCGCCGATCGCGTTTCAGATAAGCGCAGTTTCGGCGGGCTCCGGGATCACCCGATTCTCCAGTGTGCCGATTTTCTCGATCTCGATCCTGACCACGTCGCCGGCAACCAGCCACTTCTGCGGCTTCATCGCGGCGGCCACTCCGCCCGGGGTTCCGGTCGATACGATCGTGCCGGGCAGGAGCGTGAACACGGTCGAGAGCGTCTCGACCTGCGCGAAGCAGTCGAAGATGAGATTGCGGGTGTTCGAATGCTGGCGCGGCTCGCGGTTGACGAAAGTCTTCAAGTCGAGCGCGTGCGGATCGCCGATTTCGTCCGCGGTCACGATCCACGGGCCGATTGGTCCATGCGTATCGAACGACTTGCCGAGCGTCATGGTCTGCGCGCGCATCTGCCAGTCGCGCACGCTGACATCGTTGACGATAAGGTAGCCCGCGATCACTTCATGCGCGCGATCGCGCGGCACATGGCGGCATCGCCTGCCGATCACGAACCCCAGCTCTCCCTCGTAGTCGAGAGCTTTTGAAACCCGCGGCAGATGAATCGGGGCATCGGGTCCGGTCACGCAGGTTGACTGCTTGTTGAAGAACATCGGAAACGAGGGTTTATCCCGCCCGGTCTCGGCGACGTGATCTGCGTAGTTCAGCCCGATCGCCAGGAATTCGGGCGGGCGCTGGATGGGCGCCTCGAGCCTGACCTTCGGCAGCGCGATTCGTCCCGCCTTGCCCTCCGCAACCTTGCGGGCAAGATCCATCGCCTCAGGCCCCGCGGCCAGAAACGCGATCATCTCGCGCGGCAGCTCGGGTGCGGCGGCGGCGAGGTCGACAATCGAATCGTCAACCACGACTCCGATCCCGGTCTTCTTTTCATAGGTGAAAGTGGCAAGTTTCATCGCGTGCCTCGCTTATTGCACCGCCTTGAATTTGAACGCGCCCCCGCTCCTTACGATCTTTCCGCACGACGGCGTGGCGAAGTGCGTGCCGAATACGATCACGTTGCTGTCGGCGTATTTCTCCGCGAACGCGCGCCGCGTCTTCTTCGCCATCCCAAGGTCGCTGTCGAAGCTGTCGTCCCATTCCGGGTAGAGGAACTGGACCGGATGATGGATGAGGTCGCCGGTAATCACGGCGTCCTGGCCCTTCGATGAAATCCGCACGCTGTGATGCCCCGGAGTGTGGCCGGGCGTCGGTTCGAGCCAGACTTCGCTGGTGATCCGGTGGTTCGAATCCACCAGTTGCGCATGGCCCGACTCGACCACCGGACGGACCGAGTCTTCCACCGGATCGCGCGAGTCCTTGTCCTCCGAACGCGACCAGTAGTCCCATTCGGTGCCGCCGACGATGTAGCGCGCGTTCGGAAACGTCGGGACCCATTTCCCGTCCTGGAGCATCGTGTTCCATCCCACGTGATCGACGTGCAGATGGGTGCACACGACATTGTCGATTCCCTCGCGCTGGTAACCCGCCTTTTTCAAGTCGTCGAGAAACGGAAGCTTGAGCTTGCTCCATGCCGGGTTGCTGCGAACCTTGTCGTTGCCGATACAGGTGTCGACGATGATGCGTTTGCCCTGCGATTCGATGACCAGGGCGTGGATGCTCATGCGGAGCTTGCCGTTTTCGTCGGTAAAGACCGGGAACAGCCAGCTCGCCTCCTTCTTCATGTTTTCCGGGGTCGCGTCGGGCAGCAGCCAGGTGCCCGGCCACGCGCCTTCGCTCTCGATGATGCGGGTGATCTTGACGTCGCCGATTTGCCAGGTGCTCATTGAGATACCTCCGTGATCGTCGGCAACTTATCCCGATTCAGGGCTTCCGTCCAAACCCGTTGCGCGCGCCCGCGCGTGCACTCGACGGCCGATTTCGGCTACAAGAGTTGCGGGATCGGAGAAGCGCCGGCTCCCGCCCGCGTTCGTCCATCGGAGGTACCCGCGATGTCCATCAAGCCGCCTGACGCAGATGAGATCAGAGAACTCGCCCGCGCGCATCATATCGAGCTCAGCTCAAGCGAGGTCAACGCGCTCGTTCAAGCCGTCACGGCTCAGATTCCCATCCTTGAAAGAGCCGCCGCGCTGACAGACGATCCGCCGACCTCGGTAGCGCGCTACTCGAATCGGGATCCGGGCGCGCGCCCGGATCGCAAGGACGATCCGCTGAACGCGGTCGTGCGCAAGTGCCGCGTCACTGGCGCATCGTCAGGCAAGCTCAAGGGAAAGCGTATCGGCCTCAAGGACAGCGTGTGCGTCGCGGGCATCCCGGCCGGCGGCGGTTCGCACGTGCTTCAGGGCTATACGCCGGACATCGATGCGACGATCGTCGGGCGGATGCTCGACGAGGGTGCGGAAATCGTCGCGACGCTGAACATGGACGACTTCGCCCTGTCGGGTGACGGCCGCACCTGCGCATACGGGCCAACTCTCAATCCTGTCAATCCGGCGCATTGTTCCGGAGGATCGTCGAGCGGCTCCGGCGCGGCGCTCTACTACGACTGGATCGACATGACGATCGGCACCGACCAGGGCGGATCGATCCGCATTCCCTCGTCCTGGTGCGGAGTGGTTGGAATCAAGCCGACCTACTCGCTGGTTCCCTACACCGGCGTGATGAGCATCGACCCTTCCCTCGATCACGTGGGGCCGATGGCGCGCAACGTTCGCGACGTCGCGCTGCTGCTCGAAGTGATCGCGGGAAAGGACCCGCTCGATCCGCGCCAGCAGCAGGTGCCGGCCGACCGCTACACCGAGTCGCTGGACAAGGGGGTGCGCGGACTGCGCTTCGGTATCCTGCGCGAAGGCTTCGAGCATCCGGGCGCCGAAGCCGACGTCAACGATTGCGTGAGCAAAGCCGCAGCCGCGCTCGAAAGGCTCGGCGCGGCCGTCGAAGAAGTCTCGATTCCCGAGCATCGCCAGGCGTCCGACCTGCTGTTCGCGATCGTACCGGAAGGGATGATGCGGCTCGGCGACACCTTTCTTCAGAGCGCGCACTTCAACGGACGCTACAATCCCGGCCTGGCGGACTTTTTTGGCGCGAACCTGCCCTCGCGCTCCGGCAAAGAGGCGATCACGGTGAAGCTGATGTTCGTGCTTGGCGAGTTCTCGGCCCGACGCTACAACGGCCGCGTCTATGCCAAGGCGCAGAACTACCGGCCGAAGCTCAGAGCGCTCTATGACGAGGCGCTCAAGCGATGCGACGCGCTGGTGATGCCGACCACTCCGATGAAGGCGCCGCGCCAGGACACGCAGTCGCCGTATTCGATGATCACCAACACCGCGCCGTTCGACATGACGGGCCATCCGGGACTCAGCATCCCCTGCGCGATGTCGCGAGGACTGCCCGTGGGAATGATGCTCATCGGGCGGCATTTCGAGGATGCGACGCTGCTGCGCGCGGGCTACGCCTTCGAGCAGAGCGTCGATTGGCGCAAAGCGTGAAGCCGCTGCATCTGAAGCTGTCGCATTCGATGTGGCAGGCGCTGGAGAAGCGCCATCGCGAAACCGGCGAGCCCGTCCATCACATCGTCCGCGCCGCCCTCTCCGAGTATCTGCAGCTTCGGCACTCGACGCTGTTTCAGGTCTCAACCTCGGCCGCGCTGGTCGAGGGAATTTACCAGGGCGCGGTGAACATCGCGCAACTGCGCGAGCACGGCGACTTCGGGCTCGGCACGTTCGAGGGACTGGACGGCGAGATGGTGGCGCTGGATGGCCGCTTCTACCAGGTACGGTCCGACGGCTCCGTGCGCGAAGCGGCCGGCAACGACCTCAGTCCGTTCGCGGTGGTAACGCGCTTTCGCGCCGAGAAGTCGATCGATATTCCGCGATGTCCCGATTTGGGTTTCCTGATCGGCGAACTCGACCGGCTCAGGACTTCCGCCAACGTCTTCTATGCGATGCGAGTGGACGGCGCGTTCGACCTCGTTCACACGCGCGCGATGTGCAAGTCCGAGGAAGGAACGCCGCTCGTGGTCGCCGCCGCCCATCAGCCAGAATTCGAGCTGCGCAACGTGAGAGGCACGATGGTGGGATTCTGGTCGCCCGAATATTCGAAGACGATCGAGGTGCCCGGGTATCATCTGCATTTCATCAGCGACGATCGCTCGGCGGGCGGCCATGTGCTCGGATGCGCCGGCGGGGGCTGGATCGCGCGGATTCAGCAGGTAAGCGATCTGCAAATCGCGCTGCCCGAGAACGAGGAGTTTTTGCGCGCCGATCTCGCTCGCGACCCATCCAAAGACCTCGACACCGCGGAACATTACCGCAAGGAAGGGACATGAAGTTCACCTCGCGCGATAACGCAAGTCCCGGGCGATCGCCCACACCGTCATCGCTTGTTCGATCGCGTCAGACACGGCACAGTTCATTGGCCAATTGGAAATTCTCCTGCGCAGAGGTGTTGCATGGCGATCAATTTGCGCGGCGTGGAACTTCTCCGCAATCCGCATTTCAACAAATCGACCGCGTTTACCGTTGAAGAACGCGAGGCGCTGGGCCTCGTCGGACTGGTCCCGGAAGGTATCGACACCGAAGAGATTCAGATCCGGCGCGTTCTGCTTCAGCTCTCGCAAAAACCGTCGGACCTCGAGAAATATATCTACCTGTCCGCCTTGCAGGATGCGGACGAAACGCTCTTCTACAGGGTTCTGATGACCGACCCGCGGCGCTTTCTGCCCCTGGTCTATACGCCGACGGTCGGCGAAGCCTGCCTGCAGTTCGGACACATTATCCGGCGGCCGCGCGGACTTTATGTCTCGATCGCGCGGCGCGGCCGCGTTCGCGAGGTGCTGCGCAACTGGCCCGAGCGCGATGTCCGCTTTATCGTGGTCACCAGCGGCCAGCGTATCCTCGGCCTTGGCGATCTCGGAGCCAACGGCATGGGCATTCCCATCGGCAAGCTCGCACTCTACACGGCGTGCGCGGGCGTGCCGCCCCGGGCCACTCTGCCGGTCCTGATGGATTGCGGGTGCAACAATGAGGAGCTGCTCGCGGATCCGCTCTATCTCGGGCTTCGCCGTAAACGCCCGAGCGAAGAAGAGCTGGACGAATTCGTCGAGGAATTCATGAACGCGGTTCACGATGTGTTTCCGGATTGCTGCGTTCAGTTCGAGGATTGGGCCGGAACGGATGCGGTGCGGCTGCTGGCTCGCTATCGGGACCGCTACTGCTGCTTCAACGACGACATCCAGGGAACGGGCGCGATCGCACTGGCCGGCATCCTCGCCGCTCTTCGCCTTACCGGCGGCAGGATGACCGAGCAGAGGGTCTTGCTTCTCGGCGCCGGTTCAGCGGCTATCGGAATCGCCGACCTTCTCACGCACGCCCTCAGCGCCGAAGGGTTGAGCGAAAGCGAGGCGCGACGCCGCGTCTGGCTGTTCGACGTCAACGGATTAATCGAGTCATCGCGGCGCGACCTGGCGGACTTCCAGAAGCCTTATGCGCACCAGCATCAGCCCACTCGCGATTTCCTCGCCGCGGTGGAGTCGATCGAGCCGACGGCCATTATCGGGGTGAGCACGATGCCGAAGGCTTTCACGCGCGACGTCATCGAAGCGATGGCGCGATTGAACCATCGTCCGATCATCTTTGCGTATTCGAACCCCACTTCGCGTTCGGAATGCACGCCCGAAGAGGCATACGCATGGTCGCGGGGGCGGGCGGTGTTCGCGAGCGGCAGTCCGTTTCCTCCCGTGAACTACGGCGGCAGAACTTTCGTACCGGGACAGGGCAACAACGTTTACATTTTCCCGGCGATCGGACTTGCGGTTTACACAACCCGGGCCAGGCGCGTCACTGATGAGATGTTCGTGGCGGCGGCGCGCGCGGTCGCGGATCGCGTTACGCAGGCTGACCTCGATGCCGGCCTCATCTATCCGCCTCAGTCCGAGATCTTCGAAACCGAAGTGCGCGCCGCGATTCGAATCGCCGAGGTGATTTTCGCCCTCGGCCTCAGCGGCCTCGACCGGCCCTCTGACCTTGATGCCTTTGTCCGTTCGCAGCTTTACACCGCGGAATACGAGAGCCTGATCTGAGGCACGGGAGCCGGCCGCCTAACAGCACATCCGCTCGATCACCTTGAGGATTATCGGCGTCGTGCGTTCGAAGGCGTCGCGGCGGATGTATTCGTCGGGTTGATGCGCCTGGTCGAGGTCGCCCGGTCCGCAGATGAGGGAATCGATCTCCGACTTCGCGAACCATCCGCCGTCGGTGCCGAACAGCACGCCCCCCGAATCGCGCGCGCCGGTCGCATCGAACAGCGCTCTTTCGAGCGGAGTTCCGCGCGGAGAATTCAGCGGCGGCATCGTCAGCGGCGGCGTCATTTCGATTTCGGCGCGATTTGCGTCGGACGCGTAGTCGCGGGGATCGATCGCGCGGACCGCGCGTTCGATCTCGCGATACAGGTCCATCGGATCGCTATCCGGCATCGTGCGGTAGCTGATCCGGAGCGCGCATTCTTCCGCGATCATGTTGGCCGCCAGTCCGCCGCGCACCGTGCCGAAATTGAGCACGTCGTACGGCGCGTCGGGGAAAATCGAGATATATTCCTGGCGCGGATGCGAACGGAGGCGCTCCTGGATTCTTCCGATCGCTTCGATCACCTTGCCCATCACCGCAATCGCGTTCACCCCCGCCGCGGGAGCGCCGCTGTGCCCTCCCCGTCCGCGCACCATCACATCAAACAGCACGATACTCTTGTGAGCATGACTGACTTGCCATGAGGTCGGCTCGCCAATCCACGCGATGCGCGGCGTCGGCGTCTGGCCGAGTATCGACCTCAGCGCGGGACCGACCTTCTCCGCCCCAAGGCATCCAACTTCTTCATCCGCGGTAAAAACGAACACCAGCGGCCGCTTGAGCCGTCTGGGCTCAAGCTGCGCGGCCGCATCGAGACACGCGGCGAGAAATCCCTTCATGTCCGACGTCCCGCGGCCATAGAACTTGTCGCCGGCATCTTCGACTCTGAGCGCCTCGCGGGTCCATCCCGGTTGCCCCTCGAACGGAACGGTGTCGATATGTCCGGAGATGATGAGGCCGTCGGCGCGAGGCGGCCCGATCCATGCCACCAGGTTCGACTGCGCAACGCCCGCGATCTCCACACTTTGCGATGCGGTTTTGAAGCCGTGCGCGGCCAGTTGGGCGCCCACGTACTCGATTGCGGCAATGTCGCTGTATGCGCTGACGGTGTTGAAGGAGACCAGGCGGCGAAGGGCTTCGTGCAGGTAAGACGACATACTCAGCCTATGGCTGCGGACTGTAGCATGGGCTAACGCTGGAAGAGATTCGCACGTATTCGCGCTTCCTTCGCCCTCGACCTTGACGCATTTGCTTGTGAAATCGGCGGACTTCCCCTGCCTTGCGATGCTCAAACACCCGTAACGAGTTCTGGTTGCAACGGAAATCTGTTCGCGGGTAAGCGAAGACACGATCAATCAGCTAAACTGCTTGTCGAGGTTTATTGGAATGGCAAACCAGGCTGCAGCGTCCGATTTGACCAATTCGCAACCCCAGGAAGTTCCGCTCATCAGTCGGGCCGATAGCATGGACAATCCAGCAATCTCGTCCGCCGAACCTGTCGCGGCCCAGCCCGCGGCAGAGGCCATTCGATCCGACGACGCCGACCTCACGAAGCCGGAACTTTTTCTCAACCGCGAGCTGACCTGGCTTGCGTTCAACCGCCGCGTCTTCGAGGAAGCGCTCGATGATCGCAATCCGCTGCTCGAGCGCGTGAAGTTCCTCGCGATTACCGCTTCCAACCTCGATGAGTTCTTCATGAAGCGAATCGGCGGATTGAAGCAGCAGGTCGTGGCCGGGATGCAGGAGCTCACGGTGGATGGCCGCACGCCGCAGCAGCAAATCGACGAGTGCCTGGCCGAGATTCGCGATTTCGAGCCCCGCCAGCGCGCGCTCTTGCCGGTGCTGCTGGATGCGTTGAAGGGCGTCGGCGTCGAAGTGCTGTCGTTTGAACAATTGAAGTCCGACGAGCAGGCGCTGATACGCGACTACTACTTCCGCAACATATTCCCGCTGGTCACGCCGCAGGCCCTCGATCCCGCGCATCCGTTTCCCTTCATTTCCAATCTCTCGCTGAATCTGCTCGTCACGCTCCGTGCGCCGGATGATGCCGAGCCTTCGCTGGCGCGCGTGAAGGTGCCGGTCGGGCTGGGCATCCCGCGCTTTCTGCGCGTCGATGGGACCAACCGGTTCGTGCCGCTCGAGGACGTGATCGCGCATACGCTCGACCTGCTGTTCCCGGGCCTCACGGTCGAGTCCTGCGAGTTCTTCCGCGTGACGCGCAACGCCAACACCGAGCGCGACGAGGACGAGGCGGATGACCTGCTCGCGCTCATCGAGTCGGAGCTTCGCGACCGGCGTTTCGCTCCGATCGTGCGAATCGAGGTGGTTCGCGGCATCAACCCTGTCCATCGCGGGATGCTCGCGGCGGAACTGGGCCTGCACGAGCTGCGCGACGTGTTCGAAGTGGATGGGATGCTGGCGATTCGCGACCTGATGGAGCTGGTCGCGGTCGACAATCCCGCCCTGCACGATCCGCCGCATCACCCGATCGACCATCCGCGCCTTACGCCGTCGCGCAACATCTTCCACGTAATCCGCGACGCCGGCTCCGTCCTGCTGATGCATCCATACGAATCGTTTTCGACCTCGGTGGGGCGCTTTCTGCGCGAGGCAAGCGAGGATCCCAAGGTTCGGGCGATCAAGATGACGCTGTACCGGACCTCGCGCGACTCCGAGATTATCGGCTATCTGTGCGACGCCGCCCGCAATGGCAAGCAGGTCGCGGTCGTCGTCGAGCTGAAGGCGCGGTTCGACGAGGCGGCCAACATCCAGTTCGCCTCCCAGCTCGAAGACTACGGAATCCACGTGACTTACGGTGTGGTCGGCTTCAAGACCCACTGCAAGGTAATCCTGGTGGTGCGCCAGGACTACAACGGACTGCGCCGGTACGCGCATATCGGCACCGGCAACTATCATCCAGGGACCGCGCGCCTTTACGCTGACTTCGGCCTTCTCACCTGCGATGACGCGATCGGCCAGGACTTGACCCAGCTTTTCAACTATCTGACTACTGGTTACTACGGCAACCGCACCTACCGGAAAATCCTTCCCGCGCCCTCGCTGCTGAAGAAGGCGATGATCGAAAAGATCGAGCGCGAGGCGAAGCTGCATTCGCCGGCGTCGCCCGGGCTGATCCAGATGAAGATGAACGCGCTCGAGGACGCCGACATCACCCGCGCGCTTTATCGCGCCTCGCGCGCGGGCGTGAAGATCGAGCTTATCGTGCGCGATACGTGCCGGCTGCGTCCCGGCCTGTCCGGCCTCTCGGAAAATATCCGCGTCACAAGCATCGTCGGGCGCTTCCTCGAACACGGACGCATCTACTATTTCCGCAACGGCGGCAACGAGGAATATTTCATCGGCTCCGCCGATTGCATGAAGCGCAACCTGGAAAGCCGGGTCGAGGTCGTGACGCCGGTCGAGGATCCCTCGCTGCGCAAGGAGTTGCGCGCCGTGCTGGATCTGCAACTGAAGCCCAATCACGCCGCGTGGGAGATGCGGTCCGACGGCTCCTACATCCGGACCGTCCCCGGCGATCTGCAGGGCAACTGCCAGCAGGCGCTGATCGACCTGTTCACGAACCGCGACAAGGAAGAGAGCAAGAGCCGCCGGCGCCGACGCCGCGGCTTCGCCCGCCGCGCCGCGAACGCCGCGAAGTAGCGGCGCGCCCCGCTCTATTCCTTCAGGAACGCCCGCAAGCGATCGGCAAGCTCGCGCGGCTTTTCCTCGGGAATAAAATGGCCGCAGTCGGCTATCGCGCCGCCTTCGGCGCGCATCGCCACTCTTCTCAACGACTCCACGACCAGATCGCCCCGGCCGCGCGAGCCGCCGCCTCCCAGCCCCAGCGCCGGCATCGGCAGCTTGAATCCGCTTGCGAGCGTCGCGCGATTGTCTTCGATGTCGCGCGGCAAAGCGCGGTAGTAATTGAACCCCGCCCGCATCGCGCCCGGCTGCGAGTAGGTGCGCACATACTCCGCGATATCCGCGTCGCTGAAGGTGCCAGCCTGGTCGATGCCGTTCATGAAAAAGAATTCGAGGTAAGTCCGCTCGCGGCCCGCGGTCAGCGCTTCCGGAAGGTCCGGCACCTGATGGAACAGATGATGCCATCGCGTTGCACCGCGCGGATCGATTGAAGCGCCCGCCTGTCCCGCCGGCCGGTCGCCCGGCACGGGCACATCGAGCATCACCAGATGCGTGACGGCATCGGGATGATCCGCGGCAAGGCGAAAGGCGGTGGGCGCTCCCCAATCGTGGCCCACCACGGCGAAGCGCTCGTGCGCAAGATGATTGCGCATCAGCTCCCACACGTCGTTGGCGACGGTCTTCTTGTCATACCCGGCGGATGGTCGCGAAGAATCGCCGAGCCCGCGCAGGTCCGGCGCGACCATCGCAAAATGATCCGCCAGCATCGGCATCACCCGGCGCCATTCGTACCAGGTCTGCGGCCATCCGTGCAGCAGCACGACCGGCGTACCTCGCCCGCAAGTCACATAGTGGATACGAACGCCCTTGAGATTCGCGTAATGATGCTGAAATTCAGGACTTTGCACGGGTCATTCCCCCTTGTTCAGTATCCCGCGCACCGAAATTCGAATGCAACCACCGTTTGCGCAACACATAGGGTTCGCGTCATTAACTGTCTGTGATGTCATCCGCGATCCCGCGAACGCACTGCGAATCCGCCGGATCCCGTGCGGCGTTGGCCGCCTTGATACTTGTTGTCGCGCCCCTTTCGATCGCTGCGGGATGCTCCTGGGACTTTCCGGAATACACCAAGCGACAGCTTGAAGCCCAGCGAGACGCGAAGCGCATCGAGGTTACCGGCGAAGACCTTCCCGCCGGAACCTACGAGGTCCTGGGTCCCTGCAGCGGGATCGCAGTCCATCTCATTCAGCCAAAATCCGCCGCCAATGACGTTGAAGGCGGCGTCTAAGAAGCGCCGTTCGCGCGGTTACGACACCCGCTCCGGAAGTTCAATCTGCCGGGAACATCTTCATCACTTCCGGATGCGTAATCGTGAGCGATGAGAGGATCGTGTCGTAGGTTCCCTGCGTGAGCAGCTCTTGTGCGATCTTTCTCGTCAGCGACATCGCCGCGAACGCGGCCGCACCGCCGATGCTCAGGCGCGCAACCCCCGCGGCCTGCAGCTCGGCCACGGCCGGCATCCCCGGCGAGAACATCACGTTGAGCGGCAAAGGCGATTTGCTCGCGATCTGCCCGATCACCGTCAGGTCGGTGAGGCCGGGCACGAACGCGCTGTCCGCCCCCGCATCCGCATAGGCCCGTATTCGGCGCATCGTTTCGTCAAGCCGCGCGTTCGCCTCGCCGATGCCGCGAAGATAAATGTCGGTGCGCGCGTTGATCACCAGCGGCACGCCGGTCTCGATGGCGACCTCGCGGACCGCGCGGATTTTTTCCGCCAGCAGCGCGGGCGGTTCAGCCCTGTCTTCGATGTTCATGCCGATCGCGCCGGTTTCCACGATTGCGCGCACCGTCTCCTTGACCTCGGCGATGGTCCGGCCGTAACCGGCTTCGAGATCGACGCTGAGCGGAATCTTTACCACGCGCACCATGCGGCGAACCGCGTCCAGCAGGCGATCGTGCGGAATCTTCTGGCCGTCCGGGTAGCCGTTGGATGCCGCCAGGCCGGAACTGGTGGTGGCGATTGCCGGCGCGCCCGCAAGCTCGAACACGCGCGCGCTGGCGGCGTCCCATACATTGAGCAGCACAAGAATCCTGCCGGTGTGATGCAGCTTGCGAAAGGTTTCAGCCCGCTCGACTTGTTCGCTGCTCATGACAGTCTCCGTTCGATCGTTCGAGATTGCCTGGCGACTGTTACAACACCCGGGAACCGAATCCGCGGGCCGCATTCAAACCGGGAAGCCGCCTACGCGGCGCGTTCGAGTGGGCCGCCGCAGTTCGGACATACATGATCCATCGCGCCGGCGCACTCCGCGCAGAAGGTGCATTGAAACGAGCATACGCGCGCATCCGGCCGATTCGGCAACGGCTTGCCGCATTTCTCGCAACCATGCTTGTGCGTGGTCATCAGCCGCAGCAATCCGCCATTCTCCTCTTCTCTGCCCGCGGCGCTGAGCAGGGCTTCGCGCGCCTTGGCGTTCTTTTCCTGGGCCGCGAGCGCGCGATAAATTCCCGCGCCGGCATTCTCGAGCCTTCCCAGCAGAGCCATCTGCTCATGCCGCGAAAGTCCCACGAACAGCGATGCCATAACCTGCTCCGGCGCTGCGTCCTTGTTGCTCATCGAAACGTCTTCCTTCTTTACGATTTCTGTTCGAGCACCATCTGGGTCTGCGTGACGATCGCCACCAGGCGGCCGTCCGCATTCGTGACGCGCGTCTGCCACACCATCGTACGTTTGCCGCGATGAATCGCGGAGCATTCCGCCCTTACGGTCGTTCCCGCCGGCGCGGGCGCGAGGAAGTTCGTTTTCGATTCGATTGTCGTAGTGCCCTGGCCGTCCTTGAGATTCAGGATGGTCGCACACGCGCCCAGCGTGTCGGCAAGCGACATGATTGCTCCGCCGTGCAGAACGGCGGGGCTGGTGCACAATTCCTTGTGCACCGCCATCTCGGCCGTGACCCTTTCCGGAGAAGCGCTCAGAAATTTTATTCCGAGCAAATCGGAAAAGGGCAACGGATTGTCGCGAATCTTCTCCAGCTCATTCATCGTGCGCGCTCCTGCATGGCTCAGGTCCTGGTCCGCCGCGGCGCGGCAGATCGATCGGTACAACTATGCGCGCAGCGAGTGGACTTTTACATAGAGCCAAATCTTCCTCATTCGATAGAGCCACTTCCGGAGCCTGAAAATGAAGAATATGGTGGGTGCGAGATGTTTCTGAAGCTTGACGGAAAAGGAGCGTTGTTCGAGCAGATCTATCGCGCCGTGCGCGCTGGAATTCTCGATGGCCGGCTTGCGCCGGGCTCGCGCGCGCCGGCCACGCGCGAACTCGCGCGGGAGCTTCACGTGTCGCGCAACGTCGCGATGATGGCGTATCAGCAGCTCATCGCCGAGGGCTACCTGGCCTCGCGCCGGGGCGCGGGAACGTTTGTCGCGCACGAATTGCCGGAGCGCCTGACCACCGTCGGGCGCCGGCGCGCGGCTCGATCCCGCGACGCCCTGCCTTCACCGCGGCTGTCCGCATACGCGCGGCGGACTCGCGAGGAGGCGGCGGTGGCTCCGCTCAGATGGGAGCCGCGGCGCGCGGCGCTGCCCTACGATTTTCGCTACGGACGCCCCGCCTTCGCCGATTTTCCCCACGACACCTGGTGCCGCATCCTGGCGCGCCGCGCGCGGCGCGCTACCATCCGCGATCTCGACTACCTTCCCGCCGAGGGGCTTCCCGCCCTGCGCGAGACTATCGCCGGCTACGCCGCCCGCGCCCGGGGAATCGAATGCTCGCCGGATCAGGTGATGGTGCTCTCGGGCTCGCAGCAGGCGTTCGACCTCGCGGCGCGCGTGCTGATCGATCCCGGCGATACCGTGATTTTCGAAGAGCCTCACTACCGCGCCGGACGCATCGCGATGAAGGCCGCCGGCGCGCGCATCGAAACGGTCGCCGTCGATGACCACGGGTTGCCGGTGGATCAGCTTGCGCACCGCTCCGCTTGCCGCATGGCAGTCGTCACTCCCTCTCATCAGTTTCCAACCGGCGCGGTAATGCCGCTCGCGAGGCGGCTCGAACTTATCCGATGGGCCAATCGCGCGGGCGCGTGCGTGTTCGAGGATGACTACGACAGCGAATATCGCTACGAAGGGCGTCCGATCGAGGCGATGCGCGCGCTCGACGAATTCGGATGCGTGCTCTACGCGGCGACCTTTTCAAAGCTGATGTTTCCGGCGCTTCGGCTTGGCTACATGATCCTGCCCGACTCGATGGTCGATTCGTTCCGATCGGCAAAGGCGCTGGCGGATACGGGATGTCCGGCGCTGCCGCAGCTCGCGCTGGTGGACTTTATTCGCGAGGGCCACTTCGAGCGCCATCTCCATCGCCTCCGCGTGCGCAACGCGTCGCGGCGGGCGGCGATGCTCGAGGCGATCGATCGCTATCTCGGCAATCGCGCGCGAGTCACCGGCATCAATGCCGGCATCCATGCGCTGATCTGGCTGCCGGAGTTTCCGTTTCGCGAGACTCGCGAGATCAGGGCGCGCGCGGAGCGGCTCGGCGTCGGAGTCTATTCGGTGGGACCGTTCTACCTGAAGCCGCCGCCGCATGCGGGCCTGATTCTCGGCTACTCGTCGCTGCCTGAAAAGCAAATCGCCGAAGGCATCCGCAGACTCGCGGCCGCATTGAACTCCTGAGCCCGGCGAAACGCCGCGATCTTCGCGCTTACCAGGCGGCCCGCTACTTGCCCCTGATCGCCTTGCGCACCGGATGGTCGGGCGCAAGGGTGCACAGGCCGTCGCTTTCGATCTTGAGAGCGCAATTGAAGCGCGCGCGGAAATTCTCGAGCGCAATCGCCGCCGTCAACTCGACGATTTGTTCGTCGCTGAAAAGCGCGCGCACTTCCTCGAACACCCGATCGGAAACATCCGCGGGCGTCCGCGTCATCCCCTCCGCGTAACCTAGCGCGGCTTTCTCGCGCCGATCGAACAGCGGACTCGTTTCGAACGACGACAGCGCCTCCAGTTGCTCGTCGGTGATGCCCGCGTCTCTGCCCACGGCAGAGTTGATATCCACTCAGAACGGACATCCGATCATCTGCGCCGCGCGCACCGACACCATAGTCTTGAGCCGCCCTTCGACGACGGTCGATGCGCCGATCGCATTGCCGAGCCTTCCGGCCGCCAGCATGATCTCGGGCCGATGCGCCATCACCAGGCTCGGCGTAATCACGCGCCCGAAGAGCTCCACGTATTTCTGAAACGCCGGCTTCACGCTGTCCGGCGCTTTGTCGGGATCGATTCCTTGAATTCGCATCGCTCCGCTTCTTCCGTGGTTTAACTCACCTCATACCCCGATTCCGCGCGCGAGCCGACCCGCCCAGAGGCCACTTGCGCCTTCACGCGTGGAGCCAGTTTGCGAAAGGTCACCAGGTGTCGATGCAGGGGCGCTTTTTTCCGGTGCGCGGCGGAGGCGGCGGAGACGACCTCAGCGCGGCCATGATCCATTTGCGCGATTCGAGCGGATCGATGACGTCATCGATCTCGAAGGTCGATGCGGTGTTGACCGCCTTGCCGTGCTTGTACATCCGATCGACCATCTCGTCGAACAGCGCCTTGCGCTTTTCGGGATCGTCGATCGCGGCGAGCTCCTTGCGATAGCCGAGCTTGACCGCGCCCTCCAGACCCATCCCGCCGAATTCTCCCGTCGGCCACGCCACCGTGAACATCGGCGCCTTGAAGCTGCCGCCCGCCATCGCCTGCGCGCCGAGCCCATAGCCCTTGCGCAGTACGATAGTGAAGAACGGAACGGTGATGCTCGCACCAACCACGAACATCCTTGCCGCGTGGCGCACGAGCCCGGTCTTTTCGATCTCGGGTCCGACCATGATGCCGGGGGTGTCGCACAGGAAGAGGATCGGGATGTCGAAAGCGTCGCACAGTTGCATGAAGCGCGCGGCCTTGTCGGCGCCGTTGCTGTCGATCGCTCCCGCCAGATGCACGGGATTGTTGGCGATCACTCCCAGCGGCCGCCCTTCGATCCGGATAAACGCCGTGATCATCCCTAGTCCGAAATGGCGGCGAATTTCGAGCACCGAACCGGTATCCGCCAGCGTTTCGATCACTTTGCGCACGTCGTAGATGCGCAGCCGGTTTTCCGGGATGATGCCGCGCAAGAGCCGCTGGTCCGCGCAGTCCCAGCTCTCGATCGATCCCTGGAAATAAGAGAGATATTTGCGCGCGACCTCGACCCCCTCGCGCTCGTCTTCCACCGGGATGTCGACAACGCCGTTGGGCACCTGGACCTCGACGGGGCCGACTTCCTCGGGGCGGAAGATGCCGAGGCCGCCGCCCTCGATCATCGCGGGCCCGCCCATCCCGATATTGGAATTGCGCGTCGCGATCACCACATCGCAGCATCCAAGCAGCGCCGCGTTGCCCGCGAAGCATCGTCCCGAATTGACTCCCACCAGCGGAACCAGGCCGCTCAGCTTGCCCCAATAATTGAACGCCATGCAGTCCAGCCCGGCGACGCCGACGCCGTCGGTATCGCCCGGACGGCCGCCGCCGCCCTCGGTGAAGAACACGACCGGCAACCGCGACTTGAGCGCGATCTCGAACATCCTGTCCTTCTTGCGATGGTTCTGCTGGCCCTGGGTTCCCGCCAGCACCGTGTAGTCGTAGGACATCACGATGCACTGGGCGCGCGCATCATCGAACAGATCGCCGTTGACCCGGCCGATGCCGGCGATCATCCCGTCGGCGGGAGTGTTTTTGACGAGGTCCTCGATGGTGCGTCGGCGGCGCTGCGCCGCGATCACGATCGGACCGTATTCCACAAACGTTCCGGGATCGCACAGATGATTGACATTCTCGCGGGCGGTCCGCTGCCCGGTCTTGCGCCGGCGCGCAACCGCGTCCGGCCGCGACGGATCGAGGCCGATCAGGTGGCGTTCCTGCACCTCAGCCAGGTCCGGACGCACATGGTCGAGGTCGATCTCCTTATGCTCGGCGACTGTCTCCGCCTGAACTTCCGCCTCCTCGATAAAGGCAAGCGGATGTCCCTCGAAAACCGCATCGCCCGCCGCCACCAGAATTTGGCGCACGGTGCCGCCGACCGCGGCATGAATCACATGCTCCATCTTCATCGCTTCCATCACGAAGAGCTGACGCCCCTTGTGGACGACGTCGCCTTCGTTCACGTCGATGGAAACGATCGTTCCCTGCATCGGCGCTTCGACCGCGACCATCCCCTCGGGCACCGCGATATCGACGGCGTGGGACGCCGCGATTGCCGGCGCCTCCTGCACCGCTACCGAACTGTCGCCGGATTTGCCGTGCACCAGCACCGCCAGCGGATCGCGCGTGTCGATCCGCGCGCCGGCGAGCCTGGGCGCTACCGCGCGCTCGAAGAAGAGCCGGCGATGCGCCGAGGCGGACGCCGCGGTGAGGGTTTCGATGTGATCCTCGACGAACCGGGTGTAGAGGCGATTGGCCGCGAACTCCGGATGATTCAACAGGCTTTGCAAAAAGGCGAGATTGGTCGAAACGCCTTCAATCCTGAATTCGCAGAGCGCGCGGTACGCGCGGCGCACCGCGTCCGCAAAGTCTCGCGACGGAGAATGCGCAATCAGCTTGGCGAGCAGCGAATCGAAACCCGGATTGGTCGTGTAGCCCGCGTAGGCAAACGTATCGACTCGCAGTCCCGGACCCGACGGCGGCTCGAAAACCGCGACCGTTCCGCCCGACGGCTTCGCCGTCCCGTCCGCCCGCATCGATTCCATGTTGATTCGCGCCTGAATCGCGAACCCGCGCGGGCGGGGAATATCCTTCTGATCGAGGCCGAGCGCCGCAAGCGTTTTTCCCGCGGCGAGCTGGAGCTGCGCCTGCACCAGATCGACGCCGGTAACCTCCTCGGTCACCGTATGCTCGACCTGCAGGCGCGCGTTCGCCTCGATAAATGCGAACGAGTCGCCACCGTTCGCATCGACAAGAAATTCGAACGTGCCCAGATTGTTGTAGTGCGTTTCAGCGGCAAGCTTCACGGCGGCCGCGATTATCCGGTCGCGCAGATCGGGAGAAAGTCCAGGGCTCGGCGCAATCTCGATCAGCTTCTGGTTCTGCCGCTGAATCGTGCATTCGCGTTCCCACAGATGGCTCACGTGTCCGGCATTGTCGCCGAGAATCTGCACCTCGATATGCCGCGCGCGCGGCATCAACTGCTCGACGTAAACGTCGCCGATGCCGAAGGCGGCGCGCGCCTCCGACTGGCAGCGTTTGTAAGCTTCCTCGATATCCTCGGCGCGATGGACGGCGCGGATTCCTCTGCCACCGCCGCCGCCGACCGCCTTGATCATGATCGCCGCATCCGGTCCCAGCGATGCGAAAAACTCGCGCACCTCTTCGAGGCTGGTCGCGCTGTCGGTGCCGCGCAGCACGGGGATGCCCGCGCGCTCGGCCGCGATTCGCGCGCGAACCTTGTCGCCGAAAAGATCCAGCACCTCCGGATGCGGGCCGACAAAGACGATTCCCGCCTGATCGCATCGCCGCGCGAACGCGGCGTTCTCGCTCAGAAATCCGTAGCCCGGATGGATGGCGTCGCAGCCTTCTTCCTGGGCAGCCGCAACGAGTTGCTCGATATCAAGGTAGGCGGATGCGCCCCTTCCCTTGAGCCCGCGCGCGGCGTCGGCCTTTCGCGTATGCAGCGAAGGAGCATCGTCTTCTGAAAACACCGCAACCGTCGCGACGCCCAGTTCCGCGGCGGCGCGAATTATGCGGATCGCAATTTCGCCTCGATTGGCAACCAGCAGCTTCTTGGGAAGCATGAATCTTCGTTTACTCTCCCGTCATTCCCGATACATCGAGCCGCGAATCTTTTCGCCCGATCATTCAGATAAAAGCAAACTCCCGCGCAGTAGTGAAAGCGTGCCACAATGCGGCCCTATGCCCCGACAGGCCCGCAAACGCCCGGTCCCCAAGCCTCCGTCGTCACCGCTTGCGGCGGAGGCAAACCGCCCGATCGCGATTGCCGCAATCGCGGCGCTCACGGTGATTCAGCTTGGAGGCCTCACCCAGTATTTCCCGCTGCGCGCCTGGATCAGCCCGCATCCATTCTATACCGGCAGCTACGCGCTTCACTTCGCGCGCAGCCTGCTCAGTTCCACGGCGATGGCGCGCCATTTCCGGCTATGGAGCTACAGCCCTTCGCTGATGGCGGGTTATCCGGCGGGAACGCGGACCGAACCGATGGGCGATGCGGTCGCGCTGTGGTTGTGGCTCTTGAACGGCTTCGCTTCGCCCGGATCGCTCGGGCGCGCCGCCGTGCTCTACAAGCTGTTCGTGATCGGCCTGATCGCCTCCGCTCCGCTCTCGATGGGCTTGTCGGCGTATTGGCTCGGATTCGATTGGCCGGTGACGGCTCTCTGCGCCGCGCTCGGCGTGTTCGGAACGTTCAACTATCCGGGGCTTCTGATGATTCGAGCCGGGATGTTCGCGTTCTTCGGATGCTCGTTTCTGGCGGTGGCGTGGAGCGCGCTGCTTTACGATTCGATCGACAATGCGGGCGCGCCGCGGCTTGCGCTGATCGCGCTTTTCGGCGCGTGGCTGACCTATCTGCATCCGCTCGCCAGCATCCTGCTCGTGCCCGCCGCGCTGGGAAGCCTGGCCGAATCCCCAAGTCCGAGGCGGTTTATCGCCCTGGGCGCCGCGTTTCTCGCGGCGTTCATCCTGTCGATCGGATGGCTCGGGCCGATTCTGATGACCCGCGATATCGGGGTGCATTTCGCGCACTGGTGGAAAACTTCAGGCAGCATCGGCGGCGGGCTTCGGACATTGTTTCGCCAGCGCCTGCCTTTTGCCCCGATCTTGTTGATCGCGCTGGCGGCATACGGCTTATCGCGCGCGCCGCTTCGCAAACGATTCGTGACCTCATGGGCAGGCGCGATCTGCGAATTCGGCCTGCTTGCCTACTTCGGATCGAGCCTGAAGCTCTTCGACAATCTCGAGCCGGGACGGTTCGAGGCTACTTTCTACTTCTTTGCCGCCCCGTTTGCTGCGCTGGGCGCATTCGAGAGCTGGAATCGGATCAGCGAAATCCGAACTCCGTTCGGGCATCTTGCCCGAACCCTCACCGTAATCGCCGCCGCCTACTTCGCGCTGGTCTCGGCCGCATCGGTGCTGGTCGAAACCACCTATCACGGACCTGTCGCGACCGAGCTTCCGCAGCAGGCGCAGGAGATCGAGGGATGGATGAACGTGGCGCGTGATTCGCGAATAATCATCGAGTCAGGGTGGATCGTCGATCGGAACGGCGCTTCATGGCCGCCCTATTTCGGCAGCGACATCGGGCTGCTGTGGGCGCTGGAAAGCGGCCGCGAAGTCATCGGCGCATCGCCGAGCGAAGGCTTTAGCTCGTTCAGCTTCGTCGATCTCGGCAACGGCATCGCATTCGGACGCCGCCTGAGCGACTGGTCTCCCGCGGAGTTTCGCAGGCAACTCGACATCTACAACGTCGGCGCCCTCATTCTGTGGTCGGAGGAGGCCCGGGACTACGTCAAGCAGGTTGACGGCGTGGTGCTGCTCCAGGAGAGCGATCCCTACGCGCTTTACGGCGTCGCCGGCGACCATTCGTTCCTGATGGCGGGGCGGGCCGCTTCGGTAACCGCCGCCCAGGACTGCATCCGGATCGAAGGTGCGGACCCGGGCCGCCTGATCTTGAAGTATCACTACTTCAAAACTCTTCGCTCCGACCCTCCAATTTGGTTCGGACCAATTGCAGTCGGCAACGGCGACCCCAACCCGTTCATCCAGATACAGAACCCCGCCCGCGGCGACATCCGAATCTACAACGCCGGCTTCACCGGCCGGGGCAGCGCATCGAGAGCATGCGATTGAAGCTCTTTATGCTCGTGCCTGGCGCCGTCGCCTGGTGACCCTCGCGGGGTGCGACCTCCCGATGGCGGTGCTCGTGCTCGCCGTGAGCGCCTTGAGCTCGTCGAGCGACTCGCGAAGGTGATGCGAGAGAGATCGCGGCTTGTTGTCGCCGATCCATCGCTCGTACGCGACCTTCAGGATCGCAATCCCTGCTTCCGCCGCCAGGCTCGCGGCCGGCTCGGGGATCCCGCGCCGGCGGAGCGCGTCCGCAATCGCCGTGGCGAGCGACCTGAGCTTGATCAGCTCCCGCTCTCGAAGCTCGGCGTTGTCGGCAATGAGCGCCTGGCGCGTCCTCGCGTACTCGCGCCCGCGCTGCAGTACGGATGCGGTGGCTTCCAGTCCGGCGGCGACCGCGTCGAGCGGAGCCGCCGGCTCGGGGGCGCCGGCGATAGCATCAACGATTGTCTTTTGCAGAGCGCCTGAGCCCCAGAACAGGACTTCGCGCTTGTCGGGGAAGTAGCGAAAGAAGGTCCGCTCGGTGAGCCCCGCCCGCGCGGCTATCTCCTCGACCGTCGTTCGCGCGTAGCCGCGCTCCCGAAAAAGTTCGAGGGCGGCTTGTTCGAGCCGTCCCCGGGCGTTGGGTTTCCATCGGGCCATCCTCCCCATGTTAGCGATTGCAGCGACTGACATCACGTGGTAGAAGTGATGTCATAATCTGACATCGTCAGTCGAGGTTGCCATGCGCGTTTTCGTTACCGGCGCGTCCGGATTCATCGGCTCCGCCGTCGTCCCCGAGCTCCTCGCGGCGGGACATAGCGTGATCGGGCTTGCCCGTTCGGATGCGGCCGCCAGGTCGATCGCTGCCCTCGGTGCCGAAGCGCACCGCGGCGCCCTCGAGGACCTGGAAAGCCTGCGAAGCGGGGCCGCGAAGTCGGACGCCGTGATTCACCTCGCCTTCAATCACGATTTCTCGAAATACGCGGATAACTGCGAGGCCGATCGTCGCGCGATCGAGGCGATGGGCGCCACGCTCGCCGGTTCCGATCGCCCGCTGATCGTAACCGCGGGAACCGCGATGCTCACGCCGGGGCGCCACGGCACCGAAGATGACGCGCCGATCCCGAGTTCCGCCGGGGTTCCGCGCAGCGCGTCGGAGGAAGCCGCCGCTTCCGTCGCGGCGCGCGGCGTGCGCGTGTCCATCGTGCGGCTTCCGCCGTCGGTGCACGATCGCGAAAGGCTTGGCCTCGTTTCGCGGTTGATCGCGCTCGCTCGTGAAAAGGGCGTGTCGGCGTTCGTCGGTGATGGGATGAATCGATGGCCCGCGGTCCACCGACTCGACGCCGCCCATCTCTATGTGCTCGCGCTGGAAAAAAGCGCCAACCTGGCCCGCTATCACGCCGTCGCCGAAGAAGGCGTGCGTCTCAGAGAAATAGCCGAAGCGATCGGGCGGCGATTCAATGTCCCGGTAGTATCAAAATCCTCGGCCGAGGCGCTCGATCACTTCGGATGGCTCGGACCGTTCATGGGAATCGACTTGCCGGTCTCAAGCACGCAGACCCAGGATCGCCTCGGCTGGCGCCCGGTTCACCCTGACTTGATTTCCGATCTCGAACGGGCACGCGATCTCGAAATTTAGATGAAGTATTAAGTCTCAAGCGCGCTTCGAGCCATTCTGAGTGCGGATGTTCCTGGATTGATTGGCGCCAGGGCAGCTTCTTTACCGATCGTCACCTCTTTGTTCGCGACGGCGCCGGCGCGCGACCCTAACGTTGGGGCCAGTGCGCTCCAGGATCTTGCGCCGGTACCGCTCGCGCTCGCGCTCAGCGCGTTTCTCCCCGTGCGTTCTACGGTAAACGCGACTCGCAGTCTTGTTGGCGCAGCGATGGGTGCAATACTTCTGATTTTTCCGCTCCGCCAAAAATATCCCCAGGCACTCGGGCTCCTGGCATCGCTGGATTCTGAGAGCGGCTTCGACATCCTCGTAGAGATCGTCCAGCGCCACACGGAGGACGGCATCTTCGAGATTCGCATCGCGATAGCTCAAGGCTCTTCCGCCCTCTGAGCCCAGCTTTCCGGCGTCGAGGATGACGCTGCCGCCTGAGTAATCCGCGCGGAAAGACTTCCGGTCTGCAACTGCGCCAAGCAGCTCCTCCACGCGATCGATAATCGCTTGCAGCCGCGCGGGATTCTTCTCCAAGTCAGTTACTTCCGCGTTCAATGGCTCGTCGGGTTCGAGGTCCAGCCACTGCCGCAACTCGTAGATGAGGTTGGGAAGGTCGCCGGGGCGGCCTTTGGCCAGCGCAGCGGCATCGACTCGGGAGAGCTCGACCAGCCACGGCAAAACCCGCTCCTTCTTCATTGGCTCCGGGCGCCCACCCGCTGGAGCGCCATTTGAGGGACTCGGTTTTGTTGACATGCGCATTCGCAGCCATTCATATCAAATGGTCCTGCCGGCCATAAATCCTCTTACAGGATGAATCATATCTGGCCACAGAATTATTTATATCCGATATTGCCAGACAGCTTCCCCGCGCTAGGATTGGGAACGAAGACGGGAGGAAATATGAAAACCATCGTAATCGTGGTCGCAGTGGTTCTGGCAGTACCGGCGCTGGCACACGCGCAAAATTGGGGTCGCCCAGGCGGTTACACGATCATCACACCCGGAGCACCGCCAACCTTCGTAAACCCAAGTCTCAACGGCGGCTACACCGCGATTACGCCCGGCCAGCCGCCTACTTTCATCAACCCCAGCCTCAACGGCGGCTACACGGTCATAACGCCGGGCAGATCTCCCACCTTCATCGATCCCACGATTCCCCAAATTCCCCGCGCGCCAATCTACGGGGGAGATGCCGCCGGAGATGATTGATCGCCCGCGTCTTCGGCATCCAACCACTGGTGATGCAGACAGCTTCAGATTCGACGCGCACATGAAACGTCCGGTCCGCAATCGCACGCAAGGACACGCGCAACATTGGGAGGACTCGACAGATGCTTGGCGAAGAACAGTGTCGACTATGTGGTCATGCAGAATCGGAACACGAGCAGCAGCGGCCTGTGCCTGGCGGCCGCCCCGCTCCCGAAGGCCCCTCGCCCTATCGGGGCAGTTGTCAACATCCCGGTTGCAATTGAATTCTTTTTCAAGCGAGGTGACGGGCGTTGCTCTTGAGGGATGCCCTCAATTGCCGGGGAGCGCGGCCTGAGTCCGCCGTCGCGCGATCACACACCCGCGAACCATTCGTAGCCTTGGTTTTCCCAGTAGCCGCCGGATGGGGTGGGCAGGAAATTCACCTCGGTCAGGTATTTGACCATCTTGTAGCCGAGCTTGACGGCGGTATAGAGGCGCAGCGGAGCGCCCTGGCCGGGCTCCAGCGGATGACCGTTCATCCCGTAGGCGACGATCGTCTGCGGATGCATCGCGCTCTCCAAATCCCACGATGACCAGTAGCCGGAATCGAAGCTGCGAAACTCGACATACCTCGCCCGCCGATCAACTGCCGCCATCTTCGCGATCTCGCTGACGCGCACTCCGTGCCACGCCGCCACCGCCGACCATCCTTCGACGCAATGATGGCGCAGGCGCATGTCCACCCGCGGCATCTTCTTGAGATCCTCGAGCGACAGCACCATCGGCCTGGCGACCAGCCCGCCAACCTTGAGCGCCCAGCCATCCGGCGCGAACGGCAGGTCGTCGGAAATGAAATAGCTGGGAAACTCGGATTCCGGGGTGGTGGCGGAAGGCGGCAGGTCCGGGGCGAGGCGCGACGGCGAAAAAATCGCGCTTTCCACGTTCTGGTTCCATTCCCCCATCGCGCGCAGGAACGACGACGCGGCGCGCGATTTCTCGCATCCCGCAAGCAGCGTGGCCGCGCCCAGTCCGATCAGGAGCTTGCGCCGTGCAATGATCCTAGCCACGCGCGCCTCCGGTGATCATCCCGACGATCGTGCGTGGATGTAGCGCGACCAGCACCAGATGCGTCGCGACGAACCCCGCGATCGCCAGCAGCATCGTGAGATGAACCACTCTGGCGCCGTCATACCCGCCGAATAGCGCCGCGATCCACCACAGTTGCACCGGCTTGTAGATCGCAAGCCCCGACAGCACCTCGACGATCGCGAACACGATCACAGACGTGTACGCGAGCCGCTGCAGTCCGTTGTAGAAATCCGGCGGTGGCGGATTTTTTGCCACGCGCACGTACCAGGCGAACATCCGGACCGCGCCCGCACCGTCGCGCTTCGGAAGAAAAAGGCGCCGGCGCCATTCGCCGCTCGTGAAGAAATAGCCAAGGTAGATGATTCCGTTCAGAACCAGGAACCAGGCGATCGCGAAATGCCAATGGCGCGCTCCCGCCAGCCATCCTCCGAACCTGGCCCATTGCGGCGGCGCCACCTCCTGCAGCGGATACCACGCGTACTGGGCTCCGCGCGGGCCGAGCGCCGGATAGGCGGTGAAAATCTGAAGCCCGCTGCCGGCCATGATCAGCAGCAACGGAATGTTGAGCCAGTGCGAGAGGCGAATTGGCAGGGGCTGTGCCCGCCGGGAATCGTTGCCCGCTTTATCCATCGACCGCTTCCCCTCTCACATTCATAACACCCGCGGCTACGGCTATGGTTCCATAGCGGATAATCGCCGGGGCCACGTTGACTTTAAGCGCCCACGATTTTAACGTAGAGACCACTCGGCGCTCGATATGAACCGCATCCCCGCCATCGCCATTATTATGATGATTACCTTGGCGGGCGGGGTGCGTCGCGATCGCCGATAGACGGCTTCAAACGACGAAACGACCCCTCCTGCCAGTCCCGGTGGGAGGGGTTTTCTTTTTCCCAATTCCCTCCGGAAAACCGGCGATGGAGCGGTCGTCTCGCAAAGAAGGAACGACCGATGGACCATCATGCGATCCTTGCCCGCACCCTGAACGCGCGCGTCGCCAAGGTGATGCCGCATCCGACGCCTTTGACGCCCGCGCGCGGCCTGTCGGAAAAGCTTTCCATTCCCGTCCTGCTCAAGCGCGAAGACCTGACCCCGGTTTTCTCGTTCAAGCTGCGCGGCGCGTACAACCGAATCGCGATGCTGGATGAAAGATGCGCGGCGCGCGGCGTAATCGCCGCATCCGCCGGAAACCATGCCCAGGGAGTTGCGTATTCCGCCCGGCGCCTTGGGATCGATGCGCGGGTGGTGATGCCGGCGACCACCCCAAAGATCAAGATCGATGCGGTGCGCCGCCATGGCGCGCGCGTCGATCTGATCGGACGCGACTACTATGAAGCCGCGGCCGCCTGCGAAGTAATCGCCGCGGAAACCGGGATGACGCCGGTTCCCGCCTATGATGACCCGGACGTGATCGCCGGGCAGGCGACGGTCGCGCTCGAAATCCTCCGCCAGGCCGGCGGTCCTCTCGGATCGATTTTCGTCCCGGTCGGCGGCGGAGGGCTGGCAAGCGGAATCGCGGCCGTGATCAAGGCGGTCCGTCCTGAGATCAAGGTAATCGGAGTCGAACCGGATGATTCGGACGCGATGACGCGATCGATTCAGGCCGGCCATCGCGTGGCGCTCGAACGGGTCGGAATTTTCGCCGATGGCGCGGCGGTCAGGATGGTTGGCGAGACGACGTTCGGGCTGTGCCGCCGCTACCTGGACGCCTGCATAACCGTCACTATCGACCAGATCTGCGCGGGTATCCGCGATGTATTCGAGGAAACCCGCGCGGTCCTCGAACCCGCCGGAGCGCTCGCGATAGCCGGCCTGAAGCGCTTTGCGAGCGAAGGCCGCGTTCCGTCCGGTCCGGCAATAGCGATCGCGTCCGGCGCCAACGTGGATTTCGGCGCGCTCGGCTTCATCGCGAATCGCGCCGCGGCTTCACCGGACAGTGATTATGGGTCGAGAGGCAAGGTGCCGACTCCGGCTTGAAACCGCAGGTCAATGGGTGCCGCCGGCGAGGCAGTCGGCGCAGGTGCCGTACAGCTCCATCTTGTGCCGCCTGAGCTTCGCGCCGAGCTGGCGCGCGACGGCTTCCTGGAGGCGCTCGATGCTGTCGTTTTCGAACTCGATTATCCGCCCGCAGCGCTCGCAGATGAAATGATCGTGATGCCGTTCGTCAACCGCTTCGTAGCGCGCCTGGCCGTCGTCGAAATGCCGCTCCTGGAGCAGATCGCATTCCCGCAGCAGCCGCAGGGTTCGGTAGATGGTCGCGTAGCCGACATGCGGGCTGACCTTCTTGACCTCGGCGTACAATTCTTCGGCGCTGATATGGCGGCCGATTCCGAAGAACACGCGCGCGATATCGTCGCGCTGGCCCGTGGACTTGAGCCCGCGCTCCTTGAGGCGGGCGTGAAACAGCGTCATCCGCTCCTCCGCGCTGACGCGCGGCCTGCGGTCTACGACAGTGCGTCCGGTCGTGCTGCCTTCTTCGGCACGCGGCATCTTTATCCCTGTCCGGGTTGGGCTCCGGGCTGAACGATTCGGCGCGCGGCGGGCGAAAGATACAGCGATTCGAGGTCTCGTTCGCGCAGGGCCTCGGCGAGAATTTCGAGCTGTTCGGCGGGCGCCTGGTCGCGGTCGATGATTACCAGGTCCTTCTCGCGAAGCCGGCATGCGCCGCCGCGGGCGCGGTAGCCCACCTCGCGCAAAATCTTCTCGCGCCTTACCACCAGGCCGACCCGCTCCGCCGCCTCGCACAGTTCGTCAATCAGTTTGAGCACTCGCGATTCCTTCTGCTCACCCATCCTGTCCAGCCTCTTGAGGAAACCCCTGAGCCCGTGGTATCGCGGACTCTCGTAACGAGGTTGCGCCGATGATCAAGAAACTCCTGGTCGGCATCGATACCTCCGAACATTCCCGCAACGCGCAGGCCTACGCCTTTCACATCGCGCATCGCCTCAATGCCAGCGTTATTGGACTGCACGTGGTCGATATCGTGTCGATCGAAGGATCGTTCTTTCATGATATATCAGGTTCGCTCGGTCTGGAGCCATATCTCGATTTTTCCTCCCGGATGCGCGAGGTGCTGACCGCGCGCGGACGCCAGGTGCTGGACGAATTCACGGCCGCGGCGGGCCGCGAAAATGTCCCGGTCGAAACCGTGCTCGACATGGGAATCGTCGCCAACCAGATTTGCGAACGGGCCAGGAGCGCGGACCTCGTGATGATAGGGCATCGCGGAGTGAACGAGCGCTTTTCGAGCGGACTGCTCGGCTCGACCGCCGAGGCGGTGGCGCGCAAGTGCCCCCGCCCCCTGTTCATCTCTCCGATGAAGTTTCGCGAAATCCAGCGCATCGTGCTCGCCTACGACGGCAGCGAGCGGGCATCGCGCGCGATGCGCGCGGCGGCGGAGTTCGCAAGCAGCCTCTCAATCCCTATCGCAATCGTCACGGTCGCGCGCGACCCCAGGATCGGCGAGCGCACCCTGGAGGAAGCGCGCAAGTACTTCGAACCCTACACGCTGCAAACCGAGTTCAAGCTGCTTTCCGGGCACGCCAACGAGGAGATAGTCAGGTTCATCAAGGATTACGACGCCGACCTGCTGTTCATCGGCGCGTATGGCCATAGCCGAATAATCGAGATGGTGCTGGGCTCGACGACCGAGTATGTCCTGCGCAATACGCCGTGCCCGGTATTCCTTTCGCGGTAAGGCGCGAGAAAGTCCGCAGCTTACGCACAGTTGCAACCGGCGCCGGCCGCGCAAGCGGCGAAGCGCCAATCGAGGAGGCGCGCGATGCGAATCGGATTTATCGGATTGGGCAACATGGGCGGCCCGATGGCGCTCAACCTGATCAAGGCCGGACATTCGCTCATCGTCTACGACCTCCGCCGGTCCGCCGCCGACCCGCATCTGGCCGCGGGGGCCCGATGGGCGGATTCGCCCGCGGCGGCCGCGGCCGAAAGCGAAGTCGTCTTCACTTCGCTGCCCGGCCCGCGCGATGTGGAAGAAGTCGCCACCGGCGAAGGCGGAATCCTAAGCAAACTGGCGCGCGGATGCGTCTATGCCGACCTTTCCACCAATTCGCCGTCGGTGATCCGCCGCCTCAACGCCGCTTTCAAGGCGCGCGGGATCGAAATGCTTGATGCTCCCGTGAGCGGCGGAATCCCCGGCGCGCGAAACGCCACGCTGGCGGTGATGGTCGGCGGCGACCGCGCCGCATTCGAAAAAATCAAACCGGCGCTCGATGCGATCGGAGACAAGATCTCCTACATCGGCGCGAGCGGCGCGGGCGCGGTCGCCAAGCTGGTCCACAACATGATCGCGCTCTGCTCGACCCAGCTTCTCGCCGAAGCGTTCACGATGGGCGTAAAGGCCGGCGTCGCGCCGCAAGCGCTGCTCAGGGTGGTGCAGGATGGCGCCTACGGACAGGGGATGCTGCTTAAGGGCACGATGCCGAAGATGGTGTTTCGCGGCAATTTCGATCGCGTGACCTTCGCCCTCAAGCTCGCGCGAAAGGACCTCGGCCTCGCGACCGAAGTTGGCCGCGAACTCAACGTGCCGATGCCGATCGCAAGCCTGGTCGAGCAGGACCTGCTCGCCGCGCTCGCCAACGGACTGGCGGAGAAAGACTCGACCGCGGCGGTAACGATCCAGGAAGCGCGCGCCAACGTGAAGATTCGGACCGCGGAATCGGAAACATCGACGAGGTGAACACACATGGCAAACGAACTCGAAAAGAAAGGTCTGGAAGTTCGGACAAAGCTGTTCGGAGAGAAACAAGCGCTCGCGGGTCACGAGGCTATCAAGAAGTTCGATCCGGATTTCGCCACTTTTCTCAATGAACAACTCTTCGGCAACATCTGGTCCCGGCCCGGGCTCGAACTCAAGACGCGGTCGATGATTACGATCGCCGCCCTGATCGCGCTTAACCGCGGCCCCGAACTCCGCATCCATATGCGCGGCGGCTTGAATCTCGGCATCAAGCCCGAGGAACTAAAGGAGATGATTCTCCATCTGTCGCAGTACAGCGGCTTTCCGACCGCGGTCGAGGCGATGCGCGCGTTCATGGAAGTGACCGAGCCGAAGAAGAGCTGAAGCGAAACTCTGCCGTGGCGAGCTTCCTGATCGACGGTCCGCGAACCGCGCGCGATGCGCTTGTGCTTGCGCACGGGGCCGGCGCGCCGATGGATTCGCCGTTCATGCAAGCGATCGCCGAGGGCGCCGCCGCAGCCGGAATCAAGGTGGTGCGCTTCGAGTTCCCGTACATGCGCCGCCGGCGCGAAGGCGGGCGCGGCGGCGCTCCCGATCCGCAGCCGATCCTCATTCAGTCGTGGCGCGAGACCATCGATGAGTTAGGCGGAGGCGAGCGGCTGTTTATCGGGGGCAAGTCGCTCGGCGGCAGAATCGCGAGCATGGTCGCGGATGAAGCCCGGGTGCGCGGGCTCGTCTGCCTGGGCTACCCGTTCCATCCGCCGGGCAATCCCGGCAAAACGCGCACACAGCATCTGGAAAATCTGAAGACTCCGGCGCTGATCCTGCAAGGCACCCGCGACAGTTTCGGCCGGCCCGACGAAATCGCCAAGTACAAGCTCTCGCGGAAAATCCGAATCGAATGGATCGACGATGGCGACCATTCCTTCAAACCCCGCGCGAGCAGCGGCCGCACCGAAGCCGATAATCTGCGCGCCGCAATCGAGCTGGTGACCGAGTTCGTGAAGTCGCGTTAGCCCGGACACTTGCTCGAAAGCGCGCGACTCGGACCGCTTGGCGCATGCGGTTCGAAAGCGCCGGCCATTGATGCAAAGCGCCGCCGCCAAAGCGACGAGCCTGATCCTCAGTCTTTCTGGACCATCACCTCGGTCGCCTTGATCACCGCCGTGACCTTGTCGCCTTTCTTGAGCTTCATCTCCTCGGCGCTGTGCTTGGTGATCACCGACTCCACGATGTTGTCGCCGACTTTTACGGTGATAAGCGCAGTGACGGTGCCAAGCACAACCTCGGTGATCTCACCCTTCAGATGATTTCGAGCGCTGAGTGCCATCTTCGCTTCTCCTCTTCTGGTTCGCCAGAATAATTGTCAGGTTGCTTGAATAATGTCATATGAAACCGTAACCGCCGGAGGCAAGAAAGGGCTCGGCGCGAACGACATGAAGAACAGATTAAATCGACGGATTCGATCTCTCGTTTTCGCCTCAATCGCGCCCATCCTATTGCCGGTCACGTCCCCCGCGGCCCATGCTGAGCAGCTCACGGTGGCGGCGGCCGCGGACCTGACCTTCGCCTTCAAGGACATCGGCGCGCAATTCGAGAAGCAGACGGGCGAGACCTTGCGCATCTCCTACGGGTCCTCGGGAAATTTCTTCGCCCAGATAAAGAACGGAGCTCCCTACGACGTGTTTTTCTCCGCCGACGTGCAGTATCCGGAAAAGCTGGAAGGAGCCGGTCTCTCCGAGCCTGGCAGTATATACGAGTATGCCGCGGGCAGGATCGTGCTGTGGGAACTCGACTCATCAAAAGTCGATCTGAGCAGGGGCTTCGGCGCGCTGCTCGACCCCGATGTCCACAAGATTGCGGTCGCCAACCCCGAGCACGCGCCCTATGGCCGGGCGGCGATCGCGGCGCTCCGGCACGAAGGCGTGTACGACCGGATCAAGGGAAAAATCGTGATGGGCGAAGATATCGCGCAGACCGCGCAGTTCGTGCAATCCGGGAACGCGGATGTGGGAATTGTCGCGCTTTCGCTCGCGCTCGCGCCGCCGATGAGGAGCCGCGGCCGCTACGCGGAAATCCCCGTGTCCGACTACCCCCCTATCATCCAGGCCGCGGTGATCATCAAGACCTCATCGCACAAGGAACTGGCGCGGCGATTTCTGGATTTCATGAAGGAGCCGCCCACGGTCGCGCAGATGGCGCAGTTCGGTTTCGTGGCCCCCAGCGCTATTGCGAGCGGAGCCGCCATGACGCCACATTGAGCAGATGCTCGCGTGGGGACCCATATTCCTGACCCTGCGGCTCGCGCTGGTCGTGTGCTGCGTGCTGATTCTGATTGGGATGCCCCTAGCTTCGTGGCTGTCCTTTACCACCTGGCGCTGGAAATTCCTGATCGAGTCGGTGGTCGCGCTGCCGCTGGTTTTGCCGCCGACCGTGCTCGGATTTTACATACTGGTCGCGCTGGGCTCGCAAAGCCCGATCGGGCGATGGTACCGAATGCTTTCCGGGCACGGATTGCCGTTCACTTTTGCGGGGCTGGCGATCGCCTCGGTAATCTACAGCCTGCCGTTCATGGTTCAGCCGATGACGGCGGCGTTCGGCCAGATCGATCGCAACCTGATCGATGCCTCGTCGATTCTGGGCGCATCGCGCCTGCGCACCTTCTTTCGCATCGTGCTGCCGCTTTCGCTGAGCGGAGTCGTCACCGGAATCGTGCTTTCTTTCGCGCATACCCTGGGCGAGTTCGGCGTGGTGCTGATGGTTGGCGGCAACATCCCGGGCGCGACCGAGACGATTTCGATCGCGATCTATGACAACGTGCAGGCGCTGAATTACGCGGCGGCGAACCGGATGGCGCTGCTGCTGCTGGCTTTCTCCTTCATCACGCTCTCGCTCACCTACGCGCTCAACCGGCGGGTCTGGGACGTATGGCCGTTGCATCGTTGAGCGCCGATCGCGCTACTGTCCTTCCGGTGGCGGGCAATCCATCAGGCGCATCCTTGTCAGTCGCGGTCGCACGGCGGGTCTCAAGCGCGTTCTCGCTGCAGGCCGAGTTCGAAGCCGGCCCCGGCTTCACGATGATTCTGGGGCCCTCCGGCGGCGGCAAGACCACATTGCTCAATTGCGTCGCCGGCCTGGCGCGCCCCGACGCGGGACGCATCGCGATTGGCGATCGGGTCCTGTTCGACAAGGGTGCGGGAATCGATGCGCCGGTTTCTTCGCGGCGGCTCGGCTACCTGTTCCAGAACCTCGCGCTGTTCCCTCATCTGACCGTGGAACAGAATGTTCAGTACGGAATTGCCCGGCTCGACGCGCCCGAGCGCGAGCGGCGGATGAACTCGCTGCTCGAGTCCTTTCGCATTACTCATCTGCGCGGCCGCAAACCGGCTGAAATCTCGGGCGGCGAGCGACAGCGAGTGGCGCTCGCCCGTTCGCTCGTGACCGACCCGGCAGTGCTGCTTCTCGATGAACCGCTGACCGCGCTGGATACGTCAACCAAGTCGAAAATTCTCGACGACCTCAGGCAATGGAACGCGGAACATCGAATTCCCATTCTGTACGTGACGCACGCCCCCGAAGAGGCCTTCGCGCTGGGCGAACGCGTCATCGTGATGGAAGCGGGCCGCGTGATCGCGCAGGGGATGCCGCAGCAGGTGCTCAAATCGCCGCGGCACGAAACGATCGCGCAGATTGTCGGCTTCGAGAATGTCTTCGATGCGACCGTGACCGCGCTGATGGAAGCGCAGGGCACGATGCTCTGCCGGCTTCGCGGCAATCATCTGGACCTCGAGGTGCCCCTCACCGACGCCGCTCCCGGCTCTTTCGTGCGCATCGCCGTCCGCGCCGGCGACATCATGATGGCCTCGGAGCGCCCGCGCGGATTGAGCGCCCGAAACACCTTCGAGGGGCGCCTGGTCGAGTTGCGCCGCGCGGGAGTGACGGTGGTCGCGATGGTCGATTCTGGAGTAACCTTTGAAGTCCACCTCACTCCGGGCGCGGTGGAAGAACTCAAGCTCGCGCCCGGCAAAAAGGTGTGGCTGGTGCTGAAGACCTATTCTTGCAGCCTGGTCGAAGCGTAGGTGCGCAAATCGCTGCGATACGCAGGGCGATCGATCGCGCTTGGGTGCGGATTGATCGCGATGGTGACAACGATGGCAGATGCTCAGATCGCCGCCCCGGAAATCGCCCGTCCCGGCCTCCAATGGTTCAACGTGCCCGCGCCCTTGCCGATCGCGAGCCTGCGCGGACGAATCGTGATCCTGGATTTCTGGACCGAGGGATGCATCAACTGCATGCAAATCATCCCGACCCTGCGCCGAATCGAGGAAAAGTACCCCGAACAGGTCGTGGTGATCGGAGTTCATTCTCCGAAATTCGCGAACGAGAAGAATGCGGCGAGCGTCCGGGACGCGATCGCTCGCTACGAAATCCGCCATCCCGTCATCCATGACCCCGAAATGACCATCTGGCGCAACTATGGAATTCGCGCCTGGCCGACGCTGATCGTGATCGGCGCCGACGGCAGTGTGCTGGGCGCAATTCCCGGCGAGCCCGATCCCGACCGCCTCACACAGGCAATCGGCAACCTGGTGGCCAACTTCGAACGCAACGGAGAACTGAAGCCGGCTCGGCTCGACCTTCGGCCGGTGCCTGAGCCGAACGGCCATTTTCTCTTTCCCGGCAAGCTCAAGAAGGTTCCCGGTGGCGAGAAGACGTGGGCGCTCGCCGACGGCGGACATCATCAGGTTGTTCTGCTCGATGATAACGGCAAGGAGGTCGCGCGTTACGGCAGCGGCCAGCCGGGCCTGATCGACGGAGCGAAAGACCAGGCGCGCTTCAATCATCCGCAGGGCCTTATCGCCACCCCCGATGCGATCTACGTGGCCGATACGGAAAATCACGCAATCCGGCGCATCGATCGCGCGACCGGTGCCGTGACTACGCTGGCGGGCACCGGCCGCCGCGGCCGTCCCCTCGCAGCACCCGAACCGGGCCGCACGGCAGCCCTCGCTTCGCCCTGGGACCTGGAGATCAAGGGCGACCAACTGTTCTTTGCGAACGCCGGCACGCATCAAATCGGCGTGCTCGATCTCACGACCGGCAACGTCGCGCGGCTGGCCGGATCCGGCGAAGAAGCGATCACCGACGGCCCCGCCGCGCAGGCTGCGATGGCGCAGCCGAGCGGACTTGCGCTCAGCGCCGATGGAAGGAATCTCTATCTGGCGGACAGCGAGAGTTCGGCGGTGCGCGTGGTGGCGCTTTCCGGCGAACCCAGGATGATCACGCTGGTGGGCGCGGGGCTGTTCGATTTCGGATGGGTCAACGGCGACTTCCGCCGCGCGCGCCTGCAGCATCCTCTCGGAGTGGCCTGCGACGGCGGCCGGATTCTGGTCGCGGACACCTACAACAGCGCCATTCGCGAGCTGAACCTGGACACGCGCACGGTCGCGGACTTCGACGGCGGCAAGTTCACCTGCGTCGATCCGGTATGCGTGCCGATGCGCGAGCCGGCGGGCATCGCGGTTGATTCGCCGGACCGGATTCTGCTGGTCGACACCGGCAACCATCGCATCGACGAATACCGCCCCTCCGCGAAGACCTACCATACCTGGTCGCGCTGACGATCTCGGGCGAGCTCTTCGCCTCCGCCATGCCGTTTTCGCTGCTTTCACAATATTGTGAAAGTTCCGAATTTATGATAGGGAAGACACATGAATGCGAAAGCGGCCGTGAGCAACCGCGACGCGCGCTCGCGGTTCGTCGAAAGCTTCGCCGCGGTCCTGACCGAAACCGGCTTCCCCCGGATGCCGGCGCGAGTCTTCGCCGCGCTGCTCGCCAGTGATTCCGGCACGATGACCTCGGCCGGGCTTGCCGAACTCCTGCACATCAGCCCCGCCGCCGTTTCCGGCGCCGTCCGCTACCTGATGCAGATGAGCCTGGTGAGCCGCGAGCACGAGCCGGGCTCGCGGCGCGACAGCTATCGCGTGCACAGCGACGTGTGGTGCGAGGCGATGGCCCGGCGCGACCGGGTGCTTTCGCGATGCGAGCGGAGCCTGCGCGAAGGAATCGGCCTGCTCGGGCGCAACACCGGCGCGGGCGCGCGGATGGCTGAGACCCTGGCCTTCTTCGAATTCATCCAGGCCGAGCTGCCCGCGCTGCTCGAAAAATGGCGAACCCGCAAAGCGCGCCTGAGCCTCGCGCAGCCTGCTTCACATCAGACCGCCCATTCGGCGAGACGCAAGCGCGCCTAGCCGGCCGCGCCTCTTTCGCGTGGCAGCAGAGAGGAGGTAACGCACTCATGAAGCTCAAACTGATCGGCGGCGTCGTTTATACCTTCCTGATCTTCGCGGTCTTCCTGTTTCTTCCGGCCGGCACGTTGCGATGGTGGCGGGCGTGGATCTTTCTCGGCGTGCTGGCGATTTGCTCCGCATGGACGATGTTCGGCGTGATGGCGCACAACGAGGCGCTCCTCGATGAGCGCTACAAAGGTCCGGCCCAGAAGGGCCAACCGCTCGCCGACAAGATCATCCTGATGCTGCTGATGGTTTCATTCCTCGGGTTCCTGATTCTCATTCCGCTCGATGTGTTCCGGCTTCATCTGCTCGGCGGACCGGGCCCTGTTCTTTCCAGCTTCGGACTCGCGCTGTTCGTCGCCGGATGGACCGTCATCACGCTGGCGCTCAGGGAAAACGCGTTTGCGGCGCCGGTGGTGAAGCTTCAGGAGGAACGCCATCAGGCGGTGGTCGATTCCGGCGTTTACGCCGTCGTGCGCCATCCGATGTACGCGGGCGCGATCCCGATGATGATCGGCATCGCGCTGTGGCTCGAATCATACGCGGCGGTGCTGGCCGTCGCCCTCACCTTCGCGGTGGTCGCGGCGCGCATCCTGTTCGAGGAGCGCCTGCTGGAAAGCGAGCTTCCGGGCTACGAGGCGTACACGCATCGCGTTCGCTATAGAATGATCCCGTTTGTCTGGTAGAAACATGATCGCATGACAGCGAGGATCGTTTCACTCGGGCCGGCGGGACTTTATTTCATCTTCGATCCGATTGTCGCCGGGCTTCGCGAGCGCGGGTTCGAGGTAGTCCACTCGACTGATTTTCCGAAGTTCACCCGCGAGTCCGCCGATCTTCTGAGCAACGCCGCCGTGTTTATCACCATCAGCAACTTCCCGTGCGATCGCGCGCTGATGGCGAAGGGGCCGAATCTGCGCGGAATCGTCTCGCCGTTCATCGGCACCGAGGGAATCGACGAAGCGGCGGCGACCGATCTTGGAATCATCATCGCCAACGGACAGGTGCCAGAGAATTTTCTGAGCATGTCGGAATCGACGATCATGCTCATGCTTGCCTCGCTCTACTCGCTGCATTGGTGGGAAAACCAGTTGCGCGAGAACCGGCCTCATCCGCCGCGCGTGCCGGGACGGATGCTGCGCGGCAGAACGATCGGAATGATCGGATTCGGCAATATCGCGCGGGGAATTGCGGCGCGCCTGGCCGGATGGGACGTTCGGCTGCAGGCCTTTTTTCCTCGCCTCCACGCCCCGCTGCCGCCCGAGGTCACGCGGGTTGGCCTCGACGAGCTGCTTAAAACCAGCGACGTGGTATGCGTGCTGGCGCCGTTGAATGCGGAAACGAAAGGGATGCTCAACCTCGAACGGCTCAGGCTGATGAAGCCCGACGCTCTCCTGATCAACACCGCCCGCGGCGCAATCGTGGACGAAGCCGCCCTGGTGCAAATCGCACGCGAGCGGCCCGATTTCAAAATCGCGCTCGATACCTTCGCCGTCGAACCGCTTCCCGCCGACAGCGAATTGCGCAAGCTTCCGAATACGATCCTGACGCCGCATGCGATCGGCCACACGCAGGAGAGCGTCGATGCGCTCCCGGCCGCGGCGATCGAAAATGCCGCGCGAATCGCATCCGGCGATCTCCCGCTCTACGTCCGCAATCCTGAGGTGATTCCGGCGTGGTCGCGGCGGTGGAAAAAGTAGGAGCCGCGCGCCTCTCGCGGATTGCTCGGACCCGCGAAGTTCCCGCGAAATCGCGGCGATGCTCAGGCCGCCGACTTCTTGAGCGCGTCGTGCTGGGCCTGGATGCGCTTCAGCTCCTCCCAGCTCAGATAGGACGTGAAGCCGTTCTCATTGAAGAACAATACCGGGCCGTTGCAGATGAACAGGTACTCGGTGTCTTCGAGCGCGGTCGTCGCGCCGTGCACCATCCCGTTCGCTTCGTACACGTAGTCGCCGGCGTTCAGAATTCCGGTGCGAACCTGAAGCTTGCCGGACAGGATGAAAGTATGCGAGGCGCTCAGATGCTTATGGGCCGGCGCGACGTAACCCTTGAGCCATTTGAGCAGCACGGCCCAGGTTCCGCTTTCGGACCCGGTCCAGAGGATTTTCATGAATGCGCGCTTGGGATCGTCGGCGGACGGAATCCAGTCCATCTTCGATGCTTCCACGAGCGTATCCATCAGCTCGGAATTGAACGGGCGAATGTCCTGGGGAAGCGCCATCGTCCTTCTCCTTTTGCGGCCAGCGGGCTTTGCTGGAACCTGCCCGATGGTTAGTCGGAAACGGTCCGACGATCAAGCGAGACGATCGCACGCCGGCCGCTGCTCGACTGGCAGCGGGCAGCATCTCGATCAGGATCGACCAGCGCCGTTTCCCGTATCCGTCAAACTGAACGGACCAGGCCGCCGTCGATTCGGATCATCGAGCCCGTCACGTATGAAGCGAGGGGGCTTGCGAGAAAGGCTGCGACCGCGCCGAATTCCTCGACCGTACCGAGTCTTCCGACCGGCACCGCGGCGCCGGCGCGCTTGACCGCTTCCTCGGGTGAAATTCCGCTGCGTTCGGCGGCCGCGCGATTGAGCTGGATCAGCCGGTCGGTCGCGATCGTGCCGGGCAGCAGCGTGTTGACGGTGATCCCGTCGCGCGCCACCTCGGTCGCGAGCGTCTTGGCCCATCCCACCACGGCGGCGCGCAGCGAATTGGAAATTCCGAGATGAGGGATCGGCTCGATCACGCTGAAGGACGCGACGTTGAGTATCCGTCCCCATTTCCGCTCGCGCATCGCCGGCACCACCATCTCGGTGATTCGGAACAGCGCGAGCACCATCGCGCGGAACTGCGCCTCCCATACTTCCGGCTTCACGCCGAGCGCGCCGGAGGGGGGCGGTCCGCCGGAGTTGTTGATCAGGATGTCGATCGATCCGAGTTGCGAACGCGCCGCGTTGACCGCCGCTTCGACGCCTGGCCAGTCCGCAAGATCAGCGGGCAGTCCGATGGCGCGCGCGCCGCCGCGCGCGTTGATTTCCGCGGCCGATTTGTCCAGGGTCTCCTTCGATCGCGCCACCAGGGCGACCTCGACGCCTTCCGCCGCGAGCGCATCGGCGATGCCGCGGCCGATTCCCTTGCTTCCGCCGAACACCAGCGCCTTTTTTCCCTTGAGCTTGAGATCCATCTTTTTCCCCCGGTCAGTGTGCGGAGATCCAAGCCGCACTTTTGCGCATCCGGGCGATGCTGGTAAAGCGGCGCGAAACCGGGCGGTCGTGGCGGCGCCATTGATCGCCCTATCAATCGCAATTGACTTTACTGTCAATCGCTTGTAAGCCTCGCGCCATGGCGCCCAAACCGACCCCGCGCCGCCGCCGCGCCCGCCCGCTCGATCCCCACGAGCGCAAAGCGCTGCTGCTCAGTTGCGCGATGCGGGTCTTTGCCCGCCGCGGCCTTCAGGGCGCCAGCTACGCCGAGATCGCGCGCGAAGCGAAGGTCTCCATCCCGGCGGTGTTCGTGTACTTTCCCAACCGCGCCGATCTCGTCCGCGCGGTCCTTGACGAAGTCGCTCGCTTCGCCCTGGACCTGACGGGACGCATCCACGACAGCGCTCGGCCCGCGCCCGAGATCGTGCTCGAACACGGCCGCGCGTTTATCGACTCGCTCGCAACCCATCCGGAATACATCCGGGTGCTGCTGGAATGGGGATCGTCGGTGCGCGACGAGGTCTGGCCGCTTTATCTGCGCTTCCAGGAGCAGTTGGTTGAGATGATCGCGCGGACGATTCAGCGCTGGCGTATCGAGACCGGCCGCGATCTCGACAAGCGCGCCGAGGACGATGCGCGGCTGATCGTCGCGACGGGTCCGATGCTGTCGCAGATGAAGTTCGCGCGGGTGCCGGCGGAAAAAATCGAACAGTTCCTGCATAGCCTGATCCGCGACACTCTCGGCGAAGTCGCGGACCACGCGCGCTGAGCGCTTTTATGAACCCGAGCGGAAGAATTGCGATCGACGGCCGCCGCGCCGGCCTGGCGCTTGCCGCCGATGCCGCCCGCCGCCAATCCAAAACCCTTTGGGATTTCGAAATCCGAGGTTGCGAATGAATACAAACGCGCGCGGAAATGGTGCGAATCTGCGCGGCCTGGTGGATGAAAAATCCGGCCGCTTCGATCCGCGAATCTATTGCGATCCCGCCATCTACGAGCTCGAACTCGAACGCATCTTCGCCCGGTCGTGGCTGTTCCTGTGCCATGAGAGCATGCTGAAAAAACCGGGCGACTTCTTTTCCACTTACATGGCCGAAGATCCCGTGCTGGTCGTGCGGCAGAAGGACGGATCGATTCGGGCGTTTCTGAATCAATGCCGCCATCGCGGGATGCGCATCTGCCGGGCGGATTGCGGCAACACCCGCGCATTCACCTGCTCCTATCATGGCTGGGGTTACGACCTCGCCGGCAACCTCGTCTCCGTTCCGCACGAAGAAGACGGCTATCGCAACGAACTCGACAAGAGCAAATGGGGACCCCTCCAGGTGCCTCGCCTTGAAAGCATCCACGGACTGGTGTTCGGAAACTGGGATCCCGATGCGCCAACGCTGCGCGACTACCTGGGCGACATGCTCTGGTACATCGACGGCTATTTCGGCCGCAGCGCCGGCGGCACCGAGGTGGTTGGCGGGATGCATCGATGGGTGCTGCAGTGCAACTGGAAGTTCGCGGCCGAACAGTTCTGTTCCGACATGTACCACGCGGACTTCAGCCATCTTTCCGCGCTGATCGCGCAGCTACCCGAAGGCGTCGATCCCGCGTTCGGACGCCTGCCCACCGTCGGCAACCAGTTCAGCTCGGTCAACGGTCACGGCACCGGGTTTTTCACCCGGACGGGCAATCAGCCGCTCAACATCAACGGCCCGGTCGCCGACCAATGGTACCTGGGGCCGGCATCGGAGGAGGCGACGCGCCGGCTGGGGCAGACACGCGGAGCCGGAACCGTCGGCGGCCATATGACGGTCTTTCCCACATTTTCGTTTCTGCCGATGATCCAGACGATGCGCGTATGGCATCCGCGCGGACCCGGAGAAATCGAAGTATGGGCGTGGGCATTGGTTGAAAAGGACGCACCCGCCGAGGTGAAGGAAGCGATCCGCGTCGGCGTGCTCCGCACCTTCAGCGCCGGCGGCATCTTCGAGCAGGACGATGGCGAGAACTGGCTCGAAATCCAGAAGGTGCTGCGCGGCTATATGGCGCGCCGCCAGCAGTTCAACCTCGAGATGGGCCTCGGGCACGCGCGCACCGACCATCCCGATTTTCCCGGCAGGATCAACAACGTGTACGGAGAAGAAGCCGCGCGCGGGTTTTATCGCCGATGGGCCGAGCTGATCTCGGGGGAGGCATAACCCATGAGCATCGAAACCGCGGTCCGGCCGCCATCTTCGAATGTCGAGCGCGTAACGCCGGAACTTCAGCAGGAAATCGAGCAGTTCCTCTATTTCGAGGCGCGGCTCCTCGACGATCGCCGCTACGAGGATTGGTACGCGCTGCTTGCCGACGATCTCCACTACTTCATGCCGACCCGCTACAACCGGCTGCGCCGCGAGGCGGACAAGGAATTTTCGGGGCCGGGTGAAGCCGCCTTCTTCGACGATGACAAGCAATCGATCGCGATGCGCATACGGCGGCTCAACACCGGGATGGCGTGGGCGGAGGATCCTCCTTCTCGCACCCGCCACATGGTCAGCAACGTGACGATTCGGCCGCGCGGCAACCGCGAATATGAAGTTGACTGCTATTATCTTCTCTATCGCTCGCGGCTGGAGCGGGAGGTCGAGATGTTCGCCGGGATGCGCCACGACGTGCTCAGAAGATCCGCCCATCCCGCGGGCTTCGAGCTCGCGCGGCGCACGATAATCCTCGATCAAACCGTGCTGCTCGCGCGCAACCTGAGCTTCTTCTTCTAAAGGCGGCCGCGGATCATGGCATGGACCAGAGTATGCCGCGCCGATGAAGTCGCGGAGGGAGCGGCAATCAGAATCGCGCGGCAGAATCCGATCGCAATCTTTCACGTCGGCGGCGAATTCTTCGCAACCGACGATACCTGCACGCATGCGAAGTTCTCGCTGGCCGACGGCTATATCGAAGGCGACGAAGTCGTGTGCGCTCTGCACGAGGCGCGCTTCTGCCTGCGCACCGGCAAAGTGCTGGCTCCGCCCGCATCGGTGGCATTGCGCACCTACCCGGTTCGCATCGAAAGTGGAGAAGTTTTCGTGGACCTCGACTAGGAGGCGGCCATGGGATGGCTCGAAGGCAAAGTCGCGCTGGTCACCGGAGGCGCATCGGGTCTCGGTCGCGCGATCGTTGAGCGATTCGTTGAAGAAGGCGCTCGCGTCGCTTTCCTGGATCGCGCGCGAGACCGCGGCGAAGCGCTCGCATCAGAGCTCGGATCGAAGGTGGCCGCGATCGTCGGAGATGTCACCGTGCTCGCCGACAATCAGCGCGCGGTCGCCGAGACCGTGAAGAAATTCGGACGGCTCGATTGCTTCGTCGGCAACGCGGGAATCTGGGATTTTTCGGTTTCGCTCGCCGATCTTCCCGAAGCTCGCGTCGGCGAAGCATTCGATGAGCTGTTCGGCGTGAACGTCAAGGGCTATCTGCTCGGCGCAAAGGCTGCCTATCGCGAGCTCGCAAAGACCCGCGGATGCATCATCTACACGGTGTCGAACGCGGGGTTCTACCCGTGCGGCGGCGGCCCGCTCTATACCGCATCGAAGCACGCGGTGGTCGGGTTGATTCGCCAGCTCGCTTACGAGCTCGCGCCGAAAATCCGCGTCAACGGCGTCGCGCCCGGCGCCATCCCCACCGATCTGCGCGGTCCGCGATCGCTGGCGATGGCGGATCGGTCGATCGCTTCGGTTCCCTTGAAAGAGGCGGTCGAAAGAGGGATTCCGCTCGGCCGATTGCCCGAGCCGCGCGACTACACTGGATCGTATGTGCTGCTGGCGTCGCCCGAGAACTCTTCAACCGCGACCGGCGGCGTGATCATCTGCGAAGGCGGAATCGGCGTGCGCGGCTTCGTCGATGCCGCCGGCGGAAAGAACCTGTAGGAGGAGCATCGATGAGCGCAGTCAGCAGCCTGGGCTATCTCGGTCTCGGCGTAAAGGACCTCGGCGCGTGGGAGCGCTTTGCCGCTGAAATCGTCGGACTGCAAAGCGCCGGAGCCGCCGGCGACGGCACGCTCAGGCTGCGGATGGATGAATACGCGTATCGCTTCTCGCTCCATCAGGACAATGCCGACGATCTCGCTTACGCGGGATGGGAAGTCGCCGATGCCGGCGCGCTCCGCGAAGTCGCCGAGCGCCTTCGCGGCGCGGGCGTAGCGGTCGAGAACGGCTCGAACGATCTGGCGGCCGCGCGCGGCGTGGCGGAGTTGATCACCTTCGCCGATCCCAACGGAGTTCGATGCGAGGCGTTTTACGGACCGTCAGTCGAGTTCGAGCGGCCGTTTCATTCGCCCCGGGCGATTTCAGGATTCGTCACCGGCGAACAGGGCCTCGGACATATCGTAATCGCGGTGAAGGACCTGAACGAGAGTCTGCGTTTCTACTGCGATGCGCTCGGCTTTCGCATCAGCGATTTCATCGAGATGAAGTTCGGACCGATGCGCGCGACGATGGCGTTCCTGCACTGCAACCCGCGCCATCACACGATTGCGCTGGTGCCGGTGCCCCCTCCCAGGCGGCTGCATCACTTCATGATCCAAACCCGATCGATCGACGATGTCGGCGCCACCCTGTATCTGGTGCAGGACCGCGGAATCGAGATCGCCGCCACGCTCGGGCGCCATACCAACGATCACATGCTGTCGTTCTACATGCGCACGCCGTCGGGCTTCGAGATCGAATACGGATGGGGCGGGCGCGAGGTGGACGATCGCGTCTGGCACGTGCAGAAGCATCACGCCCCCAGCATCTGGGGGCATCGCCGCGCGATGCCGCGATAGCGCGGCGCGAAGCTCAGCATCCTAACGCGCAGGAGGTGGCGCGGTGATCTCCTCTTCTCTTACCGGGCCGGCAGCAGGCGCAGATCCTGCCATCGCCGAATCCACTTGCGGAACATGTCTTCGGTATCGATACAGTCGTGAAACCCCGCCTGGCGCGCCTTGATGGTGCTTACGAGCATCGCGGGCGGAAATTGATTGAACCCGTACGCGAATACCGAGTCGGCGAACTCGAACGATCCGCCGACGAAGCTTTTCAGGTCAGTGGGCGATCGCAGATTGTATTTGCGCACAATCGCCGCCCATTCCGCCTCGCGCGCGGGCATCTCCTCGCGCAGGCAATGCGGCTCCGGCGCGCCAACCTTCATGCCGAAGGCGTCCGCGATCGCCGGCCACACCTCTGTCCACACGAAGACGTCGCCGTTGGTGATATTGAATATCTCGTTGGCGCAGGCGGGAGTGGTCGCCGCCCATTCCATCGATCGCGCCAGCACATCGGTATCGATCGCTTCCGCGATGCCGGGGGAGCCGCCGGGAAACGAGAGCGGAAGCCCGGATTCCTTTCTGAGCGCCGCATACACCCCGAGCGCGGGAATAACGTTGAGGTTTCCGCCGATCGCCTCGCCGAACACTATCTGCGGGCGCAGAATGGTCCAGGACCACGACTTTCCCGCCTGCTTGGCGCGCAGGTAGTCCTCCTGAAGCCAGTAGAAATTTTCGTGCTGATGGCGCGGATTGCGCTCGCGCGCCGGAATCGGAATCGGCCCGACGTGCGCTCCGTACGCCTTCGTGCCTTGCAGCAGCGAAACATGTTGCAGGTTGCGCGCCGCCGCCGACAGCGGCTCGAACAGGTTCCGCAGCATCGTAAGGTTGGTTTCCATCTGGTCGCGTTCGCGCCATCCCTTGATCACGCCGGTGGAAACCTTTTCGAACAGCGCCGCATACACGACGTGCGTCACGTCGGACATGGCGCCGAACACCTCGGCGCATCGCTTCCGATCCATCAGATCGACCGATATGAACTCCGCCCCGCATCGGTCGAGCGGCGGGCGGCGCGATACCGCCACCACGTCCCAATCCTCGCGTCCGCCGAAGTGGCGGACGGCGCCGTAACCCACGAGTCCGGATGCGCCCGCTATCAGGATTTTTCGCTTGCTGGCCATGGCTCTGTCCTAATAGCCCCGAAGCCCTCCTCATCACAACCGCCGGCGCACGGCCGCGCGCGACGGTCGGCGAGCCGCCGGAATGACGGGAAGACGTTTACACGATGTCGGACCGAAGTCAGGCCAGATGGCTGATCACAACCCAGAGGATCGCCACGGTGATCGGCACGCCCAGAAGCCATGCGATGAAGTAGTTCACGTCACTGCTACATCCTTCCATGAGCGATAAGCATCCGCCGTGCCATCGCTTTCAGTCGCAGATGAAGCAGGAAGAAATGTCTAGGCGCGCGTTGAGGACCTCGAGCATTCCTTCAGCGGTAAAAATTTCCTGCCGGGTCATCAGGAAACGGCGCGTTGCTCGAATGCCGCCGAAGCGGCCGGCGCAAAGAAGCGGCCGCTCGCCCATCGCGCCACATCCACCAGGCCGATCATCACAGGCACTTCGATCAGCGGCCCGATCACAGCGGCCAGGGCCGCGCCGCTGTCGATGCCGAAGGTGGCGACCGCGACCGCGATTGCCAACTCGAAGTTGTTGGATGCGGCGGTGAATGACAGGGTCGCGGTTTGCGGATAATTCGCGCCCACCCGGCGGCTCAGAACGAAAGATAACGCGAACATGATCGTGAAATAGAGCAGCAGCGGGATCGCAATCCGGACGACATCCAGCGGCAGTTCGACGATCCGCGCCCCCTTGATCGAAAACATCACCACGATCGTGAAGAGCAGGAACACGAGCGTGAGCGGGCTTATCTTCGGGACGAAGCGCTCGCGATACCAGGCCTTGCCCTTGCGCGCGGCAAGAACCCTCCAGGTCGCCAGCCCCGCGACAAACGGGATGCCCAGGTAGATGCCGACGCTTTTGGCAATCTCGGCGACCGTCACCTTGACCACGGCGCCGCCCAGGCCCAGCCATCGCGGCGCCATCGTCACGAACACCAGCGCGTAGAACGAAAAGAACAGCACCTGGAAAATCGAATTGAAAGCCACCAGCCCGGCGCAATAATCGGTGTCGCCGCCCGCCAGATCGTTCCATACGATCACCATCGCGATGCATCGAGCGAGGCCGATGATGATGAGGCCGGTCATGTACTCGGGCCGATCGCGCAAGAACAGCACCGCCAGCGCGAACATCAGCACCGGTCCGACGATCCAGTTCTGAACCAGCGACAGGCTGAGAATTTTCCAATCGCGGAAGATGTCGCCGAGCTCATCGTAGTTAACCTTCGCCAGCGGCGGATACATCATCAGGATGAGCCCGATCGCGATCGGTATCGAGGTGGTGCCGATGCTCAGGCGGTCAAAGACGAGCCTTATCCCGGGCGCAACCGCGCCCAGCGCAACCCCCGCCGCCATCGCAAGGAAGATCCATAGCGTCAGATACCGGTCGATGAAGGACAGGCGGCGGCGCGCCGGCGCCATCGTCATCGTCGCGCTCATGATTTCTCTTCCCTCTCCGGACGGCTAAGAGACGGGTTCTTCCTTTTCGAGCCGCGCCTTGCCGATCTCGCGGACCCGCCGTTCGATGGCGAAGCGATCCAGCGCCTCGAGCCGCAGGCTCGTGAAAACCCTGATGCGGTTTTCGAGTTCGCGGTAGATGCGCAGGAAGAAACGGCGGACCGCTTCTTGCGGACCGGCGAACGCCGCGGGGTCCGCGACGCCCCAGTGCGCGGTGATCGGCTGCCCGGGCCATAGCGGGCAGGCTTCGCCCGCCGCCGAGTCGCATACGGTAAACACGAAGTCAAGCGGCGGGCTCTCCGGCCGCGCGAACTCGTCCCAGCTTTTGCTGCGCAAGCCGGACACGTCGTAGTTGAGTTCGCGCAGTATCCGCAGGGTCATCGGATGAATCTCGCCCCTGGGATGGCTGCCGGCGCTGAAGCCCGCGAACTTCCCTTTTCCCCAGCGGCCGATCGCGCACTCCGCCATGATGCTGCGGGCGGAGTTGCCGGTGCAGAGGAAGAGCACGTTGTATCCGCGATTGGCCATCACCCGGCGCTCACCTTTTCAGCGGCCTATTGCGAAGCCTTCGATCCGCCGCAGCATCCGCTCGCTACCGGAGCCGGCGCAGGCGTGCAGCAGGCTGCGGGCTCCGCCGCCGGCTTTTCCGCCGCGCCGCGCGGCGCCCGGTCGTTGCCGTACACGGTGCTCTCGCCAAAGGTATGGAACGTCTCCCAGGAAATTCCGCTTGGGTCGGACACCCAGCCCTTGTTGCCGCGCGCGTAGCAGCAGGTCGCGTTCTCCTGCCTGACGACCCTTTGCCCGGCGGCATCAAGACGGCCTGCCATCACCGCGAGGTCTTCATCAGACTCGACTTGGAGTCCCAGGTGATCGAGGCCGGCCGAGGCGGCGGCGGTGATCGCGAAGTTGACGCGCGGATCTTCGAGCATCCACTTCGCGTAGTCCGGCTTGAGCACCGCGGGCGCGGCGCCAAACAAGGTCGAGTAGAAGCTCACCGACGAATCGAGGTCATTTACGCGGACATGAACGTGGAACCTTTTCACACAGATATCCTCCGGCTTTTCCTTGATTGAACGGGCGCGGGCGGCGCGCACTCGGACGAGCATCCGGCCGAGGCCCGCGGCGCGCAAAGCTCGGCTCTTCCGCCGCAGCAGTTTTCGGTCAGATAAGCGAGCAGGTCGCTCATCGCCTTGAAATTGGCGCTGTAGATGATCGATCGGCTCACGCGGCGCGAGGTTACCATCCCGGCGAATCGAAGCTGATTCAGATGGAACGACAGGGTGGGCGGCGGCTGGCCGAGCCGCTCGCCGATTTCCCCGGCCGCCATCCCTTGCGGGCCTTTCTGCACCAGCAGGCGGAAGATGTCGAGGCGGGTTTCCTGGGCGAGAGCGCCGAGCGCCGCGATCGCGCTTGACTTCTTCATAGTTCCATATTTATAGAAATATCATCCAAGTGTGTCAAGGGCGCGGGGCGCGTACAGCCGCCCGCATGGCTCTCCGCGGGCGCGGCGCCAGCCCGTGAAGGCCCGCGCCTCCGTTCACTTCCTGGTTGACAAAGATCACGACGGTGCACCACCGGCGGCAGGACCAGGATCGGCTGGAAGGCATCGCCGTTGCGATCGCGGGTCGTCCGGACTTTATTGGGTCAGCGTTTGACGTTTGCGAGGAGCCCATGAGCGATCACAACCACGCGCCGGCCGATCGGCGCGATTCCGGCCCGGGAACGGGGGCGGGGAAAGTATCGCGCCGAAGCCTGCTTCGATTGGGCGCCGGCGTCGCCGCGGCTCTTTCCGCGACGGGGGTCTCAGGCGTGCTGGCCGCGAACGACACGCGCAAAATCGCCCCTTCGATCTCCGGAACCCAGGCTCGGCGATTGCCGAAAGCGCCCAATATCGTCGTCTTGATGACCGATCAGGAACGGCATCACGTGCATTGGCCGCGGGGATGGGCGGCGAAAAACCTGCCTTCATTCGAGCGCCTCAAGCGCAACGGCCTCTACTTCAATCGCGCCTACACGGCCGCCAGCCAATGCTCGCCCTCGCGCGCGGTGATGATGACGAGCCGCTTCGCGCCGGTTAATCGCGTAACCCGCACTCTTTTGTGGCCGGGGCTGCAGCACAAAGATCGCCTGCCCAACATCGCCTCTCTGCTCAAGCAAAAAGCCGGATATGAGGTCGTGTGGAAAGGCAAATGGCATCTCAGCTACGCCGCAAACGCGGCACCCGGCAACGGCGGCGAGGACTGGACGGCGCTCGATATCGCGGCGATGGAAAATAATTGGGGATGGTCGCAATGGAATCCGCCCGATGCCGGCAACGCGATCCTGGGCTATCAGCCAACCCAGTTCGGAGACTTCAACGGCCTCGCCACGCTCGGCGGCGGCCACGCCAACAACGACGCACGCTTCATCAGCGGAATGAATCGATCGGATCCGGCGCAGACGCCCGGCGTTCCTGGCGGGCAGAGCGTGGTCGAGTTTCTGAGAAACCGCGCGCCCAAGCTCGGCAAACCCTTCTGCCTGTTCGTGTCGCTGGTTAATCCCCACGACATCGGCACGTTCCCGAACGGATGGGAGCAAGCGGGATTCGACCGCGCGGCTTTCACTGGCCTCGAAATCGGCCTGCCCGCGAATTTTGCCGACGATCTATCGACCAAGCCGAGCGTGCAGAGGGCCGCGCGCGACTCCTTCGACCGCCTCGCGCCGCTCGACTCTCCCGAGGCGCGGCGGGACTACGTGAACTTCTACGCCTATCTGCACACCCTGGTTGACAGGCACATCACCACGGTGCTCGACACCCTGGAAGAAACCGGACTGGCCGACAATACCGTAATTCTGCGGTTTTCCGATCATGGAGAGGCGGGACTCTCGCACGGGATGCGAGAAAAAGCGTACAGCGTCTACGAAGAGATGATTCATATCCCGCTGATCGTTCACAATCGCGGGCTGTTTCCGGAACCGGCCGAGACCGATGCGTTTTACGATCACCTCGACCTTCTGCCGACCCTTCTCGATCTGGCCGGCGTCGCCAACCCCAACTCCTATGCGCTCGGCAGGAGCATCGTTCCGGTTATCAAAGATCCGAACAGCCGCGTCCGCGATCACACCGCCTTCTCCTTCGACGATCTGTTTTTCCTTCCCGCCGACGTTCCCGGCGGACATATCCGCGCGATTCGCGAAGGCGACTGGACCTACGCGGTCTATTTCAGCATGGACGGCGGAAGCATCGAGTACGAGCTTTACGATCTGAGGAACGACCCCTTGCAGATGAAGAATCTGCTCCATGGCAATCCGGCCGCGGATATCCGGCGGGAATGGTCGCGCCTCCATCGGCTCTCGTCGGCGAGCTTCGTCGATGCGGGCAATCTGCCGGATTCATTCGGATGGCCGATCGACCCTGCGATGGCCTGACGGCATCGGCGCAACGCGGCTCAAGAGCAAGGCGCTAGAGGCCCGGGGCCGGCGGCAGGACCAGGATCTGTCCGCTCATCGCGGGCTGATGCTGCATGCACTTGAAATCGAACAAGCCCTCTCGATGAAACGTGAAGACAAACGAAGTCTTCTTGAGCGGCGGCAGGTCCTGGAACATCAGCACCTTCAGATCGGGTCCCAGCAGCGCGAAGTCGTGATCGTCATCGGGCTGCAGGTTCCAGAACGTTATCAGAGTGGGTTTGTCGCGGCGCACGATGATCGTTTCGGGAGCGAAGCCGTAAACCTCGCCGAAGGTCTTGATCGTCTCGCGCGGACCGGTTTCCTTGATGGCGACCGCCTCGGTCAGCACGATTACCTCGGCCTGTGCCGGACCGGTCCGCGTTACGGTCACGATTTTCGAGGCATTCTGATCGGGCAGATAAAAGTGGCGCTCGCCGGGAGCGGATGCTGCCGCCGCCTGGCTCGCCCATGCCACTGTGGCGATAATCGCAAGCAGGCGGGCAAAACTCATCTCCTGCGTTTCACTTTCCGGCGCGCCCCGGCCGATTCATCATCCGGTGATCGACGCGCGCCACGACTTCACCATTCTGGTTGGTAAGGGTCGATCGCACGACCGCGAAGATCATCGTACCGGTGCGCCCGGTCTTTTCGTAGATATCTTTTACTTCGGATGCCACCGAGATCGAGTCTCCCGGCCGGATCGGCGCGCCCAGCTCGATGTCGATTCCGCCCATCAGCCCGCCGCGGCTGAAGACCGGAATCTGGTCGAATACATCGTCCGCGTAGCGGAAGCCCGCGACAAACGCGGGCGGCGCGATAATCCCGCCAAACGGACCGGCCGCCGCGACGGCGGGATTCGTGTACAGCGGATTGTCCTCGCCCACGGCCTCGCAGAAGATTGCGATTCGTTCGGCCGTCACCCTAATCGGCGGACGGCCGCGGAAAATGCGCCCGATGATTTCTCGGTCATCCTGTTCCATCGCATATGATCACTAACACAATTCCGCCGCTTAGTAGGTCATCCGCCCGGTTCGACTTCCGAATGCGATTTGAGCTATCGAAGCGGCGGCGCGAAACGCGCATCCGCGAGGAATTCCCCATGCCGGAAAAAATCTCTCTGAGCGACGTCAAGCTGAAGTACGCAAGCATCGCCGATGCCCGCAGGATGCCGGGCCTGCGCATCATCCTGGGCGCGATGACGGTGCCGGGCCCATGGCGCGAGGCATGCAAAGGAATCTTTCACGTCAAGAAAGTGCCGTTCGTTCCCGTCGCTTCCGCGGGACAGGATGGCAGCGATCGCGAACTGATTGAATGGACCGCGCAGAGCAGCGCGCCGGTTGCGATCTGGAACGATGAACGCCCGCGGTCCACGTGGATCGAGCAGCTTTATCTGGCCGAGCGCCTCGCGCCGAATCCGCCGCTCATCCCCGATGCGATCGAAGAGCGTGCCCTGATGTTCGGCTGCGCGAACGAGATTTGCGGAGAGCGCGGCTTTGGATGGTCCCGGCGGCTTACGATGATCCATTCGACCGTGACCAATCCGAAAACTCCCGAGGCCCAGCGCGCGTTCTGGCTCAAGTTCGGCGCGAAGTACGGCTACAGCACCGAAGCCGCCGAAGCCGCGCCCGCGCGGATGATCGCCATCCTGCGCTTTCTCGACGAGCGGTTGTCAGCTCAGAAAGCGAAGGGATCCCGATTCTTTATCGGCGATCGGCTCTCGGCACTCGATATCTACTGGGCGACTTTCGCGACCCTGGTCAAGCCGCTCGAGCCGGAACTGTGCCCGATGGCGACCGGGTTTCGAGAGATGTACACGGAAAGAAATCCCGACGTCCTCTCAGCCGCTTCGCCGCAACTGCTGGCGCATCGCGACTTCATCTACCGCGAGTACCTGGAGCTTCCGGTCGTGTTCTGATCGCGGCCTACGGTTTTTTTGGCGCGCGCGCCGCCGAGTCCGTCTTCGCGGACCGCCTGCGCCTGGGTTGATCCCGTTCGGCGGTTTCCGCTGATGCGCCCGCGCCGTCAAAGGCATCTTTGGCTCTCGCGACTATCGATTTGATACTGCGCTTGCGCGATGGTTTCGCGCTCGCGGCCTGCTTGCCCCGAGCGCTTGCCGGATGCTCACCATTGCCCGACAGGTTCATTTCGAGCGCGAGTTCGCGCAGCGCCGCTTCCCAATGCTCGGTCTGCTTACCCTCCGGCCGTCCCTCGCGCTCCCAGATGAAATAGGCGCGCTCCCGGACCAGCTCTTCATTAATTTCCGCCATCGTCGTCAAACCTTCCCATCATGAAAAAAGAAATCTGGCCACGCACTGATGTGTCCAGTCGAAGAAGCATCCGATGTGCCAGCAGCGTCTGTGGATTTTACACGATTAAAACGCGGGACGCGCGATAGATGAAGATGAAAAAAGAATGAACTTTGCACATCCGCGAACCGCGCAACCCAACGCCCGTCTCCGCATACGCCCGATGAACAGGCAGATGCCGCCGAAGGGACCGCGCCGCCGCGATATGCCCGCGCCGAATTGGCGGCTACTATTTGCGGACGGAGACCGGAGGAGTCGGCTGGCTCAGCCTCGCCGTGATCTCTTCGTCGCTCATGTTGTAGAGCCGCTCCATCCCGTCCATCATCGGCTTGCCGGAGTTTGGCGCCGGCTGCGCAACCTTGCCGCCCTGGCTCTGGAACGGCGGCGGATTCCGATAGCGCTGCAAATCCGACGCTGTGATCCCAGCCAGCCGCAGCACTTCCGGGTCAAGCCACGCATCCGCTTCGATCGCCTTGCCTTCGGAGGTGGAGAACTCCAGCATGATTCCCTCGGGCGCGGCGAAATAGATCGACTTGCAGAAGCCGTGATCGATCGGACCCATCACCCAGTAGCCATGCGAACGCACACGATCGCGCATCGTGAGCAGATCGGCTTCGGTATCGACGTTGAGCGCCAGATGCTGCATCACACCGGCCGCGACCGGAGTGCCGGGCGAGCCGGCGTGCGAAACGCCTTTGATTCCCTGAATCTCGCCGATCTCGGGCGACTCGACCAGAGCGATCGATGAGCTGTCGTTCAGCTTGAGGAAGCCGTGAAAGGTGTTTTTAACGCCGTGCATCCAGTACAGCGCGACCAGCTCCATCCCGCATACCTGCGTGAAAAACTCGATTTGCCCCTTGATGTCCCTGGTGCAGATGGCGATATGGTGGACCCCGTTCGGCAGACCCATCGGACCGACCTCCTTGCGCGAGCAGACCCCCCTGCCTCCTCATTACTCTTTCCGCATCCATGTGCAAGCGGGTAACGATTCCGATCGTTGATCGCGGCAAAGTCGTTAAGGATTTGTTATCCTTAAGGGCGGGCTGAGGTGGAGATCCGCTTGCGGCAACTCTGACCCGGGAGACCTCTTAACTTTCGTGGCACTCGACGAACCTGCTTCTCAATCCACCAGCGCGCGCGCTTCTTTTGGACCCGCAAGTCCGAAAAACGATCTGTCCGCCGATGGCCAGGTTCTCGCTCCGCTCATCGTCGGATGCGCTCTGTTCATGGAGATGCTCGATTCCACCGTCATCTCCACCGCCCTGCCCGCCATCGCCCATTCGATGCGCGAGGATCCAATCCGCCTGAATCTTGCGATTACTTCCTATCTGCTGAGCCTCGCCGTGTTTATCCCGGTCAGCGGATGGATGGCGGATCGGTTCGGATCGCGCACCGTGTTCCGCAGCGCGATCGCCGTCTTCACCGTCGGCTCGATCTTCTGCGGCATTTCCGAGTCCCTGCCTCAACTGGTGGCGGCGAGGATGCTGCAAGGGTTCGGCGGGGCGATGATGGTGCCGGTGGGCCGCCTGATCGTGCTCAAAACCGTCCCCAAGTCGCAGCTCGTGCAGGCGATGTCCTATCTCACGGTGCCCGCGGTGCTCGGACCGGTGGTCGGCCCGCCGGTCGGGGGTTTTATCGTCACGTATTACTCGTGGCGATGGATTTTCTTCATCAACGTGCCGATCAGCCTGATTGGCATCACCCTGGTCAGCCTCTACATCGCTGAAATTCGCGAAGAGGAAGTCCCGCCCCTCGACCTGCGCGGATTTGTCCTGACCGGGTTCGGCCTTGCCGGTCTCGTTTTCGGATTCGAAATGGTCGGCCGCGGAATTCTTCCGGCAAGCCTGGTGATGTGCCTGCTTGCGGGCGGCGGATTGTGCACCGGCGCATACGTCATGCATGCGCGGCAGGCGCGTTTTCCGATAATCGATCTCGCCCTGCTCAAAATCCCGACCTTCAATTCCGCGACCGTCGGCGGCGGACTGTTCCGGATGGGAATCGGCGCGTTGCCGTTCCTGATGCCGATGTTATTGCAGCTCGTTTTCGGCCTGACTCCGTTCGCGTCAGGATTGATAACGTTCACCGGCGCGGCGGGCGCGCTCATCATGAAGCCGACCGCGCCGCCGATCATCCGGCGCTTCGGCTTTCGCAACGTGCTGGTCGGCAACGGCGTGATCAGCTCCTTCATCCTGATGAGCTATGCGTTGTTTCGGCCCTCGACGCCGCATTCGATAATAATCGCGACGCTGCTGGTGGGCGGCTTCTTCCGCTCGCTTCAGTTCACCGCACTCGGAACGCTCGCCTACGCCGACATCCCGGCGCCGCTGATGAGTAATGCGAGCAGCCTCGCGAGCATGGCGCAGCAGTTGTTCCTGAGCCTCGGCGTGGCGACCGCGGCGCTGCTTTTGCACGTCAGCCTGCACGGCCGCAGCGTGACGACGCTTTCGTCGCGCGATTTCGGTTTGCCCTTCGTTATCACCGGAGTCCTGGCGCTGGGCTCCTCTCTCATCTACCTGTGGCTCGACCCGCACGCCGGCGAGGAAGTGAGCGGTCGCCGCGCACGCGCCGAAATTTCGGCCGCGATGCAACCCGCGCTTCCGGAGGCGGACTGAGTCCGCCGGGGGCTTTTCATCGCGCGGCTTACACGCTAATTAGCGCAGACGGCGACCGTTTTTCTCGCCGACCCAGAGGTGAATCAGAAATGGGACCATTAACCGGTTTTCGAATCGTTGAATTCGCGGGTATCGGGCCGGGCCCGATGTGCGCGATGCTGCTTTCTGACATGGGCGCCGACGTTCTGCGCATCGATCGCCTCGCCGCCGCCGGGCTGGGCATCTCGATGCGCTCGAAGTTCGACCTGCTCAATCGCGGCAGACGCTCGGTCGCGCTCGACCTCAAGAAGCCCGAGGCTATCGAAGTCGCGATGCGGCTCATCGAAAAGGCCGACGCGCTGATCGAGGGCTTTCGCCCGGGGGTGATGGAACGGCTCGGGCTCGGACCCGACAAGTGCCTCGCGCGCAATCCCCGGCTGGTCTTCGGACGGATGACCGGATGGGGCCAGGAGGGGCCGATGGCGGAAGCGGCCGGCCATGACATTAACTACATCGCGCTTACCGGCGCGCTGCATTCGATCGGCCGCAAAGGCGACCGACCCGTTCCACCTCTCAATTTGGTTGGCGACTTCGGCGGAGGCGCGCTCTACCTCGCCCTCGGAATCGTCGCCGGGCTGCTCGAAGCGCAGAAATCCGGCAAGGGGCAGGTGGTCGATGCGGCGATGGTTGACGGCGCATCGTCGCTGATGACCGCGATTTACGGAATCAAGGCGGCCGGAGTGTGGACCGACAATCGCGGCGAGAACCTGCTCGACACCGGCGCGCACTTTTACGAGGTTTACGAAACCAGCGACGGCAAATTCATCTCGGTCGGATCGATCGAGGCGAAGTTCTACGAGGAGCTGCTCGAACTTTCGGGCCTGAAGGGCCAGGAATTGCCCCATCAGATGGATCGCACGGCGTGGCCCGCGATGAAGGATCGGCTCGCCAGAATCTTCAAGAGCAAGACGCGCGACGAATGGTGCAAAATCATGGAAGGCAGCGACGTATGCTTCGCCCCCGTGCTGAGCATGGAGGAAGCCCCGCGCCATCCTCATAACCGCCATCGCGCCACCTTCGTCGAGATGGACGGCGTCGTCCAGCCGGGGCCCGCTCCGCGCTTCAGCCGCACGCCGGGAAAAATCCAGCGGCCGCCCGCAAGCCCGGGAGAGCATACCAACGAAGCGCTGCGCGACTGGGGCTTCAGCGGCGCGGAGCTGGAAAAGCTCGCCGCCCAGGGCGCAATCGCCCAGAGCAAGTAAACCCAGAAGAGATGCGCGGGCGGCCGCCCGCGCATCTCTTGTCGCATCCGGTTCCAGGCGGCGCGGGCGGCGAGTCCGTGCCGCCTCTTGTAGCGCAAACTCGCGGCAGTATCGAAATGCAACTTCGCCACTCGTCAAGCGCGCGCCGCTCGACTAGAGTCACCTGCGATCAACTCCACGGGAGGACTGCATGCGACAGAAAGCCTGGCGGACAACTCCGGTACTAGCGACGGTTGCGATCCTGATCGCCGCGGGGATCGCGCGCGCCGACACCTGGAATATCGATCCGATGCACACCACGGTCGAGTTCTCGGTGCGACACATGATGATCTCGAACGTCAAAGGGCAGTTCGAAAAGGTCGCAGGCACAATCAGCGCGAACGGTACCGACCCCAATTCGGTTCAGGTCAACGTCACGATCGACGCCGCTTCCATCAATACCCGCGTCGAGAAACGCGACGCCCATCTGAAGAGCCCCGCTTTTCTGGATGTCCCCAAATATCCGGCGATCGCGTTCAAATCGACCAAAATCGAGCCCGCCGGCCAAGGCAAGTGGAAAATGACCGGCGACCTGACCATTCATGGCGTTACCAGGCCCGTGGTCCTCGACGTGGACGGTCCGACGCCGCCGATCAAGGATCCCTACGGGAAGACCCGCGCGGGCGCGTCGGCGACCACCAAAATCAATCGCAAGGATTTCGGCCTTACCTGGAATCAGCCGATGGAAACCGGCGGCGTGCTGGTCGGCGACGAAGTCTCAATTTCGATCGAAGTCGAAGCGGTCAAGCAATAGATTTTCGCAGGAGTAAACGATGGAGTTTGGACTGCAACTTGCCAACATGGAGCCGGCTCGCTTCCGTGCGATTGCGCAGGCGGCCGAAGGATGCGGCTACGACCTGATCGTCTTCGCCGATCACATCGTGATGGAAGGGCCGGAGCGGCAATACGATCCGCACGCCCTCGCTTACGATCCAATCGTAATCGCGGCGACGGTTGCGGATGCGACCAAAAAAGTGAAGATCGGCCACCTTGTGCTTTGCAACCTCTTCCGCCATCCCGCGATTACCGCGCAAAGCCTGGTCGCGCTCGATCATATTAGCGGCGGGCGCATGATCGCCGGGCTTGGCACCGGATGGACCGAAACGGAATTCCAGATGACCGGCATCCCGTTTCCTCCAATCGTCGAGCGGCTCGAGATGCTCGACGAAGCGCTGGCTTGCATCACTTCCCTGTGGCAGAACGAGCGCACCACCTTCGCCGGCAGGCACTACCAGCTTCGCGACGCGATCCTGTGGCCGAAACCGTTGCAAAAGCCCCGTCCGCCCATCATCGTCGGCGGCGGCGGAAAGGGATTGCTCAGAATCGCCGCCAAGTACGCCGACTACGTCAATATCATCCCGGACGCGGGCAAGCGCGGAAAAATCTCGCTCGACAACGTCAAGCGGATGACCGACGAATCGTTCCGCGCGAAAATCGAATTCGTGCGCGCCGAAGCCAAACGCCACCGCCGCGACCCGGGCGCGATCAGGTTCAGCAACTTTATCTTCACCTTCATGATCACCGAATCCAAAGAGGCCACTCGCAAGACCGCCGAGATGATGGCGGCCGGATTCGGGATGAGCCCGGAGGCGATGCTGCAGTCGCCGATGTCGCTGATCGGAACGCCCGATGAGTGTATCGCGGAGCTGAAGCGCCGCGCGCAAAGCTGGGGCGTGACGCAATTCATCTTTGCGACCATGATGGGAATCGACGAACAGCAGGCCCGCCGCCTGTACGAGAATGTCCTCGCGCATGTTTGAGGATGCGCTCAAGCCAAACGGAGAGAAATGCGATGGAAACGATTCGTTTTGATGACGTGGAAAGGCTGCGCGCCAAGGTCAGCGAACAGTACGGCCCCTGGAGCAAGCCCATCGAGATTACCCAGGAAAAGATCAACCAGTTCGCCGACGTGACCGGCGACCATCAGTGGATTCATATCGATGTCGAGCGATGCAAAAAGGAAAGTCCGTTCGGCGGTCCGGTCGCGCACGGCTTTCTTACCCTGAGCCTGCTGCCCGCGTTCGAGACGGCGAACGACTGGCAGGTGATCGGCTTCCGCAACGTGGTGAATTACGGCGCGAACAAGCTTCGCTTCATCTCACCGGTTCCCGCCGGCGCCAAAGTGCACTCGCATTCGCGAATCGTGGCGGTCGATCCGCGCCCGCAGGGCACCCAGGTAACGCAGGAAACCGCGGTGCATGTGGTGGGCAACGACAAGCCCGCCCTGATCTACGAGGGCATTTTCCTGTACGTGAAATAGCCGTCCGCCCCGGTTCGAGCGCGATGACGGCCCCTTTGGACATCGCGCCCGCCCGCGCTCTAGGATTAGGCATCGGCGTTTCGCATCGTTCGGGGGAAAGAGGCCAGCAAGATGGAAAAGCGACCGCATATGCTCGAAGGCTATCGCGTTCTGGATTTCACGCACTTTGTCGCAGGCCCCACCTGCACGCGCATCCTGGCCGAGATGGGCGCGGACGTTATCAAGGTCGAGCGTTCGCCCGAGGGCGACCATGTGCGCGTGCTCGGAATCGTGCGCGACGGGATGAGCAGCTACTACGTGCAGCATAATCATTCCAAGCGCAGCCTGGCGGTCGATCTGCGCAAGCCGCGCGGACGCGAGCTGATCCTCTCGATGATCCCGAAGATCGATGTGGTCGTGGAAAACTTCGCGCCCGGCGTGATCGGCGAGATGGGCTTCGGGTACGAGGCGCTGAAGAAAATCAATCCGCGCATCGTGATGTGTTCGGTGTCGGTCGCCGGGCAGACCGGCCCGCTAAGCTACAAGCCCGGTTACGACTACCTGGGCGCTTCGCTGGCCGGAATAATCGATCAGCTCGGCGAAGCCGATCGCACGCCGATCGTTCCCCCGATGGCGATTGGCGATGTCTCGACCGGGGTCGCCGCCGCGATGGCGGTGGGATTCGCCCTGCTGAATCGCGAACGCTCCGGCGAAGGACAGTATATCGACGCCTCCCTGCTCGATACTTACTTCCATATGCACGAGCTGTCGGTGCCGGTGGTTTCTCTCAGGCCCGGGCGATGGTCCCCGAAACGCACCGGATCGCTTCATCCCACCGGCTCGCCCTGCGGCGTGTACAAGGCCAAAGAGGGTTATGTCTTCCTCGTAATCCAGCAGCATGAGATCGGACGCCTGTGGCGCGCGATGAAGCGTCCGGACCTCGCGGACGATCCGCGCTTCAAGACCAATCGCGATCGGGTCAAGAACAAGGAAGCGCTGCGCGACATTATCGAGCAGTGGATGCAAACCTTTCCCGACCGCGACTCCGCTCTGCGCGAGCTTGATGCCGAGCGCGTGCCCTGCGCTCCCGTGCTCAAGCTCGAAGAATCGATGGCGGAGCCGCATCTGCGCCAGCGCAAGACCGTCCGCCGCATCCGGCACGAGGCGCTCGGCGAGTTCGACGTGCCCGGCATGCCGGTCAAGTTTTCCGGATGGCCCGATCGCATCGACGTGAAAGCGTCGCGCGTCGGCGCCGACAACGCGGCGATATTGTCGGAATTGCTCGGGATGAGCGAGGCGGAAATCGAACAACTGCAACGCGACCAGGTTCTGTTGACCGCGCAGCCCGCCTCATAGCCGGCCTTGCACTTCCCGAAACGGGAGGCACGCGGATGGTCAAAGCACGCAGGTTGAATCACATCAATCTCAACGTCAGCGACCTCGAACGCTCCACCCGTTTTTACCAGCAGGCGTTCGGCCTCGAGATCGCCCTTCGCGAAGGCGAAAGAATGGTCTTCCTCAATTCGCCCGGAGCCGACGACACGATTACGCTCTGTCAGGCGGGGAGAGGCGATCCCGTTGGTGGCGGCGGAGTGTCGCACTTCGGCTTCTCGATCGGCGGCGGAAGTCTCGATGAAGCCGTGGAACAGGTCGAGGGAGCCGGCGGCAGGTTGCTGAGCCGCGGGAAGCATGGAGGCCGCTTTCCCTTTGCTTATCTGGCCGATCCGGACGGCTACGTGATCGAGATCGGCAACGCATGAAGCACGCCGGACCAGACGCGCTGGATCGCCTCGAACCGGTGCTCGCCGAGTTGCGCAAGCTGGAGGGATTGCGCGAGCGCAAGCGCGGAACTTTCTATCGCGGCTCCAGTGCCTTTCTGCATTTCCACGAAGACCCGGCGGGATTCTTCGCCGATCTCAAAGAAGACGGCGAATTCGTCAGGGTGCCGGCCAACAGTCGCCGCGAGATCGCGCTCCTGCTCAGCCGCGCAAGACGGGCGCTGCGACCCTGATTGTTGCCGCGGCTACGGCCGCGATCGCTTGCGGCGCAGGTCGGCGGCCGCGCGCGGCACCGGCTCGGGTCCGGCGCGATGGCGGTACTTCATGTCGTTGCCGCAATGCGGACAGTTCACGTCCTTCCATTGCACGAAGCGCCCGCAGTAGGGGCATTTGTAGCGATGGCGCGACACCCAGTAGAAACCGAACGCGGTCAGCGCAACCATCAGCAGGCCGATAATCGTCTCGCGCACGTGCAGCTCTCCGTCAGGCCATCCATTCCTTCATCGCCTGCTCCAGCGCGCCGATATTCATGTCGTGCCCCTTCGCCATCACGACCAGAAAGGCCTTTAGCTGAGAGTCGGCGACCGTGCCGATGCTTTCGTTGATCTTGCGCGCCACCCATCGCTGGCCGCGATTGAGCAGTTCCAGCTTGCCGCGAAAATCGGTCACCGCCCTGACCTTTTCGACGAAATCGCCCGTCTTGTTCGAAGGCGTCCCTCCGAGCCGGCGCACATGATGCGCCAGTTCGCCGGCGTAGTAGCCTTCGTCGTGGCCGACCTTTTTGAGCAGCTCCCTGAGCTCGGGGGATTCCGCCTGTTCCGTCAGTTCGTGCAGGACGCGCCCGCCGGCGCGTTCGGCTTCGCCCAGCATGTTAAGAAATTCTTCCAGCTTGCTTTCCATTCGAGAACTCCCGACTGCGACGTATCTACAATATCGGAATCACGGGACAGTATGCCGCGCGAAAGCGGCTGTAGCCCGCAAGTATCGTACGCACCATCCGCGCCATCGGCGCAAACGCCCGCGCCGGATCGGCGCCCAATGCCCGCGCCTGGGTGACTCGTCCCGCAAGCAGAGATTCGAGCAGTCCCGGCTGCAGCGGCAATTCTTCTATTTCGGCCGGCGCGGCGGGCGGCATCCCGGCAAACTCCTTCGCCTTCGCCATCGCGTCATCGAACGTGCCCACCATATCCACCAGCTTCAGATCCTTTGCCTTCCTTCCGGTCCATACTCGCCCGCGCCCGACGTTGTCCACCTGCTGGACGGTCAGGTGGCGGTTGGCGGCGACGATCTTCAGAAAATTCGCGTAATCCTCGCCGAGAATCTGCTCCTCGAACTGCTTCTGCTGCGCGGGGGTGAAATCGGTGAACGAATCGAACATCTCGTAGTTCGCGCCGCGCGAGACCGCCCCCGAATTCACATAGATCTTCTGCAGGGCGGGCGCGATGTTGAACTTGCCGCCCAATACTCCGATCGATCCGGTTATGGTTCCGGCATCGGCGACGATCGCCTTGGCCGGGACCGATACCCAGTAGCCGCCCGACGCCGCATAGCCGGACATGCTCACCACCACCGGCTTCTTCTTCGCGGTCAGCTCGACCTGCCTGCGAATCAGCTCGGATGCGAGCGTGGAGCCGCCGGGCGAATCGACCCGGAACACCACCGCCCTCACGGTGTCGTCCTCGCGCGCATCGCTGAAGGCCTCGACCATTTCGTCCGATCCCATCGCGTTGCTGTCGGGCGAAAGCAGCGGATCGAAGCCGCCCTCGCCGCGTTCGATCGCGCCCGACCCGTAGATGACCGCGATTTTGTCGGCGCCGTGAAGTCCCGAGAACAGGCGCGATCGCGTGTATTCGTCGTAATTTTCGATCTTGTGATGCCTGCCGCCCCAGTTCTTGATCCGGTCGGTGAATTCGTCTTCGTACGCGAGATGGTCCACCAGCCTGGTCTTAAGGCTGTTCATGGCGTTGATCGGCGCCTGATCGATGAAGGATTTGATCACCGCGGGATCAAGCCGCCGCTCCCCGGCGATCTGGGTGACAATCTGATCGTACAGGTCGCCCACCAGCGCATCGTCGTCCTGGTACTGGGGCTGGGTAAACTCCTTGTTGGTGAACACGTTGAACGCGGTCTTGTATTCGCCGATCGCGCCGATATTCGGACGGATTCCGAGCCAGTCGAGCGTGCCGCGCGCGAAAAACTCGCGCAGCCCGACGCCGATCAGGTCGAGCTCGCCCTGCGGCATCAACGACACGTCGCCCGCGGCGGCGGCCACCATGTACGGCAGATTGCCCGGAGCACCCTCGCCCGCGGTTTCGATATAGGCGGCGGTCCATTTGCCGGTCCTGCGAAACTTAGCGATCTCGGCCGCGATCTCCTGCGCCTGCGCCAGTTCCATCTGGGGATCGATCACCTCGATCGCCAGGCCCACGATTCTCGGGTCGCGCGCGCCGCGATCGATCGCGTTGCGCACGAAATTCAGCGGCGTCTCGTTCTCGTTCCACAGGCCGAGCACGCCGTTGGCGCCGCGCTCAACCACGGGCCCCGCGAGCTTGACCATCAGCACCGAGTCCGCCGGCACGCGGTGCGCGATGTAATCGGAGGCCAGCACGATCACCACCATCACGACGATCGCGATTATCGTCCGCACGACCCATCTGAAGATTCTCTTGAACATCCGGGATTTCTCCAGTGCGCCCCCGGAAAATTTTGCGGGCCGAGGCCGAGAGCTTTCCCCCTATTCCCTTGAAGACGGGTGCCCTGCAAGATAGCCAACCATACCTGCCGAGACAGGGCCAGCAGCGGTTCGGGGCGGCTTTGGGCCGGAGGACGGAAGGACGATGCGCGAGCGAGCCGTGATGCTGAGCGAGATGCCGATGGGCAATGCGCACCTGCGCATCATCGTGCTCTGCTTCCTCGCCTGGATCTTCGACTTCTACGACCTGATTCTCTACTCCTTCCTGCTGGTTCCGATCGCGCGAGAGCTCAGGCTGAGCGCCGCCGACTCGTCGCTGGCGCTTGGAACGTCGCTGCTGATGACGGCGGCGGGCGGAATAGTTTTCGGCTTTGTCGGCGACCGCTTCGGACGCAGACCCGCGATCCTGATGACCGTGGCGATCTACGGAGCCGGAACGATGCTCTGCGCGGCCAGCCATTCGCTCCTCGAACTCGTCATCTACCGGTCAATCACAGGACTCGGGATGGGTGGCGGATGGGCGCCTGGGCAGAGCATGATCGCCGAGAGCGTCCCGCCGCAGTTCCGCGCCCGCTACGCCGCATACGTCCAGACCGGCGCTCCCCTCGGCATCCTGCTCGCGGCGGCGGTCAGCGGCTACATGGCTCCGATCGTCGGATGGCGCATGACGTTCGCCCTCTCCGCCCTGCCCGCGTTTTTCGTGTTGATCGGGCTGATTCGCTACCTGCCCGAGAGCGACGTATGGCGGCATAGCCGCGGCAGCGTCCAGTTCGGCCGCGACGACCTGCGCGTTCTGAGCCTCCATCGCCGCACCGTGATCCTGCTGTTTTTCATGATCCTGCTCGGTTCGGAAGCGTACTGGTTCACGTACACCTGGATGCCGGGTTACCTGGAGCTCAAGCGCGGGCTGACCGCGCTCGGCGTGAGCCGCCTCGTGATCTTCATGCAACTCGGCGGAGTGATCGGGTACGCGATCTTCGGAGCATTGGCCGATCGCTTTGGCCGCCGCCCGGTCTTCTTCACCTTCGGATTATTGATGGCTGCCGGCCTGCTCCCCCCGACGATTCTGTGGAACGCGGCCGTCCGGGTGCACGGCCTGATCCATTGCGCGATGTTCATTGCGGGGTTCGGCACCGGGCTATGGAGCGGCGTCGCCCCGATTATCTCCGAGTTGTTGCCGACTCGAGTCCGCAACACGGCCCTGGGGTTGCTGCTCAACCTTACACGCGGATTTCAGTTCTTCACCCCCATCTTCATCGCCGCGATGGGCGCGCGATTCGGCTTCGCGCCGATTCTGGCGCTGGGCGCGCTGTTCTCGGTCGCGAGCGTATCGATGGTCTGGATGCTGCCGGAGACCCGCGGCCGCGCGATTACCGCCCTCGACCAGGCATACGGATAATCCGCCCGAAGCCGCTTCTATGGCGAGCTGCCCAGCGGGTCGCGTTCCACCGAAGAATCGTCGAGATAGAGCCGATCGCCAAGCTGGGTAACGCGCAGCGTGGTTATGGTCTCGACGCCCTGGAGCTCGAGGTCGGTCTTCATCGTGATCGTGCGCGCGGGACCGGCATAGGAGCTTTCGCCGCGAATCGCCTCGGTCATCACACGGCCGGTTGGCGAGACCGATCCCGGTCCCGAGTTGGGCAGCAATCCGAGCACGCGAGCGATTGTGGGAGCGACGTCGGCATTGGCGGTCGGATTCAAATCGGCGAAGCCGCGTTTGAAGTCGGGTCCGAGCGCCGCGGCAAAGTTGTGAATCTCGCGGACTCCGGCGGCGCCATGCATGCCCATCCCGGTCGTGAATGAATTGCCCCGGCCCACGTCGGCGTAAACCAGGCCCTTAACCGGGCGCACCAATTCCTGCGAATGGTTCGCGACCGCCTCCTGCCCCTTCATCCCGAGCGCAAAGGCGGGATTGTTCGGGCCGGTAAGGCCCTTGTTGTCGGTATCGGAGACTTCGGCAAAGGAGACTATCAGGTCGGGCGACCGTCCCTGGTTGAGCAGTCCCAGCGCCGATTGCGCGAATGTCCCGTCAATCCATCCCTTGTACACCGGTTCTACGCGCTGCCTGCGGCCGCGCCTTCCTGCGGGCGGCGGCGCGACGATCGCAAGCTCGCGCGAAAATATCGGCCCGCACCATTCCTGCGCCTCGCAAAAGTCCACGATCTTCTGGAGCCGGTCGCGCAGCGCCTCGCGCGTGGGAAATGCCTGCGGCGAAAGATATACGAGGTCGCTGCCGCCGTCGGGCGCGACGATCACGTCATCGGAATCGATCGAACTCTTGAGCCCCGCCGACACCAGCAGCGCCGCGAGCCCTACCCTGATTCTGATCGTCGCAAACCCGTGATCCGACACGACCATCATGTCGGTGCGATTTTCCAGGCCCGCGGCGCTTATCGCGGCCCGCACCGTCATCAGGTTCTGATCCGTGTCCGACAGCGCCTCGAGGGCGGGGGCGGTGCCAAGTCCGGCACGGTGCTGCGTGATGTCGGGGTTGTGGAACCACAGCATCACCATCGCGGGATGCCCCGCGTCCATCGCCTGGCGCGCGGCGGGTATTGCGCGATCGGCGACGAACCGCGCGAAAGCCTGGTCGCGTTCGCGATCCGACACGCCTTCGCGGCTCGACGGCGGCAGCGACTTGAGGGCTGAATCGAGCGCGGCCGGATAGGCGGCATCGTCGGCCAGAAACAGGTAGTTGCCGTGGGGCCGATGCAGCGCGTCGCGCCCTTCACTGACGGTGTTCACTTCGGTATCGAACAGAAACGTCGGGCCGCGCTTACCGACGATCGCGACGAATCCGCCGTCGCGCTCGACCTGCTCGGCTATCGTATCGACCCCGACCAGGTTGCCGGCGAATGCGCTCGCGGAGTTGGCGGCTTCGAGCGTCGCGGTGCTCTCCAGATCCACCGGACCCGCGGCGAAGGCCTTGAACGCGTCCTGGGTCAGGTTTGCGCCGCGCTGGGAGAGGGCGGGCCCCAGGTACATCGTGTCGCCCAGAATCCCCGCGATGCCCGCCGTCGCGCCGCTCGCAAGCGTCGCCGCATTCACCATCGTCACCGTCGGGTACTGCGAATGATGACGCTCGAAACGCACGCCCTCGCGGCCGAACTCAAACAGATGAGGCATCTCGCGCTGGGTTACGAAGTCGGGCCGAAGCCCGTCGCACACGACCAGCAGGAACAGGCGGGGATTCGCGCGGACCTGCGCGACCGCGGATCGCACGGCGGCGAGAACGAGGAGAAAGATCAGGAACAGGAGCCAGCGCGGGCGCAGCATTTTCATCTCTGAATGCATCAAAGCGATCCATCGGTAATGAAGTCAACCGACGCGCGAAAAAAGCGCCGTCTCCCGGCGATTGGCTTCTTTAGCCGCGCGCCGCGATTTCAAGTTGCGCACAGGTTTTGGTAGCGTGACTCTGATCTCCGGAGGATAGTTCATTGCGCATTGCACTGCTCGGACAGGCCGCTTTCGCGGAAAAGGCGCTCGAAGCGCTGGTCAAGCATGGCGAAGAAATTGTCCACGTTTTCGCGCCGCCCGATTCGGCTTCCGGCAAGCCCGATCCGCTCAAGACCAAGGCCCTCGAACTCGGCTTGCCGCTCTCGCAGCCCAAGTCGTTCAAGAACGATGCGGCCTTCGAGCACTTCAAGTCGCTCGATGCCGACCTTGCGATTCTCGCCTTCGTCACGATCATCGTCCCCGAACGTATCCTCTACCTCCCGCGCCACAAGGCGATCTGTTTCCATCCCTCGCTGCTGCCGCGCCGCCGCGGCGCCAGCGCGATCAACTGGGCGATAATCAACGGCGATCGCGAGACCGGCGTGACCTGGTTCTGGCCCGATGCGGGAATAGACACGGGACCGATCCTGATCCAGAAAAGCGTGCCGATCGCCGACAGCGACACCACCGGGTCGATCTACTTCAACAAGCTCTTCCCGATGGGAATCGAGACGATGATCGAGGCGGTCGACCTCATCAAGAGTGGCAAGGCGCCGGCGATCGTGCAGGATGAAAGCCTCGCGACCTACGAGCCGCCGTGCCGCGACGAGCATGCGAAGGTCGACTTCGGCAAATCCGCCCGCGAGGTCTTCAACCTGGTGCGGGGATGCGACCCGCAGCCGGGCGCCTATGCCGACCTGGGCGGCAAAAGATTGCGCCTGTATGACGTCGCGCTGGAGTCCGGAGCCGCTGCCGATGCGAAGCCCGGGACGATCGTTTCGATCGGCGCGGGCGCGATGCGCATCGCGCTGGCGGGCGGAACTCTCGCCGTAAAACGCGCACGCATCGACCCAAGCCCAAAGAAGGTTGCGCCCGAGGAACTGGCCGGCGAGCTTAAGACCGGGATGCGGCTCGGATAAACCGGCTTCTCAGCGGCGCGCTCTCGTTCTGAAACGATCCGCGTCGCGATGCCGGTTGATAGATCCGCGCGCGCTTTTTTGAAGCGCCGCGGCTTTGCGCTAAGATAGCCGTGTTGACTATGCGGCTCTGCGTAGGAACTTCCAAAGGTATCGTCATCCTCGATCCCGCTCGCAGCCGGCTGCCGCTGATGGTGCTGGCTGACCCTACGGCTATCTGGTGCATGTCGCAGGATTGCGTCGATCCCGCGGTGATCTACGCGGGCGCCACCGAGCACGTGCGCGGCCGGGGCACGCTGGCGCGGTCGGTCGATGGCGGCCGGTCGTGGAGCGATATCACGCCGCCGGGTGCGCGTGATGAAGAAGTATGGGCCGTGGCGGCATCGCCCACCGTCAAGGATCAGATCTTCGTGGGCACTTCGCACGCGCGGCTGTTCCGCAGCGACGATCGCGGCCGGAGCTTCCGCGAATGCATCGCGTTTACGAAGATTCCGGGCCGCGAGCGATGGTCATTTCCGCCGCCGCCTCATATCCCGCACGTGCGATCGATAACCTTCGACCCGCGCAGCTCCGCCACAATGTACGTCGGCGTCGAAGAAGGCGGCGTGTTCAGATCGCGCGACGGCGGCGCAACCTTCGAATCGCTGAACGACGGCCTCTACGACGACATCCACACGGTCGCGGTCGATCCGCGCGATTCGCGCCGCCTGTATGCGACCACCGGCAACGGCTTCTATCGATCGGAAAACGCGGGCGCTTCATGGCGGCACGTCAGGGAAGGCATCGACCGCTCATACACGGTGCCGCTCCTGGTCACAAACGAAGACTCGGAGCAGATCTTCACCGCGGCCGCGGCCGGGCCGCCACCGACCTGGTCCGTAGGTTACGCGGGCGCGGATGCGATGCTGTTTCGGAGCGACGACAACGGAAAAAGCTTCTCGCCGATCCCGGCGGAACACGTATGGGGCCGCGGGATGATCATGCGCCTGCGGCGTGACCCCGAAAGCGCCGGCTTCTTCGGCGCAACCAACGACGGCTTCATAATCCGCACCATCGACCACTGCGCCACGGTAACCGCAATCGCAGAAAACCTCCCCCCAGCCTACGATTTGGTCACCCTGCCTTAGCTGCCAACGTCCGTAAGCGTGTTTCCCACGTGAACGGTCTCGGGGGCGCGAATCGCATGGGCGCACTAGCCCGGGCCTGTTCTGTCAACGGCTGGGGGGCTGGTCAAGATTCAGATCCCCCTTGACATAAGCGAATAAAAAGCGAAACTAGGGCGATGGAAGCTGTCGCTGCATTGCCGCTTTTTCTTCGTCCGAGAGGCGGGCTTGAGCGGGTTCGGGGGGTCGAGTTTGTCGAGATGCCCGTCCATCGGATTGTCAACCGGTGCTCCAGTGACCGGATGCCGTTTCGATGGACGATTAATCCCTACCGTGGATGCGAGTTCGGATGCGTGTATTGCTACGCGCGCTATACGCACGACTTTCTTGAGCTGCGCGACCCAATGGATTTCGAGCGGCGAATCTTCGTCAAGCGGATGGCCGCCGAAGTGCTCGCGCATACCCTGTCGCGCACGCCGATAGGCGACGACGCGATCGCGATCGGCACCGCGACCGATCCTTATCAGCCGGCCGAGCGCAAGTTTCGGCTTACGCGCTCGATGCTCGAGGTTTTCGCCAACCTGTCCGGCCTGAACCTCTCCATCACGACCAAGTCCGCTCTCATCACGCGCGATCTCGACCTGCTCGGCAAGATCAACCGCCGCTCGCATCTGCAGGTCAACTTCTCGCTGATAACGCTCGACCGCCGCCTCCAGCGCATCCTGGAGCCGCGCGCGCCGCGGCCCGCGCTGCGGCTTCGCGCCCTCAACGAACTCGCCCGCGCCGGCATCCGATGCAACCTGCTGATGATGCCGATGATACCGGGGCTGACGGACGACCCCGCGCGAATCGAGAACGTTATCCGCGCGGCCAGGCGCGCGGGAGCGGACGGCGTATGGTGGCGATCGCTCTATCTCAAGCCCGCCGCCGCGCGCCGCTTCGTCCCGTTCATCCGCGATCATTTCCCCCATCTCGCCCCGCGCATCGACGACCTTTACGGCCGCCACGTCTATGCGCCCGCGGCGTACGAAGACCGGATGAGCGCGATTTTCGACCGGCTGCGCCGCCGCCACGGCTTCGCAATCTCGCGCGATCGGGACAAGTCGACGAATCTCGCTGGCGATTCTGCCCCGCGGCAGCTCAGTCTGGTCGCGTCGTGAGACCTTGCTGACCAGCGACGGCAGGTTTCGCCATAGCCCCCGAAGATTGCCGATCCGCGCCGTGGCGGGCTATACGCGTCATCGAGGGAAGCAGTCCCGCGGCGCGCGCTGAATGCTGAAGATCGACTTTTGCTGTTCTCTGAGGCGGGTTCTCGCGGTCCTGTTCGCGGCCGGCTTTGCCGCGGCGTGCACCCACGTCTTTCAGACCAGCGGCGATGCGCTCCCTGACCGAATGCGCGTCGGCGAATTCTCCTTCGACCGGCCCCAGGGTGACGGATGGTACCTCGAGAACACCAGCGACCCGCCGATCATCATCCAGTTCACCAAGCGGGGACGCAGGTTCGAGTCGCAGATTCTCGTGATCGGTTTCCGCCCGGACGGGCGCGTGACGACCCTCGACGAGCTGATGGATTGGACGGAAAGCCTTCCCGATGCGGACAAGGTGGTGGCGCCCGCCCCGGGCCATGGCGCCATCTGCGTGCGCCATCACGGCCGTTCAACGCTGACCGTGCACTATGCGAACACGCCCAAGCCGCTGGCCGACGTGATGATAACGGATGAGGACAGCCTGGAATGTATCGACCCGTTTCATCCGGGTCTTATCGTCAGGTTCATCACGACCCAGCGCAGCACCGAGGGCGGCACCCCGGAGGGAACCGCCGAAGCCTACGCCTTTCTCAAGAGCATCCAGTTCGATAGCAAGTAGAAGCCCGCGGTACCATCCGGCGCTTCAGGAAATCGACGCGCGCCTGCCGGTGATTCGTGGCTGTTATGGCTCTGGAACGAGCGATCCAGAGGTGAGGGAACGTTGCGGTTTGTTTTTGGTGCGCGGGGCGGGACTTGAACCCGCACGGTATTTCTACCACTAGCCCCTCAAACTAGCGTGTCTGCCATTCCACCACCCGCGCACATCGCGATTTCCCGGGCGATCGATGAGGGAAACGAACGCGCCCGGATGCCCTGCTAATGACTGGCCGGAGCCGGCGTCGCATTGCCCGGCGGATTTGCCGGCGGCGGATTGTTTGCCGGCGCCGCGGGCATCACGCTGCTTCGCCCGGAGAAGGATCCTTGGAAGATGCTGCCGCTGATTCGCCGTGTCGATGCGTACGCCAGGAAGATCGAGGTCGCGAAAAAAATCGTCGCGAGCACCCACGTGGTTTTAGTCAGCGCATTACCTGCGCCGCTTGCGCCAAACACCGTTTGGCTCGACCCGCCAAACACCGCGCCCACATCCGCTCCCTTCCCCTGCTGCAGCAGGATAATGATTACGAGCGAGACGCACACCAGCACGTGAACGGCGACAACGACGGAAACCATTGGAATTCTTCAGCGGGCCTTGGCCCGGACAATCCTTGCGAAGGAGTCAGCCTTCAAGCTTGCCCCTCCAACCAGAGCCCCGTCAATATTGGGCTTGGAGACGAGCGAGTCAACATTATCCGCCGTAACGCTGCCTCCGTACAGTATCCTGACTGAATCGGCTTTCTCCGGTCCCATCTGCGCGCGCAGCGACTCGCGAATCGCCCCGTGGACATTCTCGGCCAGCTCCGGCGTTGCGGTGCGCCCGGTTCCTATCGCCCATACGGGCTCGTACGCGACGACGATTCGATCGCCCTGGGCCTGATCGACCCCCGCAAGGCCGTTCTGCAGTTGCGCGAGTACCACTTCGGCCGTCCGGCCGCCATCGTGCTCTTCCTGCGTCTCGCCGACGCACAGAATCGGGACCATCCCATGGCGCAGCGCGGCGATCACTTTGCGATTGATGAGCTCATCGGTCTCGCCGAAGACATGCCGGCGCTCGCTGTGGCCGACAATGACGTGCGTAACGCCGAAGCCCTTGAGCATCGGCGCCGACACTTCGCCGGTGAACGCGCCCTTGTCCTCGAAGTGCATGTTTTGCGCGCCGAGCGCGATCGACGAGCCGGCCAGCGCCTGCGACGCAGCCGGAATGATTACCGCCGGCGGGGCGATCATGACGTCGCGATCGCGGGCAAGCGCGGCGGCGTCGCGATCGATCTCCGCGCGCAGCGCGGCGATCACCGCGCGCGCTTCGTTCGCGGTCAGATTCATCTTCCAGTTGCCGGCTATCAACATCCTGCGCATCGCGATTCTCCGTCCGTGCGCCGCCTAACTCTCCAGCGCCTTCACACCCGGAAGCACCTGCCCTTCCAGATACTCCAGCGTCGCGCCGCCTCCGGTCGAGATATGCGTAAAGCGCGATGCCCACGGCATATGCCCCACGGCAGCCGCCGTGTCTCCGCCTCCGATTATCGATTTGACGCCGTCGAGGTTGGCGAGCGCCTCGCCGACCGCCAGCGTGCCGTGCGCGAACTCCGGAATTTCGAAAAATCCGAGCGGGCCGTTCCAGACCACCGTCCGGGCGCGGGCAAGCTCGGCCTTGAACTCCTCGATGGTGGCGGGGCCGATGTCCAAACCCATCATGTCGGCGGGAATCTCGGCGGCGGTCTGCGACGCGGCGCCGGCCTCGGGAGCCGATGCAACCACGTGATCGCTCGGCAGCACTATCCTGACTCCCTTGCGCTCCGCTTCGGCCATCAGCTCGCGCGCGAGCTCGAGTTTGTCGTCCTCGACCCGCGACTTTCCGATCGCTGCGCCCCTGGCCTTCAGAAAGGTGTATGCCATCGCGCCGCCAATCAGGATCGCATCGACCTTGCTCATCAGGTTGCGAATCACGCCGATTTTGTCGGAGACCTTGGCGCCGCCCATGATTGCGATTGACGGCCGCGCCGGGTTTTCCGTAACCGCGCGCAGCGCCTCCAGCTCGCGCATCATCAGGAATCCCGCCGCGCGCTCGGGGATGAACGCGGTCACTCCCGCGGTCGAGGCATGCGCGCGATGGGCGGTGCCGAAGGCGTCGTTCACATAGGCCTGCTTGCCGCGCGCCAGCTCGTGCGCAAAATCGCGATCGTTGGCTTCCTCTTCGGGATGGAACCGCAGATTCTCGAGCAGGATCGCGTCACCCGGCTTGAGCGCCGCGATCATCCTGCCCGTGACGTCCCCGATGCAGTCAGGGGCAAGGCCGACCTTGCGCCCTACCTTTTCGGTCAGGTACTCAGCGACCGGCTTCAGGCTCAATTCGGGGGTGCGCTCTTTGGGACGGCCCAGATGCGAGCAGAGCACCGCGATCCCGCCCTGCTCCAGGATATAGCGGATAGTATCGAGGCTCGCGTCAATTCGCGCGGGATCGGCGATTTTCCCGGCCGCCAGCGGCACATTGAAGTCACATCTGACCAGCACCCGTTTGCCGGCGAGCTTGAGCTGCGTAACCGATGCTATCGGCATAAATTTCGGCCGCGCACGAGTCTGCCCCGCCTCCCGCACTCGGCGCTCGGCCGCCGGCACAACGCGGGAGATGAGGGCCGAGCGATGGTTCGTGCGGATCGCTCGGCGGGTGAAGGTTCTGCCGTCTCGACTATCACTTGAAGGCTAGAGCTTCGATGCGACGAAGGCCGTGATATCCGCAAGCCGGTTCGAGTAGCCCCACTCGTTGTCGTACCAGGAGAAAATCTTCACCAGCTTGCCGCCCATCACCTTGGTGAGCGGGGCGTCGAAGATCGAAGAAGCCGGGTTGCCGTTGAAGTCGATCGATACCAGCGGCGCCTCGCAGTACGCGAGAATGCCCTTGAGGGGGCCTTCGGCGGCCTTCTTCATCGCGGCATTCACCGCTTTGTCATCGGCGTCTTTCTCGACAGTGGCGGTAAGATCAACCAGCGACACATTGGGCGTCGGCACGCGCACCGCGATACCGTCGAGCTTGCCCTTGAGCGCGGGCAGCACGAGCCCGATCGCCTTGGCCGCGCCGGTCGAAGTCGGCACCATCGAGAGCGCGGCCGCGCGCGCACGGCGCAGGTCGCGATGCGGCCCGTCCTGCAGCATCTGGTCGGACGTATAGCCATGCACCGTGGTCATCAGTCCGTGCACGATTCCGAAGTTCTCGTGCAGAACTTTCGCGACCGGGGCAAGGCAGTTGGTGGTGCACGACGCGTTCGAGATGACATCGTGTTTGGCGGGATCGTAGGCATCCTGATTGACGCCAAGGCACAAGGTCACGTCGGCGCCGTCGGCCGGCGCGCTGATCACGACCTTTTTCGCTCCCGCCGCCAGATGCATCGCGGCCTTGTCGCGCGCGGTGAAAAGCCCCGTGGACTCGACGACCGCCTGCACTCCGAGGCGCGCCCACGGCAGTTTCGAGGGATCGCGCTCGGCGAGCACCTGGATCGCGCGCCCATCGACCACGATACTGTTGCCCTCGGCCTTGACCTCCTGCTTGAGAGCGCCGTGGACTGAATCGTACTTGAGAAGATGGGCCAGGGTGGCGGCGTCGGTGATATCGTTGACCGCCACGACCTCGAGGTCCTTCTTTCCCAGAGCCGCCCGATAGAACATCCTGCCAATCCGGCCGAAGCCGTTGATTCCGATTTTGATCGCCACTCGATTCGTCCTCCCGACAGAACCAACTGGAAAATGTTGCAGGGAACCTTAGATAAGTAGGCAGTGCCGGTTCAACCCCGCATCGCCATTTTTGCGCACTTTGAGCGGATCACGCTACCTGTTGGCCGGGTTACTGGTTTCAACCGCGCCGAAACCCTTATAATGACTGGAATCCTGGACTGATGGCGGTGCTATGCTTCCTCATATGAGCGAGGCGACGGGACAGTTGGGTGTGGTGCAGTTGCTGGTGGGGACGGGACCGGTCGTCGCGGCCGTGCTCTGGACGCTGATCGCCTTTTCGATCGGGTGCTGGGGAATTATCCTTTACAAGCTCGTGCAGATCTCGCGCGCGCGCCGGCAATCCCAGCGCTTCATCACGATTTTCTGGGAATCCAAAAATCTTAATACCATCCATACCGCCAGCCTTAATCTAAATCACAGCCCGGTCGCGCAGGTCTTTCGCGCCGGATACCAGGAACTCCTGCAACTGACCCGCGCGAAAAAGCAGGTGGTCGGCGGCGAAGGTTCCTTCTCCACCGACCTCGGCGGAATCGAGAACGTCGCGCGCTCGATGAAGCGGCAGGCCAATGTCGAGCTGACCAAGCTTGAATACGGAACCACCTTCCTGGCCACCACCGGATCGACCTGCCCTTTTATCGGCCTGTTCGGCACCGTATGGGGCATCATGACGGCTTTCATCGGCCTGTCCGCCGCGCATTCCTCCAATATCCAGGCGGTCGCGCCCGGAATCGCCGAGGCGCTGATCGCGACCGCCGTGGGACTGGTCGCGGCGATCCCCGCGCAGATGTCCTACAATTACTTCGTCGCGAGGGTTCGCGTGCTGGCCACGGAGATGGATAACTTCACCTCCGAATTCCTGAACATCGCCGAGCGCCACTTCCTTTCCTAGCGGAGCTTCCCGATGGCATTCGAACCGGGACAGCGCGGCCAGTTCGTATCGCAGATCAACGTCACACCGCTGGTGGACGTGATGCTCGTGCTGCTGGTGATCTTCATGGTCACCGCGCCCATCATCCAGCAGGGCGTGCAGGTTGCGCTGCCCAAGGTCAAGGCCGAGGCGCTTCCCGGCAAGGAAGAACAGTTCGTGGTCTCGATCACGCGCGACAAGGAGATTTACCTGAACGACACCAGGATGAGCGCGGCGGACCTTACCGAAAAGCTCGCCGCGATCTCTCGCGAACGTCCGGACCGCCAGGTTTTCATCCGCGCCGATGAGCAGGTTCCCTACGGTGAAGTGATTCGGACGATGGCCGCGATTAAGGCCGCCGGAATTGAAAATGTCGGGATGGTGACGCAGCCGCAGCCGGAAGCATCCGCGCCCGCGGCCGCAAACGATCACAACGGTGGCAAGCCCGCGCAATAACGGCGCCGACGGTCCGCCCCGCGCGGGCTATTTTCTGGCGATTGTGGTTTCCGCGCTCGGGCACGCGGGACTGTTCGCGCTGGTGTTTTTCGTCGCGCCCCGATGGCTGCATTCCGAAGACAAGCCCCCGCCCGCTTACACCGTTAAGATCGTCGATTCGCTTCCCGCCGGCGACCTCGGAAGCCATCTGCCGCGGCTTTCCCCCAAACGCGCCGAGGAAGCCAAGCCCGCGGAACCGCCCAAGGCCGAGCCGAAGGTCGAGGAGCAGAAACCGCCCGAGCCGCCACCGCTTCCCGACGACAAGAATACGATCGCCCTCAACACCAAAACCCTCGAGCCGACGCCGACTCCCACTCCAACGCCAACCCCGGAGCCGACGCCCGAGGCGCCGCCGTCTCATACGGTAAAGGCGACTCCGGCGCCAACCCACGCCCCGAAAAAGCATCCCACTCCCGCGCCAACTCCGGAGCCAAAGGCTCGGTCCAAAGCGAAGCCGACGCCGGTGATGATCGCGAAGGCCGAAGCCACTCCGAGCACCAAGGCGCGGCTGGAAAAGCTCCGCCAGCAACTTTTGGCGGAGGAGTTGAAAAGACAGGAAAAAGCGCGCGCGGAAGAGGATGATAGCGACGACGACTCCGATGAAGACACCACTGACACCGCGCCGGTCGCCGGTCCCAGGGGCGGAGGCCCGGTGGTCGGGTCGATTGCGCGCGAGGGAAAAGGTTATGGAATCGGGACGGGAACCGGCAGCGTGGGGATGCTGCAGGACCCCGCGTTTCTACTGTACTATCAGACGGTGCAGGATAAGATTAAAAAAGCGTGGAATTTCACCGGAGGATCTTCGGATTTGACCGCCACTGTCGATTTCTCGATAGGAGCGGACGGAGCGCTGACGGGCGTGAAAATCGCTACCGGCTCCAATGATTCCGCGTTCGATGACTCGGTCATTCGCGCTATCCGGCGCGCGGCCCCTTTCCCGCCGCCGCCGGACAAATATAAATCCGAGTTCACACAAGGCATTGAAGCGCGCTTCTCTCTCGGCGATCTTAAATCCTGACGGCGGTAGCTGCGGCGGATGTGCGGATGTGAGGTGGCAAACCATACCTGTACCCCTTCTTTCTTGCCTGGAAATGCGATGAGCAAGTTTAGAGCGTTACCCGCCTGCCTGGCGCTTGTGTTGGCCCTGATCGTTCCCGTCTCCGCTCGCGCTCAGATCAAGATGAGCATCGTCGGGCCGGGCTCTCAGCTCGCCGCGATCGCCGTCTCGGGACTCAAGAGCCTTTCGGGCGACGATGGCCACGAGCTCTCGCATGCGTTCATTCGCACGCTCAACCGCGACCTTCAGCTTTCGGGCTATTTTCGAATCATCGATTCGCACGCCTATATCGAAGATCCGCAGCAGTCGGGCTACGAACTCGGACAGTTCAATTTTGCCGACTGGCGGTCGATCAACGCCGATTTTCTTGTCAAAGGCGCCGTCAGCTCCGACGGCCAGAATGTGCAGTTGACCGCGTATCTCTACGATGTCGCCCAGCAGCGGCGGATGATGGGGAAGAACTTCACCGGCAGCCCCGATGATGTGCCGCGGATGGCGCGCCGGTTCGCCGACGCAATCCTGGAGGCGACCACCGGGCAAAAGGGCCCCTTCGACACCAAGCTCGCCTTCGTCTCGACGGGAAGCGGCCGCTTCAAGGAAATCTACACGCAGGCCATCGACGGGCAGGATCTGTTCAAGCTGACCGACAATCCGACGATCAACCTGTTTCCGCAATGGGACCAGAGCGCGCGCTATCTTTTGTACCTGTCCTACAAGACCGGCGAGCCCGGCCTTTACCTGGCGGACCTCAAGCGGCGCGTCGAATCCCGCATCACCAGCAATCACGGGGTGGTGATTGGCGGCGCGCTCTCGCCCGACGCGGAACTGATCGTAGCGGCAATCGAACGCGGAGGGGCGACGAATCTTTACCTGATGGATCGCGAGGGCAACGAAATGCGCGCGCTGACCCAGACCCGCGGCATCAATTGCACCCCAAGCTTCTCGCGCGACGGCTCGAAAATCGCGTTTACCTCGGATCGATCGGGCAGTCCGCAGATTTACGTCATGCCGCTTTCAGGCGGGTCGCCTCAGCGCATCACCTATAAGGGCAACTACAACACCAATCCCGCTTTTTCGCCCAAGGGCGACCGAATCGCGTATCAAAGCCGCAGCGGCGGCCGATTTGACATCTACACGATTGCGGCCGGCGGCGGCGACCCCGTCGAGGTCACCGACGGTATCGGCAGCAACGAGTCGCCGTCCTGGTCGCCGGACGGCCGCTATATCGCGTTCAGCTCGACCCGCGAGGGGCGCCCGCACATCTTTGTTCTAATGGTTCAGAGCGGCAAAATCATTGGGTCTCTAACGGAGGGAAACGGTAATGACACTTCTCCAGCATGGTCGTGGTGGTTGGGTGAATAAGGGAGGGCGCATCGCCAGCATGGGGGGGCTCGTCATCCTGGGCCTCATCCTGGCCGCCGGATGCTCCTCGAAGGCAAAAGGGCTGCCCGGCGAGAATGGCAGCAAGGTCGGCGCCGGCGAAGGCAACGTCGGCCCCAGCGGCGGATCGCTGGAACAGTTCAAGCAAGGCACGCTGGGCAGCGGCACCGGCGGCCCCTTGTCCGACATCCACTTCGGCTACAACGAATACAACATCGAGCCGCAGGACGGTGCGGTCCTCAAAGCCAACGCGAGCTGGCTGCAGGCGCATCCGCAGACCCGCGTGCAGGTCGAGGGACACTGCGACGAGCGCGGCTCCGAGGAATACAACATCGCGCTCGGCGCCAAGCGCGCTCAGGCCGCCAAGGACTACCTCGAAACCCTGGGCATCGACGGCAGCCGAATTTCAACGATAAGCTATGGCAAGGAACTTCCGCTATGCACCGAGCATGACGAATCGTGCTGGGCGCAGAACCGGCGCGATCACTTCGTAGTGCAGCAATAGAGGCTGAAGACCCGTGCCACGTTCGCAAACCTTGATCTTACGCATGATGGTGGGAGCGCTTGCGCTCGCGGCGCTCGCCGTCGCCGGATGCAGCTCCGAGAGCGACATCCAGCAGCTCAACCAGAACCAGTTCACCCTGCGCGGGATGATCGCGAACGACCGCCAGCAGATCGACGCCCTCGAGCAGCAGGTTCGCGCGCTCAAGGACCAGGTCACCGAACTCTCGCATAATGGCGGCGGCGGGGGCGGCGGGGACCGCCAGCTCGCGTCGATCAACGATCGCCTGAACAAAATCGAGGCGCAGGTCAGCGGCCTGCAGGCGGGGATGAGCGCCGCGCCCGCGGTCGGCGCGGTGCCGGCCGTGCCCGGCGTGCCCGCCGCACCGGGCGTGCCCGGCGCAGCGGCAGTCGCATCGGCGACGTCTTCGATTTCGCCGCCGCCGGCCGCTCCCGCGGCGGAACCGCAGCCGACCTGGCCCCAGGACCTCGACCAGGAAATCGCGGCTGCGGCGGATTCGAAAGAATCCGGCATCAAGAGCTATCGCGCGGGGCTGGAGGCGATGAAGGCGGGCAAGTATCCGGTGGCGATCGCGCGCTTCACCGAGCTGACGCATCATTACCCCAAGTCTCCGCTGGTGACGCCGGCGGAATATTTCACCGCCAACGCGCTCTATGAAAGCGGGAAATACGACCAGGCAATTTTGCAGTTCAACGACGTCGTGATGCGCGATCCCAAGGGCAAGTATGCAAGCCAGGCCCTGTTGCGCGAGGCGCAGTCCTTCATGAAGCTCAACGACAAGATCGACGCGCGGCTGACCCTGCAGAAGCTGCTCGCCGATCACGGAGATTCGCCCGAGGCGACCGCCGCGAACGCGATGATGAAGACGCTGGTGGCTGACTGAGAGACCTTTACGGGCACCGGAACTTTCTGCATCGGCGCCTGTATGGTTAAGTCCTCGATGCCGAACTCGGGTCGCATCGCCCGGCGCGCCGTGCCTATTGTTCTCTGCGATGGAGATAATTCGCGATCTTAAGCTGCTCTCGCGCCATCCCTACCCGGTCGTTACGCTGGGCAATTTCGACGGCGTGCACCTCGGGCATCGCGCGATTTTGAAGGCGACGATGGATCGCGCCCGCGCGGCCGGCGGCACCGCCTTCGCCATCACCTTCGAGCCGCATCCGGAAAAATTCCTCTTCCCCGATCGCGCACCGCGCCTGATCCTGGTTCCCGAGGACAAGCTCGAATTCCTGCGTCTTTCAGGTCTCGACGGGGTGATCGTGTTCGACTTCACCCGCGAGCTCAGCCTGGTTCCGCCCCGCGAATTCGTGCGCGATTACCTGCTCGATCGCATCGGCGCGCGCGAGGTCGTGATCGGCCACAGCGTCAACTTCGGCCACAAACGCGCCGGCAACGCGGCCGTGATGGTCGAGCTGGGCCGCGAGCTCGGTTTCGACACGGCGGTGGTGGGACCGGTCAAAGTCGCCGGAATGGAGGTGAGCTCGACCAAGATTCGCGAGCTGATTTCCACCGGCGATATGCGCGGCGCGGCCAAGCTGCTCGGCCGCTATCATTTTCTGCACGGCCCCGTCGTGCACGGCCGCGAGCGCGGCCGGACGATCGGCTTTCCAACCGCGAACATCCAGAGCGAAACCGAATGCATCCCGCCCGACGGCGTTTACGCGACCCGCGTGGTGCTCGAAGACGGCGCATTCGCGTCCATCACCAATATCGGGATGCGCCCGACGTTCAACGAAGATGCCCGCTCGGTCGAAGCGCACATCTTCGACTTCAATCGCGACATCTACGGTCAGCGCGTCAAGCTCGAACTCATCGAGCGCATCCGCGGCGAGAAGAAGTTCGAGAGCGCCGAGGCGCTGCGCAAGCAGATCGCGATGGACCTGGACAAGGCCCACGAAATTCTCGCCACCGCGTAGCCGCCGCCCCCCGACCTCATCCGATCGTTTGACTTAGATTCCGGATGCTCGGTACGAATCGCTCGATGGCTGAGCAGCGGTTTTCGGTAATCACGGACAAGAGCCTCGCCGATCTGCGAAAGTTGATCGGCGTGCCGGTGGAAGATTCTCTCGAGCCCTGGTGTTACGAGGCGACGCGCGACAATATTCGCCATTGGGCGCACGGCATCGGTGACGACAATCCGCTGTGGTGCGATCCGGGCTATGCGCGCGGCACGCGCTACGGCCGCCTGGTCGCGCCTCCTTCCTTCATCTTCCCGCTCAACCGATCCTTCAGCGGCTACGTCGCGGGACTGCCCGGCATACACGCGATGTTCGCGGGTATCGACGTTACGTGGCACCGTCCGATGCTGCTCGGCGACGAGTTCACGACCAAAGTCTGGCTCAAGGAGCTCATCGAGCATCAGACGCGGTTTGCCGGACGCGCTATCCAGCAGATCTATCGATGCGAGTTCTACAACCAGGACCGCCAGCTCGTCGCGGAGGGCGATAGCTGGTGCTTTCGCACCGAGCGCGATACCGCCCGCGAGCAGGGCACCAAGTACGAGGCGGTGAAAAAGAAAGCTCCAGTGCGCTATACGCGCGACGAGCTGACGAAAATCTTCGCGCTCTATGCCGCCGAGGAAGTTCGCGGATCCGAGCCCCGCTTCGTCGAGGACGTCAAGGCCGGCGACAAGCTTCCGACGATGGTCAAAGGGCCGATGACCGTCACCGGCTTTATCGCGTTCGCCCAGGGATGGGGCGGCTTGTATATCCGCGCCAACAAACTCGCCTGGAAGCAACTCCAGAAGCATCCCGGCCTCGGCATCCCGAATCGCTTCGGAATTCCCGACGTACCCGAGCGCGTGCATTGGGAGGACGACCTCGCAACCCTGGTCGGCACTCCGGCGGCGTACGATTACGGACCCGAGCGATGCTCCTGGATGGCGCATCAGGTCACCAACTGGATGGGCGATGACGGCTTTCTGCGCCATCTGCGCGTCGAGATTCGCCGCCACAATCCCGTCGGCGACACCCTCTATATCGACGGCGAGGTGACGCGCACCTTTTCGGAGGGCGGCGCGCATTATGCGGAGATCAAGCAAAGGGCCGTCAACCAGGACGGCGAACTCTCAGTGCTGGGCACGGGAATCGTGCGGTTGCCCTCCCGGCCGAAGTAATCACTCTCCGGCCGTCGTCCCGCGATGCGGACGATTTGCGGGCGATCTCGCCCTTGGACAAGGGCGGGCCATTGGGCGTAAAGAAGGAAATCAACCGAACGTCTGAGGAGCGCCCGCCATGAAAGCCGCCGTGTTCCACGGTCCCAAGCAGCCCCTGAAAATCGAGGAAGTGGATATCGACGAACCCCGCGAGCACGAGGTTCTGGTGCGGACCGCCGCCACCGGCGTCTGCCACAGCGATCTCCATTTTGTAGAGGGTCTCTACCCGATGGCTGCTCCGGCGGTGCTCGGCCATGAAGCCGCGGGCGTGGTCGAGAAAGTCGGATCGGCGGTCACCTATCTGGCGCCCGGCGACCACGTGATCGCGTGCACTTCCGTGTTCTGCGGCTACTGCGAGGAGTGCATGTCGGGGCATCCGAACCGATGCTCCAATCGCGCATCGACCCAGCGGGCCAAGGACGATCGGCCGCGGCTGTCGCAGAACGGCCAGCCGGTCCGGCAATTCGCCGATCTTTCCACCTACGCGGAGAAGATGCTCCTGCACGAGAATGCGCTGGTCAAAATCACCCGGGAAATTCCGCTCGACCGCGCCGCGCTCATCGGATGCGGCGTGACCACCGGCGTCGGCGCGGTGCTGAACACCGCCCGCATCGAACCCGGCTCGACGGTCGCGGTGTTCGGATGCGGCGGCGTCGGTATCGCCGCAATCCAGGGCGCTCTCATCGCCGGCGCGCGCAAGATAATCGCGGTCGATCAGTTCGAGGGCAAGCTCGCGATGGCGAAGCGGTTCGGCGCGACCGACACGATCGATGCCTCCAACACCGAGGTGGTCAAGGCGATTCGCGAAATGACCGATGGCGGCGTGGATTACTCGTTCGAGGCGGTCGGGCTCAAGAAGCTCGCCGAACAATGTTACGACGCGCTGCGGCCGGGCGGCACCGCCACGATCATCGGGATGATTCCGGTGGGCCAAAAGGTCGAGATCGACGGCCCCAAGTTGCTCAGCGAGCGGAAAATCCAGGGCACCAACATGGGTGGCAACCGCTTCCGCATCGACATGCCGCGCTACATCGACTTCTACCTGCAGGGCCGCCTCAATCTTGACGACATGGTGAGCAAACGCGCGCGGCTCGATAACGTCAACGAAGCGTTCCAGGCGATGAAGGCGGGCGAAGTGGCAAGAACGGTCCTGATGTTCGACTGAACCGCGTCGGAGGGCATAGCGATGGAATATCGGCAGTTCGGCCAGACCGGAATCAAAATCTCGGCGATCGGAATCGGATGCTGGGAGATCGGCGGCGGCTACGGCAGCATCGAGGAGATCGAGTTCATCAAGGCGGTCGGCCGCGCTCTCGACCAGGGAATCAACTGCTTCGACACGGCTGAAGCGTACGGGTTCGGCGCCTCGGAGAAGTCGCTCGCCAAGGCCCTCGGCTCGCGCCGCAAGGAAGCCGTCATAACCACCAAGTTCGGCATCGGCTACCCCGATGCGCCGAACTATCGCGACAGCACCCGCAAGCGGGTGATGGAATCGATCGAAAAAAGCCTCAAGAGTCTCAACACCGACTACGTCGATGTTTACCTGATTCACTGGCCCGATCGCGGCACGCCGTTCGAGGAGCCGATGCGCGCGCTCGACGACCTGGTCAAGCAGGGCAAGGTCCGCGCGATCGGACTTTCCAACTTCAAGCTCAGCGAGATCGAGGCGTGCATGAAGGCGCGGCGTGTCGATGTGGTCCAGTACTGCTGGAACATGTTCGATCGCCGGATGCAGAAGGAAATCTTTCCCTACTGCCGCGATCACAATATCGGCGTGATGGCGTACGGATCGCTCGCGTACGGAATTCTGACCGGCACGATGACCGAGGAGATGGACTTCGGCTCGGATGACTGGCGGGCCCGGCGCGGCAAACTCGGCAACATCAACCTGTTCCAGCATCTGTTCGGCCCCGATCACTTCCTCAAAAACCTGCGCGCGGTCGAGGAGCTCAAGCCGATCGCGCGGCGCTACGGCAAGACGCTTCCGCAATTCGCGCTGCGCTGGACGCTGTCGAACCCGATGATCAGCACCGCGCTGGTCGGATGCCGCAACGAACGTGAAGTTAACGACAACGTCGGCGCGATCGGATGGTCAATCTCCGACGCCGACATGAAAGAGATCGATGCGATTTTCGCCCGGCACGGCGTCAACGCGATGCCGGACGTATGGCTGGAAACCGAGTAGGCAACAAGCTCTCTCTTCCCCGCGCGGGCGGGAGGGAATTCAGGCGAGAGTGCCCAGTGAGGAGGTGCAGCAATGCCGGTACAGAAATTTGCACCGATGACCAAGAATTTCCCGACCTTTGACTGCGACGCGCACGTGGCCGAGCCGCCCTGGCTCTGGGAACGCGCGAAAGACTGGCTCACCCGCGACGAATACGAGGCGCTCAAAAACAGCATCTGGTTCGATCCGGAGAGCAGGCAGCTCGTGGTCAACGGTTTCGCCAATACCGGACTCGGCTCGCAGCGCATTCATGGCACCCCCGGCGCCGTGAACGTGCTGTCGCTTGCCGGCCCCGGCCTCAAGCACGACATCCAGCGCGCCATCAACGTCCGCAACCTGAACCCGAAAACCGCGCTCACCGCGGAACAGGCGGACTACCTCGACCACAAGGGCGCCTACGAGCCCAAGGCGCGCCTGCGCGACATGGACATCCAGGGAATCGATCAGGTGATGATCATCCCGAGCGACATCGACACTTACCCGTGGATCCAGAACGCGATGGGCGCGCGAGCGATGTGCAAGGCCTATAACGACTGGGCGCACGAATACTGCCAGGAAAATCCCGACCGGCTGTTCTTCGCCGCTTTGCTCCCGATGCAGGATCCCAAGTTCGCCGAAGACGAAGTCTATCGCGTGGCGGACAAAGGATGCCGTGTCGGACTGGTGCGGCCGATCGATGCGATGGGCAATTATCCGATTCAGCCCAAGTATGCCCGGGTCTGGAAGGCGATGGAGGACACCGGGGTTGTTTACGGAATGCATCCGTTCCCCGCCTTCGGCCTCCTCAAGCCCGGCGGCTACACCGAGCAATACTCCGGCGCCGAGTTGATCGGGCTAAGCGCGACGTCCGCCGGACTGCCCCATTCATTTTTGATCAACGTCCAGGACTTCCAGGCCGAGGCATCGCTGTGGGTTGTGATGGTCCTGATGTCGGGGTTCTTCGAGCGGTTCCCGAAGCTGCACGCCGCCGTCTTCGAAGCATCGTCCACCTGGCTCAGCTTCGTGCTCGACGAATGCGACAAGTCGTACAGGCTCTATCGCAACGATCGGAAGATGCCGCCGCTGAAGCGGCTTCCGAGCGAAACTTTCTTCGAGCATTGCGTGACCGGGTTCGAAGGCGACGAAGCTCCCCCCTCGCGCTTCCCCGAATTTTACGAGAACATCCTGGCGTGGTCCTCCGACGTCTACCATCACGACGGCGACGACGCGTGGCGCGCGATCGAGACGATGCGCAAGTGCGAGCTGCCCGAGGCGTATCAGGCTAAATTCCTGGGCGGCAACGCGCGCAAGATGTACCGCATCGATGCGCCCAAGACGTTCATCGCGGATCGCGTGACGGAAATCGAGCGCCCCGACTGGTGGCCGACCGACGAGGAAGTCAGGGAAGCGCTCAAGCCCGAAGCGGCCCTGCGCCGCTAGGGACTTCCCGCCATCCGCCCGCAAGACGGAGCGTAGCTCCAGCGCCTGGGGAATAGACGATGAGCAAGAAAGCGTTTCCCGTATTTGACAGCGATTCCCACGTCGTCGAGCCGCGCGAACTCTGGGAAAAGTATCTCGATCCCGAATATCGGGCGCTCGGCAAACATGCCCTCTGGCGCGAAGAAGGCGCCCACGGCTCTTATCTGAAAGTCAACGGCAGCGTCTTCCGCGACACGATGAACACAAACATCCCGCGCCACGCCATCTGGCGGCCCGGGATGACGTGGGACCAGGTCGGGCAGCTCGATCCCAACCGCCGCCATCCCGCCGCCGAAGGCGCGTCCAATCCCGCCGCGCGGCTCAAGGACATGGACGCGATGGGCATCGATCAGGCGTTCCTGTATCCGACCTGGTTCGCGGAAGGATTTCATCTGGTCGAAGACCCGGATGTCGCCTACGCGCTCGCGCGCGCCTACAACAACTGGGTCGCCGATTTCTGCAAGGCAGCGCCCAACCGGCTGTTCGCCGCCGCGATGCTGCCGCTGCAGAACATGGATTACACCATCGAGGAATTGCGGCGCATCTCAAAGATCGGATGCTTCCGCGGCGCGTTCATCCGGCCGATGTTCCTCGAGGGCCACTACTTCACGCACCCCTACTACGATCCGCTGTGGGCGGAACTGGAGACGCTCAAGATTACGGCCGCGGTCCATTCGAGCGCAGGGCTGTGGAATCCCGAATGGACCTCGCACGGACCGTTCTTCGAGAAGATCAAGGGCCGCCTAAACCAGTTTTTCGGCATCATGAGCGCCGGCGGTGGTCCAACCGCCGGCGGCGGCGCATCCACGATGTTCACCTTTACCGCCGCGCCTCCTCTCGGCCATCCAATCGCGCCGATAATCGCGCACTGGCTCGACAATCATATGTTCGTCGCCGCCACCCTGATCGGCTTCACCGTGATGCAGCGTTATCCGAACATGAAAGTGGTGGTCGCGCACGGCAAAGCATCGTGGATGGAAGAAGTGCTGGAGAAGATGGAAGCCTCGACCCGCACCATCCCGCTGCTTCACTACTATCCGGTCCGCACCGACGTCGAGGAGATGTGGGAAGAGGGCCGCGTGATGCTGGGTTTCGATGCGGAGGAGCGGCTGATTCAGAAGCTCCCGCACGACTTCGCCGAAAAAATCGTGTGGGGCTCGCGCTACCCCCATCACGACACCACCAGCGCCCTCGATGCGATCGCGATGCTTACCGCGGCGCGCGTCGAGGAGCCGCTGATTGCGCGGATGCTCGGTCAGAACGCCGCGGAACAGTTCGGAGTCGATCTCAGTCAGGCAGCCGCATAGGCAGGGGGGCCGGTGTGGCGAAGGAAAGCGGCGCAGGACAAATGTTATCCGGCCCTGCGCCGTTTTTGCCGATGCCTGAAAGTTTCTCGGCGCGCGGCCTCTTCTAAACCTTCGATGCCGGCACGACCCAGTCCGTCGTCATCTTTTCCAGCCACGCCGGAATTTTCGCCTCGTCCGGGGGCGGGTTGGTAACGAACACGAGTTCGTCCACGCCCGCATCGCGATAACGCTTCAGATCGTCAACCTTAATCCGCTTCAGATACGGCGCCACGACTATCTCGACTTCCCGCAGGTCGCGGCCGCGCTCGCGCAACATCGCGTGGAGCTTGCCGACTTTGTCCCTGGCCTCGGCGGCATCGAGGTTGAACCCGAACCATCCATTGCCGATGTCGGCGACGCGTTTGAGCGCGGGCCCGCTCTCGCCACCGAACATCACCGGAAGTTTCGCGCCGCGCGCCGGCTTGGGAAACGCGCGCGCATTGTCGAAATTCACGAATTCGCCGTGAAAGCTGGTGACCTGCTGGCCCCACAGCCGGCGCATCACTTCGATATATTCGCGCGTGCGCTGCGCCCGCCGCTCGAAGGGAATGCCAAGCGCGGCAAATTCCTCAGCCGACCATCCGACTCCCACGCCCAGCGCGAAGCGTCCGCCGCAAAGCCGATCCAGCGTCGCGATTTCCTTCGCCAGAACGAGGGGATTGTGTTCCGGGACCAGGCAGATTCCAGTCGCCAGGCGGATGCTTTTGGTCGCGGCGGCAGCGAACGTAAGCGTGATGAACGGGTCGAGCCAGTCGGCATCGGCCGGCAGCGGGAAATTTCCTTCCGCCGAATATGGATATTTGGAATCGTGCCGATCGAACAGCACGACATGTTCTCCAACCCAAAGGGTTGAAAATCCGACTCGTTCGGCGTTCTCCGCGGTTGCGCGGATGATTCCCGGATGAACCGCGGTTCCGATTCCAATCGCAAACAGTCCCGTTTTCATCGCGCTCACCTTCCGGTCTTTTCAGCCCATAAAAGCAAAGACGCCGCCTCCTTCACAAACCCGCTCCGCGGACACCTGCTTGTCCGCCGATTCCGGGACCGCGCCTACTCCGGCTTCACAAACTTGAGCATGAAACGGTCGGTCTCGCCGCGATGCGCAAAGACAAACCAGGTGCGATCGTCTTCCGGATGGCGCAAGGCGCTCGATTCGGCATCGAGCTTGAATCCGGACTTCTCGACCTCCTCGATCAGGAAGTTTTCATCGATGCGGTGAAGCGTGGCCGTGTCGCGATCGCCTGAGCCGGCCTGCGCGCTGTGATCGACTATGCCGTACACCCCGCCCGGCTTGAGCGCCGCGAAAACCGCGCCGTTGACTTTCGCGCGATCCACCTTCCTTCCAACCAGGTCGTGATAGTTAAGGTTGATAAGCACCGCATCGAGCGTATTGGGCGGCACCGGCAGCAGATCCGGCGCATCGAACGGTTTGTCAACCTCAACCACGTTGCTCAGCCGCTTGAGCCGCGCGTGCCAGACATCCCCGATTTTCTTGAACTTCTCCGGGAAGGGTCCGTTCTGCGAATAAACTGTGCCGGTCGGTCCGACCGCGCGCGAGAGAAGTTCGGTGGTGTAGCCCCCGCCCGCGAACAGGTCGGCGACCTTCATTCCGGGCTTGATGCCGAAAAACGCCAGCATCTGCTCCGGCTTGCGGCCCGCATCGAGCGCCTTGTCGTCGGCGGGGCGCTCCGGCGATGCGACGGCATCCTTGATGTTCTCAGGGATCTGGTTTTCCGGAATCGGCGCCGTCTGCATCACCGTCGCCTGAATGGACGGATTCATCGCATTGGCCCCGATCGCCGCGATCGCGATCGCTATCATCGCGGATGCTGCCGGCATCATGAAATGGCGAAGCTTCATCGGTGTTCCTCCAGGTTCAAGCGGTCAGATCCGCCGCGCGTTTTTCGCTCGGTTCAATCTTGAACCTCGCCGTTCGCCCCCGCGCGGATGACGAGCGAGCGGCCTAATTCGCGGAAGCGGTGGCCGCGGGCAAATAAATCTCGTAGGGACTCACGTCCGCGTGCGACCATGCCTTTTTGAATCGCGCCTGCGTCTCAGAGACATCCGCGTGGCGCGCCTGAAGGCATCGCAACTCCCCCGCCAGAGCCCATCCGTCGTCCGGATACTCCCGCAGGGTCTCCGCGAACACCGCCTCTGCGTCGCTGGTTTTCCCCTGCGCAAGCAACCGATAGCCGAGCGACTCGCGCACCGGGTAATACCACGGGGGAGGCTCCTCATAATCGAGCGCGTCCTGAAGCGCGACCGCCTTCCTGAGATGCGCGATCGCGCCGTCTTCGTCGCCGGCGCGCGCCGCGCGTTCGCCGCTTAGAATTTCCGATGCGAGCATCAGCAGGGCCTTCGAATGATTCTGCCCGACGATCGCATCCGGCGGCATCGCCCCCGCGATCGCATCGAGTTCCCGCTGCTCCCGCGCGGCTTCATCCGGGCGTCCTTTCGCCGTGTAGGCGAGCCCACGCGCGTAATGCCAGATTCCGGTCGTGTACTTCATGTCGGGCGGAGGCGCGGGCTCGACCAGGATTGCGTCCCACTGGCCGAAGCGCGCCTTGGTGAACAATCCCGCCGGCAGGATGAACTCGCCCATCGGCATCTGGCGAACGGATTGCGGCGTTACCGCGATCGCAAGCTGCTGTGCCGCGCCGGCCGCGCCCTTGCGATTTCCTTCCATCAGATACGATGCCCACAGGAACTGGATGTTGTGCGAGCAATACATGATGCGATACACGCCCATCTCCGGCCGAAGCTCCAGATACTTGCGGTCGGCGACGATCGCGCGCGCGTTCGCCTGCGCCGACGCATCGTACTCGCCCGTGCGGAAGTAGATGTGCGACGGCATATGCACCAGGTGGCCGGCCGCCGGCGCCATCGAACCCAGCCGCTTCGCACTCGGCAGGGCGCGCCCCGGATTCGACGATCCTTCCACGGCATGGATGTAGTAATGGTTCGCGCCGATATGATCGGGATGCGCGGCTAGCACCGTTTCCAGCGTGGCAACAACCTCCTCGGTTCCCGGGACGGGTTTTCCATCCTTGGTCCACAATTGCCACGGATGCAGGTCCATCATTGACTCGGCAAAGAGCGCGCCGACGTCCGGATCGTTCGGATAGCGCTTCCACACCTGCCGCATCGCGTCCGCATAGGCCTGCTGCTGCGCCGTTGTCATCTCGCCGCTTGCGACGTACCGCTTCGCGAGCGCATCGATCAGCGCTCTCTCTTCGGGATTCGCTCCCGATTCGAGCGACTTCGCCTTCTGAATCGCCTGGTAGGCGATCTTTCCCCGGTCGGTATCTTCAGGAAGGTTGATATTGGGCCCCGTCGTGAGCGCGATGCCCCACCATCCCATCGCCATCGACGGGTCTATTTTCACCGCCTGCTCGAACGACCGCTGCGCTTCGTCGTGATTGAACGCATAGACCAGCGCCAGGCCCTGATCGAAATACTTCTGCGCCAGCGGCGACCTGGTCGTGACCGGACGATGCAGCGAGCCGAGGCCGTCGAACAACGGTTCATTCTGCTGCGCCGGCTGAGGCTGATTGCCGGCATGATTGTGATCCGCAAAGGATGGAACGGCGGTCGTTATCACGATCGCCATAGCACAAAGGCTGCGTTTCCAATGCATCGTTACCCCTGCCTCGCAGAGAATAGCTATCACCTGTGCCTTCCGGCGGCGAGGGCAAAACCGCCGCCAGTAGACTTGGCCTGAGCCGTGACGGCAAGATAAAACGAAACTCGGATCGTCGATGGATTCCTCGTCAGAACCCGCCCAACGTCCGCCTGATCTTTCGGGCCTGCGCGTGATTGCCTTCGAGAGCCGGATGGCCGCGGAGACTGCGCGGCTCATCGAGCGCAGCGGCGGCATCGCCATGATCGCGCCCGCGATGCGCGAGGTGCCGCTGGGCGACAATCCGGCGGCGCTCGATTTTGCCGATCGTCTGCTCGCCGGCGAAATCGACATCGCAATCTTTCTCACCGGAGTCGGAGTGCGCGCGCTCTTCCAGGTGATTCAGACGCGTCACGCGCGCGCGGCATTAATAGCCGCGCTCGGACGCATCGTCACAGTGGTGCGCGGACCCAAGCCGCTCGCGGCGCTGCGCGAACTTGGCCTGCAACCCACTATCGAAGCGCCCGAGCCAAACACCTGGCGCGAGCTGTTGGGCGCGCTCGCCGCGCGATGCGATCTCCGCGGCAGACGCGTTGCGCTTCAGGAATACGGGGTTTCCAATCGCGACCTCGTTTCCGCGCTCGAAGCCCGCGGCGCGGAAGTAACCGTCGTTCCGGTCTATCGATGGACTTTGCCCGCCGACCGCGGCCCCCTGAGCGAAGCCTTGCACGCTATCGCCGATGGCAAGGCGCAGGTCGCCCTATTCACCAGCTCGAACCAGGTCACCAACGTGATGCAGGTAGCGGAGGCGGAGGGAATCGGCGATGCGGTCAAACGCGGCCTTGGCTCGATGGCCGTGGGATCGATCGGCCCGGTCTGTTCCCAAGAGCTGCGCGCGCGCGGAATTCCGGCGGACTTCGAGCCCGCGCACCCGAAACTGGGACATCTGGTAAAGGAAGCTGCCCTTCGCGCTCGGCAACTGCTCGCGGCAAAGCGCGCTTCAGGATCGATACGGGCCGTCAGCCCGGCCCGTCCGCTTATCCTCGATGCGCAAAGCGCGCCGAAGCCCCATCTCTGGAATCATCCCTTCCTCAAGGCGTGCCGCCGCGAGCCCGCCGAATACACTCCCATATGGCTGATGCGGCAGGCCGGCCGCTATATGCCGGAATATCGCCGCGTGCGCGATCGATACGGATTCATCGAGATGTGCTCGCGCCCCGATCTCGCGGCTGAAGTGACGGTCACCGCGGTCGAACGTCTCGGCGTCGATGCGGCGATAATCTTCGCCGACATCCTGTTGCCGCTGATCCCGATGCAGGTCGGGCTGCACTATGAAAAAGGCGACGGTCCGGTGATCGATCGGCCCGTGCGATCGAACGCGGACCTTGCGCGCATTCCGGAATTCGACGTCGCCGCGCTCAGCTTTGTCGGTGAATCCATCCGGCTCGTGGATCGCGCGATCGGCGCGAAAACTCCCATCATCGGCTTTGCCGGCGCCCCGTTCACGCTCGCGTCCTATCTGATCGAAGGCGGCTCGTCGCGCCAATACCAGACGACGAAAACCCTGATGTACACGGAGCCTGAAACCTGGCATCGCCTGATGGAGCTGCTCGTGCGCATCACCGCCGACTACCTGAACCTGCAGGTCGATGCGGGCGCGAGCGTGGTGCAGCTTTTCGATAGCTGGGTCGGAAGCCTCGGCCCCGACGACTACCGCCGCTTTGTGCTGCCCCATACCGCGACGCTGATCTCGAAGGTCAAACCGGGAGTGCCCGTGATCCATTTCGGAACCATCACGGGAAATCTTCTCGAGCTGATGCGGGAGGCGGGCGGCGACGTTATCGGGCTGGATTGGCGCGTCGATCTCGCGGAAGCATGGAAACGGCTCGGCTACGACGTGGCGGTGCAGGGAAATCTGGACCCGATCGCCCTGTTTGCCGACCTTCCCGAAATCCGGGCGCGCGCGCGGACCATCCTGGACAAGGCCGCCGGCCGTCCCGGTCATATCTTCAATCTCGGACACGGCATCCTGCCGGAAACTCCTGTCGACCACGTAATCGCCCTGGTTGAAGCGGTTCACGAGTTGAGCCGCCGCTAAGCGCCGCCGCGATGCCATCCGCGAAGCAATGCGATGCGGTGTTGATCGTCGGGTTCGGTGGACCATCCCGGTCCGAAGAGATCCGACCGTTTCTCGACAACGTTCTGCGCGGACGTCCGGTTCCGCCCGATCGCTATGAGGAAGTCGTCCGCCACTACGAGGCGATGGGAGGGCGCTCGCCATACAACGAGATCACGATGCGGCAGGCCGCCGCCTTGAAGGATCATCTGGCAGGCCAGGCTATCAACGTTCCCGTCGAGGTCGGGATGCGCAACTGGGAGCCGTATGTGGTCGATGCGCTGGTGGCGCTCGAGCGCGCGGGCGCGCGCCGCGCGCTCGGCTTTATCATGGCCGCCTTTCGCAGCGAGGCGAGCTGGGAGCGCTATCAGGCCTCGGTGCGCGCCGCGCGCGAAGCGATGGGTCCCCGCGCGCCCGAAGTGGAGTATCCCGCTCCCTGGCACGCTCATCCCGGCTTCATCGCCGCCTCCGCCGCGCGCGTCAAAGAGGCGATGGATCGGCTGTCGCCCGAGGAGCGGCGGCGGGCGAGACTCATCTTCACCGCCCACAGCATCCCGGTCGCGATGGCGAAAGACGCGCCCTACGTCGATCAGCTCACCGAGTCGTGCGGCCTGGTCGCAAAACGCCTCGGCCTGGGCTCATGGACGCTCGCCTTTCAAAGCCGCAGCGGGAGTCCGCGGGACCCCTGGCTCGAACCCGACATCGCCAGCGAGCTGCACAAGATTGGGCAGGGCGGCGTCGCGGTCGTCGCGCCGATCGGCTTCCTCTGCGATCACATCGAAGTGCTCTACGACCTCGACGTCGAGGCGGCCCGTATCGGCCGCGAATGCGGAGTGCGGATGGAACGGGCGGCGACGGTTGGCGACCATCCCGAATTCATCGCGCTGATGTCCGCGATCGCCCGCTCCCATCTCCAACCGGGCTAGTTGGCGTAGGCGTAAGCACCGCCTTTTTCGAGCGCCTTTTTGTACGCCGGCCGCTCGTGCAATCGCTTGATCCACGCATCCATCTCCGGATACGCCGCGCGAATTCCGAATGCTCCAGCGACCTCCGCGACGAAACTCATCTGGATGTCCGCCCCGGTGAGCGAATTGCCGACCAGGAACTGTTTTCCCTTCAGCGAATTGTTGATGTAGCCGAGGTGGTTGGCGAGTTCGCTCTCGATTCTCGGGCGGAGCGGCGCGCCCGCCTCGCCGAGCCGCGACACATAAAGATTGAGCATCAACGGCAGCATCGCGGAGCCCTCCGAATAATGCAGCCATTGCACATACTCGTCGTAGGCGGCGCTGTCCGGGGGTGGCTGCAGGCGGCCGCCTCCATGGCGGCGAATGATGTAATCGACGATCGCGCCCGATTCGATAATCGTGCGTCCGTTGTCCGTGACAACCGGCGATTTGCCGAGCGGATTGACCGCCTTCAACTCGGGCGGCGCGAGCCGCGTCTCCGCGTTGCGCTGATAGCGCTTGATCTCGTACGGCAGACCCAGCTCTTCGAGCAGCCACAGAATCCGCTGCGACCGCGAGTCGTTCAAATGATGCACTACGATCATGATGGAGTCCTCGCTTTCGGTTTGTTGCGGGCGTGAGCGCCGCTTTTCACCATGCACGCCGGGTTGCCGGGAGTCCACGGGAAAATGGTACGGTAGGAGAGCAACCCACCTTGCACTGGAGGGGGAGAGCGATGGAAACGACGACCGACGCTGCAAACCAATGGCGGCTTGAGACTCCCGGACATGCCGGATGGAAGCGCACCGCGCGGCCCGACGATCCCGGCCGCTTCCTGATGATCTCGGCGGATTGCCACGCCAACGAGCCCTCCAACCTCTGGGCTGAGCGCATCGACGCGAAGTACAAAAACCGCCTGCCCAAAATCGAAGTCGACAAGGACGGCGTGAAGTGGGTGATAAGCGACGGACTCAGGCGCACCCGCCTTCAGGAGAGCATCTTCGAAGGCGAGGACCTGATGCGCAACAAGGCCGGCGCCGACACCGCCCAGCGCCTCGCCGATCGCCGCCGCGACGGCGTGGACGCGGAAATCATCTTTCCCAACAAGGGACTCTTCATGTGGGCCACGCGCGACGCCGAATTTGCGCAGGCCCAGTGCCGCGTATGGAACGACTGGGCGTGGGAGACCTACGCGCCCTACAACGATCGGATGTCGCCGATGGCGGCGATCGCGACCGCGGATATCGAGGGATCGATCCGGGAAATCGAGCGTGTCGCCAGGCTCGGGTTTCGCGGCCTTACGCTTCCCTGCAAGCCCGTCTTCAATTCCCAGGACGCCCGCGATCCCAACTACAACATGTCGGTTTACGATCCGATGTGGGCGCTGATCCAGGAAGCCGGCCTTCCAATCACGTTCCATATCGGCACCGGGCGCGACCCGCGCGGCGCGAGCAGAGAGGGCGGCGCGGTGATGAACTACGTCGCGCACGCTCTGGTCCAGGCAATCGAACCCATCACGGCGCTGTGCTCGTCGGGCGTGCTCGAACGCTTTCCAAAGCTTAAATTCGCGGCGATCGAGTCGGGAATCGGATGGGTTCCGTGGGCCCTCGATGCGATGGACGAGGGCTATCGCAAGCATCACATGTGGGCGTATCCGAAGCTCAAGATGCTGCCGAGCGAGTATTTCCGCGCGCACGGAGCGGTTGCGTTCCAGGAAGACCGGGCGGGACTCGGACTCGCCGCGCAGTTCGATTTGATCGACAACTTCCTCTGGTCCAACGATTACCCGCATCACGAAGGCACGTGGCCGCATTCCGCCGAAGCGATCGAGCGCCAGATGGGCCATCTCAGCGAGGATCAGCGCGCGAAGATTCTCGGCCTGAATGCCGCCCGAATCTTCAACTTCGACGTCGAGCGCCTGCTCGCCTACCGCCGGAACTGACCCGCCGCAAAGGAAAGGAACGGGGATGCGATTTCACTGGTTTGCCGAAGTTACCTATCCGCACCTGCCCGCGGATTTCCGCGAACGCTACCAATCCGCGTGGGTCACTCCGCCCGCGCATCTGATCGACCCGCTCAAAATGGGCGAGATGTACCGCATGTTCATCCGCCTGATGCAGCTTGCGGATCAGGTCGGTTTCGACGGCCTGACCGTCAACGAGCACCATCAGACCCCGCTCGCGGTCACTCCGTCGCCGAACCTGCTTGCGGCGAGTCTCGCTTCCACGACCAAAAACGCCGCGATCACTATCGTCGGAAATTCGCTCGCGCTCTACAATCCGCCAACCCGAATCGCCGAGGAGTATGCATACCTGGATTGTCTTTCGGGCGGACGGCTCACGGCGGGGTTCGTGCTCGGCACTCCGATGGACTCGACGTTCGCGTACGGGATGACGCCGGTCGAGATGCGCGATCGATTCGAGGAGGCCCGCCGCCTGATACTTCGCGCCTGGTCCGAGCCCGAGCCGTTCGCGTTCAACGGCAAGTACACGCAGCTCCGTTATGTGAATATCTGGCCGCGGCCGGTTCAGAAGCGGATGCCCATCTGGGTGCCCGGCGGTGGCGGCAGTGTCGAAACCTGGGACCTGGTCATCGACAATGACTACTGCTACGGGCATCTTTCGTTTTCGGGTCTCTATTCCTCGAAGCCGCTGGTTGACGCGTTCTGGGAATATGTCAGCAAACGCGGCGGCACGATGAATCCGCATCGAATGGCATTCACGCAGATCGTGTGCGTCGCCAACACCGATGCGGAAGCGGAGAAGCTCTATTACGAACCGGTGCGCTACTTCCATCGCAACGGCGCGCCGGCGCAGGGCTTTCTCAATCCGCCCGGGTACACCACCCTGCGATCGATTAAATCGCAGAGCGAGCAACTCAAGGTCGGACAGACCAGGCTGACCGCCGAAGACCGCATCCGCGCCGGACGCGGCGAGATGAGCTTCTGGGAATACGACGAAAAAGGCTACATCATCGCCGGCACGCCCGAGCGCGTCCGTCAGCGGCTCAGAGAATTGATCAAAGACCTGCGCGTCGGACAGCTCATCGCGACGCCGCACATGGGCAACCTTCCGGAAGAAGTCGGCGCGGAAAATACCCGCTTGTTCGGTCTCGAAGTGGCGCCCCATCTTCGCGATCTCTGGGCGGACCAGCCGGACCATTGGACTTCGGAGATAAGCCAGCAACTGGTCCGAGCCAATGCTCCAAAGCTGTCAGCCAACGGGGGTGCCCGCGCCCAGGCGTAAACCCGCCCTCGGCGAAACATCCTCCCGTCACGCGCCGCGGTTGCCGGCGGGCGGGAATCGTGAATCGGCGAGACCCTTCGCGACAGTGGAGTTTCACGCTCGAGGGGCGACACCCCACGCTCGAATTTCCGCTGAAAACATCGATTTTCCCCTCGAACCTGCACGCTTCCCACAGAAATGCGGGTAGGGGAAAATTCCGTGTTGGAGGGGGTCGCGGGCTCCTGGAATTGGCCGCGTTTGTCACATGAAGCGCATTGCAATAATCGGCGCCGGAATTACCGGCCTTGCCGCCGCTCATCGCATCGGAGAACTCGCGGCCTCCCGCGAAATGCCGGTCGAGGTCACAATTCTCGAACGCGGCACGCGCGCGGGCGGCCCGCTCAAGACCATCCGCCGCGACGGTTTCACGATCGAGCTTGGCGCCGACTCCTTCCTGACCGAAAAGCCCGCCGCCGCCGATTTGGCCAGGCGCCTCGGCCTCGAAAAAGACCTGATTCCGACCCAGGAGCGGTTCCGGCGCACCTATGTCGTTCATGACGGCAAGTTGGTCGAAATTCCCGAAGGCTTTTCTCTGCTCGCGCCGACGCATCTCGGTCCCGTGATGAAGAGTTCCCTCTTTTCACCCGCCGCCAAACTCAGAATCGCGATGGAACCGTTCGTGCCGCGGCGCAAAGAGGAAGGCGACGAAAGCCTCGCGTCGTTCGTAACGCGCCGATTGGGCCGCGAGGTGCTCGATCGCGTTGCGCAGGCGCTCGCCGGCGGCATCTACACCGCCGATCCCAATCATCTCAGCGTGGCGGCCACGATGCCGCGCTTCGTCGAGATGGAGCGCCGCTACGGCAGTCTCATCCGCGGTCTCCAGGCGGGAGAAAAGACCCGCGCATCGAGCAGCGCCGGAACCAGCGGCGCGCGATGGAGCCTGTTCCTGTCGATGCGCAACGGGATGGGCTCGCTGGCTGATGCGCTTGCGGCGCGCGTTTCCGCTTCGCTGCGATTCGGCGCGGAAGTGATCGAAATTTCGCATCGCAACGGAGGCTGGACGGTTGCGATGGCCGACGGTGCAAGCATCGAGGCCGACGCCGTCATCTGCGCGGCGCCGGCTTTCGCTGCCGCCCGCTTCATCAGAGCGGCCGACGCGGAGCTTGCGGACGTTCTCGGCAAGATCGCTTACGCTTCCGCCGCCGTGGTCATCATGGCCTTTCGCGAGAGCGACTTCCCAGATCCGCCGCGCGCCTTCGGCTTTGTGGTTCCAATCAGCGAGAATCGAAAGATAATCGCGGGAAGCTTCTCCAGCCTCAAATACGAGGGGCGCGCCCCCACAGGTGCAATCCTTGCCCGCGCCTTCGCCGGCGGGGTGTTGCAAAAGGAGATGATGACGCTCGCGGACGAAGCGATCGTGTCGGCTTCCCGCGATGAGTTTCGCCAACTGCTCGGCGTCACCGCGCCGCCCTCGATCGTAGAGGTCCAGCGATGGCCCGACTCGATGCCTCAATACGACGTGGGACACCTCGATCGAGTTGCCGCGATCGAAGCCGCGGCCGCCCGGCTCCCGCGCTTGTTCCTTGCGGGTGCGGCGTATCGCGGAGTTGGAATTCCCGATTGCATCCGCAGCGGCGAAGAAGCCGCCCGCCGCGCACTCGATTCGCTCGCGCCTGAGTGAGCTTCAATCCGTGGCCGCTCCGAACCATCCTCGCAACCCTGACAGCGGCGGATGGCCTCGCGTGATCGCGCACGCCGACATGGACGCGTTCTATGCCTCGGTCGAGCAGCTCGACAACCCCAGCCTTCGGGGGCTCCCGGTGATCGTTGGCGGAAAAAGCGCGCGCGGCGTGGTCACCTCCGCATCGTACGAGGCGCGCAAGTTCGGCGTGCGGTCCGCGATGCCCTCGGTGCAGGCGCGCAAGCTGTGCCCGCAGGGAATCTTCGTGCCCGGCAGGATGCATCGTTATGCCGAAATCTCGCGCATCGTCCGCCACGTCTTCGATCAATTCAGCCCCGTGGTCGAGCCCCTCTCGCTCGATGAAGCGTTTCTCGATCTGACCGGCACCGAGCGCGTTCACGGCTCGGCGATCCAAGCGGCGCGCGCGCTCAAGCTCCGGATGAAGCAGGAAACCGGGCTGGTCGTGTCCGTCGGTATCGCGCCGACCAGGATGGCGGCGAAGATTCTCTCGGACATGTCCAAGCCCGACGGTCTGCTCAGCATCGGACCTGAATATCTCGTGCCATTTCTTCATGCGCTGCCGGTCGAACGCATCTGGGGTGTCGGCCGCGTCACCCTGGCGCGGCTCAACGAACATGGAATTCACACGGTCGGCGATCTGGCGCGGCGCGATATCGGAGAGCTCCGGTCGGCGTTTGGCTCGATGGGGCCGCATCTGCACACGCTTGCCAATGGAATCGACGAGCGGCCGGTAATCGGCGATTGGCAGCGCAAGTCTTACGGCGAAGAAAATACCTTCGCGCACGATCTGGAACTCAAGTCCGATGAGCTGCGGCGCGTGCTGATCGCGCACGGCGAAGCGATCGCGCGCCGGCTGCGCAAGGACGAGGTTCGCGCGCGCACCGTGTCGCTCAAGCTCAAGCTGGCGCGGCCGCTCGGACAGGGCCGCTATCCGATTCTGTCCCGCAGCTTCACGCTCGAACGTGCGACAAACGATGGAGCGGAAATCACGCGGGTCGCGATCGGCCTGCTGGACCGTGTCCCGGCGGGCGACAGGATTCGCCTGGCCGGAGTTCACCTTCACAATCTCGAACGCGCCGACGCCGCGCAGGCGGACCTGTTCGATTCACGCCCCGACGACCAGTCAAAGCGGACGCGGCTGAACCGCGCTCTGGACGCGGTCACCAGCCGCTTCGGCGAGAGCGCGCTCACCCGCGGCCTCGCCCGCGCCGACCGCATCGCCCCGTCCCGAAGAATAAAGTAGGCACTGCAGCGCCGCTAACCCGAGAGGCAGCGCGGACCTCGGCGCTTGGCTAGCCGGACGCCTCCTCATTTTTACCGCAGGGCTGGTTCATCCAGAGAGACAAAAGAGGTGGCGCGGAAACAAATCCGCCGCATCGATCGCGCGGACTCCTGTCCGCGCCACATCTTTCATCCGCCTACATCACGTCGTTGCAGGTTCTCAGAAACCCGCAGCGCAGGCACCAGTACTTGCAATGCCCCATCGGCTTCATCGGCGCGCCGCACGCATCGCATGCGACCGTACCGCGATCAACAGCGCAAACATCCGATGATTTGCCGGACGATTCGCCGCGCGAGTCATCCATCATCCGCCCCCGCCTCCTTCCATCCGCGCCCGTCCGCGCTACGCCGGCGCGTGGCGCATCAGAAACTCGATTCGCCGCGCGCTCAGCTCCGCGGCCTGTCTCGCCACCCACAGGACATGCGTCCCGCCCTCGACCGCGATGAACTCAGCCCCCGGAATCGCGCGGGCCGCATACTCGCCGTGCTCGAAGCGCACGTCCGAGTCGTGGGTGCCGTGAATAATCATCGCCGGGCATTTGATCCGATCAAGCGGCAGGCCGTCGATGCGCTCGAACTGCTCGAGGTCGTTGAGGAGACCCGCCTTGCGGAGAGTCAGCGGGTTGAGCGTCTGAAAGAGTCCGGTCACGAAGGCGGACCGGTCCGGGTCCGCGCTCACTTCCGACACGAATTCACGCGCGGCGCCCCGATCCAGCGTGCCCTGAAGGCGGATCACCTGGCGCGCCAGCGTGCCGGGAAAGCGGTTCGCAAACCAGTCGAAGACGGGTGCCGCCAGTCCGCTCATCGCCGCGCGCAGCAGCATCTTCTGCAGTCCGCTCAATTCATCGCCGAAGCGCTTGCTGATCGCGCACTCGGTCACCATCGCCCACGTCCGGTCCGGATGCCGGGCCGCAAAGCTGTACGTGGCCGGCCCTCCCCCCGATGCGCCGTACACGCATACCCGATCGATTCCGAGCGCATCGAGCAGCCGCGCGGCCGCATCGGCCTGCTCGGCCGGCGTTCGGCCAACTTCGAGCGGGGTGCGAAGATACCCCGGACGAGACCATCCGATAAGGCGGAAGTCGCGCGCCTCGACGGTATTGCCGATCAGCGCGACCTGGTCGTAGCCGCCCGGCGTTCCGTGCATCCCCAGAATCGCGGGCCCGTCCCCGGAGCTGAAGTATTCGATGGGTCCCGCCGCGGTTTGCGCAATCGCGCTGGTCGATGCGCGGATCTCATCGTCGCCCCGAAGCGCGATATGGCTGTTTTGCGATGGTGCAGCGTCGAACATCTGGAGAAAACGGCGCGCAGCCGCGGAACGGTAACGCCCCGTTCATGAAAGCGTAACAACTCATTCAAGTCGTTGCCACCTTTTGCCGCCGATTTTTCAGCGTTCGTGGCTTCGCGCCGCCACCCGCAGAAAAGATTGCAGCGCCCGCGAGGAATTGTTGCGGTCGTAAACTACAGCCATCTCGCTCGTCGCATTGCCCGGATGGATCGGCCGATATGCGACCCGCTCGCGATGGAGCTTGCGAATCGAAGCGGGGACGATCGCGACACCCAGGCCGGCCGAAACCAGGCTTACGATGGTCTGCATCTGCACGGCTTCCTGCGCAACCCTGGGCTTGAAGCCGCCCCGGCGGCATATCGCGGCGATCTGATCGTACAGGCCGGGCGCGGCGTGCCGCGGGAAAAGGACGAACGGTTCGCCGGCGAGCGATCTTATGTCGACCTCGCGCCGGCGGCAGAGACGATGATCCCGCGGCAGGGCCAGCACGAACGGCTCGCGCAGAATGGTCCTGACGATGAGAGAGTCGGGGGCGTTTTCGACCGGGCGGCGCACGAACGCCACATCGATCTTGTCCGCCGCGATGAGCTCGATCTGCTCCTCGGTGCTGCGCTCGAACAGATTCAACGCGACCTCGGGGTACTGTGCGCGAAACGCACGCAGTACCGCCGGCAGCGTCGTGTACGGCGCGGAGCTGGAGAACCCAACCCGCAGAAATCCCGCCGAGCCTTCCGATGCGCGGCGCGCGGTGCTCGCAACCCGCTCGGCCTGCGCAAGCGTGCGGCGCGCCTCTTCCAGCACCATCCGCCCCGCGTCGGTCAGCTCGACGCGCCGGCGCGTGCGCTCGAACAGCCGCACACCAAGCTCGTCTTCGAGCTGGCGGATCTGCTGGCTCAGCGGCGGTTGCGCGATATGGAGGCGCTCGGCGGCGCGGCTGAAGTGCAGCTCCTCGGCGACGGCGACGAAGTATCTCAGGTGCCTGAGTTCCATATTTTTTTCATATCAATCTATCCTATTCTGATATTGGACAGATATGTGGCTTTCTTCTAGAGATCAGCCCTGTAAACAATGCCACCGGGAATCGGCGATATGTCGGTCCCTCCTCGCCCTTCCCAAGGGGGAGAGGCGGGCGCCATTTTTCGGCGCCGAGGGTGAGGGACCCTCGTCAGCGAAGCCCGCGCGATTCAGGAAATTCCGTTCCCGGTGGTCCAAAGGAGTGACTGCGTCATGAAGCCATCCGCGCAACCATCCGGTGACGTTCATCAACGCGTCCAGACCCAGTTCGGCGCCGCCGCCAACGCCTATACCACCAGCGCCGGCCACAGCGATCCGATGCTGCTGCGGCGCGTGATCGAACTGGCCGCCCCAGCGCCGCGCGACCGCGCGCTCGACATCGCTACCGGAGCGGGACACACCGCGCTTGCCCTCGCGCCCCATGTCGCCGAAGTCGTCGCCTACGACATCACCCCCCAGATGCTCGAGGAGACCGCGCGCAACGCCGCCGCGCGAGGCCTGGCGAACGTCCTCACCCGGCAGGGCGCCGCCGAAAAGCTGCCGTTTTCGGACTCAAGCTTCGATATCGTCACCGTCCGCCAGGCGCCTCATCATTTCGCCGACATCCGCGCCGCGATTTGTGAGATGGCGCGCGTGGTCAAGCCGGGCGGTCGCGTCGTAATCGTCGACAGCCGCGCCCCCGAAGATCCGGAACTCGATCGCGCCTTCAACTATATCGAGAAGCTCCGCGATCCTTCTCACGTGCGCAACTGGCGCCCCAGTGAATGGCGGGTGATGGTCCGGGAGGCGGGGCTGACCATCCTCGCCGAGCATCTGGACTTCTACACCGAGAAGGGCGGTCCGATGGACTTCGATGCGTGGACGCGGCGGATGAAGACGCCGCCCGCCGCGGTCGAGGAGTTGAAGGGACTGTTTCGCAACGCATCGCCGGCGCTGGTCGAGGCGCTGCGAATCGAAATTGATGGCGACCGGATCGGCTTCTGCGTCCCACAGATCGCGATCGCGGCAACGAAGGCATGATCCGGTCTTCCGGCCGCTGGTGTCCCGGAGCCCTGGTGATTTAGAGTTCCGGTTCTTTGCTCAAGGCGGGAAGATGACGAATAATAAGCAATTCGCTTCAGTTCGGAGGCTCGCTTAGATGGCGGCGCAGACGCTGTTCGAGAAAATCTGGAACGACCACGTGGTGATCGAGAAGCCCGGAGAGCCCGCGCTTCTCTATATCGATCTCCACCTGATCCACGAAGTCACTTCGCCGCAGGCGTTCGAGGCGCTGCGCAACTCGGGCCGCAAGGTCCGCGAGCTGCGCCGCACGTTTGCAACCCTCGATCACAATATCCCGACGATCGATCAGCTTAAGCCGATCGCCGATCCCGATTCGCGCTTGCAGGTCGACATGATGCGCAAGAACTGCCGCGAGTTCGGTGTCACCCTGTTCGACCTCGGCTCTCGCGAGCAGGGAATCGTGCACGTAATCGGCCCTGAACTCGGCCTCTCGCAGCCCGGCCTGACCATCGTCTGCGGCGACAGCCATACCTCAACCCACGGTGCGCTCGGCGCGCTCGCCTTCGGAATCGGCACCAGCGAAGTCGAGCACGTGCTTGCAACCCAGTGCCTGTGGCAGGCGAAGCCGAAGACCTTCGAAGTGCGAGTCGATGGCAAGGTCGGCCCGGGAGTTACCGCCAAGGACCTGATTCTCGGCATCATCGGGCGCATCGGCACTGACGGCGCCACCGGATGCGTAATCGAGTATCGCGGCGAAGCGTTCGAGGCGCTGTCGGTCGAGGAGCGCATGACCGTCTGCAACATGTCGATCGAAGCGGGCGCGCGCGCCGGCATGATTGCCGCTGACCAGAAGACGATCGATTATCTGCGCGGCCGCCGCTATGTACCGGATGGCGCCGCATTCGATTCACTCGCGAAGCGGTGGCTGGCGATGCGCACCGATGAGGGCGCCAAATTCGATCGCACTATCGCGTTTGCGGCATCGAGCTTCGCCCCGCAGGTCACCTGGGGCACCAATCCGGGGATGGTCGCCGACGTGACCGGCAACGTGCCGACTCCGGCATCGATGGCGAACGCCACCGACCGCGGCACCATCGAGCGCGCCCTCGAATACATGGGTCTCAAAGGCGGCACGCCTATCGTGGACATCAAGGTCGACCGCGTGTTTATCGGGTCGTGCACCAACTCACGAATCAGCGACCTGCGTGCCGCCGCCGAAATCGTCAGGGGCAAAAAGGTCGCCTCCACCGTGCACGCGATGGTCGTGCCGGGATCTCAAACCGTCAAGGCTGAAGCGGAGAAGGAAGGACTCGATCGCATCTTCTCCGAGGCGGGATTCGAATGGCGCGAGGCCGGATGCTCGATGTGCCTGGGCATGAATCCCGACATCCTCAAGCCGGGCGAGCGATGCGCCAGCACGTCGAACCGCAACTTCGAGGGCCGCCAGGGCAAGGGCGGCCGCACCCATCTGGTGAGCCCGCAGATGGCCGCGGCTGCGGCGATCGCCGGGCACTTCGTGGACATCCGGGAGTGGATGAAATAGCGGCGGGCGGGAATCCCGTGGCATGGGGCGAAAAGAAGCGAGGAGATTTCTGAGATGCAACCATTCAAGAGCTTCACCGGATTGGCCGCGCCGCTCGACCGCGCCAACGTCGATACCGATCAGATCATCCCGAAGCAGTTTCTCAAAGCCGTCGTCCGAAGCGGCCTCGGCAAAGGCCTCTTCTTCGACTGGCGCTTCAAGCCCGACGGCGCGGAAAACCCCGACTTCGTGCTCAACAAGCCCCGTTACCGGAACGCTTCCATCCTGGTCGCGCGGCAGAACTTTGGCTCCGGAAGCTCGCGCGAGCATGCGGTGTGGGCGTTGATGGATTTCGGCATCAAGGCCGTCATCGCGCCGTCGTTCGCCGACATCTTTCGCAACAACAGCATGAAGAACGGCCTGCTGCCGATAATCCTGAAGCCCGAGGAAGTCGAGGCGCTGCTGCGCGCAATCTCGAAGTACGAGGCATACCAGCTCAAAGTCGATCTCGAAGGCCAGACCGTGACCGACGATTTCGGATGGGCCGCGCGGTTCGAAATCGACCCCTTCCAGAAGAAATGCCTGCTCGAAGGCCTCGATGACATCGCGTTGACCCTCGTCCACGAAAAGGAAATCACCGCCTACGAAGCAAAGCATCCCCTCCCCTACCGCCCCGCCTGACGGCGGTAGTGACCGTTCAAGATCGAAGCGGCGCGCCTACAACCCCGCCGCTTCAGCCGCCTCGCGATGGGGCAAAGCCGCGCCGCATGCGCTACTCTTGGATTGATGTTCCCCGGTGCCATCCCCCGATCTGGATCTGGTTTTCCCGGATTATACGCTGCCCCGCAACGAAGCGCTTCGGCGCATCGGTTCAGCGATTCGCGAGTCCGTGAAACGCCTCAAGAAACAAGGCTTCCAAACGCGCGCAGTAGCGGCTTCGGATGCCGGCGGGACCAAATTGTTCGTCCGTAGCGGACGGCTCGAAGTCAACATCGAAGTTAACCTCGTCATGCGCGGCACCGTTCATCCAGTACGGACAGCGTCGCTTGTGCCAGGAGCGCGGGAGATGCTGCAAGCCGACCTCGAAATTTCCATCGTCTCGCTGGAGGACATGTACGGCGGCAAGCTGGTTGCGGCGATGGACCGGCAACATCCGCGCGATCTGTTCGATGTGATGAAGCTGTTTGTGAACGAAGGAATCACGCCAGGAATCCGCCGTGCTTTCGTGGTCTATCTGGCGAGCCACAACCGCCCCGTGCACGAGGTTTTGTTTCCGACGTTGCGCGACATCCGAAACGAGTATGAGAACAACTTTCAAGGCATGACAGAAGAACCCGTCGAACTCGGAGCTTTGCTCGCCGCGCGCGATCGGATGATGCGCGAACTTCAGCATGAGCTGAGCGCCGCCGAGCGTCGCTTCTTACTCTCATTGGTGGCGCCAGAGCCTGAATGGCCGCTGCTGGAAATCGAACACATTGAGAGCTTTCCCGCGTTGCGATGGAAGCTGCAGAACCTCGAGCAAATTCGCAAAAGGAATGCTCGGAAGTTCGCCGAACAATCCGAGGCGCTCGCGCGGCTGCTAGCTTGGACGCTCAAAGCCGGGTCACAAGAGAGATCGACGGCGAACCCCGACAATGTTTCACTGACCGCTCATAATCGTGTCGAGCCGGTCAGAACGGCGAGTCCGCGGTGTTGGGGCGCATCGGCGCATCCGCCCGTCGTTCACAGGTTGTGGACATCGGAGGAGTTGCGAGCAAAGTGCGCTGTGCGCAGTATCGTTCGTGGCGCTTTTCGGATGACGCGCGCGATCGGGCCGATTTCCGCTTCGTTGCGGCGTTTTCGCGGCCTCCGGTCCGCACGCGGAAGATGTTGTTGCCGGAAGGCCGGAGCGAAAAATGTTGCCAAATGTTGCTATTCCCCGGAGAAATCCTTCGTCTATGGGGCCTTTTTTCAGGCGCTTTCGATGCGCGGGCGGGGTTCGATGATTGCGGGCGCGGTCGCAAAGCTTCGGAGATCGACAACCGGCGTTGAATGCGTTCTGCCATAATCTGAAGACGTGATGAACGCCGCGACCATCACCGCCCAACCTGCGCACGCCGGGATGCGCCTCGATGTGTTCGTGTCGGCGCATCTGGCGCCTGAATTTTCGCGCTCGCAGGTCGCGCGGATGATCAAAGCCGGTCTCGTGACCGTCAATGGCGCACCGGCCCGCGCCTCGGGCGCGGTGCGCCCGGGCGATCGAATCGACGTGGCGCCGATGCCGGCCGCGATGACCCATCAGTCGCAGGGGGACGCGCCGGAAATCGACGTTATCGCGGAAGATGCTGAATTCGTCGTCGTCAACAAGCCCGCCGGCATGACCGTGCATCCCGCCCCCGGCCATCCCGATTCCACGCTCGTCGATGCGCTGCTGGCGCGGTTTCCGGAGCTGGCCACGATGGCGGAGCCGGACGGCGTGCTGCGTCCGGGAATCGTCCATCGCCTGGACAAGGACACTTCCGGCGTGATGGTCGTGGCGCGAACGCCCTATGCGCGGACGGCGTTGGCGCGCCAGTTCAAGGATCGTTCGGTACACAAGACCTATCTCGCCGTTGTGCGCGGAATCGTCGCTCGCGATCAGACCACGATCTCCCGCCCCATCGGGCGTCATCCGACCGAGCGCAAGCGGATGTCGACGGTTTCGCGGACGCCTCGCGACGCGGTGAGCCACGTCACGGTTCTCGCGCGCTTTGCTGGCGTATCCCGGGAGGATTCGGGAGCGACCCTGCTGCTCGTGCGTCCGGAGACCGGCCGGACCCATCAGATTCGCGTGCATCTGGCCTCGATCGGTCATCCCTGCGCGGGCGATCGCCTGTACGGACGCGGCGGTGGCGATCCGGCCTTCAGCCGCCACGCGCTGCACGCGCTGGCCCTGTCGTTCAGTCATCCGCGGACCGGCGATCGGCTTGAGTTCATCGCGCCCTTGCCCGCGGATCTTGGAGATTTTCTCGAAAGGAGAGGCATCGCCGTTGACGCCAGCCGCCTGCGCCAATGGGCGCAGGCATGAGCCCGGCCGGATCGGTGCCGAGCAGCGCGCGGAACCCGGCAAAAATGAAACACCGTTGACAGAACGCCACGGCTTGGCTAGCGTTTCAGTAGCTTCCGCACCAAGGACGCTGTGGCGGGGTTGTCGGGAGACAAAACTCCCCGTTCCGAGCGGCCCGTTATTCCGAACTCAAGGCGTTTTCGTTCCGAATCCCGACCGCTTGGGGCAAGTGACTACATAGGGCTATTCCGGTTTGCGGGTCCCTTTTCGTGAAAACGTCGCTAACCTGCGGCGCGAACATTACATGCGCGGCAGCTATCACAGACAAAGAGAGATTTCAGGTTGCGGGGAAGGCACATGGCTAAAGGCAGAGGCGCAGCGCGCGAGAGCCACGACCATCTAGAGGTCGCGCCGCCGCGTCAGGTTCAACCGGTCCACAAAGAGCCGCTGGTAGTAATCAGCGAGGACGGCGTCCTCAACCTGAAGGCGCTCAAGGGCTCCAAGATCACCGAACTGGCGCAGATGGCGCGCGACTTCAACGTCGATGGCGCCACCAACATGCGCAAGCAGGAGATGATCTTCTCGATCCTGCAGGCGCAGGCCGCCCGCAACGGCTCGATCCTTGGCGAAGGCGTGCTCGAGATTCTACCCGACGGCTTCGGCTTCCTGCGCGCCCCGGACTACAACTACCTGCCCGGCCCCGACGATATCTACATCTCCCCAAGCCAGATCCGGAAGTTCAACTTGCGCACCGGCGACATCGTCTCCGGCTTGATCCGGCCGCCCAAAGAGGGGGAGCGATACTTTGCGCTGCTCAAGGTCGAATCGATCAACTTCGAGGACCCGGAGAAGGCGCGCGACAAAATCCTGTTCGACAACCTGACTCCGCTCTACCCGCAGGAGCGCATCAAGCTCGAATACGACCACGAAGACCTGACCACGCGGATCATCGACCTGGTCGCGCCGATCGGCAAAGGCCAGCGCGGCCTGGTGGTCGCGGCGCCGTTCACCGGCAAGACGATGATGCTGCAGGCGATCGCGAAGGCGATTTCGCATAACCATCCCGAAATCGTCCTGATCGTGCTTCTGGTCGATGAGCGGCCCGAGGAAGTCACCGACATGCTGCGCTCGGTGCAGGGCGAGGTCGTAAGCTCCACCTTCGATGAGCCCGCGACGCGCCACGTGCAGGTCGCGGAAATGGTCATCGAGAAGGCCAAGCGGCTGGTCGAACACGGCCGCGACGTGGTCATCCTGCTCGATTCGATCACGCGCCTGGCGCGCGCCTACAACACCGTGGTTCCGCCCTCGGGCAAGATCCTGTCCGGCGGCGTCGATTCCAACGCGCTCCACAAACCCAAGAAGTTCTTCGGCGCCGCGCGCAACACCGAAGATGGCGGCAGCCTGACGATCATCGCCACCGCGCTGGTCGATACCGGCAGCAGGATGGACGAGGTGATCTTCGAGGAGTTCAAGGGGACCGGCAATCAGCAGGTGTCGCTCGACCGCCGCCTGCTGGAAAAACGCATCTTTCCGACTATCGATATCCAGCGCTCGACGACCCGCAAGGAAGAGCTGCTGCTGCCGCGCAGCACGCTCAACCGGGTCTGGATCCTGCGCAAGCTGCTGTCGCAGCTCAATGCGGTCGAGGCGATGGAGTTTTTGATCGACAAGATGCAGGGGACGAAGACCAACGAGGAATTCCTCGAATCGATGAACGCCTGAGGTGATTCGCGCGCTGATTGCGGCGTTTGGCCCGCGCGGCGCGTCCTGATAATAATGGGCGGTTATCCAGAGCCGCCATAAGAGGTTGCGAAACAGCACATGACCGAAATCAGCATGAAGCAGCTCCTGGAGGCCGGGGTCCATTTCGGCCACCAGACCAGCCGCTGGAATCCGAAGATGAAGCCGTACATCTTCGGCGCCCGCAATGGGATCTACATCATCGACCTTCAGCAGACCGTCAAGATGTTCCGCGATACCTACGATTTCGCGCGCGACCTCGCCGCGCAGGGCGGAACCATCCTGTTCGTCGGAACCAAGAAGCAGGCCCAGGATATCGTGAAGGAAGAGGCCGAACGCTGCGGGATGTTTTACGTGAACAACCGATGGCTGGGCGGCATGCTCACCAACTTTCAGACTATCCGCGCCTCGATCGAGCGCCTCAAGAAGCTCGAAGAGATCATGGCGGACCCGGAAATGATCCGCGCGCTCACCAAGCGGGAAATGAGCGAGAACGAGCGCGAGCACGCCAAGCTGATGGCGACGCTGGCCGGAATCAAGAACATGCGCAAGCTGCCCGATGCTCTTTGGGTGATCGACACCAAGAAAGAGGACATCGCGGTGGCCGAGGCGAACCGGCTCGGAATTCCGGTCGCCGCGGTGGTCGACACCAACTGCGATCCCGACCTCATCTCTTATCGAATTCCGGGCAACGACGACGCGATCCGGGCCATAAAACTGTTTACCGCGGCGATTGCCGATGCGGTGCTGGAAGGCAAGCAGACCGCCGAAGAGCGCCAGAAGGGCCAGGAGGACGGGGGCGCCGCCGGCGGAAGCGACCAGAGCGCGCCAACGGAATCTCCGAGCGCGGTCTGACCCGCAACCCGCATCGCCCAATTTGTTTTCTCTCGGGCCGCGGGCGCTCCACGGATGCGCCTGATGGCCGATGCGGCAAACACGACGGTTTCTTAGGACATCGGTAACCATGGAAATAGACGCTAAGGTGGTCAAGGAACTGCGCGAAAAGACCGGCGCAGGAGTGATGGATTGCAAGAAGGCGCTGGCCGAGACCGGCGGCGACCCCGAAAAGGCGGCTTTATGGCTGCGCGAAAAAGGCATCGCGTCCGCCCAGAAGCGCGCAAGCCGGGTCGCGTCCGAAGGCGCGATTGGCTCATATATACACGCAGGCGGTAAACTTGGCGTTCTGGTAGAAATCAACTGTGAAACCGACTTCGCGGCCAAGGGCGCCGATTTTCAGACCCTGGTGAAGGAAATCGCGATGCAGATTGCCGCGACCAACCCGCGATGCGTGCGCCGCGAGGAGCTGCCGCCCGAGGTCATCGAGCAGGAACGCCAGATTTACGCGCAGCAGGCGGCCGGCAAGCCCGAAAACGTCATCAACAAAATCGTCGAGGGCAAACTCGAGAAGTTTTACAAGGAAGTGTGCCTGCTCGAGCAGAGCTGGGTGCGCGATCCCAACCGGACGATCACGGACCTGATTGGCGAATACACCGCCAAGATTAACGAGAAGCTCGACGTGCGCCGTTTCTCCCGGTTCCAGCTCGGCGAATCGCTCGGCGAAAAAAGCGGCGCCTAGAGGCTGTTCGCGGTAAAATCCGCCGCACGGCGCAAAGGGAAGGATCAGCGATGGACGAGGTGGAAAGCGTTGTGGGAGACAAACCCCGCTTTAGCCGCGTCCTGTTGAAGCTCTCCGGCGAGGCGCTCGCCCCCGAGAATCGAAGCGGGCTGGACCTCGATGCGCTGGCGACCATCGCCCTCGAAATCAAGGAAATCTCCGCGCTCGGCGTTCAGCTCGCGATCGTAATCGGCGCGGGCAATTTTATCCGCGGCAGCGACTACGAGGCGCGCGGGATGGATCGTTCGACCGCCGATCAGATGGGGATGCTGGCGACGGTGATCAACGCGCTGGCGATGCAGAATGCGCTCGAGCATGCGGGTGTCACCACGCGCGTGCTGTCGGCGATCGAGATGCAGGCGATGTGCGAGCCCTATATCCGCCGCCGCGCGGTGCGCCATCTGGAAAAGGGCCGCGTGGTGATATTTGCCGCCGGAACCGGCAATCCCTACTTCACCACCGACACGGCGGCCAGCCTGCGGGCGCTGGAAATCGGCGCCGAGGTTATCCTGAAGGCGAGCCACCATGTTGACGGAGTCTATGACCGCGACCCGATGAAGGAGCCGAACGCCCGGCGCTTCGACCGCCTTACCTACCTGGACGTCCTGCAGAAAAACCTCAAAGTCATGGATTCCACGGCAATTTCGATGTGCATGGACAACCAGTTGCCGATTATTGTGTTCAATCTGCGCAAACCGGGTAATATAAGGCGAGCGGTGACCGGACAGGCAATCGGCACCCTGGTGGAAGGCAACGCAGCGTCATGACCGGCGAAATAATCGAGCTGGCGCGCAAGGAGATGGAGAAGGCTGTCGAGGCCTTCAAGCACGAGCTTGCGCGCGTGCGCACGGGGCGCGCATCGACCGCGCTTATCGAAAATATCCAGGTCAACTATTACGGCGCCAAGACTCCTTTGCGCCAACTTGCGGGACTGGCCGCGCCCGAAGCGCGCCTTTTGGTTATCACCCCTTACGACAAGTCCTCGCTCCACGACATCGAAAAGGCGATTCAGACGTCGGACCTCGGACTGAACCCGATGAATGACGGGAAGCTGATTCGCATTGCGATCCCCGAGCTGACCGAGGAACGCCGCAAGGAGCTGGTGAAGCACGTTCGCAAGATCGCCGAGGAATTTCGGGTCGGCGTCCGTAACCATCGCCGTGACGCCAACGATATGATCAAGGATCTCCACAAGGAGAAGCAGGTTACCGACGACGATATGCGCACGGCCGAGGCCAAGGTGCAGCAGTTCACGACCGAGTTCATCGAGAAGATCGACAAGGTGCTGGCGGCGAAGGAAGCGGAGATTATGGAGGTCTGAGCTGAAGTCGGCCGCATCCGGCCAGCTCTCATTGCCGAATAGTCGAGCCACGTGGCTATTACGCTCCCACTCAACGATTTCCCCGAGCTCTCGCTCGATCCCTCGCGGCTTCCGCGCCACGTCGCGATCGTCATGGACGGGAACGGGCGATGGGCCCGGCGGCGCGGCCTGAGCCGCAACGAGGGTCATCGCCGCGGCAAAGATTCGGTGCGCGCGGTGGTCGAGGCTGCGCGCGAGCTGGGAATCCCGTATCTCACGCTGTTCGCATTCTCCGCCGAAAACTGGCAACGCCCCTCCAGCGAAGTCAACTTCCTGATGCAGCTCTTTCATCGCTACCTCGTGACCGAAACCAAGCGCCTGATGAAACGGGGCATCCGCATCCTCGCCCTGGGAGATACCGAGCGGCTGCCGCCGCGCCTGCGCGAGGTGCTGGCAGAAACGGTGACGGCCACGCAGGGCAACGCCGCGATGACGGTGGCGCTCGCGCTGTCCTACGGCGGCCGCCAGGATGTGGTTAACGCGACGCGCCAAATTGCCAGGGCGGTGGCGGCGGGGAAGCTTAATCCCGACGATATCGACCAGGGCGTCATCGATCGCGCGCTGACTACCAGCGGGATGCCCGATCCGGACTTGTTGATTCGCACCTCCGGCGAGCTTCGAATCTCGAACTTCTTTCTGTTTCAGCTCGCCTACACCGAGTTGTACTTCACCGACACTCTGTGGCCCGACTTCCGTGAGCGCGAATTGCTGAGCGCTCTGGCGGCGTACCAGATGCGCGATCGGCGCTTCGGCGCTCTTAGTCCGGGCTGATGCCATCCGCCGGCTTGGCGTTCCATGCCGCCACAACACTCCCCTCGCCCAAGGGGAGAGAATGAAGCGCGCGTGCTTCGGACCAGGATCTGGACGGCGGCCGTAGCCCTGCCCATCGTTCTCGCCGCGATAATTTTCCTGCCCAACGCAGGCTTCTCGTGGTTCATCGCGATCGTCGGTGGGTGGGGACTCTACGAAATCGCCACCATCACCGCGATTCGCGGCATCGTTTCGCTTCTGGTGATTTTTGTCGCCGGGGCGGTGCCGCTTCTCGCGATACTGGTTGCGGGCGACGGCGGATTTTGGGTTGCGCCGGCGGCCGTGTTTCTAATTATGCTCGCACTTATCGCGATAGTCGCGCGGCGCGGCGGCGAGGCTGCTCCCAAGGGGCTGCCGCTCGAAATCGCCGGATCGTTATGGGTGGGAGTGCTTTTTCCTTATCTCGCGATGCTCCGGAATCTGCCCGGCGGCATCGCGGGTATCATCCTGATGCTCCTGGTCGTGATCGCGAGCGACACGGGAGCATATTTTGGAGGCAGGATATTTGGCGTCCATAAGCTTGCACCGCGGGTCAGTCCCAACAAAACGGTCGAAGGCGCGCTGGCCGGCTTGATCGCATCGATAGCCGCCGGGATGCTGCTGCGCGCGTGGTTGGTTTCGCAATGGAAGGCGTTCGATGCTGCGGCGATCTCCGCCGCAATTGCGGTTCTCGCGCAAATCGGCGATGCGGCCGGGTCGGCATTCAAGCGAGCGGCGGGAGTCAAGGACTCGGGATGGATTTTTCCCGGTCATGGCGGTCTGCTGGACCGCACATGCAGCCTAGTGTTCGCGGCTGTCTTTACCTATTATTGTTTGAAATGATGCGGCTAGGAGGCCGCATCGTTCCTTTTTCGCCCGCTCGGGAGTTTCAATGCTCATTTCGATCGTCGCCGCTGTCGTCATTCTAGGTCTTCTGATCATTGTTCATGAATCCGGCCATTTTCTGATGGCAAAGCGGTTGGGGGTCCGGGTGCTGCGCTTCTCGATCGGCTATCCTCCCCGGCTGTTTGGAATCAGGCGGGGTGAGACCGAATACGTGATTGGCGCCACTCCGGTGGGCGGGTACGTCAGGATGCTGGGTGAAGAAGTCGGCGAGGAACCCAAGTCCGATGAGCTTCACACATTCCTGGTCGAAGTCGGACGCGATATAGCCGCCGCCACGGTCGCCGCAAAAACGGAACCCCGAGCCCTCGCGTCGAGTACGCTGGCGTCGAACGCCGGCCCATCGAACCCCGAGGATACCGTACTTGAGGAGCTGGCCTCCGATCAGGGCACCATCGGCCGGCCGCTCAAGCTGGAAGAGACGCTCCTTCTCAATCGCATCCGCATCTCCCACAGCGCCGAAGAGGCGCGCAAGTCTCTGCAGGCGAATCCGCCGGAAGAACTGCTCGAGGTATTCCGTTCCCGCGCTTTTCCGAACCAGCCTCTGTGGAAGCGTTTTGCGATCGTGCTGGCCGGCCCCGCGGCGAACATCCTGTTCGCGCCGATCCTGCTCGCGATCGTGTTCATGTATGGAGTTCCCGTGCTGCTGCCGGTGGTTGGCCAGGCAAAGGCGGGAACGCCCGCGGCACAGGCCGGTTTGCTTCCCGGCGACAAGATTCTCTCTGTAAACGGCAAGACGACCGCGACCTGGAACGATTTTTCCGATGCGGTGAAGTCCAGCAATGGCGTTCCGCTTACGCTGGAAATCGACCGTTCGCAGACCGGCGCCTCCTCGCCCGTGATAGTCAGGGTTACTCCTCAGCGCGAGGAGCAAAAGACCATTTACGGGTCGGCCAAGGAGTGGATTATCGGCGTAACGCCGCGCGGCGACGAAATTACGCGCCGGTTCAATCCCGCAAGCGCCCTCTATCGTGCCGCGCTCGCGACGACCTCCATGACCGTGCAGCTCGTTGTCGGCATCGCCAGCATCGTGTCCGGGGCCACGCCGGTCCGCGAAGCGCTGGGGGGTCCGATAATGATCGCGCAGATGGCGGGCCGTGAAGCGCATCAGGGCTTCGCCAGCGTGGCAATGTTCACGGTGATGCTGAGCCTCGAGTTGGGTTTGATAAACTTGCTGCCGGTACCGCTTCTGGATGGAGGTCATCTGGCGTTCTTCGTTTTCGAAGGCTTGCGCGGGAAGCCGCTCGCCATACGCCATCGCGAGATCGCTCTGCAGGTTGGTTTGTTTCTTCTCGTCGCACTTATGGCATTCGTGATTTTCAATGACATCTCGCGGATTGTGCAGGGCTGATATTCTGCTGGCCGCCGCGGCGTGCGCCGGACCCGTCCTCGGGCTCGATACGGGATCGACCCTCGCAAGCATCGCCCTGGTTGGCGGCGGCCGCGTAATGGGAACAATGGCCCGCCCGGTAACTTCGCATGGCGCGAGCGTGCCGGCCGCGGTGGATGAATTGCTGAAGGGCGCGGGGTTGCGCCCGGGAGATCTTGGCGCCATCGCGGTCGGAATCGGCCCCGGTTCCTTCACTGGCCTCAGGATCGGCCTCAGTTACGCGAAGGGCGTCGTCTTCGCCTCGAAAGCGAAAATTGTCGGAGTCCCGAGCCTTGATGCATTGGCGATAGCGGCTTTGGAATCGCCCGCCGCCCGTCCGGGAAGGCAAATTTGTGTGCTGGTCGATGCGCGCAAGGGTGAAGTTTACGCAGCCCTTTACCAAATCATGGCCGATGGGTTAGAGAAAGTAACGCAGGATGTGGTGATGCCGCTTCCGCGAGTGATATCACGTCTCGGTCATGACGCTATCCTCGCGGGCGACGACAAGGCAAACGATGCGGCGGCTCTTCTGCAAGCGAAGGGCCATGAAGTGACGGTCCTGGAGCATTCGGCACTGGAATTTCGCGGCCAATACATCGCGGCGCTCGGCGGCGCCCGTATTGCTGCCGGCGGAGGCGATGCAGCCGACACGCTGGAGCCGCTTTATGTCCGGCCCCCGGACGCAAAGGTGGGAGTGTCCGGCCAGCCGATCCCAACGGAGGGCGTATGGAGCGCAGAGACGAAGAACTCCTTCAGCAACATCTGAACGACGACCCGGAACTCAGGGCGGCTTACGAAGAGCATCTTCAGTGTAAGAACAAACTCCAGGAATATCGCAGTAAACACTATCTGACTTTAGAAGAAGAAATGGAGGAGAAGCGGATCCACAAGCTCAAGCTGGCGAGCAAGGACCGGATGATGGCGATCCTGAGCCGTTATCAGGGACGTAGCTCGGCGGCGGGCGCCGCAAAATAATCGCGGCACGGGTCCGTCGATGCGTACGCGCACGCCCATAGCATGCCAAGTCATACGATATCGGTTCTGGTTGAAAACGAATTCGGCGTGCTCGCCCGCGTGGCGGGCCTGTTTTCGAGCCGCGGCTTCAACATCGAGTCGCTGACGGTCAACGAGGACCCTCTCGATCCGACCGTCTCGCGAATCGTGCTCGTCACCTCGGGCGACGACCAGGTGCTCGAGCAAATCAACAAGCAACTCAACAAGCTCGTGTCCGTGATCAAGGTCACGGATTTTCAGGGTGTGGATATTGTCGATCGCGAGATGGTGATCGTTAAGGTCGCGGTTGACGAACGCACGCGCACGGAACTGGACTCTATCGTCCACGCCTTTCGCGCCCACGTGGTCGATATCGGACCCAACGCGGTCGGCGTCGAGCTCACGGGAGATGCGGACAAGATCAAGGCGTTCATCGCGCTGGTGCGCCCGCTCGGCATCAAGGAAATAATCCGCTCGGGCAAGGTCGCGATGGCGCGTTCCGTGCAATTGAACGCCGACAACCATCGGCATCATCGCTAAAATCAAACCCTCAGGAGAATCAATCGGATGAAGGTCTATTACGACCGCGATGCGGACTTGAAAGCGCTGAACGGCAAGAAGATCGCCGTTATCGGCTTCGGCAGCCAGGGACACGCTCACGCCCTCAACCTGCGCGAGAGCGGGATGGACGTGCGGGTGGGGCTCGACCCCAAAAGCGCGTCGCGCGAGAAGGCCACCCGCCAGGGGCTTGCGGTTTTCGATACCGCGGAAGCGGCGCGCCAGGCGGACGTGATCATGATGCTGGTGCCGGATGAGGCCGCGTCCGATATCTACCGCGAGCATATCGAGCCGCACCTGAAAAAAGGCAAGTACCTCGCCTTCGGACACGGCTTCAACATCCATTTCAAATTCATCCAGGCGCCCGCGGACGTAAACGTGTTCATGGTCGCACCGAAGGGCCCCGGCCACCTGGTGCGATCCGAATATTCCAAGGGGCGCGGAGTGCCCTGTCTGCTCGCCGTCCAGCAGGACCCGTCCGGCGACACGCGCCAGGTCGGCCTCGCCTGGGCATCCGCGATCGGCGGCGGACGCGCCGCGATCATCGAGACCACCTTCAAGGACGAAACCGAGACCGATTTGTTCGGCGAGCAGTCGGTGTTGTGCGGCGGCCTGACCGAGCTGATTCGATCCGGATATGAAACGCTGGTGGCGGCCGGTTATCCGCCCGAGATGGCCTATTTCGAGTGTGTGCATGAAGTGAAGCTGATCGTCGATCTCATCTACGAGGGCGGCATCTCCAACATGCGCTATTCGATCAGCAACACCGCCGAATACGGCGACATGACACGCGGCAAGAAGGTGATCGGCAAGGAGACCCGCGAAGCGATGAAAGGAATCCTCGCCGACATCCAGTCCGGCAAGTTCGCCAGGGAATGGATCGACGAATATCGCGCCGGACTTCCCCATTTCCGCGAGCTGCGCAAGGAAGCCGAGAAGCATCCGATCGAAGGCGTCGGCCGAAAGCTGCGCGCCTTCATGCCGTGGCTGGCGAGCGACCGGCTGGTCGATCGTTCCAAGAACTAGGCGGCGGACACGATTGTTCCTGGTCAGTGCGGCAGAGGAGATGAAGCTGCGAAAAACTCGTCCTCTTCCTGATCCTCCGGCCTTACGAAGATGACGGGTATTGCCGCCGCGGTCGGAATCGCAGCCGAAGGATTCGGGCGCGCGGTCGCGATCCTTGTAATCGCGATCGCCCTATTCCTGCTTGGATTGCACAAGCTCGGAGGCCTGGTTCTGATCGCGGCAATCGCGGTTGCGCTTTTCTTCCGCGATCCGGAGCGCTTTCCCCCGCGCACCGACGGCGTGGTGCTCTCGGGCGCTGATGGCAGAATTACCGGAATCTCCCAGGCCGAAATTCCCGGTGAACCCGAAGTCAAATACCATCGCGTGTCAGTCTTCATGTCGCCGCTCAACGTGCACGTGAACCGCGCGCCGGTGGGCGGCGAAGTTGTTCGACTCGAACACACGCGCGGCGAGTTCCGCGCCGCGTTCCGCGATGAAGCGAGCGAGCACAATGAAAGAAATCTGATGGTTTTCGAAGATTTGACCGGCCGCCGATTTGGCATGATGCAGGTGGCCGGCTACCTGGCTCGCCGCATTGTTTGCAGACTGCGCGTTCATGATAGGATTGAACCGGCCCAACGAATCGGGCTTATCATGTTCGGAAGCCGAGTGGACCATTTCATCCCGATCGAATACCGCGTGACGGTCGCCCCTGGCGATCGGGTGCGCGCGGGAGTATCCATCCTCGGAGAATTGCCCCAATGAGACCGAACCATCGCCTGACGCGCGACGGCAGGCCCCGGCCTCGCCTGATCGCGGGCCAGATCCGCAAGCAACGCGAAAAAGTCGCGGCGCCGCTCCGTCGCGGAGTCTTTCTTGCTCCGGCGACCATCACCTCGATCGGCCTTCTGTCGGGCTTCTATTCCACCATCTCGTCGATCGCCGGCCATTTTGAGTTGGCGGCCGTCATGATCATGGTCGCGTTTATCTGCGACGGGCTCGATGGGCGTATCGCGCGGCTCTCGCGGACCTCGAGCCAGTTTGGAATCGAGTACGACAGCCTTTCCGACGTGGTCGCATTCGGGATGGCTCCCGCGGTGCTCGCCTATACCTGGGCGCTGCGTCCTATTGGAGGACTTGGCGTCGCGGTATCCGGCTTGTTCGTGGTCTGCGCGGCGCTGCGCCTTGCGCGGTTCAATGTGCAAACGGGGTCGGTGGACAAGCGCCGGTTCGTGGGCCTGCCGGTTCCCGGCGCCGCCGCGCTGATCGCCGGCATCACGCTCGCCTACAGCTACTTCGAGTTCGAGTCGCCGCGAGCACTGTGCACGGTGATGGTGCCGATTACGCTCGCACTTGCCGGCCTGATGATCTCGCGGGTACCTTATCCCAGCTTTAAAGGCATCAACCTTCACAAACGCGCGCAGGTCGAGTTGCTCATCGGAGTCGTAATCGTCGCCGCGTTTTTGGTTACGATGCCGGGCTTGACCGTCTTTGTGCTGTCCTCGGCCTTTGTGCTCTCGGGCCCCTATCTGATGCTGCGGGGCGAAAGGATGTCCACCAAGGTGCCGGTCCTGTATCCAGTGGAGAGCGAGCCGCGCGCCGATTCGCACCGCACAAGCGGACTCTCCGATCATCCCTGAAGCGGCACAACCGGAACTGTCGCCCGACACCGGTTGAGCAGGTTCGTCCCGAAGATTTTCCCGGCCGCAGTCGCCGGCCTTTCCATCAGTAGCTCGTTCACGGCATGACCAAAATCTCCAACGACTACTACGCGAACCTGCTGCGGATGCTGGAGGACAAGTATGTCGCCGCCGACCGGAATGGCGATCTGGCGGGCGGCTCCGGTTCCGGCGGCGGCCTCGTGCGATGGGAACGGAAGCGGCGCGTAATCGCGGCGGCCTTCGATCGTGGCGGCACCTGGCTGGATGTGGGTTGCGCCAACGGACTCCTGATGGAAACGGTCACGGCCTGGACTGCGCAGAAAGGCACCCACCTGGAACCGTACGGCCTGGAGCTTTCGCCGCGAATCGCCGAGCGCGCGCGCATTCGTGTCGCGCGATGGGCCGATCGCATCTGGTGCGGAAACGTAATGGTTTGGAAGCCGCCGATGCGGTTCGATTACGTTACGCTGCTGCCCGAGTATGCGCCGCCTGAATTGCGCGCGACGATGATCGAACGCGTGCTCCGATTCTTCCTGAATGACGGCGGGCGGCTGATCGTCTGTTGCTACAGGCCCGGCTCCGCGCCCGGCGCGCACACTGGCGACGGCCCCTCGGCTCCTGCCCTGCTGCGCGAGCTTGGTTTCACGTCCGATGGCGCCGCGGAGGTGCGGGACGACGACGGAACGCGATGGACCAGCGTTGCGTGGATCGATCGAAAGCAGCCAGGATTGTGAGAGCTTCCATTGCTTTCGGCGTCGCCGCCGCGGTTGTGCTGATGCCTATATCCGCCAGCTACCCTTCACCTTCCAGAAGCGCGCTGCAATATCCTCCCGCAAGGCGCGGCGATCACGTTGACGTTTACCACGGGATCGCGGTCGCCGATCCGTATCGATGGATGGAAGACATCGATTCTCCTGAGACGCGCGCATGGATTGAAGGCGAGCGCGAGCTGACCACCGAATTTCTCTCGAAAATTCCTGACCGCGGCGAAATCGCGCGGCGGTACAAGAATCTGCTCGATCACGAACGATGGAGCCCGCCGACGCGGTACGGGAAGAACTGGTTTTACTGGCACAATACCGGACTACAGAACCAGTCGGTCCTGTTCGTCACCAGCGACCCCGCGCAAAAGGGTCGAATCCTGATCGACCCCAACAAGTTTTCCAAAGACGCAACCGTCTCCGTCACCGCTTATGCCATTTCGCACGACGGTACGCTCATCGCCTACGCGGTTTCCGATGCAGGCTCGGATTGGCAGATCTGGCATGTGCGTGAAGTTGCGACCGCCAAGGACCTGCCCGATGAACTTCACTGGTCAAAAGCGGGCGGCGCAAGCTGGCGCAAGGATGGAATCGGCTTCTACTACACCGCATACGATCCGCCGAAGCCGGGCGAAGCTCTCAAAGCGGCGAATCAGTACGAGAAGCTGATGTTCCATCGGCTCGGCTCGCCCCAGACCGACGACATCCTCATTTACACTCGGACTGACGCGCCCGATTGGTATGTGGGCGGTGACGTGACCGACGACGGCCGCTATCTCGTCGTCACCGCTTCGCGCGGCACCGACGTCAAGAACATCCTGCTCCTTCAGGATCTGTCCGAACCGGGCGCGAAGCTGATACCGATAATCAAAGAACCGACCGCGAGCTTCGGCTTTATCGAAAACATCGCAAGCACGCTGTACGTCCTGACCGACGATCGCGCGCCCCGCTACCGTATCGTCGCGATCGACGTATCTCATCCTGCTCCGGCCGATTGGCGGGAGATCGTTCCCGAAGGACCCGACACGCTCGAAAACGCGAGCCTGGTCGGCGGCCGGCTGATCGCGCAGTACATGCGCGATGCGCACAGCGAGGTGCGGCTCTACACTCCCGCCGGCCAGCCGATCGGAATCGTCGAGTTGCCGGGCCTGGGTTCGGCTTCAGGGTTCGATGGACACAGGGACGATTCGGTTACCTACTATTCGTACAGCAGCTTTACGACTCCCTCGTCGATCTTTCGGTTCGACCTCACGAGCGGCAAGAGCACGCTGTGGCATTCGCCCGCTCTCGCTGGATTCAACCCCGCCGATTACGACACGACGCAGGTCTTCTATCAGAGCAAGGATGGCACCCGCGTTCCGATGTTCATCGCCGCGCGAAGGGGAACGGCGCAAAACGGCGACAACCCAACGATCCTTTCCGGATACGGCGGCTTTAACATCCCGGAAATACCAACATTCTCAGCGGCATGGGCGGTGTGGATGGAACTGGGCGGAACGGTCGCAGTCGCAAACCTTCGCGGTGGCGGCGAGTATGGCCGCGAATGGCACGAAGCCGGGATGAAGACGCTCAAGCAGAACGTCTTCGACGATTTTGTTGCCGCGGCTGAATACCTGATCGCGCGAAAATGGACGAATCCAAAGCGGCTTGCGATTTGGGGCGGTTCGAACGGCGGCCTGCTCGTCGCTGCGGCCGAGGAGCAACGACCCGATCTGTTCGCCGCCGCGGTGGCGCACGTGGGCGTGATGGACATGATGCGGTTTCGCGCATTCACGGTGGGCCGCGGATGGGAATCGGAGTACGGCTCGATCGACAATCCCGACGAGTTCAAGGCGATGCTTGCCTACTCACCGCTTCACAACGTGAAGCCCGGCGTCGATTACCCGGCAACGCTTATCGTCACGGGCGACCACGACGATCGCGTGTTTCCGGCGCACAGCTTCAAGTTCGCCGCCGCGATGCAGCATGCGGACCCTCACGGCAACCCGATTCTCATCCGGATCGAAACCCGTGCCGGCCACGGCGCGGGCAAGCCGCTCTACAAGACGATCGATGAAACCGCCGACGCGTTCGCGTTTATCCTTTATGCCTTCGGGGCAACGCCGGACAATACCTCCTCCGGCATTGTCAGATGATCCGTGCCGCTAGCGCGGAGACGATGGATCCTCCAGCGGCTCTCCCGATGCGCACAGGGGACAGGAGGTAGGTTCCCACAGGTTGTTCTTCGGCAATCGCGACAGCGCTTCGAGCGAAGCTCCCGATTGCCGGGCCAGCAAAGAAGCCGGCTCGCCGAGCGTTAGCAGAGCGCCGATCGCAACCGTGCGCGCCTGGCAGGCCTGCAGGTCTTCGATCGCGCCGCGAACCGCGGATCCGGCGTTGATCACATCGTCGACGACCGCGACTCGTTTGCCGGCCAGTAGCGCGCGCAGTTCCTGGGGAATCCGATATCCGATCGGATAGAGCTCATCGGCGCGAGGACGCGCAAATTGCTCCGCGTAATAGAATTCCGCATCGAGCTCTTCCGCGATCATTTGAGCAAGAAACGCCCCTTCGACCATCGGTCCGCAGATTGCGCCGGGGCCGTGCGGTGCGAGCCTATTGGAAAGCTCGGTCGCATATTTTCTGAGCCGGTTCGGATGGATATACGCGGGTGGAATTTCGAGCCATAAGTCACCGTGATGGCCTGATTCAAATCGAAAATGGCCTCGGCGCGCGGCAAACAGGTTGAGTACATCGTCCTGCATCGCTTCTGTGCAGCCCTCGTGTTTAGGGATGCTTACGATAGCGATGAACGAGCCCCACAGCCACCTCCGAGAGCTGAGCGGCTTGACTGACCTTTCGGAGCACGCATAGAATTTGTCGCACTATGTTCCGCAATTTGCTACCCGGACTGCTTCTTAGCCTGGCCCTTACCGGGGCCCACGCCGGGTGCGTCGCGGAACGGGCCTGACCGGCCCTCGAAAACCGAGACGAACGCCCCGGGCGGTGGGCCGAAGAAGCCGCCCGGGGCGTTTTTCTTTTTGGGCATCCGCCGCGGCTTCTTCGGAACTATCTGGGGCAGCAAGGAGAACGACTGATGGCCGAAAATACCGCTGAACACGCCGACGCCGACTACGTACGAATCTTCGACACGACTCTGCGCGATGGCGAACAGTCGCCGGGATGCACGATGAACGTCGAGGAGAAGATCGCCATCGCGCGCCAGCTCGAGCGCCTCAACGTCGATATCATCGAAGCCGGCTTCGCGGCGTCCTCGCCCGGAGATTTCGAGTCCGTCCGCCGCGTCGCGGACGCGGTCAGGGGTCCCGTCGTGCTGAGCCTGTCGCGCACGCGCGAAGAGGATGTCGATCAGGCGCTGCGCTCGGTGGACAAGGCGAGCCGTCCCGGAATCCACATCTTCATCGCGACCTCGGATATCCATCTCAAGTACAAGCTCAACATGACGCGCGAGGATGTTCTCGATGCGGCGACGTGGGCGGTCGCTCGCGCGAAGAAGCATCTCGATTACATCGAATTCTCCTGTGAAGACGCCTCGCGCTCCGACTGGGACTTCATGGTGAAAGTCTGCACCGAAGTGATTCGCGCGGGAGCCCGCGTGATCAATTTGCCCGATACCACCGGCCATGCAATTCCCGAGGAATTCGGAAGGATGTTCGCGTACATGCGCGAGAGGGTCCCGGGCGCCGATAAGATCATCTGGAGCGCGCACTGCCATAACGATCTCGGTCTGGCCGTCGCCAATTCGCTGGCGGCGGTGAAAAACGGCGCGCGGCAGGTCGAATGCACCATCAACGGCATCGGCGAGCGCGCCGGGAATTGCGCGATGGAAGAGGTGGTGATGGCGTTGAAGACGCGGCACGACCTGATGGGCGTGCAGTCGCGAATCAACACGCGCCAGATTTATCCCGCCTCGCGGCTGCTTTCGCAGGTAATCGGACAGCCGGTACCCGCCAACAAGCCGATCGTCGGCGACAACGCTTTCGCGCACGAGGCGGGAATCCATCAGGACGGCGTCCTGAAGTACAAGCTCACCTACGAAATCATGAAGCCCGAGGACATCGGCATCCCCTCCAACAAGCTCGTCCTCGGCAAGCATTCGGGCCGTCACGCCTTTGCCGATCGCCTCAAGCATCTGGGAGTCGATATCGAATCGATCGATCTCAACAAAGCCTTCGCCGAGTTCAAGGCGCTGTGCGACAAGAAGAAGGTCGTCTACGACGACGACATCCTGGCGCTGGTCACCGAAGAAGCGCGCCGAACAACCGACCATTACGAACTCATCGACCTTCATGTGAGTTCCGCGTCGAACTCGATGCCTCACGCGCGCGTGGCTTTGCGCGTCGCCGGTGAGGAAATTCGCGCCGAGGCGGACGGCGACGGGATGGTTGATGCTTGCTACAAGGCGATTTACAAGATTGCCGGCGTGCAGCCCGCGCTTGAACGTTACGCCGTCAAGGCGATCACCGGCGGCACCGACGCGCTGGGCGAAGTGAGTTGCCTGCTGCGCGAAAACGGCATGACCGTCGCCGGCGCCGGCGCTCACAGCGATATCGTGATGGCCAGCGCGCTGGCCCTGGTCAACGCGCTCAACCGGCTCAAGGGACGGAGCACGATGCCGCTAAAGCCGACGATGGATGTGCCATGAGCGATCGCGCCTCGCGGGGGACTTGCCGCGCAACCTGACTTCGGCTAAGTGCTAGGCACGTTGGATGAAATAGCGGCGCTCTCCTCCATCGCCGGATGGCGGCCCAGGGAGGGCGCCCGTGGCTCGAATCGAAACAGATTAAACAACAGCAACAGCCCACCACCGGTCTGCAAGTCTCTCAAACATTCACGCTCTGGCTCGTAAATGGCCTACAAGATTCTAGTTCTGAAGGGTGACGGCATCGGCCCCGAGGTCGTCGGCGAGGCCCAGCAAATCCTGAAGACCGTCGCCCGGCAATCGGCGATCGATCTCGAGTTCAAAGAAGGAATTATCGGCGGCCACGCGATCGACGCCTTCGGTACTCCCCTGCCCGATGATGTCCTGAAGAACGCGCAGGATGCCGACGCGATCCTGCTCGGAGCGGTAGGCGGCCCGAAATGGGACAATCCCGCCGCCGACAAACGGCCTGAGCAGGCACTGCTCGGACTGCGCAAGGCATTGGGACTATTCGCCAATCTGCGCCCGGTTCGCGCGGTAAAGGAACTGATCGGCGCGTCTCCCCTCAAGCCCGATATCGTCAACGGCGTCGACCTGGTCGTGATTCGCGAGCTGACCGGAGGCATCTACTACGGCCAGCCAAGCGAGAAGCGCCAGGGAAAGGACGGCCGCGAGGCGGTCGATACTTGCTTTTACACCGAGCAGGAAATCACTCGCGTGCTGCGCTTCGGATTTGAGCTCGCGCGCGAACGCCGCAAGAAGCTCACCTCCGTCGACAAGGCCAACGTGATGTCATCGTCGCGGCTATGGCGTGAAATCGCGACCGAGCTAAGCCGCGAGTACAAGGACGTCGCTTTCGAGAGCCAGCTCGTGGACTCGATGGCGATGCATCTGATTCGCCGTCCGCGCGATTTTGACGTAATTGTTACGGAAAACATGTTCGGCGACATCCTTACCGACGAAGCTTCCGTGCTTGCGGGCTCGATGGGCCTGCTGCCGTCGGCCTCGCTCGGCGAGGAGATCAACAGCGCCGGCTATCGCGTCGGCCTCTTCGAGCCGATTCACGGCAGCGCGCCCGACATCGCGGGACGCGACGAAGCAAACCCGCTCGCGGCGATTCTCTCCGCCGCCATGCTGTTGGAGCATTCACTGGGGCTCCGCGCTGAAGCCGAGCTGATCACGCAGGCCGTCGATGCCGTCATCAAGGAAGGGCATCGCACGCGCGACCTCGGCGGCGCCGGCACCAAGTTTATCGGGTGCAAGGCGATGGGCCGGCTGGTGCGGGAAAAGATCGAAGCCTCGGAGACCTGATGCCCAATACCGGCGAGCCGAAAGTGGCGGTTGTGGGTGCCACCGGCGCGGTGGGCAACGAAATTGTCGAACTGATTGCCGCGCGCGGTTTTTCCGACGCTCAGTTGCGCCTGTTCGCCCGCCAGAGCGGAACGGCGGGCGCGCTCGAAACCTCCGAGGACGACTACCTCGTCGAGGCGCTGCGCGACCCTGACGACCTTGCGGAGTTCGACGTCGCGTTTCTCGCAATTCCGGAGAGCGCGGCTACCGAGATCGTGCGCGCCGATCCCGGACCCGTGCTCATCGATCTGAGCGGCGCAGCGCGCCGCCCCTCCAACACCGTGCCGATGCTCGCCCCGGGCGTGACTTCCCGCGCCCGTATCGCGCAACTGAAAAGCGCTCGCCTGTTCACGATCCCCCATCCCGTCGCGCACGTGCTGGCGCTTTGCATCGACGCGCTGCGCCCGTCGGCGGTTGCCGCGACCGCGATGCCGGGGGCGTCGGCGGGGGGACGAAGCTCGATCGCGAGGATGGTCGATCAGACGACCGATCTTCTTTCCGCCCGGCTCGATCTTGGCGATGAAGAAATCCAGCACGCCTTCAACGCCTTCTCGCGCGAGTCCGAGCGCGCCACCGCCGATCGAATCGCGGCTCAGACCGGCGCATTGATGCAATCGGCGCCGCCGCCGCTCACCGTGCAGGTGATCGCGATTCCGGTTTTGCACGGAACCGGACTCACGATCTCGGCGCAGATAGAATCGAGCGGCGAGGAATGGCTCGAGAGGCTGCGCGCCACTCCGGGGGTGATGATAATCGAAGAAGGCGAGCCGCTTTCGCTGCTCGATGCCGTCGGCCAGGAAGCAATCAAGGTCAGCGCCGAACTCGACGGCGCCGCGGTGAAACTCTGGTGCGCCTTCGACAACACGCGCCTGGCGGCGCTCACGTCGGTCTGGATAGCGGAGACGTTCGCGCTCGGCAGCCGCATCGCAAACTGATGCGCGTCAAGCTCACGCTCGAATACGAAGGCACGGCATACTTCGGCTGGCAATTGCAGGCCGGTCACGATTCGGTACAGGGTCGGATCGAATCCGCGCTTGCGCAGATTTTCGAAACCCCGGTGCGTGTGCACGGATCGGGGCGCACCGATGCGGGCGTGCATGCGCGCGGGCAAGTCGCGGCCGCGACGCTGCCGCGCGAATTCGATGTGGCCGATCTCAAGCGGGCGCTCAACGCCCTGCTCCCGCCCGATATCGCCGTGATCGCCGTCGAACGCGCGCCGGACAGTTTCGATCCGAGGCGCGACGCGCGGTCGCGCATCTACGAATATCGCGTCCTTAATCGCGAGTCGCGCTCCGCCTTCGAATACCGTTACGCGTGGCTGGTGCGCGACTCGCTCGATCTTGAAGCGATGCAAGCGGCCGCACGCGTATTTCTCGGCGAGCACGACTTCGCCGCTTTCCGTACGCTCGGGTCCCAAGAGCGCACGACGATGCGCCGCGTTGTCGAAAGCGAATGGCAGCGCGAGGGCGACCAGTTCGTTTACCGGGTCGAGGCCACCAGTTTCCTGCGCCACATGGTGCGTACGATGGTGGCCGCGATGGTCGATGCGGGACGCGGCAGAATCAGTCCCGCCGACGTCGCGGCGATGCTCGATTCGCGCGACCGGGCCGCGGCGCCAGCAGCGGCCCCGGCATGCGGCCTCTATCTGGTCGAAGTGCGATATCCGGAGAGCACTTCGAAATAGGTGGTTTTACGGGGCAGAGACACGAGGGCTTCACAAAATCGCCCGCCAGAGTGTTGAAAACGTTCGGGCCTGTTCAAAAACCTGCACGATTCCTAAGAAATACGCACTGATTCGCGCGTCATCCACTTGAAAAAGCCCGATCACTTCGTCACGCTGTCATCGTGCCCGCCGAGGCGGGCCCACAAGGAGGAGGATGATGACGCAGTCGCAGGTAGCAGCCCATCTCGCTGACAAGGTCGGGATAACCAAGAAGCAGGCCAAGACCGCGCTTGAGGAACTCACCAACCTCGTCGTGCGCGAGCTGAAGAAAGAGGGGTCCCTGCGTCTCGCGGGACTCGGCATCTTTCGCAAGCGGCAGTCAAAGGCCCGTATGGGTCGCAACCCAGCCACGGGCGAACAGATCAAGATTCCGGCCCGCACCAGGCTGCGGTTTACGGCAGCAAAGGCGCTAAAGGACGCTGTTCTGGGTAGCAAGAAGAAATGATTTCAAGCCGCGCCGGCTTCGGCCGGTGCAGGCAGCTGTCAGGCCCTTGCTAACGGGCCTGGCGCTCTGGAAACCGCGCGAAGAAGGGCCCGGGCCTTTGTCGCGCGGTTTCCGTTTTTTACCGCATTTGAAGCAAGCCCCGCGGTTCGAACGTTCCGCCTCGCGACTGCGGCAAGGCTCGAAAATCAGCCTCCCCCTTGCTTCGGCGGTTTCGCCGCTGGTGGCTGGTTTGTTCGAGCGCGGGCCTCGCGCGCTCGCGCGACCCACTCGCGGATTCTAACTTCGTAGCCTCGATCCGACGGATGGTAATAGACACGGCCTTGAAGTTTTTCCGGCAGGTAAGTCTGGTCGGTCAGCGCATCGGCATAGTCATGCGGATAGCGATAGTCCCTGGAATAGCCGAGCTGCTTCATCAGCCGCGTGGGAGCGTTGCGCAGATGAAGCGGAACCGGCAGCGCTTCCGCGGCTGCGTCCTCGCGCGCCCGCGTCATCGCCAGGTATGACGCATTCGACTTCGGCGCGGTGGCCAGATAAGTCACCCCCTGCGCGAGCGGGATGACACCTTCCGGCAGACCCACGAAATCGACCGCGTCCTTGACCGCGATGGCAATTTGCAGAGCTCGCGGGTCCGCGTTGCCGACATCTTCGGAGGCGAAGATCACCATCCGGCGCGCGATGAAGAGCGGATCCTCTCCCGCTTCGATCATCCGCATCATCCAGTACAGCGCCGCATCCGGATCGCTGCCGCGCATGCTTTTGATAAACGCGGAAATGACGTTGTAGTGTTCTTCGCCCGCGCGGTCGTACAAGAGCGCCTTGTGCTGGGCGGCTTCCCGCACCATCTCCGCGCTGATGATGTTGGCGCCGGCGTTCTGTGCCAGCTCCGCCGCGACCTCGAGAGTGTTCAGGCTGCGGCGCGCGTCGCCGCCTCCGAACCGGATCAGTTCATCCGTCGCGCCCGCCTCGAGCTCAAGCCCGGTCGCGCCGAGGCCGCGCTCTTTGTCAGCAAGCGCGCGAGAGACAATCGTGCGAATCGCATCTTCCGAGAGCGCGTTGAGGACAATAACGCGCGCGCGCGACAACAAGGGCGAGATGACCTCGAACGACGGGTTCTCGGTCGTCGCGCCGATCAGCGTGATCAGTCCGCTTTCGACGTGCGGCAAAAATGCGTCCTGTTGCGCCCGGTTCCATCGATGGATCTCGTCGATGAAAACCACGGTGCGCTTGCCCACCTCGAGATCGTTGCGCGCCTGCTCAACCATCGCGCGCAGATCGGCGATGCCCGAGGTAACCGCGGACATCTGCCGAAAAACCGCGCCCGATTGCCGCGCCAGAAGAATCGCAAGCGTGGTTTTGCCTGAACCCGGAGGCCCCCACAGCACCATCGAATGAAGCTTGCGCGCCGCGACCATCTGGCTCAAAAGTTTGCCCGGGCCGAGCAGATGCTCCTGGCCGACCACCTCTTCGAGCCGGTCGGGCCGCATCCGGTCCGCCAGAGGCTGATCCAGCGGCGTTCGAGACCGGAACAACTCCCCGGTTTCGGATGGTTTGCGGCGCGCCATGACAGGTTCTTAGCATATAGCCGCGGCAGTTTGGCTCGATAGCCTCCGTTGCGCATCGGATGGTCCTGATCTAGCCTCTGGTCGGGCTGGACAGGAGCCGGCACCTGATATGATCGTTGGAATCGACATCGGCGGTTCGACCACCGACGCCGTAATCCTGGAAAACGGCAGAATCCACGTCGTAACAATCGAGGCTAATGATCCGATCGCCGCGGCAGCCGGCGCGCTTGGCAAGCTTGCGGCGGACTTCGGCCTTAAGCTCGATGACATCGAACGTGTGGCGGCGACCGGCGCCGGGGCGCGAGCGCTGGGCGGGACGCTGTTCGGCCGTCCGGTGCTAAAGGTCGATGAATTCACCGCGATCGGCATCGGCGGCACTTCGCTGGCGCGCAAGGACCAGGCCCTGGTTGTGTCGCTCGGCACGGGAACTGCCATCGTCTCTGTGCGCCCCGACAAGATAGTTCACGTCGGCGGCACCGGAATCGGCGGCGGCACGCTGCTGGGTCTTGCCAAGCATATGCTGGGAGTGGTGACGATCGAGCGGCTGGAAGAGATGGCCGGAAAGGGCGACCTGAGGCGAGTCGATCTGACCGTTCGCGATATCGCGGGCGGGCCAATCGGGGACCTGCCGGCCAACACCACCGCCGCGAACTTCGGCAAGGTGGCGGCGGATGCGACCCCGGAGGACAAGGCGCTCGCCATCATGAACATGATCGTGGAATCGATCGGGGTTCTTGCAATCGCGAGCGCTCGCGCCAGCAACCAGGAAGACATCGTCCTGACCGGCAAGCTCTCGCGCCTGTTCAAGTTCATGCAGGACGCGAAGCATCGAGACTTTCCTTTCGGCCGCCGCTTCCTTATCCCGGAGCACGCCGACTACGCGACCGCAATCGGAGCCGCTCGAACCGCGCAAAAGGAATAGGCTTCGAGCCGCGGTTTCCTCGGATTGCAATCTGCGCTAATCCGCATAATCTGCGGGTCTCGGATCATTGCCGTCTGACCCCGGTTGTTGGATATAGCTGTCATGACCTCAGAGTTGCTCAAAGGTTTCAGGATGCTCGATCTCACGGACGAGAAGGGCGCGCTATGCGGCAAGATGTTCGCCGACATGGGCGCCGAAGTCATCAAGATCGAGCCGCCCGGCGGATGCGCTACGCGCACGATTCCCCCTTTTCTCGAAGACGTGCCCGGACCGGATCGGAGCTTTTACGCAATCGCGTATCACGCGGGCAAAAAATCCGTCACGGCGAATCTTGACAACGCCGAGGCGCGGGCGCTGGTGACCGAACTCGCCGCAAAATCGGACTTCGTCGTCGAATCGTTCCCGCTGGGCTATCTCGATTCGATCGGTCTCGGCTACGACGATTTGTCGCGGCGCAATTCGCGCCTTATCTACACCTCGATCACTCCGTTCGGCGACAAGGGTCCGGGGCGCAACTACCAGTGGGCCGACATCATCTCCTGGGCCGCGGGCGGCATGATGTACATGATGGGAGAAGAGGGAAAGCCGCCCATCCAGATGAGCCTGCCGCAGGCGGGGCTTCACGCGGGCGCCGAAGCCGCGGTCGCATCGCTGATTGCCCACTACCCTCGCCAAACGGACGGGATGGGCCAGAAGATCGTCGTCGACATGCAGGCCTGCGTCGTATGGACGCTGATGAACGAGCAGGCGATGCCGATCCTGCATGGCGATCACATCCGCCGCACCGGCGTGTTCACCGGTTCCGCCGACGCGCGGCGCAAGATGGTTTACAAGTGCAAGGACGGCCACATATCCGCGCTGATCGCCGGAGGCGCGGTCGGCGGCGCATCCACCAAGGCGCTGGTTGCCTGGATGAACGAGAAGGGGTTTGCGGCGGATTGGATGCTGGCGAAGGACTGGGCCACCTGGGTGCCCGGGATGTTCATGAAGATGACGGAGCGCGACCGCTTCGAAATCGATGACCTCGAAGATCGCATCCAGCGCTTCTTCCTCACCATGACCAAGCGCGAGATCTACGAGGGCACGCTCAAGCGGCGCATCCTGCTTGCCCCGGTCGCCGACGTGTCCGACATCGCCCACGACGTTCAGCTCGAGGCGCGCCAGTACTTTGTCGAGATCGACCATGACGACACCCTGGGGCGCAAGCTTACGATGCCCGGGGCGTTTGCCAAGCTCAGCGTGACGCCGCTCGGACCGCAATCTCGCGCGCCGAAAATCGGCGAGCACAATCGCGAAGTGTATGGCGGCCTGCTCGGCATCGGCGACGATCGGATCGCGAATCTCAAAGCCAACGGAGCCATATAGGAACGACGATGGGCCGGTTTGCACTCGAAGGCGTAAAGATCCTGGACTTCTCGTGGGTCGGCGTCGCGCCGATCACGACCAAATATTTCGCCGATAACGGCGCCGAGGTGATTCGCGTCGAATCCGCCTCGCGCCTCGACGTGCTGCGGCTTGCGCCGCCATGGAAAGACGCGCGCCCCGATCCGAACGGAAGCCAGTTCTTCGCCAGCTACAACACCTCAAAAAAAGGCATCACGCTCGATCTCAGCAAACCGCGCGCGCGGGAGCTGGTTCGCAAACTCGTCCCCTGGGCCGATATCGTCGCCGAAAGCTTCACGCCCAAGGCGATGCGGAATTGGGAGCTCGATTACGAGCATCTGCGGCAAATCAACCCGCAGCTCATCATGCTGTCCACCTGCATGCAGGGCCAGACCGGGCCGAACGCGCTGTATCCCGGGTTCGGGCAGTTGATGGCGGCGCTGTCCGGCTTCTATTACATCTCCGGCTACGACAAGGACTCGCCGTGTCCGCCTTACGGCGCGTACAGCGACTTCATCGCTCCGCGCTTTTCTGCTTCGGTGCTGCTGGCGGCGCTCGACTACAGGCGGCGTACCGGCAAGGGACAGTACATCGACATGTCCCAGTACGAAGCCTCGCTGCACAATCTGGCTCCCGGGCTGATTGATTATTTCGCGACTGGAAGAGTAATAGGCCCGCGAGGCAATGCTTCCGAACGCTACGCCCCGCACGGCGCCTATCGATGCGCGGACGAGGACGGCAACGAGCGGTGGATCGCGATCGCAGTGGCTGACGATGCGCAATGGAAGTCGATGCTCGGCGCGCTTGGCGCACGATGCGATGACGCGCGCTTCGCAACCAGGGCGGGCCGAATCGCCAACGCGGCCGCGCTGGACGACTTCGTCAACGGCCTCACCCGCCCGCTGGACGCGAGAGAGTTGACCCGTAAACTGCAGGAGGCGGGGGTGGCCGCATATCCGGTCCAAAACTGCATGGACCTGCATCAGGACGAGAACCTCGAAGCGTTCGACTTCTGGCACTGGCTTGAACACAAGGTGATGGGTCCGTCCCCCTACGAGGGCTTGCAGCATCGCATGAGCCGCACGCCCGGAGACCTCAGGTCCGCCGCACCCGTTCTGGGACAGCACAACGACGAGGTTTTTTCCGGGATGCTTGGGCTGAGCGCCGCCGAGATCGAGCAGCTCAAGAAAGAAAACGTTATAGTCTGAGCATCGCGAACCTCCGTCCCCGAAGGCCCGGCGCGGGGACAAATCGCGTTCGAACCCGCACGTGCGCTACGAACTCAAGATCGCGCTCCGCTACCTGCGCGCGCGCCGCAAGGAGGGCTTTATCTCGGTCACCACCGTGTTCACGGCGGTGGGCGTGATGATCGGCGTGGCCGCCCTCACGATCACTCTGGCGGTGATGGGAGGATTCCAGCAGAGCCTCAAGGATCGCCTGCTGAGCATGAGCCCGCAGGTTCAGATTTACAGCGCCGAGGGGCCGATTGGAAATTACGCTGAGATCGAGGCGCGAGCGGGCGCGATCGCCGGCGTGGATGGCACCGATCCGTTCATCATCGGGCAGGGGATGCTGAGTTCGGGCCGCGGCATCAGCGGCGTGGTGGTTCGCGGCGTCGAGCCCGACAACCAGCTCATCGCGAGCAAATGGGGCCGCTACCTCGTTTCCGGAAGCCTCGGGCGCCTGATGACCAACCAGACCATCGCGGCACCCGGCGCCTCCGGCGGCCAATCGAGCGTTGGAGCGGTCGCGATCGGAACCGGGCTTGCCGAGAAGTTGAAGGTTAAGCTTGGCGATCCGGTCAGGATGGTGGCGCCGCTGATCTCGCCGAGCGGCAATCTCTCGACGCGCACCGGCGATTTCGTGGTCGGCGCACTGTTCGAGGCGGATTTCGAGTCCGCCGACACCAAACTCGTCCTGATGGACCTGCGGCACGCCCAGGACTTCTTCGGCCGCGGCGACAAGGTCGACGGCATCGAGGTGCATCTGCGCAACCTGAACGAAACGATGGCGGTGAGCGCCGCGCTGCGAAAAGCGCTCGGGCGCCCTTACTACGTTCGCAACTGGATCGAGTTCAACCAGTCGGCATCGGCGGGATTTGAGATGCTCAAGCGGGTCTATTCGCTGGTGCTCGTGATGCTCATCGGCGTTGCCGCGTTCAATCTCGTCGCGACTCTGATCATGGTGGTGATGGAAAAGCGCAAGGATATTGCCGTGCTTATCGCGATGGGGGCGCAGCGGCGCGAAGTGCGGCTGATCTTCGTGCTCAAGGGAATGATCGTGGGAGCGGCCGGAACGCTGGCCGGACTGGCAGTCGGCGCGGCAGGATGTTTTTTACTGGCGCGCTACCAGTTCATCCACATTTCGAAGGAAATCTACGGGATGTCGTCGCCGCCGGTGGCGGCGCGTCCCGCGGACTTCGTATGGGTCGCGCTCGCTTCGCTCGCGCTTTGCCTGGTCGCAACACTCTATCCGGCGCGCCAAGCCGCGCGCGAAATGCCGATCGAGGTTTTCCGCTCTTAGCCCATGTCCTCTTCCTCCGCCATCACCTCCGCTTCCTCCAGATCCGCCTCGTCGGCGAACTCAGGGCGGGTTACTGGGCGGACGGGGATGGATTAGACGGGGGCTTCGGCGTAGCGATCTTGGGCTTGCGAACCACGAGGGTCTCGTGTCCGCGCACCTTGATCGTGCGAGCAGGTTCGGAATAGTTCGGGGCCGGGCCGTCGTGGCGCACCGGGCGCGAGGAGGTGCGCCGCCTGCGCCAGTTGTTCAGCTCCTTGGAAAGCTTGGCCAGGGACTCGCTGTCGCGGGTCTCTTCGGCTCCGTTTCCGCCTGCCTTCTCTTCGTCTCCGTTCATCTCACTCATACTGACTCTCTCTTCCGGTAAGTGGTTCGGGTTCTCCTTTCTGCAATAGTGGAAGAATTCTGATTTTCAATTTGGACCGCAGGGCTTCAGGTAGGCGCGCTCATCCCCAGATGGGAAATCTCTCGGTTGTCATTCAGCTCGAACGTTCGTATGCAACGCGCGCCGGATTCTGAAACCCGCAACCTGTTATCTATGTGGAATGATTTTTTTTGAAAAACGATGCGTAGCAGTCTATAGGCGCCGGGCCCGCCGATCGGGCCCGGCGCTCTTCGAAACCTTCAGTCAGGCCGTATGCCTTATTGGAACAAGCTCTGCATCCGCAAAGCAAGTCCCATGTCCCCCGCGATGCGCAGTTTGCCGGTCATGAACGCCATCTGGCCGTTGAGCTTGCCGCTCAACATGTCCAGATAGTCCTGCGCAGTCATCGAAATCGTGATGCTGGGCGAAGCGTGCGCCCCTTCCTTCACTTCGCAACTCTCGTTGTTGATGATCACGTGCCATTTCCCGCCGCCATCGCCGGAGAGGTCGAACTGATAGACAGCGTTCAGCCCCTTGGCGGCATCCTTGTTGAAACGGCTCGGCATCATATCAAAAGCCTGCTTACACGACGTAGGTGCTGCATCAGCCATGGAAAGGGAAACCTCCTGGGTGGGGGCGGCAATCGCCGCACTCTTGGGCCCATCTAAGCGTTCGTACAAAACCTTGTCAATAGCGGCGAACCCTCTTTTCGCGCGCCTAACACCTCTTAGGGAGACGCTGAATTCGCCTCGATCTGGCGCGGCGATCAGAATCCGAAGACGCTCCCCGGCTTCACCATGATCAGGTTCTCTCGCACGATCACCGGCGCCGCTCCTTCGGTGATGGTCACCGCGCGGTCCCGTTCGGCATCGGTCTTCACTTCTCCGCTGAGGAATGCGTCCTTGCCGATGATCTTGACCGTCACCTTATCAAGTCCCGCGTTCGCCAATTGCGACTGAACCTGCGCCTGCTGTTGCCTCCAGGTCGCGGTGTCGGTCGTGAGGTTGTTCGCCACCGAAGTTACTCCCACCACCGCGCGCACCGTACGCTCGGCGGCAGCTTTCGCTTTGTCATCGAAGACCTTGCCGAACAACACCACCGTGCCATCCGGATCGGTGTAGAACTGGACGCGCCCGAAGTTGCGATTCGCGCGCAGCGCTTCCGTCACTCGATTACGCAGCGAGGGAGTCGGAACCGGCTTGGGAGCCGCCGCGACATGCCGGGGCGGCCGCGGAGCGCGAACCACCGGTGCGGGCGGAGGCGCGGGCGTTGCCGGAGCCGAGGGAACCGCGGCGACGGCAGGGCTGGGCGCGGAGGTCGGCGCCGCCGAGGCTCCGTACTCCGGCGGCTCATTCGGACTCAGGTTGGCTAGCTTCGTGCCGAGCGCGGATTCGATGCTGCCCTGCTCGGTGGGATCGTGCGCGAACACAATCGGATAATCCGCCTCTACCTGGCCTCCGCCGAAGGGCGGGTAGGACCATCCGGAAACATCTTTCACAACATCCGCATCCAGGCTGGGATTTGGAGCGGTCGAGGTACGAACGGTGACGGCGCCGACTGAACCGTCCGGCATGATTCGCACGCGCAGAATCATGCCGTCGTTCGTAGTGGAATCGCCCGCGAGGGCTCGTCTGTATGCATCCAGCAATGTCCTCTTTCCGTCATCAAAAACCTTACGCATCGTGTCGGAACTTCTCTCCGGCGCCGATGCGGACTCGCCCGCGACCTGGACGGAAATGGTATTCGCCAGAGCGACGATCGGACCCGACGGGGCGGCCGGTGCGGGCGAAGCCGCGGCAGAAGGAGAAGCGCTCGCGACCTGCTTCACAGACTCACGCGCGCTCAGATGCAGCGCGAGCCACGCTCCTCCAATAAGCGCGATCACCGCGGCGGCAATATAGGCGATCGTCGTTAACGATCTGCCACCCTCTTCGGGTTCTTCGTCCTCAGAATCCGGAATCCTGCTGGTCATTTGTCCTGACCCGCGACTTCCGGTCTGGCTCGACATCGCGGTCCGAGCCTCCGCCGGACGCGGGGACTGGGGCCGCGCGGAGGTCGTATCCTGGGCAAGGCGCGCGCCGCAGAAGTTGCAAATCACTTCGCCGGGTTCGGCGCGGCCGCCGCATACGGGACATTCGACGGCGCCGCCGCCGGGTGAACCGCCCGCCACAAATGCGGGATCGCTCCTTATCAGCGCTACGCCATCGGTCTCGCAAAACGATTCGTTGTCAGGGTAGGTGCGGTTGCAGCTCGGGCATTTCTTCATCGAGAGTGCAGCCCTCCGGATTCGGCGGCAAAAAGCCTGGCTGATGATATCTGCGCTCCGTTATGGACGCCAAGCACCCGGGTGGTTCGGCTCTCCTCCGTAACCCGGTTCTTTGCAAACTCGTGGACGGACGGAGGATCGGCCCGAGAGTCATTCGGAAGAGAAACTTCGCTCTTCTGATGGACCCGGACGAACCTCGCTCCTGGCGCGGCCGGGAATGACCTACACTTTGCTGATTACGTCGTCGCGGAATCGCTCCATCGCGGCGATCTGCTCTTTGGTGGACGGACCTGCGCCAAAAATGATGCGCGATACGCCCATCTCCGCGAACTGCCGCACTATTGCCGGAGTCAGCGGCTGGCCGATTCTGGGACTTATCGTTATTTCCAGCGGTGTCGCGCGGCCGAACTCGCGCTCGAGCGCGCGCAAGCGGCCGATCGTTTGCCGGATGCCATCGAGGCTCTCCGCGATACCGTACCATCCGTCCCCCAAACGCGCCGTGCGCTTGAGCGCGGGTTCGGTATGACCGCCAAAGACGACCGGGGGATGCGGCCGCTGCGCCGGCTTGGGCATGAATTTGAAGCCTTGGATCGACACGGTCTTGCCCTGGTACACCGGATCCGCGCTCGTCCACAGTTCCTTCATCAGGGCCAGATACTCGCGCGTGCGCAGCGCCCGGTCCTTGAAGCTCATGCCGACGGCCTGGAACTCCTCCTCGAGCCATCCGATCCCGATGCCAAAGATAAACCGCCCACCCGACAGCACATCCAGACTCGCAACCGCTTTGGCAGTGGTGAACGGATTTCGGATCGGCAAAACGAAAATGCCGGTCGCAAGCTTGATTGTGCTGGTGATTCCCGCGACGTAGGCCAGCGCGATCATCGGGTCGTGCAAAGGAGTATCCGGCGGCGCGGGCAAGCGGCCGCTCGATGAATACGGATAAGGCGACTTGTATTCGATCGGCAGGATTATGTGTTCGGGAATCCAGAGCGACTCGAAGCCGAGTTCCTCGGCCTTGCGCGCAACCGCGGCAATGCTCGATGGCTGCGTTTGCATCAGGAACGTGGCGAATTTCATGGCATCCTCCAGGCCGGACGAAAGCCTCCCGGCCGCACGGACCCAAGCTAGCCGATCACAACCACGCTTGAAAAATGGGCCAACCAGCGACGATCGAGCGAGGTTCGGTCAGACCGGGTTCCCCTCCAGGCGAAAGCCGATCCTCACCCCCACCTGAAATGCCGGATCGCCGCTGGCGCTCACCGCGCCGCGAATCTGGGTAACCTCGAACCAGTCGATGTTGCGGATGGTCTGGCTGGCTTTGGCAATCGCGTTGCGTATGGCCTGCTGGATGCTGTCCTCGGAGACGCCAACGACCTCGATAATCTTGTAGGTTTTGTCGGGCATGACTCACCTCCTCGCGCGTGTGGCGTCTTTGAGCCTACTGCGATTTGAAATTCACCGCGAATGCCGCAGGATCCTCGATCGTGCGCATGTCCAGATGGAACGCATCACCGCTGACACGCCCGATGATGCGCGCCCGCCGGAACATCGCTGCTATCTCATTCGGCGAGATGGCTGGATGGGTGATGGTCACGGCGACCGATGGCAGCCCCTCGGCGGGAAGCGAACCCGAACCGATCTCCGAAACCGTCTCGGTGACTTCAAGCTTGAATTCGCCGGCAAGCCGCTCGGCGATTATCTGGCGCGCGCGCTCCGCAATCGGACGCAGCTCGCCCGGCGTTCGGCGCATCAGGCGCAGCGTGGGAACTTCGTCGACTACATCGCCGGAGCGGAGGTAAATCCTGAGGGTCGCTTCAAGCGCGGCAAGCGTAAGCTTGTCGCATCTGAGCGCCCGCTTCAGCGGATTTGCCTTGAGCTTCGCCATCAGGCTTCGCCTGCCCGCGATCAAACCGGCCTGCGGACCACCGAGCAGTTTGTCGCCGGAAAACGTGACCAGCGCGGCGCCGGCGGCGATACTGTCCGCGACGAGCGGCTCGCGCGGCAGTCCGAATCGCGCAAGGTCGATGAGCGCGCCCGCGCCGAGGTCCTCTACCACGTCGATTCCGCGATCGCGGCCGATTGCGGCCAGCTCCTCCAGTCGCACTTCGCTGGTAAATCCGACAATACGGTAGTTGGAAGGATGCACCTTCATCAGGAGCGCGGTGTCGGGGCCGATCGCGTTCACGTAGTCGTTGCGATGGGTGCGGTTGGTGGTGCCAACTTCGCGAAGCCGCGCGCCGCTTCGCGCCATCACGTCGGGAATCCGGAACGACCCGCCGATCTCGATCAGTTCGCCTCGCGAAACGATCACTTCCCGCCCCATCGCGAGTGTGTTCAGGACCAGCAGCACCGCGGCCGCGTTGTTGTTGACGACGGTAGCGGCTTCCGCGCCGGTCAGGGCGCACAGTTCAGATTCGACGATGGAATCTCGATCGCCGCGTTCGCCCGTTTCCAGATCGAATTCCAGGTTCACCGCGGAACGCGCCGCCTGCTCGACCGCTTCGATCGCGGGTTCGGCGAGAATCGCGCGGCCCAGATTGGTATGCAACACGACGCCCGTGGCGTTGACGAGCGGCTTCATCACCGGCTCGTCGGCCGCAATCGCGCGTCCGGCGCGCGCCGCGACCTCCGCCGCGAGCGAGGCTCGGTCGGCGTCGAAAGCGTAGCGGCCCGCGGTGATTTCCGCGCGCAGCTCATCCGCCGCGCGCTGCACGACTCTCTTGAGGTAAGCGCGGCTCAGTCCTTTTGCTGGCGGTCCACGCTCAACCGTGCGCAGGCATTCGTCGATTGACGGCATCGCGCGAAGCAGTGCTGTGCGATCGCTCTCGGGGTGTCCGGCCACGACCGGATTATCGGAGACGGCGCCGCTGTCAGCAAGCCGCGCCCCGCCGCCGGAGGTTGTATCGTCTGATGATCCCGCGGCGACGGGCGGCCCGGCTATGAGGCCAGCGTGGGGGTCTCGAGGGCTTCCTGCGCCTCGGCTATCACCTTGAGCTTGCTGATCAACAGGAATGCGCATCCAAGCGCGAACGCCGAACAGACCACTACCGCGATGCGCGGGCTCAGATGCTCACCGACGAAGCCGACCTCGAGGCTGCCGATCGGAGCGGTGCCGATGAATGACAGCGTGTAGATGCTCATGACGCGGCCGCGAAGCTCGTCGGCAACGAACATCTGGAGCATCGTGTTCGTCGTGACCATATGGTTCATCAGTCCGGCGCCGATCATCGCCTGAGCGAACAGCGACAACGCCAGCGACTTCGATACGCCGAAAACAAAGATCGACGCGGCCATGCAGAAGAGGCCAAAGACGAGGTTCTGGCGCAGCACTCGCGGAGCATTGGATCGCGAGTTCATCACGATTGCGCTGACCACGGCGCCAAAGCCCTGCGCCGCCATCAGGAACCCGTAGCCGCGCGCGCCGCTGTGCAGCAGGTCGCGCGCAAACAGAGGTACCAGCACGGCGTATTGCACCGCGAAGCCGCTGCTGATCGCCACCACGAGAAGCAAATAGAAGCTGGGGCGATGGCGCCATACGTAGGCGAGCCCCTGGCGCACCTGCTGCATCATCGCTACGCCGAGATTGCTCCGCTCGCGCCGAGGCACGTCCATTTCGAGGAGTCCCCAGATGACGGCGATGAAGCTGAGGCCGTTCAGAAAGAAGCAACCCGCCACCCCCATAATGGCGATCAGCAAGCCGGCAACCGCCGGACCAACCATCCGCGCGCCGTTGAAAATCATGGAATTCATCGCGATCGCGTTGGAAAGGTCTTCCTTGCCGACCATCTCGACCACGAATGCCTGCCGGCCGGGCATATCGAAGGAACTCACCAGGCCGTTGAGCGCGGCGAGGATGATGACGTGCTCGACCCGAACCACCCCGGCCCACGTAAGCCACGCGAGCACGAACGCGCTCAGCATCAGCAGCGTCTGCGCGGCGAGAATCAGCCGGCGGCGATCGACCCGATCGACGACCACACCCGCGAACAACCCCACGAGGACGATCGGCATAAAGCCCGCAAAGGCGACGAATCCCAGCGCCATCGAGGAATTGGTCAACCGGAGAACCAGCCACGCTTGCGCGACCGATTGCATCCAGGTGCCGATCAGGGAGATGAGCTGGCCGGCGAAGAACAGGCGGAAGTTGCGATGGCGTAACGCGCGAAAGGCGGAAAGCCGCGTCTCCCAGGTCGATGGCTCGGGTAACTCGCCGGGCTCTTCAGCCTCGACGGCTTCTATTTCGGGCGAGGTATCGATGATGCCGGCCTCTTATCGATGTCAGCGGCAGCGATGATTCTGCCAGAGCGCGCGATACCAGGCGACCGGTTGCCGCGACGGCGCGGCTTTGCAAGCTTCTAGGGCGTGAAACTCGCGCAGATTGAAATTCGCTATCGCGATGCGAGCGGCGGCGCGCACGCGTTCGCAATCGACCATCCACCGGCCGCCGAGATTTCCCGCCGCGACATGAACCTCGAGCTGGCCGGGCGCATCGAGCATTCCGGGGACGCGATCGTCGCGCGTGCGCGCATCATCAACCGCGGATCGCTGCCGATACGCCTCGATGCGGCGTGGTTTCGCGTATCCACGGGATTCGATGCGACTTCGCGGGCTCGCTTCTTCAAGCACGGCTATCAGTCGTGGAGCGCCTCGCGCCCGGTGACGATCGGGCCCGTCGGCGAGTCCGCCGGCCGCTCCCGCATCGCCCGCATCAATCATCAAAGCGAGGTTAGTCGGCCTCCGGATGCGCCCGAAGGCGCGACCTCCGAGTTATTCACGATTGTCGAGCGCAGCGGCGGCGATCGCGTGCTCGCGGGATTTTTGGACGGCGCATCCAGCCTTCTGACGCTGACGATGCTCGGGCCCGGCATGATTTCGGCGCGTGTCATCCTCGACGGTATTGAGCTTGCCCCGGGCGCGGACCGCGAGATCGCGCCGCTATACTGCGAACGATCGCGCGATTCGGCGGGACGGCTGGCCGCGCGATGGGCATCGAAGATCGGCGCGGCAATGCAGGCGCGCGCAGGCGCTCCGTTTCAGCGCGGATGGTGCTCCTGGTACCACTACTTTCACGCGATTACGGAAGATGCGGTGCGCGCGAATCTGCGCGCGCTCGCTCAGATGCGCTCGGACTTCCCCATCGACGTCGTCCAGCTCGACGATGGGTTTCAGGCCGCGCTCGGCGACTGGGACATAACGAACGAGAAGTTCCCCGGCGGGCTTGAGAAGCTTGCGGGCGAGATCCGCGCGGCGGGGTTTGCGGCGGGAATCTGGACGGCGCCCTTTCTTGCCGCGCGCGACTCGCGCCTTATGTCCGCCCATCCAGAGTGGTTCATTCGGCACAACAGCGGCCAGCCGCTGCGCGCCGGGTACAATCCAAACTGGACGCGCGACGAAGACAAATTCGCCTACGCGCTCGACCCGAGCCATCCGGACTTTTGCGCGCATCTCGAAGCCCTGTTTCGCAAGCTGGTTCATCAGTTCGGCTATTCGTATCTCAAGCTCGATTTTCTCTATGCCGCCGCAGCCGAGGGATTGCGTCATAACGCCAATCTCACTCGGGCCGAAGCGCTGCGCCGGGGCCTCGAAGCGATTCGCGCGGGCGCCGGTGACGATGCATTCATCCTCGGATGCGGATGTCCTTTGGGTCCGGCCATCGGCATCGTCGACGGGATGCGAATCGGGCCCGATGTATCCCCCTACTGGGGCGGCGAAGGCTCAGGCGACCCATCCACGGTGCATGCGCTCGACGCGATCATCGCGCGCAGCTTTATGCATCGCCGGTTGTGGCTCAATGATCCGGATTGCCTGATGCTGCGGAGTAAAGAAACCCAGCTCACCGGCAGCGAACGCTCCGCGCTGGCAAGCGTCATCGCGGGATCGGGCGGGATGCTGCTCATCTCCGACGACATGGCCCTTCTAGGGACGGAGGAGAGCAGGCTCTTTCGCGAGGCGTCCGCGCTGGGAATGGAAATCGACTCCAGCGCAGCCCAGACCGCGGTCGTGGCGATGGACCTGATGGACGATTCCAACGTCCGTGGGATGATTGCCGGAATTGGCGGCGGAATGTGCGCGATAATTCTGAACCGCGGAGATTCGCCCGCGAATTTTGACCTTTCACTGCTTGGCGACGGTCCGTTCCTTGTGCGGGAGTTGGGAGGAAAGGAAGAACCCGCGACGGGAACGATCGACCTGCCGGCGCATTCGGCGCGGATCGCGCGGATCACCGCCAAGTAAGCGGCCACTCAGCTACAAAGGCGCAAAACTAGTCGAGCGCCAACTCGATCACACTCGCCCCCGGACTCGCGCGAAACACCGCGCATGCATCCTGCCACTCAAGTCCGGACGGGACGTAGTACCCACGGACGAGCGCGGCGATTATGCGCGATGCATCGGCGGGACGGCACAGCGCCACGATTGAGCCGCCGAACCCCGCGCCGGTAAGCCGCGCGCCCAGCGCGCCCGCACCCCGCGCGCATTCGACCATCCGATCGAGCCGGGCGGTGCTGCAATCGAAGTCCTCGGCAAGGCTGCGGTGCGATTGATTCATCAGGGCTCCCATCTCATCGAGCCGCCCTTCCTCGAGCGCTCGCACAGCTTCGAGCACCCGCCCGGTCTCGGAAAGCACGTGGCGAGCGCGCTTTAGAATCTCGAGCGGGCGGGCGGGGTCGAGCGCGATGCGAGCGGCGCCTTCACCGAGAAGATCGCGTGCGACAACATCGGCGGGCGCATCGAGCAGGGCCGAAGCCTCGAGCAAATCGGGATCCAGGCGCTCCGGCGCTGCTCGCCGAAGCGCTTCGACGAGCGCCGCGGTATTCCACTCTTTACGCGCGCGAACCACGTCGCCAAGGACTCGCACTCCGACAAGGTTCAGAGCACGCGCAAGCAGCCGCGCCGCAAGCGAGCATTCGACAACGCGGCGATTGTATTCGGTGCGGACCTTGCCGGATTTGTCGGCAATCTCGCGGCTGTCGGCCACAACCAGTGCCGCATCGGACGGCATCTTCACAGGCCGCGCGCGCAGAGGGTCGAATTCGATAAACAAGGCGTGGTCGCGTTGTCCCAACAGCGACGCCGCCTGATCCATCCCGCCCGCCATCGTCCCGACGTACCATTCGCTGCGCGCCACCATCGATGCGGTTTCAATCGGCGGCAGGTCGAGCCCGTTGACCGCCATCAACGCAAGCGTCGCTCCTACCGTCAGAGCGGCCGACGAGGACAGGCCGGCGGCCACTGGAACGCGCCCGTCCACCAGCATCGCAGCGCCACTCATCCCCCCGACTTCAACTCCGCGGCCTGCGAAATGATCGATGACTCCCTGCACGGCGGCCTTGACGTAGTTGGCCCAGTCGCCCGCGGGATAGGGCGGAATCCTGGTCTGCAGGACAAATTCGCGCGCTGGGTAAGAAGGGTCGGCATTGCGGAGCGTGACTCGAAGCGACGGCAACGATGCGGCGACCAAAATAGTCGATCGGTCGATCGCCACCGGCAGCACGGGCAAGCCGCTGTAGTCGGTATGCTCGCCTATAAGGTTGACGCGGCCGGGCGCACGCGCCGCGAACAATCGCGCATCGCCGCCGACCTGGGCCCGGAGATCGCGGCCAAGAGCCGCGGCTCGCTCGATCTCGGACTTATCCCACGCCTGACTGGCTATCGATCGGCTCATCGCGCTGCAAAATGTGATCGCGCCGCGGCAAGGTCTTCCGGCGTGCCGACGTCGCTCCAAAACCCGCGCACCTCGAACGCGCGCACCGAGCGCCCATCCGCAATCATTGCGGCGATCGCCTGCGGAAGCTCGCGTTCGCCGCGCACGGAAGGCTCAAGCCGATCCAGGTAATCGAAAATGACCCGCGAAGCTGCGAACAGCCCCGCGTTGTTCCATCGCGTCGTCGATGCGCCGCGCGGCGGTTTCTCAACCAGCCGAACCACGCGCATCGCGCTATCGACATAAACCGCCGCCCCGCGCCAGGGATCGTCGACCGCGTTGACCGCGAGCAGCAGATCGCATTCGATGGTTTGAGCGTCGGCAAGGAACCGGACATAGTTGGCGGAATCCATCAGCACGTCGCCCCATCCGAAGATGAAACGGTGATCGGCTCGGAGCAGGTCGCGCGCCGCCAGCAACGCGCCGGCGGTCCCGTTCAACTCGCGTTGGCGGACGGCCTGAACGGCAACGCCCGGATTCTCCGCCGCGAATCCATCGCACCATCGCTCAACCTGATCGCCCAGATGGCCGCAAACGATGATAAAGTGACGAAGGCCCGCGTTTACAAGTCCTTGGACGATATGGGAAATAAGCGGCTGGCCCCCGACCTGCAGCATCGGTTTGGGCGTATTGGCGGTGAGGGCCCCGAGCCTGGTACCCCGTCCTGCCGCCATCAGAACCGCCTTGCGGACCTCCATAGGCGGCAGCATAGCAGCGCCAGCCGAGCTTTGCTGGCACGCCAGAATTTCTTAGGATAGGCACAGACGCCTTCGAGAGAGTCGCTTCCATGTTCGGTGAAATCAATCCCCGCGCCAAAGCCAGGGCGCCCTTCATCTCGGTAGAAGAAGCCATCGAAGAAACCCGCCGCGGCCACATGATCATCATGATGGACGATGAGCAGCGGGAGAACGAAGGCGACCTGTGCATGGCGGCGGAAAAGGTCACGCCCGAGGCCATCAACTTCATGGCCAAATACGGGCGGGGGCTGATTTGCCTGCCGATGGCGGCCGAGCGTATCGATCAGCTCGGGTTGGCGATGATGGTGGGAGACAATCAGGCGCCGCTCGGCACCGCCTTTACCGCGTCGATCACGGCCAAGCGATGCCGGGGTTCGGGGCAATCGGCCCAGGATCGCGCTATCACGATCCTGCAAGCCACGCGCGAGGATGCGAGCGGGTCGGAGTTCATCACTCCCGGCTACGTTTATCCTCTGCGCGCGCGTGAAGGCGGCGTGCTGGTGCGCACCGGCCAGACCGAAGGCGCCGTGGACCTCGCGCGGCTGGCAGGCCTGAAGCCCGCGGGTGTTATCTGCGAGATTCTGAAAGATGACGGGACGATGGCGCGGCGCGACGACCTGGTCGAGTTCGCGCGGATGCATGGTCTCAAGATCGTAACTGTGGCCGACATCATCGAGTACCGGTTGCGCAACGAGACGATGGTGCATCGGATCGCCGAGGCGCGCCTTCCGACCCATTTCGGCGAATTCAAAGCCATCGTGTATCGAAACCAGGTCGACTACACCGAGCATCTGGTGCTCGTGATGGGAAAGGTTGACCCGCAGAAGCCGATCCTCGTGCGAGCGCATCGCGAGTACCTGCCCGGCGACGTGTTTGGCTACGCCTCGCGCAATACGCGCAATCTGCTGAGATCGGCGATGGAGCGAATCGCGGAGGCGGGCGAAGGCGTACTGCTCTATCTCAAGCGCGAGTCCAACGCGATCGCGGCCGAGCTGGGATCGAATGGCCGCGGAGGACGGCGGCTAAGCACGCGCTACGGCGCCACCGAAGCCGACTTTCGCGATTACGGAATCGGCGCGCAGATTCTGCGCGACGTCGGCGTCCGCAAGATGGTTATCATGTCGGACGCGACGCCGCGGCTCGCAAATCTGCCGGGATACGGGCTGGAGATCGTCGGTTCCGTCCCGCTGACCTCTTCCAACGGCAAATCGGCGGCAAGCTCAAGCAAGTAGAGCGTACGGCGGAACCCCGAAGTCGCGGGCGGCGTTGTACCAGATGATGAAGCGCGCAACTTCTTCCAATCGCCCGGCCTCTTGCGGCGAAGGCAGGATGGCAAGCCACCTCGCCGCGCTGACGATCCTGATTGCCGCCGTCTTTTGTTTCGCGCCTTCAGCGGCGATTGCTCTGCCGAAGGCAAACGAGATAGTTCAGATCTCGACGCTCAAACTCGATCGCCCGCTGGTCGCCGGCGCCACCAGCAACCTCGAGATCGATGCCGCAATCATGGCGGGATGGCACATCAATTCGAACCATCCGCTGAGCGACGAGTACATCCCGACCGTCGTCAGAATCGATGCGCCCGCATCGATCGCGGCCGGCGCCGTGAACTACCCCAAGCCCGAAGAAGTGGAGCTGCAGTTTTCCGGCGGCGACAAACTCTCGGTCTTTTCCGGGTTCCTGATACTCTCGGTCCCGCTGACGGCATCGAAGGATTTCAAGCCTGCCCCAGGACAGGAGTTGACCGTCTCGATCGATTACCAGGCATGCGACAACCTGCAATGCCTGCGTCCCACTTCGGTCAGCGCCAGCATCCCGATCGCATCGCTGCAAAGCTCGGCTGCTACCGGCGCTCCGGAGTCATCCGCCGGCGCGGGCGCATCCGGAACTGTCGCGGGCGGCAGCGGCGATCAGAACAACATGCTCGCTGGCGTATTCGCGCATCATGGGTGGCTGCTCGGTTTTCTTGCGGTGCTGATCGGGGGACTCGCGCTGAATCTGACACCGTGCGTGTATCCGCTTATCGGTGTGACGATCGCGTACTTCGGGAATCAAGGCGGCGGCCCCCGGCGAATCCTGATGCTCGCGATCACGTACGTGCTGGGAATCGCCCTGATGTTTTCGGGCGTGGGCGTAGCGGTGGCCCTGTCGGGCGGGCTGTTCGGCGCGGCGATGCAGAATCCAATCGTTCTTTCCGCGATCGCCGCGATGATGGTGGTGCTGGCGCTCTCGAGCTTTGGCCTGTTCTCGCTCCAGCCGCCGCAATGGATGATGAGCCGCGCCGGCATCGCGCGTCCCGGCTACGCCGGCGCGCTCCTGATGGGGCTCGGGATGGGTGTGGTGGCAGCGCCGTGTATCGGCCCTATCGTGCTCGGGCTTCTGCTGATGGTCGAGCGGAGCGGAAATCCGCTGTTCGGCTTCGCCCTCTTCTTCACGCTGGCAATCGGGCTTGGAGCGCCGTATGTCGCGCTCGCGATGGCGGCGGGGAGCATCCGCCAACTGCCGCGATCCGGTGAATGGCTGGCCTGGGTCGAGCAACTCTTCGGATTCATCCTGATTGGCCTGGCGATCTACTTCCTCGATCCCGTCGTGCCGCGCCATCTGATGATTCGCGCCCTGCCCTTCTATGCCGCCGCGGCGGGAGTATGGCTGGGCTTCGCCACTCGCGCGGGACGCGCGTGGCGGCCGTTTCTTGTGTTTCGATCGGCGGTGGGAGTCGTTGCTGTAGCGGCGTTGATTTATCTCGCGACGGCGCGGACCTCCGCCAAGCCGCTTACGTTCGAACCGTTCAATCCTACCGCGCTCGAAGCGGCTAGCGAGATGCGCAAGCCCGTGCTGATCGACTTCTCAGCCGACTGGTGCATCCCGTGCCGCGAGATGGAACATTCGACGTTCGTGAACCCGGCCGTCGTGCGTGAGGCGTCGCGCTTCGTCAGGATGCGCGCGGACCTGACCCATCAGGACAAGGCCAAGGAAGACCTGATGAACAAGTACCAGGTGCAGGGCGTGCCGACGACGGTGATGATCGATTCGTCCGGCCGCGTGCAGGTGCGCAAGGTCGGCTACATCGGGGCGGACGAATTCCTGGCCGACCTCCGCCGCATCGATTAGACCCAGGCATCGGCGCGGCACAAATTCGTTTCCGGGCGGAAATCGCCGGAAGGGAGCGAGCAGGATGCGTATCGCGCAAGTCACTGACCTCCACGTTGTGGCGAAAGGCCGGCTCTGTTACCGCAAAGTGCCCACCAACGAGCAGCTCGCACAGGCCATCGCGCACATCAACAACCTCCAACCGCTCCCGGACGTGGTGATTGCGTCGGGCGATCTGACCGATCATGGACGCCCCGAGGAATACGAGCAGCTCCGCGAAATTCTGGCCCGGCTGAAGCCGCCGGTGTTCGTGATTCCGGGAAATCACGACCGCCGCGACATCCTGATGGAGGCGTTTGCCGACCTGAGCTATATGCCGCGGCCCGGGTCGGCATTCGTGAATTATGCGATCGACGATTATCCGATTCGGCTGGTCGCGCTCGACACCAGCGTCGCGGGACACCATCACGGAGAAATGTGCGAGGAACGGCTGCGATGGCTCGACAGTGCGCTTGGGGAGCGGCCTGATTCACCCACCTTGATCTTCATGCACCATCCGCCATTCCGCACCGGCGTGCAGTGGATGGATGCCTCGGGGCTGCACGGGAGCCGCCGGATGGAGAGCATCGTGTCGCGCCATCCGCAGGTGGTTCGAGTCGCGTGCGGCCATATTCATCGCGCTATCCATCTCGGATGGGCCGGCACGATCGCGTCCACCTCGCCCAGCACCTGCCATCAGGTAGCCCTCGACCTGAACGGAGGCGATGGCTTCGAATTCATAATGGAGCCGCGCGCAATCCAGTTGCACGTATGGGATCCCGGTTACGGCCTGGTCTCACATCTAAGCTACGTGCCCGATTCCTATGAACCGATGGACATGATCGGAAGCCTCGACGCCGCCGCGCGCAGCCGGATGATCGGCGACAACAAGCGCGACTATTCGGCTATGTGCCGGGATGAATTCGATGCCGCGGGTTGGCGGCGGCGCATGAGCTAATCGGACGGATCCCGCGGCTTCACATTGTGCGGCAACCCTTGGTAGTTTCCTCCAAACGCGGTCCTTCCGCGCGTGAGGTTTGACGATGGCAGCTCCCAGCGAAGGTTTCGTTCGCGACTTGTTCGCGATGGTGAAGCAGCGGCGTTCTTTCGGAGGCCACCCGCTATGGCACAAAATCAGCGCGGGCAAAGTCTCGCGCGACGGCATGAAGGTCTTTGCCGCGCAGTTCTTTCTTCAGGTCCGGGAGTTTCCGCGAGCGGTCAGCGCACTGCACTCCCAATGCCACGACCCTGAAGAACGCCTCAAGCTCGCGGAAAGCCTCTACGAGGAAGAGACCGGCAAGATTTCCGGCAGCGATGCGCATCCTGAATTGTTCATCCGCTTCGGCCTCGGACTCGGCATGAAGCGCGAGGAAATGACCGAAGCCGTTCCGTTGCCATCCACCGCCTCTCTGATCGATTGGTTCGAGCTTTCGACCCGAGACCGGACCTTCGCGGAAGGAATCGGCGCCATCAACGTGGCCGCGGAGGGACAGGTGGTTACGAATTTCGGACCGTTCGCCCGCGCACTGGAAAAACATTACGGGCTCACCCGCGATCAGGTGGCATTCTTCGACGTGCATGAATTGGCCGATCGCGATCATAGCGACGTCGGCGACAACATCCTGAGCCGGATGGAACTCAGCCATGGCGAGCGCGAGAAAATCTGCGCCGCGGTGAATCGATCGCTCGACATGTGGTGGCAGTTCTTCGACGGGATGGAACGAGCCTGCTGCTGAGGGGCCTTTCGCAAGCCATCGCCGTTCCCCTCGCGATCTTCCAGGCCGGAGCTCCCGGTCGGAACCTGCCGAACCCGATTGTTCTGAGATCTGCCGGCGTGGGTAAGAAGGCGAGCCGCTGACAGCGTGTTGCGCCGGAGTGACGCGGGCTGTCGCGCGGTCAACGGAGGCCGTCCTCACGCTCTAGAAACGATATTTTATTTCGATTGAGCCGGAAGGGCTGTAGCGGCGTGACTTCGAGTAAAACCGCGCAGGCGAAAAAACCGACTTTTTCAGGATTTTATTTCACGTTGGAATTTTCCAGAACCTTGTTTGATTCTGTCTCCGCAAACACCCAACCTTTCTTTACTTATTGGCATCCGGGCAGTAAGATATTTGTTGGCGGCAGGGAGGTTGAGGACGGGTATCTGCCCACTCTTTATTTATGGCACAAAAGCAGGGTTCTGACGGTTACGGCGCCGAGTCTATCAAGGTTCTCGAGGGCCTCGAAGCGGTCCGCAAGCGCCCAGGCATGTATATCGGCGACACCGCCGAGCGCGGACTCCATCACCTCGTCAACGAAATAGTCGATAACTCCGTCGACGAAGCGCTGGCGGGGTTCTGCACCGAGATCAACGTCGTAATCCTGGGCGACGATCGCATCTCGATCGAGGACAACGGCCGCGGCATCCCGGTCGATATGCATCCGACCGAAAAGCGCTCCGCCCTCGAGGTCGTCCATACGGTCCTGCACGCCGGCGGCAAATTCGAGCGCAGCGCTTACAAGGTATCGGGCGGGCTCCACGGCGTGGGCGCGTCGGTCGTGAACGCCCTCAGCGAAGACTTCGAGGTCGAGGTTCGCCGGGGCGGCAAGGTCTATTTTCAGCGGTACGAGCGCGGAGTTCCGAAGAGCAAGGTCGAGGAACGCGGCGCGACCAAGCTGACCGGGACCAAGACCACGTTCTCTCCCGATGAAAAGATCTTCAACGAGGTCAAGTTCAAGTACGAGATAGTCGCGCGCTATCTGCGCGAAATCGCCTATTTGAACGCCGGGCTCAAGATTCGCCTGCGTGACGAACGGACCGGCAAGGAAGAGGAATTCCATTACGAAGGCGGTATCGCGCAGTTCGTGGAATCGCTGGCCGAGGGCAGCGAATCTCTGCACGACGTGATCTATTTCAAGGGCGCCAAGGACGGCATCGAGTCCGAAGTCGCTCTGCTATGGACGGACTCGCTGCACGAAGTCGCCTTTACCTACGCGAACAACATTCACACGGTCGAGGGCGGAACCCATCTGTCGGGGCTGCGCTCGGCGCTGACGCGCACGCTGAATTTCTACGCGCAGAAGAACGGGCTGTTCAAAAACAAGGATGCGCGCCTGGAGGGCGACGATACGCGCGAAGGACTGGTCGCGATTGTCAGCGTCAAGATTCCGGAACCGCAGTTCGAGGGCCAGACCAAGACCAAGCTCGGCAACTCCGAAGTTGAAGGAATCGTAGCGGCGCTGGTCAACGAAAAGCTCGGCGAATATCTCGAGGAAAACCCTTCGGTAGCCAAGAAAGTTATCAACCGAGCGCTCGAGGCCGCCGCCGCGCGCGAAGCCGCCCGCAAAGCCAAAGAACTGGTTCGCCGCAAAGGCGCGCTCGATTCGGGTTCGCTGCCCGGCAAGCTTGCCGATTGCTCGGAACGCGACCCCGCCCGCAGCGAACTCTTCCTGGTCGAGGGACAATCGGCAGGCGGGACGGCCAAGGAAGGCCGCGATCGGAAAACTCAGGCGATCCTGCCCTTGCGCGGAAAAATCCTGAACGTGGAACGCGCGCGAATCGACAAGATGCTCTCCTCGACCGAACTGCGCGTTCTCATCACCGCGCTCGGGATGGGAATCGGCAAGGACAAAGACCTCTCCAAGCTGCGCTACCATCGAATCGTCATCATGACCGATGCGGACGTCGACGGCTCGCACATCCGCACGCTGCTGCTGACTTTCTTCTTTCGCCAGTTCATCGAGGTCATCGAAAACGGCTATCTGTATGTCGCTCAGCCCCCTCTGTTCCGCGCGAAAAAGGGCAAGAGCGAGCGCTACCTGAAGGACGAAAACGCGCTCGAGGACTATCTGACCGATCTCGGCGCGGAAGCGGTCACCCTGGAAACCGGCAAGGGCAAGGACGCGCGCGAGTTCAAGGGAGCGGCGCTGAAGGCGCTGGTCCGCAAGGCGCTTTACTACGATCGGATGTACGAAGCGCTGGAGCGCCGTTCAAAGGAACGTTTCGTGGTCGCGGCATTGGCCCGGCTCGCGTCGGACAAAACGATTACGGATTCCAGCTTCGAGTCCGAAAAAGGCGCGAAGCAGATGGCCGATGCGCTGCGCAAGGCGATCAAAGACGACAACCTGACGACGCAGACCCGCGAGGAAGCGGCGAATCGATGGTCGGTGGTAGTTTCTCACAGCCATAACGGCTCGCGCCCGCCCACGGTGGTCGATCTCGTGCTGTTCCACTCCGGAGAGCTTCGCGAAATCCGCCGGCTTGAACCGGAAATAGACGCGATCAAGGCGCCCCTTAAAATCAAGGCCGGAGACGAAGAACGCACCATCGAAACGCTCAAGGCCGCCGCCGACGCGGTCCTGGAGGCGGGAAAGAAAGGCGTGGACATCTCGCGCTACAAGGGCCTGGGCGAGATGAATGCGGCGCAGCTCTGGGACACCACGATGAATCCCGATACCCGCTCGATGCTGAAGGTGCAGATTTCGTCGGTGGAAGAGGCGGAGGAGATTTTCACGAAGCTGATGGGCGATCAGGTCGAACCGCGCCGGCAGTTCATCGAGGAAAACGCGCTCAACGTACGCAATCTCGACATCTGATCCGGTCCGCCTCCTCATGCAAAGCACGCGCTAGATGGAGTCGAAGGAGAGTTTGCATCAGGAAATACGCGCGATGGCTACGGACTGCGCGGTATGCGATCGCGACGCGCGCGATGCCGAAAGTGCGCGCGGGATCAACCTCGACCTCGCGGACATCGCCCATCCTGAGGACGCCTTCGACACCGACCTGCTGTGGCATCGCCGCGAGCGCCATCGCGAAAAGCTGCTGAAGAAGATCGATTTATGGATTGCCGCGGAAAGCGGCTGATTTCGGATCAAGAGTTGACCCGCCCGCATTTGGGAGCGCCGGCATAAATGGCAGACACTAACGGAACCGAACCAACCCGCAACGAACCCTCGCTGCTGAATATCGAAGACGACATGCGGCAGTCCTACCTGGACTACGCGATGTCGGTGAATATCGGACGCGCGCTGCCGGTGGTGCGCGACGGCCTCAAGCCTGTTCATCGCCGCATTCTCTACGCGATGTTCCGGATGGGCCTGCTTGCCAACCGCCGCTACACGAAGTGCGCGGGCGTGGTCGGCGAGGTGCTCGCAAAATACCATCCCCACGGCGACATGGCGGTTTATGACGCCCTGGCAAGGATGGCGCAGCCGTTCAGCATGCGCTATCCGCTCATCGACGGGCAGGGCAACTTCGGCTCGATCGACGGCGACCCGCCCGCCGCCTACCGCTACACCGAGTGCAAGCTGACGCGGCTGGCGGAGCGGATGCTCGCGGACATCGACAAGGATACGGTCGATTTCGTTCCCAACTTCGACGGCTCGCAGGAAGAGCCGGAGGTGCTCCCGGCGCAGATTCCGAACCTGCTGATCAACGGCTCGGACGGAATCGCGGTCGGGATGGCAACCAACATCCCGCCGCACAATCTGACCGAGGTCTGCAACGCGCTGATCGCGCTGATCGACAAGCCTGACCTGCCGCTGGAAAAAATTCTGGACATCATCCCAGGTCCGGACTTCCCGACCGGCGGGCAACTGCTTGGGCGCCAGGCGATTAGGCAGGCCTACCTGACCGGGCGCGGGACGCTGACGATGCGGGCGCTGGCCGCGATCGAGACCGACAAACGCTCGGGCCGCGCCTCGATTATCGTGCGCGAAATTCCCTACCAGGTGAACAAGTCGCGGCTGATCGAGCGAATCGCCGAGCTGGTCAACGAAAAACGCCTCGATGGAATCAGCGACCTGCGCGACGAGTCCGATCGCGACGGGATGCGAATTGTGATCGAGCTCAAGCGCGATACCGAACCGCGCATCGTGCTCAACCAGCTCTACAAGCTCACGCAGATGCAGCAGGGCTACGGCCTCATCATGCTCGGCATCCACGAAGGCCGCCCGCGCGAAATGAACCTGCGCGAGATCCTGGTCGCCTTCCTCGAACATCGCAAGGTCGTCCTGACCCGCCGCACGCAGTTCGAGCTGCGCGAGGCGGAAGCGCGCCTGCACGTGTTGGAAGGACTGCTGATCGCGCTCAAGAACCTCGATGCGGTGATCAAGCTGATCCGCAACTCCAAGGATGCGGAGTCGGCCCGCTCCGGCCTGATGAAACAATTCGGGCTCAGCCAGGTGCAGGCCCAGGCGATTCTCGATCTGACGCTGCGCCGGCTTACCTCGCTGGAGCGCGACAAGATCGAAACCGAGCACAAGGAAACCACCGAGGACATCAAGCGCCTCAAGAAAATACTCGCCGACGAACGCGAGCTGATGAAGCTGGTTTCCGCCGAACTCGAGGAGATCAAGGAAGACTTCGGCGATGCGCGCCGCACCCAGATAATCGAAGCCGAAGGCGAGTTCTCGGTCGAAGACCTGATTGTCGAGGAAGACGTGCTGGTGACCGTCACCCACGGCGGCTACATCAAGCGCACTCCGCTCTCGCTGTACCGCACCCAGCGGCGCGGAGGGCGAGGCAAAATCGGCGCGACCACCGGCGAAGAAGACTTCGTCGAACGGCTCGAGCGCGTCTCGACCCACGACCGGCTGATGTTTTTCACCAGCGCGGGCAAAGTCTATCAGCTCAAGGCCTACGAACTTCCGGAGGGCGGTCGTGCCGCCAAGGGACGCTCGATCGCCAATCTGCTCAACCTCGGCGGCGACGAAACGCTCCAGGCCTTCATGCCGGTTCCGCGCGAAGTCGAAGGCAAGTTCGTCTTCTTCTCGACCAAGCGCGGCAAGGTGAAAAAGACCGAACTTGGCGAATACGAAAACATCCGCTCCACCGGAATCATCGCGATCAATCTTGAAGAGGGCGACTCGCTGGTCGATGTGCGTATCACCGACGGCAACCAGCAGATCGTGCTTTCCACGCGCGAAGGACAGGCAATCCGGTTCAAGGAAGAGGAAGTCCGCCCGATGGGCCGCGCGACCGGCGGCGTTTCCGGCATGGAGCTGGAATCTCACACCGTCAAGGAAGGCAAGACTGTAACCCTCGTCGAGGATGAAGTGGTCTCGATGTCCACGGTGCGTGACGACGAAACCCTGCTCACCGTCTCAGAGCTGGGCTTCGGCAAACGCACGCCGGCCGAGGAATACCGCCTGACGCATCGCGGCGGCAAAGGCGTGATCACGATGAACGTCACCGAAAAGACGGGCAAAGTGATCGCGGTCCGCCAGGTCGGAACCGACGACCAGGTGATGCTGATCACCGACGGCGGCAAGGTAATCCGCCTCAATGTCAAGGACGTGCGCATCACCGGCCGCAACGCGCAGGGCGTCCATCTGGTGCGCCTCGAGGAAAACGAGCGCGTGCGCGCGCTCGCGGGACTCGCGGAGAAAGAGGAAGACGAGGGCAACGGCACGGACGGCGAAGAGGAATAGCCGCCCGCCCGAAGCTCAGGGTCGGGCCTTCAACCGGCGGCCGCGGCGTAAGCCGCATCCGCCGCGGCAAGGGCTTTGCCGCGCGCCAATTCCAATCCCATCCCTGCGAGGATCTGCTCGAGCGCGCCCAGCAAAAGGGTTACGTTCTCGCGGCGGCAGCTCTCTCCCATCAGGCCGATGCGCCAGACTTTGCCCTTGAACGGGCCGAGCCCCGCGGCGATCTCGATGTTGAACAGGCGCAGCAGTTCAGCGCGGACCTTTGCTTCGTCGATTCCCTCGGGAACCGCGACCGTGCTGAGTTGCGGCAGGCGATGACCTTCCTGCGCGACCAGCTTCAGACCCATCGCATTCAGCCCCGCGTGCAGCGCGGCCGCATTGGTTCGATGCCTGCGCCATCGCTCTTCAAGCCTCTCTTCGATCACGATGCGCGCCGCTTCGTACAGCGCGTAGATCATGGTGATGGGAGCGGTATGGTGGTAGACGCGCTCCGATCCCCAATAGCTGCCGATCATCGCGATATCGAGGTACCAGGATCGGCACTTTGTCCTGCGCTTGCGAACCGCATCCATGGCCGCGGCGCTGAAGGTCACCGGCGCAAGGCCCGGCGGCGCGCTCAACCCCTTTTGCGTGCAACTGAAGCACGCATCGATATTCCATCGGTCAACCTCGACCGGCACGCAGGCCAGCGACGTGACCGCATCCACCACCATCAGCGCGCCGTGGCGATGGGCGAGCGCGGAAATCTCCTCGATGGGTTGATGCGCTCCGGTCGAGGTCTCCGCGTGAACGATCGCGACCAGCTTGGGATTGCGCGCGGCCTTGAGCGCGGTTTCGATCGCGCCCGGCTCGATGATGTGGCCCCATTGCGCCTCGACCTTGTGAACCTTCGCCCCCTGGCGCTCAGCGCAGTCAGCGAAGCGCGCGCCAAACGCTCCGTTCACGCCGACGATCACTTCGTCGCCGTCCTCGATCAGGTTGGCGGCGATGATTTCCATCCCCGACGAACCGGTGCCGGATGCGGGAAAGGTCATTTCGTTCTCGGTGCGGAACACCGCGCGGAGCAGACCCTTCAGATCTTCCATGACTTTCACGAAATCGGGATCGAGATGCCCGATCACGGGCGACATCATCGCCTTCATCACCCGCGGGTGAACGTTGGAAGGACCGGGGCCGAGCAGGATGCGCGCGGACGGCTTTAGTTCGGCATATGGTTGCGACAATTTCGTGTTTCCCTTCGGACGCGGCGGATTTCGCGATCGCGGAATCCGGAGCGAGAATCCATCTATTATTGCCCGCGCGACGGCGGGGGCAAATGCCGTATCGGCGATTTGCTGTGCTATTGTTCACGGCGTGAGCGCAGACGTTATCGGCATCGCGGCAACCCCGCTCGATTCCCGGCTCGTCGATGAGCTCGCGGCGATCGTGGGCAGGGATGGAATCGTATCGCGGCCGTCCGAGCTCAAGGTCTACGAGTGCGACGGATGGACAGTCGAGAAGAACTCACCCGATTTGCTCGTGATGCCGCGAACTACGGAGCAGGTAAGCGCCGTGCTCAAGGCGCTGTGGCGGCGCGGGCTGCCGTTCGTGCCGCGCGGCGCGGGAACCGGCCTCTCCGGGGGCGCGTTGCCGGTAAATGCGCCGGTGATGATCTGCACCTCGAAGATGAATCATATTCTGGCGATCGATCTCGCCAACCGCCGGGTCGAGGTCGAAAGCGGAGTCGTCAATCTGCATGTCACCAACGCCATCAAGCGGGACGGCTTTTTCTATGCGCCGGACCCTTCCTCGCAACAGGCCTGCACGATCGGCGGCAATATCGCCGAAAACTCCGGCGGACCGCACACCCTCAAATACGGCGTCACCACCAATCATGTGATGGGCCTGACTCTCGTGCTGGCTGACGGCGAGGTAGTCGAGCTGGGCGGATGGGCGGAAGAACGATGCGGTTACGACCTGGTCGGCGCGGTGGTCGGCGCGGAAGGCACCGCCGGAATCGTGACGCGCGCGGTGCTCAAAATCGTCCGCGAGCCCGAGGACCATCGAACCTTGCTGGCGACCTTTGCCGATGTGGAAGCCGCAACGCGCGCGGTCTCCGCAATCATCGCGGCCGGCATCGTTCCAGGCGCGATCGAAATGATGGATCAGCTAATCATCCGGGCGGTCGAGGACGCCTTTCACGCCGGTCTGCCCGCGGATGCCGGCGCGGTGCTGATCATCGAGCTCGACGGTCTTGTGGCGGGCCTCGATGAATGCGCGGCGCGTGTGACAGAAATCGCGCGGTCCGCCGGCGCGTCGGAGGTGCGGCTCGCGCGCGACGAGGCCGAACGCGCGGGGTTATGGAAAGCGCGCAAGCGCGCGTTCGGCGCGGTCGGGCGGCTCGCGCCCAACTACGCTACCCAGGACGGAGTCGTACCGCGCACGCGACTGCCCGATATCCTGCGCGTGATCGGCGCGGTCAGCAAAAAATATCACCTTGCGATCGGCAACGTTTTCCACGCCGGCGACGGCAACATTCATCCGATCATCCTTTACGACGAACGCAAACCCGAAGAGGTGCGTGCCGCGGTCGAAGCGGGACGCGAGATCCTTGCGGCCTGCGTCGAGATGGGAGGGAGCCTGACCGGAGAGCACGGAATCGGCGTCGAAAAGCAGGGCGAGATGCCTCTTTTGTTTTCGCCCGAGGACTTGATCGCGATGACCGAGCTGCGGCGCGTGTTCGACCCGATGGAACGATCCAATCCAAACAAAGTAATTCCGCGGCCGGGCTCATGTGTGGAAGTCGCCGCGCCACGCCGCCAAGTGCCAATTTGACCGGACCTCCGCCATCTTCCGCCGTGAAACCGCGATCGCCTGAGGAAATTGCCGCCCGAATCGGCTCAACGATCGCAAGCGCGCAAGTGCGCGCGCCTTACGCTCACGAAGAGCGCGCCGCGCGCATCGTCGCGGAGCCCGCGGACGCGCGCGAAGTCGCCGAGCTGGTTCGCGCCTGCGAAACTGATGGCATTTCGCTTGCCGCGATGGGTGCGGCGCGCACGCTCGGCGAGATCCGGAAAACACCGGTGGCGCTTGGCGTCTCTCTCAACCGAATGCGCCGCGTGATCGCTTACGAGCCCGCCGATATGACCGTTACCGTCGAGGGCGGCGTCAGCGTCGACGAGTTGAACCGCACGATGGAACCGAGTGGACAGCGCCTGCCGGTCGATCCGCAGCGTCCGGACCTCACCTGCATAGGATCGTTGATCGCGGCATCCCACGCCGGACCGCTGCGCCTGTCCGAAGGCACCTCGCGCGATTTGCTGATCGGCATCCGCTACGCTGGTCGCGGCGGAAAAATCGTGCACGGCGGCGGGCGGGTGGTGAAAAACGTCGCGGGCTACGACCTGATGAAGGTTTTGGGCAGCTCATTCGGCACGCTCGGAATAATCGTCGAGGCAACGTTCAAAGTGCGGCCGGTCCCGGAACATTATGCGATGGCGCTCGCGAGATACGACGATGCCGAAAGGACGTTCGAGGCGGCTCGCGCGCTGAACGACTTGCCCCTGGCGCATCTTGAGGTGCTGAGCCCGGCGGCGGCCGAATCATGCGGGTTCGACGGCAAATACGTTCTGCTGGCGGGGCTCTCGGGGAGCCGCTCTGAGGTCGCCTCGCAGTACGCCGCCGCCGCGCGGATGGCGCCCGGCGCTCGCCTGATCGAAAAGGAAGATGCGCGGGCAGCGTATGCGTGCCTTCGCGACTTCGACTTCTTATCGCAATCGCTTGCCGCTCGAGCGGCGGTCGCGCCGGCGGAGCTTGCCTCGGCAATGCTGGCTGCCGATGCTGAATTTGTCGCTCATGCCGGGTCCGGAGTGGCGGAGCTTTTTCTGAACCGGATGCCCGCGGACGTTCGAGCCACCGTCGCGCGATGGCGGGAAATCGCGCGCGGCCGCCGCGGCCATCTGCGAGTCATTCACTGCGATCCCGAGGTTCGGCCATCGATTGAACTCTTCGACCTTCCGAACAGCGGAGCGATGGGACTGATGCGCCGGCTGAAGACCGCTTTCGATCCGGCCGGCATTTTCAACCCCGGATGTTTCGTTGGGGAAATCTGATGGCTTCCGCCTCTTCCGGCGCGCCCATGCGCAAAGTCGTTGACTACGAGTTGCTCTTTGACTGCGTGCATTGCGGCCTGTGCCTCGAAGCGTGCCCGACCTACGCGCTCAAGCGCGCGGAAATGGACTCGCCCCGGGGCCGAATCTACCTGATGAAAGCGCTGGCCGAAGGGCGTTTGCCGCTCGATTCCGATGCGGCCCGGCATCTCGATTTGTGCCTGGGATGTCGTGGATGTGAAACCGCGTGCCCATCGGGCGTGCACTACGGCCGTCTCATCGAAGATGCGCGCGCATTCGTGGAAGCCAACTATCGGCGCTCGCTGATGGACAGAACGCGCCGCGCGATCGTGAACGCGATCTTCCCCTACCCTGCGCGACTTCGGGCGCTGCTGGCGCCGCTTAAATCCATCGAGCGGGCGGGCTTGCGGCCTGCGCTCGCCGCGATGCTTCCGCGGGCGATGCGCGAGTGGATCGAGCTTCTGCCCCCGCTTTCGGGCTGCGCGGACGAGCGGGCCGCGATGCCGCCGGCGGCCGATCCCGGCGCTCCCGCGGTGGTCGTGCATCACGGATGCGTGGCGCAGGTGCTGGCGAATTCCGAAAATCTCGCGTCCGAAGCAGTGCTGGCGGCGGCGGGTTATCGAGTCGTGCGGATGGCCAACACGGCGTGTTGCGGCGCCCTCGATTTGCATTCCGGCAACCGCGATCGCGCCCTCGACTTCGCGCGCCGCAACGTGCGGATGCTGGCCGCTTGCGGAGCCGATGCGATCATATCGGCAGCGTCGGGATGCTCCACCGCGATTGCGGAATACGGTGCGCTGTTGCGCGATGACCCCGAGCTCGCCGGCCTGGCGAAGAGCGTCTCCGCCACAGTGCGCGATCTGAGCGCGTTGTTACTCGAACGCGGCCTGCCCACGATGCGCAAACTCGAGTGCACGGTGACATTCCATGACGCGTGCCATCTCGTGCACGGCCTGGGCGTTCGCGAGGGACCGCGCAAGCTGCTCTCCTCGATCCCCGGCGTCAGGTTGATCGAGCTTGCGGAGTCCGACCTGTGCTGCGGGTCGGCGGGGAACTACAACCTGACCGAACCTGAGATGGCGCGCGAGTTGGCGCGGCGCAAGGTCGACAATATTATCGCGACGGGGGCGGACTACGTGGTTATGGCCAACCCGGGATGCGAATTTCAGATCGCCGCCGAGCTGCGCCGGCGGCGCGCAAACATCAAGGTGATTCATCTGGCCAGGTTCCTGGCGATGGCCCTGGCCGGCTGACTCGAAGGCCGGCGCAAGCAGCCGGTGCCATCCGCAACGATGCTGGAAGTCAAACTCTACTTCGCCTACACAAGCCCTTACTCCTATCTTGCCTACGCGCCCGCGCGCGATCTGGAACGGACCCATCGCGTACAGGTGAGGTTCATTCCATACGGAGTGAATATCCGCCGAGTGTACGGACCGCTCGACCACGCCGACGCGGATCGGCGCAAGGTGCGCTACCTCTATCTCGACGCGCGACGCATCGCGAACGAGCGCGGGCTGATCATTTACCCGCCCCGGAAAATCTTCAGTTGCAGGCTCGCCTTTTATGGCGGACTGTTCGCGGCGCAGCACGGCCGCTTTCATGAATACTCGCAGCCGCTGTTCGAACGTTTCTGGAAGCAGGAGCTGGATGTCGAGAATAGCGATGCGATCGACGCGTTGCTCGCGGAAATCGGCCTGAAACCGGCGGAGTTTGCGCGCTACGTCGACAGCAACGCGCGCATGGACCTGGACAAGTGCTTCGCCGAGGCGGATGGCGACAAGATTTTCGGCGTTCCGACATTCGTCGTCGAGGGCGAACCCTTCTGGGGCGAGGATCGGATCGAATGGGTGATTAAGAAGCTCGACTCGATGAGCCTGCGACGCCCGTAACAGAGCCGCGAATTAACGGATCGGCGTCGCACGGCTCCGTTTGCGCTCGCGCGATCGGCCGGTTGAGCGCGGCGGATCCCTGCGTCAGGCCTGTGTGATTGGAATATGGAGCGGCTGCGCTCGCACCCGATCCAGCCATCCGCGAATCGCGGGATAATTCGCCAAATCGAAGCCGCCTTCATCCGCAACGTGCGTGTACGCGTAAAGGGCAATGTCCGCGATCGAGTAGTTGTTGCCGACAAACCACTCGCGCGAGGCGAGGTGCGATTCCATGACGCCAAGAGCGTCGTAGCCCAACTTCATGATGCGCGGCAGTCCGGCGCGGCGTTCATCCGGAAAATCCGGATGCATCGCAAAAAAACGGGCGACCGCGATATAAGGCTCGTGGCTGTACTGCTCGAAGAACATCCATTGCAGCACCTGCGCGCGCTCGAAGCGATCCGCCGGAAGAAACCGGGTTCCCTCGGCAAGGTACGTCATGATCGCGTCCGACTCGAACAAAGTGCGTCCGTCATCGAGTTCGATCGCGGGAATTCGTCCGTTGGGAAACTTGCGCAGGAACTCTGGCGTTCGCGTTCTGCCTTCGGTGATGTCGAGCTCGATTCTTTCGAACGGAATCCGCAGCTGCGTGAGCAGCAGCCGGACTTTGTAACCATTGCCGGACGGCAGATAGTCGTACAGTCGAATCATCGCGCCTCCTTTCAGTTCATCGGCTTGATGCCAATCCATAACCCGCGGCCAAAACCCTTGGGATCGTGGGTGGTTCTGAGGCCCGCGGCCTCGAAGGCGCCGCGATATTCGTCGTTCGTAAACAGGCCCAGTTCGTGGCGCTCGACAAGATAGTCCACTCCATCCCGCCTCCCGACGAGGTAGTGAAAGTACGCTACATACGCGGTTCCGTTGATTTGCACGTTGACGATGCGTGCGAGCTTAAGGTCGGGCAAATCGACCGACATCTGCCCGACGCGATCCAGTGAGTCGCTCGGCGAGAACCACGGCTCGATGATCAACACGCCGCCCGGCAGCAGATGAGCCGCCATGCTCGCGATCGCATCGCGCATCCGCGCCGCAGTCTTCGTGTAACCGATCGCGCTGAACAGGCACGTGACCGCGTCGAAAGCGTGCGGAAGGCGGAAATCGATCATGTCGGCGCAATGGAACCTGACCGCGGGATTGCGCTGGCGCGCGAACGCAAGCAGGTTTTCGTCGAGATCGATTCCTTCGGCATCGTACCCAAGACTGCGCATCGCGTGGATATGCCGTCCCGTGCCGCATGCGACATCCAGCAGCCGGCTGCCCGCCGAGAGCTTATGCCGCGCGATTATCGAATGGAGTTGCGCGGCCTCGCCCGCGTAGTCCTTGAAGCTATAGATTGCGTCGTAAAAGGCTGCGGATTTCGTGTACATGCCGCTTTGCCGCGCCGGCGGCTCTGCTCCTGCGCGTCAGGAGCAAAGGCGCAAACGCTCCGCGCCCCCGTCTCCCGTCTAAGGGGCCGCGGAGAGGCGCATCCGAAACTCGGTTCGCTCGACGATCTACAGCTCGGGGCTGGCCGGAAGGAACGTCTCGCCCATCAGATATGCGTCGCACGCACGGGCGCATTCGCGGCCTTCCCAGATGGCCCAGACCACCAGCGATTGTCCGCGACGGGCGTCGCCCGCCGCAAACACGCCGGGCACGCTCGAGTGATAGTTCTCGGTCGCGATGTTGCTGCGAGGGTCGAGCTTCAACCCGAGTTCGGTGATTATCCCCTCCGGCTCCGGACCGAGAAACCCGAGCGCCAGCAGCACGAGGTCGCATTCAAGCTCGAAGTCGCTGCCCGGAATTTCTTCCATCACCATCCGCCCGCCATCGCGCTTCCAGTTAAGCCTGACGCCATGGAGCTTCTTTACGTGGCCGTTTTCACCGATGAAACGCTTGGTGTTGATGCTCCAGTCGCGCATCACGCCTTCTTCATGCGAGCTCGAAGTCCGCAGAATCATCGGCCAATCCGGCCACGGCATGTCGGGCGTCCTGCTCTCCGGCGGCATCGGGAGCAGCTCGAACTGATGAACGCTGAGCGCGCCCTGCCGATTCGAGGTGCCCAGGCAGTCGGAGCCGGTGTCGCCGCCGCCGAGGATCACGACTCTTTTTCCGGTCGCGGTTATCGAGACAGCGGGATCGATGGCATCGCCGAAATTGCGCTTGTTCTGCTGCGGCAGAAATTCCATCGCGAAGTGGACACCCTTCAGTTCCCGCCCGGGTATCGGCAGGTCGCGCGGCTTCGTGGCGCCCATCGTCAGACAGATCGCGTCGTACTTCCCGCGCAGATCGTCGGCATGAACGTCGAACCCCACCCGGCAGTTGGTGATGAATTCGACGCCCTCCGCTTTCATCTGTTCCAGGCGGCGCTGGACGTAGCGCTTCTCGAGCTTGAAGTCGGGAATGCCGTACATGAGCAGGCCGCCGATTCGGTCCGAGCGTTCGTAAACCGTCACGGCGTGGCCGGCCCGCGCCAGTTGCTGAGCGCAGGCGAGTCCGGACGGCCCCGATCCCACTACGGCAACGCGCTTGCCGGTCCTGCGTGCGGCAGGCTGCGGAACGACCCATCCCTCGCCCCAGGCGTGATCGATGATGCTCTTCTCGATCAGCTTGATGGTAACGGGGTCGTTGTTGATGTTGAGGACGCAGGCCTCTTCGCAGGGCGCCGGACACACGCGTCCGGTGAATTCGGGAAAATTGTTGGTCGAGTGCAGGCGATCGATCGCGTCGCGCCATCGCCCTCGATAGATAAGGTCGTTCCAGTCGGGGATGATGTTGCCGAGCGGACAGCCCTTATGGCAGAAGGGGATGCCGCAATCCATACATCGCGCGCCCTGCGCCTTGAGCTTTTCGTCGGGCAGCTTGAGATCGAACTCGCGCCAATCTTTCAGGCGCTCGGCGACCGGACGCCGGGCCGGCGTCTCGCGTTTGATCTCCATGAAGCCCGTGATCTTTCCCATCTAGCTCCGCACTCCTCCCGCGATGTTCCGCGGCCTAGACCGCCGCCAGCCGCGCCATGTCGTTGTTGGCGCCGAGATGCTGGCGCTCGAGCACTCGCCGGTATTCGGTCGGCAGCACTTTCACGAATTTCTTCGCGTACGAATCCCAGTCCTTGAGCAGCCGATCGGCTACCGTGCTGCCGGTATATTGGCGATGGCGCACGATCAGGGCGTGAAGCTGCCGCAAATCGTCGGCGTCCTTCACCGCACCCAGCTCTACCATCCCCGTGTTACAGCGGGATGCAAACGAACCGTCCTCATCCAGCACATAGGCGATTCCGCCCGACATCCCCGCGGCGAAGTTGCGGCCGGTCTTGCCCAGCACCACCACCAGGCCGCGCGTCATGTACTCGCATCCGTGATCGCCCACTCCTTCCACGACGGCATGGGCGCCGCTGTTGCGGACGGCAAACCGCTCGCCCGCCACGCCGCGGAAGAACGCCTCGCCGCCGGTCGCGCCGTACAGGGCGACGTTCCCAATCAGGATGTTCTCTTCAGCCTTGAAGGTTGCTTCCTGCGGCGGGCGTACGGCGATGAATCCGCCCGAAAGCCCCTTGCCGCAGTAGTCGTTCGCGTCGCCTTCCAGGTAGAGCGCGACCCCCGGAGCGAGCCACGCGCCGAAGCTCTGTCCGGCCGATCCGGTGAGATGGATCTGGATCGTGTATGGCGGCAAGCCTTCGGCTCCGTAGCGGCGCGAGACTTCCGCCGAAAGCATCGTGCCCACCGTGCGGTTCACGTTGCGGATCGGCAGGCGAATCTCGACGGGCTTGCGATGTTCGAGCGCGTCGTAGGCGAGTTCGATTAGCTGGTTGTCGAGCGCGTTCTCCAGTCCGTGGTCCTGCGACTCGACGCAATGCAGGGGCTCATCGGGACCGACGTCGGGCTTGTGGAGAATCTGGCTCAGATCGATGTTGCGCGCCTTCCAGTGCTGAATCGCTTCGTTCGCATCCAGGCACTCGACATGCCCCACCATCTCGTCCACCGTACGGAAGCCGAGCGCGGCCATGTATTCGCGCAGCTCATCCGCGATGAACATCATCAGGTTGACGACATGTTCCGGCTTGCCCTCGAACTTCTTGCGCAATTCCGGATCCTGGGTCGCGATTCCCACCGGACAGGTGTTCAGGTGGCAAACCCGCATCATGATGCATCCCGAGGCGACCAGCGCCGCGCTGGCGAAGCCGAACTCCTCGGCGCCAAGCAGCGCGGCAATCGCAACGTCGCGGCCGGTTTTGAGCTGCCCGTCGGTTTCGACGCGAATCCGCCCGCGCAGCCCGTTCATCACGAGGATCTGCTGTGTTTCCGCGAGTCCCAGTTCCCACGGAATTCCGGCGTGCTTGATCGATTGAATCGGCGAGGCGCCCGTGCCGCCGTCGTACCCGCTGATAAGCACCACGTCGGCCTTCGCCTTTGCGACCCCCGCCGCGATCGTGCCCACGCCGACCTCGGCGACCAGCTTGACGCTGACGCGCGCGCGATTGTTGGAGTTCTTGAGATCGTGGATTAGCTGCGCGAGGTCCTCGATCGAGTAGATATCATGATGCGGCGGCGGCGAGATGAGGCCCACGCCCGGAGTCGAGTAGCGAATCTTCGCGATGAACTCATCGACCTTGTGGCCGGGCAACTGTCCGCCTTCGCCGGGCTTGGCGCCCTGCGCCATCTTGATCTGCAGCTCGTCGGCATTGACGAGGTAATGGCTGGTGACGCCGAAGCGGGCGGATGCGACCTGCTTGATCGCGCTGCGCCGCCAGTCGCCGTTGGGATCGGGCGTGAAGCGGGCTGGGTCTTCGCCGCCCTCGCCGGTGTTGCTCTTGCCGCCGATCCGGTTCATCGCGATCGCAAGGTTCTCGTGCGCTTCCTTGCTGATCGATCCGAACGACATCGCGCCGGTCTTGAAGCGCTTGACGATTTCCGACGCGGGCTCGACTTCCTCGAGCGGAACCGGCGGACGAATGTGGCGGAACTTGAGCAGACTGCGCAAGGTTGACAGATGCCGGCTCTGCTCATCGACCAGCTTCGTGTACTCCTTGAACAGCCGGTAATTTCCCGAACGCACCGAATGCTGGAGCTTGGCGATCGTGTTCGGGTTGTACATGTGATATTCGCCGCGCCGGCGCCACTGGTACTGCCCGCCCACCTCCAGCTCGCCGTCGAGGTTGGGCATTATCTCGAAAGCCCGGCGATGGCGATTGGCGGTCTCCGCCGCGATCGCTTCCAGGCCGATACCTCCGACCCGCGACGCCGTCCAGGTGAAGTATCTGTCGATTACTTCCTGGTTCAGCCCGATCGCTTCGAAAATCTGCGCGCCCCGATAGCTTTGAAGCGTCGAGATTCCCATCTTCGACGCGACCTTGATCATGCTCTTGGTCACGGCCTTGATGAAATTGTGGACGGCGGTTTCCTCGTCGAGGTCTTTCAGCCGCCCGTCCTCGATCATCCCGGCCAGAGTCGCGAACGCGAGGTAGGGATTGACCGCGCATGCTCCGTATCCCGCGAGCACGCAGAAATGCATCGCCTCGCGCGGCTCGCCCGATTCGACCACGATGCCGCATCGGGTGCGAGTGCCTTCCCGGATCAGATGGTGATGCACGGCGCCGGTCGCAAGCAGGCTCGGGATGGGTGCGTGTGCCGAATCGACTCCGCGATCGGAGAGCACGATTATCGTGTAACCCTCGGCGATAGCGCGCGACGCCGCGGCGCAAAGATCATCGAGCGCGCGGCGCAGCCCGGCTTCTCCTTCCGCGGGACGAAACAGGGTCGAAAGCGTAATCGTGCGCAGCCCCGGCGCCGACAGCCGCTTGATCTTTTCGAGTTCCTCGTTCGTGATAACCGGTTGCTTGATTCGAAGCTGGCGGCAGTGGAGCGGTGACTCCTCGAACAGGTTTTGCTCCGATCCGATCGTGGTCTCGGCCGACGTGACCATCTCCTCGCGAATCGGATCGATTGGCGGATTGGTGACCTGCGCGAAAAGCTGCTTGAAATAATTGAAGAGCAGCGGCGAACGATCGGACAGCACCGCCAGCGGCGTGTCGGTCCCCATCGAACCGACCGGCTCCTGCGCATTCACCGCCATCGGCGCAAGAATCAGCTTCAGATCCTCGACCGTGTAGCCGAATGCCTGCTGCTGCTTGAGCAGGTCCCATCCTTCGAAGCCCGCGACCGCGGGCGCGCTCGGCGGAGCAGGCAGCTCTTCGAGCTTGACCAGGTTCCGGTCGAGCCACTCGCGATAGGGCTGGCGCGCGGCGAAGCCTTCCTTGATCTCCTCGTCCTGAACGATCCGGCCGAGCGAGGTGTCAACCAGGAACATCTTTCCCGGCTGAAGCCGCCCCTTGTATTCGATCTGCTCGGGCGGGATGTCCAAGACCCCGGTCTCGGACGCCATCACCACCAGTCCGTCCTTCGTGACGGTGTAGCGCGAAGGGCGCAGCCCGTTGCGGTCGAGCACCGCGCCGATCCGGATGCCGTCGGTAAAGGCGATCGAAGCGGGTCCGTCCCACGGTTCCATCATGCATGAATGGAACTCGTAAAAAGCCCGTTTGGCCGGCGACATCTGCTGGTCGTTCTGCCACGCCTCCGGAATCATCATCATCACGGCGTGCGGCAGCGAACGACCGGTGCGAATCAGCAATTCGAGGCAGTTGTCGAACTTGCCCGAGTCCGCGAGCGTCGGCTCGATAATCGGCAGCAGCTTCTTGATGTCCTCGCCGAACAGCGGCGACTCGAACATCATCTGCCGCGCATGCATCCAGTTTTCGTTGCCGCGCAGCGTGTTGATTTCGCCGTTGTGCGAAAGAAAGCGGTAGGGATGCGCTCGATCCCAGCTCGGGAAGGTGTTGGTCGAGAACCGCTGATGCACCATCGCGAGCGCGCTCTCGATTGCGGGATCGAGCAGGTCCGGGAAGAACCTGGGGATCTGATGCGAGATGAGCTGGCCCTTGTAGACCAGCGTCAGCGCGGACAGCGAGCAGAAGTAGAACAGCTCGGGTGCGTAGAGGCCCAGCGTTTCGACCGCGTTGAAGGCGCGCTTGCGGATTACGTAAAGCTTGCGTTCGAGCGACTCGATATCGGTGATTCCGGCGCCGCGCGCGATGAAGACCTGGCGAATCGCGGGCATCCCGCGCCGCGCGATTTCGCCGCATTCGCTCTCGACTACCGGCACCGTTCGCCATCCGAGTACGCGCTGGCCTTCCTCGCGAACGATCTGATCGAAGACCGCTTCGCAGGCGGCGCGCTTGTCGGGATCGAGCGGCAGGAAGACCTGCCCGACGCCGTAAGTCCCCGGGTCGGGAAGATCGAACCCGGCCTTATGCGCCTCGCGCTTGAAGAATTCGTGAGGAATCTGGATCAGGATTCCCGCGCCGTCACCCGTCCGCGGATCGCATCCGCAGGCCCCGCGATGGGTAAGATTGTCGAGGACCTTGAGCGCCTTGAGGACAATCTCGTGCGAGCGCCTGCCCTTCACGTCCACCACGAATCCGACGCCGCACGCGTCGTGATCGTGCGCGGGATCGTACAGCCCCTCTCTTGCTGGAATACGGTTGCGGTTGTGCATGGCCCTATGTCCGCCTTGAATCGATAAGCGCGCCGCGCGCGGGATGGCGATGACGCCGGGTGTGGCCGTTGGGAATTTCCGGCGCCGGCTCGTCATGCGCATGCACCGCGATCGTGTTGCGCTCGGTATGCGTTGACAGCACCACCATCGTTTCCGTCCGCGCCACCCCCTCGATCGAACGGATCGTGCTGATAAGCCGTTCGAGCGAAGTGGTGTTCTCGGTCTTCACCTTGAGGAGAACGGTGTGCTGCCCGGTGACGTGATGGCATTCGAGAACGTCTTCGAGAAGATCAACCGTTCGTTCAAAAAGACCGATGGTCTTTGGATGAGTGATAGAGACCCCGATGAAGGCGGTAACGTCCTTGCCCAACTTGCGCGCGTCGCAAGCGGCGTAGTAGCCGAGAATAAGGCCGCTGTCTTCGAGTTTTTTGACTCTCTCGATAACCGAAGGAGCGGAGAGGCCAACCTGTTCGGCGAGTTTGGTATGCGGAATTCGGCCGTTGTTTTGCAGGATATTGAGGATCTGCAAATCAATTGCGTCGAGTTCCGGAGAATCGCCGCCTAATTTCATAAGGGAAATCCTCGTTCGAGGTATCGAAATTAATGGGAAAGCAAAAGTGTGTCAAGGGTAATTGAGGGATAATCGCAATACAACGATATTTTATTCAGTCCGAAACTCCCCAAACCTTCAAATCGAAGCCTATCCCCTCACCCCGCCCCGCCAAGCTTCGGAAGTCCCCCGTACCTCCCAAATACTTCATACGATGACGCCGCTGTTCATCGTGTAATTTCAGGCGTCAGCGGGATTGCCGACCTCCGCCGCCGGCATCCTACGGATAATTGGTCTGTATCGCCGCGCAAATCGCGTCGAAAGCGGCGAACGTCTCCAGCTCCAGCCGGTTGTTCCACGGGGTCGGAAATGCGCTCATCTTCACGATCACGACCCTGTCGCGCGGATTTACATAGATAAATTGAAAGTTCACTCCTTCGGCGGAATAGGCGTGGTCAGGCCCGGGGAATGTCCACCATTGATAGCCGTAACCCAGCGGATAACCGGCATACAGACGGCCGGGCTGGTCCTGTCGTGCCTGCGCCACAGTCGCCTGCTCGACCCATTGCTCGGGAACGATCTGCTGGCCGCGCCATTTTCCCTTGCCCAGAAAGAGCAGTCCGAAGCGTCCATAGTCACGCAACGTGGCATTGAGGCAGCAGTATGCCGCTTCCATCCCGTCCGGCCCGGGACGGTCGGTTAGCCACGTAGCCTCCTTCTCCATCCCCATCGGAACCCAAATCTTCTGCGACAGGTAGTCAGCCAGCGACTGTCCCGTGACCTGCCTAACCAGCCATCCGAGGACCTGCGTATCGATACTCCGATAAACGAACTTCTGCCCGGGCGGTTCGGCGCGGCCAACCGTTATCGCGAAGTCGTTGAGCCGTTCGCTCTCTTCGTCCATCGTCCTGCGCCACATGACTTCGACGCTTGAGGATGGATCCTGATAGGCTTCGGTGAACTTCACCCCTGACGACATCTCGAGCAGATCTCTGATCGGAACTCCGTCGTAGCCGGAACCCTTCAGCTCGGGGAGATACTGGGATACCGGAAGATCGAGGTTCGCGATCTTCCCATCCGCCATCGCCAGCCCTACGAGCGTCGAGGTAAAGGACTTTGCGACCGACCACGAAGTGAAGCTGGAATTTTGATCGGCACCGCCAAAGTAGCGCTCGTATACGATCGTTCCGTCCTTAATGACCAGAAACCCCGTCGTGTAGGTGCGCGCGAGAATCTCATCCAGCGTGTGCTCGCTGCCATTCCATCGATAACGCACCCCGCCGAGTTCCCTTTCCGCGCGCGGCAGCTCCGAAACCGGCCCGCCGCGGTTCACGACGTGGCTCGGAAAGATTTCCGCCATATGACGCTGCGAGCCGGCGATGTACCACGGCTCGGCGATCTGATCGCGCGCTCCGATCGGCGCCGTGTCTTCGGCGCGGACGAGCGCCGAATACGCAAGCAGTGCCGCGCAAAATGTCGCTGTCGCGGAGTATCGAACTGCGGACCATCTCATATTCGATCCGGCAAATCACCTCGCCATCGCTTTTCAGAACATCACACCAAGCCGCGGAAAGATCTGATCGTAGTAGATGTCCAGTTGAAAGAGCCCGGTCGAGTGGCAAGCCTGGCTGCCCAGATGGTTCAGGCCTAACTGGGTGCCGGCGGCTAGCTGATAATAGTTCGTCGCGTACGCGATTCCAGGCGTAACACGCCAATCGGGCGGGGTTGGACCAGTGCCGTGAAATCCCCACGCCATCTGCTGGTAGTTGAACTCGTTGAAAAAAACCAGCGGCTTCAAAAGCGAATTGATGGTGATGCCGAAACCCGGCTCGGCGAGATAGTCAAGCTGATAGCTAAGCGCGCTGTCGAAAGCCACGACATCTAGCTGCGACCCGGTCCATCGCGGGAGATATTCCGCGTCCATCTGGATTGCGAATGGGCGCAGGTAATGAAAGAAGCCGTGGTCAGGAAGATCGCCTGCCCCCTTCTCCGCCAGAATCATCGGGCCGCCGCGCCAATGGCCTCCGGCGCCCGCGGTGACATCCCCGGTTGGCGCATATATGTCGAGTGCGATTCCGGCCCTGAACTCATGCTCGGCATTCAGGTACGGGGCCCACTTGGCAAGCACCTCGATATTATCGACGCCCGAACTGGTTTGAAGGCGCCGGCGTGACGCGTCGCTGATGGCATTGCCGATCAGGATGCTGGTGTTTTCGGTGATTTGCTTCTCGAGCGTGAAGCTGAAAGCCGCCTGCACCTGATCGTTGACCGTCACCCATCCGGGCGACAGGGTCAGGTCGTCTTGCGGGTCGGTCCCTTCCGTAATGAGAGCGGAATAGAAGTTGCGCTGGCCGACCTGGGCGTTTGCGATGCCGGAGAAAGCGGCAAAAAGGGCGGCTCCCATCGCCCCAACCATCGCCAACACCCGCCCTCGACTCATGGCCGAGAATTTCGCGTTAATTCGATGTGCGATCAATCGGGCTGATTTCCCGCTAGACGTTCGGGTAGGCGTCGCTTCCCATTTCGAGCGCGTCGAGCCCGGACCATTCAACCTCGGCCAGCACGCGATTTCCGATAAGCCGTTCGATCACAAGGAAAAATGCCAGCGCCAGTCCGAATACGACGACCAGGTTCGCTATCACTCCGATGAGTTGAGCCAGGAATTGCCCGCCATCCCCATAAAGCAGTCCGCGCACCGGACCCGCCACGCCGTTCCATCCTTCGCCGTAGCTGCCGTCCGCGAAGATGCCCAGGGCAAGCGCTCCCCACAGGCCGCAAGCGCCGTGGACCGCGATTGCGCCCACCGGATCGTCGATTCGAAAGCGCCGTTCGAGCGCGAGCACCACCCAAACCACGATCAGTCCCGCCACCACTCCGATAAGGATGGCGGCCTGCGGACCGACGAACGCGCATGGAGCCGTGATAGCTACAAGGCCGCCAAGCAGTCCGTTGCAGGCCATCGCGATGTCCGGTTTCTTGAACCGCTGCCACAGATAGAGGAGCGCGGCCAGAGCGCCCGCCGACGAGGCAAGCATCGTGTTGGCCGCTATCACGCCGATGCGCGGGTCTGACGCCGCCAGCGCTGAGCCCGCGTTGAAGCCGAACCATCCAAAGGCAAGGATCAATGTGCCGATCACCGCCATCGGCAGATTATGCCCGGGAAGCGCGCCGATTGCGCCATCGCGGCGGAACTTGCCGATGCGCGGTCCAAGCACGATTGCCCCGGCCAGCGCCGTCACTCCTCCGGTCATGTGCACGACCGACGAACCGGCGAAGTCAACGTGGCCGTGGCCCAGGCCGAAGTTCATCCCGAGCTGCGAGAGCCATCCTCCGCCCCACACCCAGTTCCCGTACAGCGGGTACAGAAACATCGACATGAAGAACCCGTAGATGAAAAACGCGATGAACTTCCATCGCTCCGCCATCGCTCCCGTCGGGATGGTCGCGGCAGTATCCATGAAGACCACCGCAAACAGGAACATCGCAAGGCTGGCCGGATCATGGCTCACACTGGCGAGCGCGAACTTGCTGAGCCCGATAAGACCGAATGGATGGCCGGCGATGCTGACGGTGAGTTCGCGATGAACGGTTTCGACGCCGCCCAGCGAAGGCCAATGATGCACCCCACCCATCATGAACGCATAGCCGGTAAGCCAGAAGCCGATTACCCCCACCGGGTAAATGATCAGGTTCATGGCCATCGTGTTGGTGGCGTTCTTGGCGCGAGTGAAGCCGGTCTCGAGCATCGCGAACCCGGCCTGCATGAACATCACCAGAAATCCTGCGACAAGCACCCAGGCAAGATTGAGCGACTGGTCTATAGGCACCCCACTGGCGGGCATCATCTCACCTCCCCTCGGTAAGACCTGCGCGGCTGGCTCGGCGCGGCCGGATATCGGTTTGCCAGCCAAATCAGAAACGCAAAGAACCCTGCGAGCGAAATGAAAAACGCGGCGATCGCGAAACCGCGGCGGATTTTCTGAGCGCGAAGGCTGCGGGGATGCAGTTGCTGGGCGCGACCGGTGACCACCACTCGCGAGGGATCGCGCAGGTCTTCAAGCATCCGCGCCGCGCTCTCGTAACGATTTTTCGGAACGCGTTCAATCGCGCGCAAAATTATCTCTTCGAGCTTCGGGTCCAGGTCGGGCCGGTGCTTGCTGGGCGGCTGGGGATCCTCGTTGGTCTTCGCCCTCATCATGTTGTAAACGGTGGTGCCAGCGTACGGCAGAGCGCCGGTCATCATCTCGTACAGAATGACTCCGAGCGAATAGATGTCGGTGCGTGCGTCGCCGCGCTTTCCGCTCACCTGTTCGGGCGCCATGTAGTCGGGTGTGCCGATCGTCGACGACAGTCCCGACCAGGTGAGGCGGCGCGCCCGCTCATCGAGCGCAATTCCGAAGTCCATGATTTTGAGAACGCCGTCGGCGGTGACGAGCATGTTTTCGGGCTTGAGATCGCGATGAACCACTCCCTGGCCGTGCATGTAGACCAGCGCCTCGCAAATCTGCCGCGAAAAGCCGAGAGCGCGCTCCGGATTCATCGGCTGCTCGACGCGCATGATCTCGCGCAGTGAGACGCCGTCGATGAACTCCATCGCGATGTACATGCGGCTCTTCTTCTTCGGCGTGACGATCTTGATGATGTTGGGATGGTCGAGCCGGCGGACGACTTCTTCTTCGCGCTGAAAGCGGCCGTAAAAGATAACGTCGCTTTCGAACTGCATGTAGGGGATTTTTATCGCCACCGTCTGTCCGGAAATCAGGTCGGTGGCCTTGAAAATCGATGCCATCCCGCTGCGAGCGATCACCTCGGTAAGCTTGAACTGATCGAGGGTTTCGCCGACGCTGACCTCGCGCATGATGAGAGTGGAGCCGCGGTTGCAGGCTAGAGCGGTCTGGGCGCGGACGTTAACACCCCGATGGATCGCGAGGCAACCATCGTTCGAAATGAAGCGGACATCGCGCGATAGCCCTTCTCAGTAGCCGAAAAGCGCGCGCAATCTGGCCCGCAGGCCCACCGGCGCCGGCGCGTGCCCGGTCTCCGCCAGCATCGTAAAGACGGCCGCGGTCAGGTTGTCCGCGGTGCCCCGATCGTTGGCCGCATCGACCAGGCGCCGGCACGCCTGCTCCGAATCAAGGCCGCGGATGGCGGATTCGATTTCCGCCTCGCGCAGCACATTGTAAAGCCCGTCGCTGCAGAGAACGATGCGATCGTCGCGAACCAGCGGCATCGTAATCCTGTCCACCGAGGCGATAAGGTCGTGACCCAGGTTGCGCGTCAGGACGGATCGTTCCGGATGAAACCTGGCCGCATCCTCGCTCATCAGCCCCATCCGCACCCGTTCGCCGGTAACCGTATGGTCCTTGGTTAGCTGCACGATCCTGTCCCCTCGAATCAGGTACAAGCGGCAGTCTCCGACATGTACCGCGGACAACATTCCGCGATCGACCGCCGCCGCGGTCAGCGTCGTACCCATCATCCGCAGTTCCGGAACGGCAAGGGCGCGATTGTGAATTTCGATATTCGCCTGCTGCGCGGCCCTGGCGAGTCGTTTGGCCGCGCCCCATTCGAAGGGACTATCGCGCCAGGCCTGGAGAGTAATTTCGACCGCCATGGCGCTTGCGACCTCGCCTCCTTCGTATCCACCCATTCCATCGGCCACCGCGAAGACCACCGTGTCTTCGCCTTCGACCAGATGACCGCAAGCGTCCTCATTATCGGCGCGGTCCGTACCGACATCCGACAAAAGGAATATGTCAAAAGCGCGGTCCAGAACTCGGTCAGACAAGATAGGTTCAGACTCTCCCTCGGGCAAATCGTTATCCCGACGGTTCCGGGTTAATGAAGAGACGGGCAGGGGGCGAGCGGCGCGTCGAAGCCGCCCACCCCCCAGGGGGTTATTTTCACCGGCAAGGCTCCCAATGCCGGTGTGGCGACAAAACCATCTCCTTTCGGCACCGCCCGAACCTGTGCATGGCTGCAAGGCTGGTCAGGTCCACGCCGTGCCCGGGGTTTTGCAAAGTTGAGCGCAAGAAAGATGCCGTCCGGAAATGCTCAGGAAGCCACCGGCTGAAGGACGGCGAATGCCCGGTCATCCAGCATTTGCTGCGCCATAGAGCAACCGGCGACGTGGGAATCAGGATCGGCCAAGGAGACGGCCCAATCGTCTTCGCCAATTCTCCGCGGCGGGGTTGTTGCCCGTCTCCGCGATCATCCTGAAAACCGCGGCGGTCAGGTTGTCGCGCGTCGCGCGCTCGTTGGCGGTCTCGATCAGTCTGCGGCAGACCGACTGGGCGTCGCCGTCCACCGCAATACTATCGATCTCGTGATCGCGCAGCACGCTGTGCAGTCCATCACTGCACAGAACCAGGCGATCGTCCCGCATAAGCGGCATCGTTATTCGGTCCACCGCTACAATCAGCTCCCTGCCGAGCGAGCGCTGCAGAGAAGAACGCTTGGGATGGTTGCGGGCGGCTTCCGGGGTCATCAGCCCCATCCTTACCCGCTCGCCGACGACGGTGTGGTCTTTGGTGAGCTGCGAGATCTTGCCGTCGCGCATCAGGTACAGCCTGCAGTCGCCGACATGGGCCGCCGACAGCATCCCGCGTTCCACCGCGACCGCGGTGAGCGTTGTGCACATCCCGCGCAATTCCGGCACCGCGATCGCCCGGTTGTAAATTTCGATATTTGCCTGCTGCACCGCGCGGACCAGCCGCTTGTTCGCACCCCACGCGGGGGGACTTTCGCGCCAGGCGCGCAAGGTTACTTCGATCGCCATCGTGCTTGCGACTTCACCGCCTTCGTAGCCGCCCACACCGTCCGCGATCGCAAAGACCGCTGTGCCTGAGCCATCCAGCAGATGCCCGCATGCATCCTCATTGTGCTCGCGTGCCGTGCCGGTATCGGAAAGAACGGCGAGGTCGAAGGCCGCTTCCGGCAGGGAGTTGCCTGATGGCGGTTGGCTGAATTCGCTGGCGCTCACGATGAAAAGGAACCCTTCTTTGGAAACGGTCAAGGGGCGACCGGCGCCGCGCGCCGATCGCCCCCTTGGATGGCCGGGAAGCCGAAAGGAGCTTAGGCCGGCTTGGCAGCCAGAATCGTTTCCTTTCCGCGCTTCTTGGAATTTCGGGAGAAGTAGATCGCTCCGTAGATTCCCCAGATTATCGAGATGCCGACCGCGATCAGAGGCTCCTTGACGCTGCCCAGACCTTCGATCGGGCCGATGATGTAGAAGGCCATGCAGGCAAAGTTGGCGATCGCGCCGAACACCGGGATCACCACGTGTTTGATGCCATGGAACATCTCATGCTCGCGGAAGGCGACGATACAGATGATGTTCGTCAGACCGTACACCGCGAAAGTCCCGAAGTTCGAAACCAGCGTCACCAGCGAAAGCCCGTTCGGCAGCGATGACAGCATCGCGTTCGAGTTCATCCCGAGCGCATACCAGATTGTATGCGGAAGGGACGCGATGGTCTTGTCGTCAGGTGCGGCCGAGCCCGCGAAGAAGAAGATCGCCGCGTATGCGCCGATTACCGCCGAGATCGTCGCGAGGGTCCAAATCGCGCGATGCGGAGTCAGATTCTCGCCGTGCAGGAGGCCGAAATGCTCCGGCACTTCCTCGTCGCGGCCCATCGCGTACGTGACGCGCGCTCCGGTGTTGATGCAGCTCAGGCTGGTGCCGATCAGCGCAAGGAACACGGTCAGAGCTTCGACCAGCATGAACGCCTCGCCGTGTCCGCCCAGCATCACGTTGCCGATGATCGTCATCATGTCGCCGATTGGCGCCGCCGATCCTTTCGCATCAGCCAGGCTGTATGCGTTGCTCAGGAAGTAGTTGGCCGCGAAATACTCGATCAGGTAGCAGAACAGGCATTGAATGGTGATCGAGAGCAGCACGCCGCGCGGAATGTCCCGAGTCGGGTTCTTCGCTTCCTCGCCCAGCGCGGTGACCGACTCAAATCCGACCAGCAACAGAATCGCCACCGTCATCTGGAGCATTACCCAGTTGAAGTTGTGAGGCGCGATGACGGAAAAGGCGGTGGGATGGGCCGGCGTATCGCTGCTCAAGCTGTAGTGCAGGACCTTGCTCGTGCCGTCGAGCGCCAGTCCGGTAACCCCTTCGCCGTGCCCAAGCCGATAGGAGATTGCCAGGGCCGAGAAGAACAGCAGCGCGACGATCTGGATGATGTTGATCATCAGGTTGACCATCGTCGATCCGTTCACGCCGCGAAACGCGATGTAGGAAATCGCGAACGATGCGATCACCGCAATCAGCGCCATGAATACCGGGCCGGGGATGGCCGAGCTCATCTGGCTCGGGAACATCGTGCCAACGATATACCCAATCATGACGCCGATGGTCGCCATCATGACTCCCGGGTAAACCCAGTAGTACAGATGCGAGGCCCATCCGGTCACGAATTTGGCGATCCGGGCGAAGCGGTATGCGTGGGTCTTGCTCAGAAACGCCTGCTCGGCGAACAGATAAGAACTGCCTGCGCCAGGATACAGCTTCGACAGTTCCGAATACGAAATCGCGGTCGAATAGGCGAGCAGAATCGCCGCGAAGATTCCGAACCACATCGCCAGTCCTGACGGGTAGGCGTAGCCCGCCTGGATGACGAAGGTGATCCAGAGGAAGGCGCCAGGCGCGATCAACGCCATCGCGTTGACCGTAACGCCGGTCAGCCCCAGCGTCGGTACCATCTTGGCCTCAGATTTTTCTGCCATCTCTCCTCCTTGGTCCTGGCCTCTATGCCGCGGTATCACCCGTTGGTTCTAGCCAGGACCATACAAGTGGTCGTGCCCGCCTCATCCGCAAGAAGGATGCCATCAGGATTACGGAAAAATGCAAAATGAAATGGCCGCAAGCAGTGGCTCTGCTTCCCGCGGCTGCCCGCCCATCAGGCATACGCACGCCGGATAGTCATCGCGGCGAAACAGTTCGGGACGCGGACGGATTAGAAACGGCCGCGCCCAGACCGTCTCGTGCAGGGTCGTCGTTTCCGGAGCTGAAAGATCTGCATCAGGCAACAATGCGGGCCGAGCGAACGGCCAAATTTGGAAGGCGGGAACGGAGGATCGAGGAGAGCTTAGACGGCGGCTTCACCGTGCTCGTCGGTGCGGATGCGAATGACGTCGATGAGGTCGGAAACGTAGATTTTGCCGTCGCCGATTCTGCCGGTTCGGGCGCGCCGCATTATCGCGTCCACCACGGCGTCCGCCTGCTCGTCGCGGATGATCACTTCCAGCTTGATCTTCGGCTTGAAGTCGATGATGTATTCCGAGCCGCGGTAAAGTTCGGTCCGCCCCTTTTGCCTCCCAAAACCTTTCACTTCGTAGGTTGTCAGTCCGCTGATACCGACCCGTTCGAGCTCCGCCCGGACCGCATCGAGGGTAAACGGCTTGATAATGGCTTCGACCTTCTTCATAAGCCGCCAAGGGTCGCAAAATGGGTGCCGCGCTCGACAAGATGATTCCTGCGCTGCGTGCCCGCCATCGATGCACGCGCCGCGGGCATCGCGCTTAAGCCGTAGTCATCACTGGACGAACGCCGTCTGGGGTCGCCCGGCTACCTTCAGGCCGGCACGAACCGTTCAAATCTCGAATAGGGCCTTGTCCATTGATGTCTCAGGAACCGTCGGGCGGAGGATTCGACGCGGTCATCCCCCCTCGTTGCTCGGCCGTGAACGGTTCGTGTTGACAAGACCGGCACGAGTAATCGCCGCGAACATACCGATCGTTCAGTTGTTCCACCCAGCCATGCCTGTGCTATACAGCGGGTCGATCACACAAAGGAGAGATTCGCGATGGCCAATCGTCTGTCGTCGGCGGAAGTGACCGCCCTCTTCGAAAAGCTCAGCAACTGGGGCCGATGGGGCAAGGAAGACCAGCGCGGCGCGCTCAATTTCATCACCGATGCAAAACGCGCGGCCGCCGCAAAGCTGGTCAAGACCGGCGAAACCGTCTCGCTCGCATTGCCCCTGGCGACAGTCGCCGCCGCGGACAATCCCACGCCCGTAACCCATCTGATGGTGCAGGCGGGTTTCGATTCGCATGAGATGCCGCTGCCATACGCGGGCGACTACTTTGCAATCGCTCCGCATGGGATGGCCAATACGCATATCGACGCGCTCTGCCACGTATTTTACAGGGACAAAATGTACAACGGCTTCGATGCGGCCGAGGTCGGATCGCACGGGGCGAAGCGATGCGCGATCGACGTGGCCCGCACCGGCATCATCAGCCGCGGCGTGCTGCTCGATATCCCGCGGCTGCGCAAAGTCGACTGGATGGAACCGGGCGACCGAATCTTTCCCGAGGAACTCGACGCGGCCGAGCGCGCTCAGGGCGTCCGCGTCGAGGAGGGTGACGTGCTTCTCATCCGCACCGGCCGCTCCGCGCGGCGCAAGGCGAAGGGCGGATGGGATCCGATGCGCGTGGGGCTTCCGGGGCTCGACACCACCTGCCTGCCCTGGCTGCATGAGCGCCGGATCGCGGTGCTCGGTTCCGACAGCGTAAGTGACGTGACCCCCAGCGGCGACCCGGAGCATCCGCTGCCGATTCATGTCGGGACCCTGGTTGTCATGGGAATCCATCTGATCGACAACGCGGACTTCGATGCGTTGTCGGAAGCATGCGCCCGCACTGGACGCTACGAATTCATGTTCTCGCTGTGCCCGTTGATCCTCGAGCGCGGCACGGCTTCTCCGGTGAACCCAATTGCGATTTTTTGAGCGCTGAAACCATTCTGGAGAGACTGCGATGAAGAGTGAATCTCTGGTTATCGATTGCGACGGCCACATTCTCGAACCGCCGGACCTTTGGGAGAAATACATCGACCCCAAGTATCGCGAGCGCGCGATGCGCATCCGGGTCGGCGACGACGGCTTCGAGTATCTCGAAATCGATCGCAAGCGCGCCAAGATGACCCAGCCCGGCCTGCTGGGTTCTTTGGGCGGGATGGGTAAGCGCGTCGAGGAGGCCAAGCGCCTGCGCGAAGCCGCGATGAAGGGCGCCAAGTCTCGACCCGAAGACATCCGCGCCATCCAGCCCAAACCGGAGGACACTTATCTGAAGGGCGCGGCGTTCGGAACGATGGACATGAAGGAGCGCCTGCAGCTCCTCGACCAGGAGGGGATGGCAAAGGCTCTCCTGTATCCGACCATCGGGCTGCTGTGGGAAGCCGAGCTCTTCGACGCCGAACTGTCGAGCGCCTACTGCCGCGCATACAACCGCTGGATCGCCGACTTTTGCCGCGACTCCGGGGGCCGCCTCGTCCCGATCGCGCATCTCTCGCTCGGCGATCCCGCCGAAGCTGCACGCGAACTCGAGCGCGCGGTGAAGGACGGATGCAAGGGCGCATTCGTATGTCCTTTCACGATCACACGCGTTCCTCACGGCGATCCCGCGCACGATGCGGTGTTCGCCGCCGCGCAGGATCTCGATGTTCCGCTCGCCATCCATCCAACGTTCGAGCCCGCTTCGTTTGGAATCCATCATCGCTACGACAATTTCCAATGGGCGGCCTGGTATTTCGACCTGTTCGCGGGCCAGGGCGTGCAGCACTCGTTCGGCACGTTTTTCCAGCTCGGAGTATTCGACCGCTTCCCGAAGCTTCGCGTGGTGGTGCTTGAGTCGCAGGCGGGATGGATCGGCTATTTCCTTGACCGCGGCGATGCGATTTTCAACGGAACGACGCTCGGCTCGACGGTGCGGCTGAAGGAGCCGCCGTCATTCTACTTCAAGCGCCAATGCTGGATTTCGGCCGATCCCGACGAACGCACTATCGCATCGCTGATGCCGCTGGTGGGCGAGGACAAGTTCTTCTGGGCCAGCGACTACCCGCATCCCGACCATCCCGGAAACTACCTGGAGGAATTGAAGGGATTGGTGGCGCCGATGACCGAATCGGGCAAGCGGGCCATCCTGGGAGAAAACGTCGCGAAAGTCTATCGCGTCTGACCCTCCTCCGGCAGGAAGGCTATAGCAAAAAGGCCGCCCGAAGAGGCGGCCTTTTTCGTTCGGTCTTCCCTTGCGACGTTACGGGAGCATCCCGGCCTGGATAATGACGGGATCGGCAGACTTTGGAACCCGCGGCTCCCGCTTGCGCTTCATCGCCTTCTCGACAATCGGCGCCATCCGCTCGGCCTTTTCGCGAGCCCGCTTTTCTTCGCGCACCTTGAATTCGGGCAGCACTTTTTCCGCAAACAGGTTCAGCGAAGAGCAGATGTCTTCATGCTTGTTGTTGCCGGCCTGCGAGATGAACACCACCTGATCGACTCCCGCCTCTTCGTAGTCCGCCAGCCGCTTGCGAATCAGGTCCGGCGTGCCGATACAGGAGCTGTCGCCGCCCGCTCCGGGAATGTTGATCGGATTCTGCTTGTAGTTTGACCAGATGTTGGTTTTGCCGGGTTGATGCTTTCCGAAGACGTAGTGATGGCCGAGCGCGTAGGAAAAGAACTTGAGCCCGTCCTCTCCCATCGCAACCGCGCGGTCCTGGTTGGCATCGCACATGAAGCCGGTCACGATCGCGATGTTCGGGTTGATCGCGTAGCCGATCGGTTCGCATTCGTTTTCGAGCGTCGTGTAGTAGTCGTTGACCCACTGGCGCGCTTCATCGGGCGTGACGAACGCGAAGGTCAACGCCCCGATGCCGAGCTTGGCCGCAAGATGGATGGTCTCGCGGCGCGAGCATGCCACCCAAAGCGGCGGATGGGGCTTCTGTACGGGCTTCGGCACCACGTTGCGTACCGGCATGCTGAAGTACTTGCCCTCATGTCCCAGGAAAGGGTCTTCGACAAACATGCGGGCGATTGCACCGAGCGATTCGAGCCACATGTCGCGCTTCTCGGCGCGCGGAATCAAAAAGCCGCCGAGCTCGGCCTCCGCCGATGATTCGCCGGTGCCGAACTCCACCCGCCCGTTGCTCACGAGGTCCAGCGTCGCGATGCGCTCCGCCACCCGGGCGGGATGATTGTACTTGGGCGGCAGCAGCACAATTCCATGCCCCAGGCGGATTTGCCGGGTGCGCTGGCTGCAAGCCGCCAGAAAGATCTCGGGCGCGGATGAATGCGCGTACTCTTCGAGGAAGTGATGCTCCACTTCCCACATGTGATCGATGCCGAGCTTGTCGGCCAGCTCGACCTGATCGAGGGCGTCCTGGAACAGCTTCAGCTCCGCGCCGGGCGTCCACGGCCGGGGCAGTTGATGTTCATAGAAGGTGCCGAATTTCATGGCGCGATTGTTCTCTCCTTGAGGAATCAGGATTGGCGGTCGGCGCCGCCGATGAACAGCGTCCGCTCGACCATATCGATCACTTCACGCTTGCGCTGCTCGATCGACCTGGGATCGAACATATTGACGTTCCACAGCCGCTTCACGACGGCCGCGGTGGTGAAGTAGCCGGTGATTACCGAATTGAGAGTCTGCAGGAAGTTGAACGGCTCGATCTCGCCGCGGAACGCGCCCTCGCGCTGCCCGCGGAAGATGAAATTCATGCCGATGGCGTTGAGCGGAGGCAGCCGCCGCTTCATCACCTGCCGCCCCACGCCGCTTTCGTCGGCGAATTCCTTCCACAGCAGTTTCATCGCGTCGGGCTCGCGCGCGATGAAATCGATCGAGTCGGCAATCGCCCTGCGCATCTGCTCGTGAAATCCGCCCGGCAGCTTCATCACGCGATGCGCCGAATCCTCCATCCCGTTGAAAATCCGGTCCAGAACCGCGAGATAGAGCTGTTGCTTGGAGGGAAAATGATGGAGCAGCGAGGGCGCCTTGATTCCGATGCGCCGCGCGATGTCGCGCAGGCTGGTGCCGCGATATCCGCGGTCGGCGAACAACGCCAGCGCCACCTGCAGAACGCGATCCCTGGTGTCGAGGCCCCGGTTGAGCGGGACCACTTTGGCTGCGAGGCGATGAGATTTCGGATGTTTCATTGCTCTCCCTGCCGCCGCGAAGATGCTATCTAACGCCCGTTAGGCTGTCAAATCGCGGGCTGCTCCGCGCGCGCATTCCTTTTTCCGCTTCAACCGTAGTAAAAGTCGCATTGCAAAAGCCAACGGAGGAACGGTCAATGTCCGAGCTGCACTGGAAGCCCGCGCATGAACTCGCCGCGATGATACGGCGGCGCGAACTCAAAGCCGCCGAACTGATGGCCGCGACCATCGCGCGGCTCGAAAAAGTCAACCCTCGCCTCAATGCCTTCGTCGCACTCCGCGCCGAGCAGGCGATGGACGAAGCGCGCTCGATCGACGAAAAGATCGCCCGGCGCGAGGAGGTCGGCCCGCTGGCCGGCCTGCCGTTTGGCGTCAAGGATCTCGACGACGCGGCCGGGCTCCCGACCACGTTCGGCTCCAAACCCTTCCGCAACAACCTCGCAAAGAAGGACTCCGTCCAGGTCGAGCGGCTCAAGGCCGCGGGCGCGATCGTGCTCGGAAAAACCAACGCTCCGGAATTCGGCTACACCGGCTTTACCAAGAACCTCGTCTATGGCGTCACTCGCAATCCGTGGAACCTCGAGCGAACGCCCGGGGGCTCGTCCGGTGGCAGCTCGGCCGCAATCGCCGGCGGTATCGTTCCCCTCGCCACCGGATCCGACGGAGGCGGCTCGATAAGAATTCCCGCCTGCTACACAGGATGCTACGGAATCAAACCTTCCAACGGGCGCATCCCAAGCGAGGCAACGCTGGGGATGCTGCAGTGGAATGATACGGCGGTTCTCGGACCGCTCACGCGCTCGGTTCGCGACGCCGCGATGTACCTCGATGCGACCGTCGGTTACCATCCCGCCGATCCCAACTCCTTGCCGCATCCGGGAATCTCCTACGCCGCGATGCTGGATCGGCTGCCCAAAAAATTGCGCATCGCGTTCCATCCCGATTTCGGAGAGATCGTGCAGCATGACGTGGCGCGCGAGGTGGCAAAGGCGGCGGAGGTCTTCAAGGGGCTCGGCCACCAAATATCGATCATCGAGGACAGGATTCCCGACGTGGCGCGCGACTGGCAGCGGCTCGGCGCAACCCAGGGCTACGCGATGCTGCAGCATATGATCGAGGAGAATCGCGCGGACTTCGGGCGCTCGTATCTGTCAGGACTGGAGGCGGCGGCGCGGATTACCTGGCGGCATTACGGCGATGCGTACCGGCGGCGCAGCGAACTCAACGACTGGTGCCGCCGAATTTTCGAGCGGTTCGATCTTCTGCTGACTCCCACACTGCCGACCGAAGCGTTCGCCGCAGCCGGTCCGCCACCGAGCGAGATCGACGGCAAACCGCTGCGCGACATCATGTGCGCGGTCGCATTCACGTTCCCGTTCAACATGAGCGGGCATCCGGCCGCATCGGTGCGCGCCGGCTTGACCGACGCGGGCCTGCCCGCCGGTCTCCAGATCGTCGCCGAGCGTCATCGCGAGGACCTGGTGCTGCAGGCATCGTACGCCTACGAGCAGGCGCGTCCCTGGCAGGACAGGTGGCCTGAGATTTAGGGATATCCCCCCGCTCCGGTCAGGCGAACTGCTTGCGGACGGCCGCAAAGGCCTGCTCGGTGACTTCCAGCGTGCGCCTGATGTCCTCTTCGCTGTGGGCGGCGGAGATGAACCAGTTGTGGCGCGGCGCGAGATATACGCCGTTGCGGGCGCATTCGCCCGCGAACACCTTGATGCGATCGTGGCGGCCGTGATCGTCCTTGAACGTCATGTACGGCATCGAGGGCGGGCCTGAATAAGTCACCTCGAACCCGGCGGCGCGCGCCTGCGCCAGCATCCCCTCGCGCAGCTTCTCTCCAATCACGCGCATCCGCTCGATTCCGTTGCCAGCCTGCAGTTCCTTGAGGCAGGCGAGCGCCGCCGCCATCGGCACCGCACTCGTGAAATACGAACCGGTGAAGAACACTTCCTGCGCCGCCTTTCTCAGGCTGTCGCGGCCGAGGCATGCCGAGAGCGGATAGCCGTTGGCGATCGCCTTGCAGTAGGTCGTCAGGTCGGGCCGCACGCCGAAGAGCTCGCCCGAGCCTCCCATATGCAGGCGAAACCCCGCTCGTACATCGTCGAGAATAAGAACGATGCCGTTGCGATCGCAGAGGTCGCGGACACCCGGCAGAAACCCCTCGACCGGAAGCTCGCTGTCAAAGCCCGCGTCATGCCGGAAGGGCGATACAATGACGCCGGCAATCTCGCCGTGATTTTCATCGACCAGGTTGCGCAGGCTTTGAAGGTCGTTGAAGCGGAAATAGACGATATTGGCCCGGTCCTCGGGCATCACACCCGCCGGCGCCGGAGTGCACCACGCATGCGCGCCGTGATACGCGCCCGCGCACATCGCGATTTTTTTCCGGCCGGTCGCGTGCCGCGCAACTTCGGTCGCCCAGGTGCATACATCCGATCCGTTCTTGGCGAACACCGCCCAGTCGGCGCACGGCGTAATTGAAACCAGGTACTCCGCAAGCTCGACCCACAACGGAGTTGGAGCATTGAAGCAATTTCCGAGCTGCGACTGCCGCCTCACCGCCTCTTCGACCTTGGGATGGCGATGGCCGAGCACGATGGGTCCGTAGGAGCACATGTAGTCGATGTATTCGTTGCCATCGACGTCCCAGACGTGCGAACCCTCGCCGCGTTCAAAGAACGAAGGAAAGGCGCCTTTGGTCAGAACGATCGGATTCTGATGCCCATAGATGCCGCCGGGCACCACCTTGCGCGCGCGCTCCATCAGCGCCTCGCTCTTGTCGAACGTGTACGGCTTCACGAGCTGACCTCCGCGTCGGATGTTCCGAGAATCCTACGGTGGTCGGCGCAAGGCAAGCATCGCCGGCCGAGAAGTGTCCCCGCGAGAAGAGCAGCGTCGCGGGTCAGTGACGATAGGTGGTTGTTACGATTGGTTGGGTCGGGGCCGAAATCGCGCCTACCCGGGTCAGCTCTTCGCGCAGTCTTGCGCGCGACAGCGGCTTGGAAAGCACCGCGGACGCGCCCAACTGGTAGCTCTCCGCGATATCGCGATCGTACATCGAGCTGGTGATCACGAACATCGGAGTGGTCGCGCATACGGCGCTCGCGCGAACGGCCGCCAGCACCGAGAAGCCTCCGTTGTCGGGAAGCTTGAGATCGACAAAGAACAGGTCGGGGCGATCGAACTCGGTAAAGCGCGGGATCATGTCGAGCGCCTCTTCGGCGCTTTGCGCGTGAAGTATCTCGATATAATCGCCGAGCACCTGGCGCATCACGGTCAGCGCGATAAAGACATGATCGGGATTGTCCTCAACCAGAAAAATCCTGACACCGGATTGAGAAGAGGGACTTGGGTCTTTCTCGTCGTTATCCATGGCGTTTCCATTTAGACGACACTTGAACGGAGTTACTTCAGTGTCAGTGAAAACACCAGCCCCCATCGCTGAAATTCAGGTCTCAGCGCCGACAACCGAGACGGTTTGGAAACAAGAAAAATTGAGACTAAGGTGGAGTACTTGTGTTTACACGCTCAAATTTAGCTTCTGTCTGACACCTGTAAGGTGAAAAAAAATTTTTTCTTACAATTCGCTTTATCGAGGCTCGGGGGCTAAAAATGGGCTGGACATAGCTGCTTTAATGTGACCCACGCGCTTTCAATGTGTCCCGCGCTTGAGTCAAGAAAGCCTGACTACGCAAGATTCGTCCCGCATCGGCGCATGCTCGTTCCAAGCCGCCGCGGGCAGAGAGTCGGGAGGAAAGGGCATAACAAGCTTTGCTGGAACGCATCTTCGGCTCCAAAGTTTTCAGTCATCCGTTGCTCAGAAAATATACCGCGCTGGTCCACGAGGACCTTGCCGCGACCTATTCACGTGACGTGCAAAAGTGGTTGTTGATCGCTCCCCTGATTGGCATCGTCACCGGCCTGGTGATTGTTCTAATCAACTTGCTTATCCTCGATCTCATCTGGGCCAAGGCCCTTCCCGCCTATCTTGCTCATCACTGGATGATTCCCGCCGGATTGCTCCTGGGTTTCGTGCTGACCGGCTTGATCATGCAGTTCTGCACGTCCGACCCTGACGAGCATTCCACCGAAGAGATCATCCGCTCCTATCACGACCACCAGGGCGACATCGACATGCGCCCCTTCTGGTGGAAGCTGCTTGCCGCCGTCACCACCGTAGGTTCGGGCGGCAGCGCCGCGATGGAAGGACCGAGCATCTACGGCGGCGGAGCGATCGGATCGTGGCTATGGACGAAGCTGAGGCGGTTCGGCCTGGAGCCGCGCGATCGGCGGATCATGCTGATCAGCGGCGCGGGCGCGGGGATGGCGGCGGTGTTTCGCGCGCCGCTGACCGGACTGGTCTTTGCGCTCGAGATGCCCTACAAGGACGACCTCGCGCACGAAGCGCTGCTGCCCTCGCTGATCGCGTCGGTGGTTTCGTATGCGACGCTGGTTGCGATCGTGGGCAGCGAACCTCTCTTCGGCTTCGTCGGCACGACTTCCTTTGCCGCGATGGATCTGTTGTGGTCGGCGCTGCTCGGCCTCGGCATCGGGATCGTCGGCATGGTTTTCGACATCACCTTTCGCCGGATGCGCAGCCTGTTCGTAGCGAGCCGGATGCCGCACACTTTCAAGCTCGCGATCGGCGGGATCGGAACCGCGATTTGCGGCCTCATCTTCGTGAGCATCTACAATGACGGCCTCATCCCGATCGGACCCAACTACGAAGCGGTCCGCGCGGTGCTGAGTTCATCACATCCGTCGCACGTGCTGGTCACCTTCGCTATCCTGAAGATGGGGGCGACGCTTTTCTCCATCACTTCGGGCGGCGTGAGCGCGATCTTCGTGCCGCTGCTACTGACGGGCGGATGCCTCGGGAGCGCATTCGCGCAATCGATCGTTCACAGCCCGACGGTGGATCTTTACGCCGCGGTCGGAATGGCGGCGTTTATCGCGGCCGGCTACAAAACTCCCCTGACCGCGGTGGTGTTCGTCGCCGAAACCACCGGCGGCCATTCGTTCATCATTCCAAGCCTGATCGGCGCGGCCGTGGCCTACGCGATCTCCGGAGAAGCGTCGGTGTCGGGCGATCAGCGGCTGCACGAGGTCACCAAGATCGCGGGCCTCACCAATGTCCGCGCATCCGACGTGATGCAGAAGCATGTCGTCACGGTCCAGTCAGATGTGACGCTGCGCGAGTTCGCGCTCAGCGTCGCGGCGCGCCACAAACACACGATTTTCCCGGTCCGGCGCGATCAACGAATCATCGGCCTGGTGTCGCTCTCGAAGGTCGGCTCGTTCCCGCCCGAGAAGTGGGACACAACCCTGGTCGAATCGATCACGGATCTCTCTCCGACCTGGGTCTCCGAGGACTGCGATCTGATGGAGGCGCTGCGGCTTCTGGTCCGCGAAGAGGCGATCCAGATGCTGCTGGTCGGGTCCCCGGATGAAAACCTGGCGGGAATTCTGACCAAGACCGACATTCTGCGCGGAGTCGATCACACGCGAGGCGGCACAGGCGAAGAGAACGGGCTAAGAGCCAACAGCATCAAGTGACCCGCCACCCGCGCGACCGAATAACCGCGGCGCTTTTCAGCGCGCGATTTCAGATTTCGGCGCTGTAATCGTCGATATTCTGAAACGCGTACGGCAGGAACGCTTTCGCATCGACGGTGCCAATACGCTTTGCCTGCGCGTAGATGTCGCCTTCCATGTAAACCGCGCCGCGGAACTCCAGGATTTCCAGCTCCGTCAGCGGGTCGTGATGCGCCGGCTTGAAGGCCGCCTTCCCCTGTCCGCGCTTCAAAACTCTCAGCCGGGTGTCGAAATGCGCATGCACGATGATCGGGTCGAATTCCAGGCCGCGGCCGTCGGCGGAATGCATAAACTTGAAGTGAAACCTGTCGCTGGCCGCGGGGCCGTCGATCGCGACGTCTTCAGTGAGCCGGGCTTCGACGGACAGGTACGGAATTCCGTACCGCTCGACGACGCCGCGCGTCACGTCGCCATCGCTCTCCAGCCTGACCCTGCCCTGCTTCTTGGGCTCGCCGAACAATTCGCGCCCGAAGATTATCGCGACATCGGTCGACATCGGCATCGCGAGGCAGTAGTTCGCTTCGATCCCTTTGTATCGCGCCCGCACATCGACCCATCCGCCCGCAAACCGCCCACGCAGTTGGATCGGCCGAAGGTGCCGACTCCGACCGAGACCAGGGGTTCTCCGACCGGTTCGAGCGGAGGAGGCAACACCGCGCGGATTATTTCAGGGCGCGTGAGGTAGGTGACGGTGAGGGTTCGCCCGTCGAGAAACGCGGGCGCGGCCAACCGCTCTTCTATCTTCTTGATCTCGTCGGGTGACTTGACCCAGGTGGTATGCGCCATGGCAGTCCTCCGTGGCTGTTCGCATTCAATTCGCTACTAGCACTGTGAGACGGCGCCCGCCAAGTTGCGCTGGACGCCAATTTTCAACGATGGCGATTCAGGCTGGCCTTATCTCGATGAAGGCGCGATGGCGGGCGCGGCCGAAAAGCCACGAAAAGAACTTCAACACCGCGATTTGCCAGCCGTACTTTCTCTGGAGCGCCGCCTCGGCGCGGGCTATCCCCGCCGGATCGTCGATTCGCCTCGCGCGTCCGTCCGCCCATTCGCCGCGCACGTTGCCGCTCCGGTCGCAGGCGGCGATTCGCACCCGATCGTTCGCCTTGAGCCGCTTCATTTTGGCCGACGTGCCATTGGTCACCGCGCAGAGATTGGGGCCGTCAGCGGCAATCCACATAGGTGTCGCGACCGCGGTTCCATTGCGGCGAAAGGTCGCAAGGCTCACGTAACGCTCGGCCGCGAGCCGCTCGAACGACGGAGCGTCCATTATTGGAATTTCGGCATCACGCGCTCGGCGAACAGCCGCATCGCGGCGATTACATTTTCGTGCCCGGCTATCCCTCCGGTCTCGAACCAGCACACCAGGCGGGTGAAACCGAAACGTTCCCTGAGCGATGCGATTTTGTCCGCGATGTATTCAGGCTCGCCGAGCGCGGCCATGATTTCATTGACCTGATCGTACTGCATCCCGCGAAGCCGGTTGCGTACTTTCTCGAACTCGGACTGCACGCCGGGAACCAGCGCTTCAGGCTCGATAATTTCGCTGACCGAATTGAAATAGTTGCGCAGGCTCGGCTCGAACTTCGCGCGCACCGAAGCGCCGTCCGTCCCCGCAAACGTGATGAGCAGTCCCGCAAACCAGTCGTCGGGACGCGCGCGGCCGGACTCGGCCAGCGCGCGGTCGTAAACCGCGAGCCGATCCGCCAGGACTGGAAACGGGTTTACGGGGCCGCCGGCGAAAATCCGGTATCCGTTCGTTCCCGCATACGCGAAGGTGTCGAGGCTGTTGGCGGCAAGGCGAATCGGGGGATGAGGCCGCTGGACCGGCTTGGGCACCACCTGGATTCCATCGACGCTGTAGTGGCGGCCGTGAAAGGTGACGCGATCCTGCGTCCACGCCGCGCGCACCATCTCGAGCCCCTCTTCAAACAGCGCCCGGCTCTCGGGCATCGGCACGCCGTAACCGCGATAGTTCAGCGCAAAGGCACCGCGACCGGCGCCGAACTCGACGCGCCCTCCCGACAGGACATCCAACATCGCGGTCTCTTCCGCAAGGCGCATCGGATGATGCAGCGGCATCAGGTTGACGGCGAGGCCCAGGCGAATTCGCCGGGTGCGCTCCGCGATCGCCGCATGCAGCATCATCGGCGCCGGCATGACGGAGAAGCGCGGCGCGAAATGAACCTCGGCGAGCCATACGGTGTCGAAGCCGAGCCGATCCGCTTCGACCGCCTCGGCAATCAAATCGCGGTAGCGCTCCGGAGTGTTTTGCGAGTCGGCCTGCGGGAGCTGGTAAAAGATGTCGAATTTCACAATGTCTTTCAGTAGCCGCCGAGTTGGGCGACGCGTTCGCGATGGTACGCTGGAGAGCCCAGGTACGATTCGTTGAAGCGGGCGCGTTTGAACCAGAGATGAATATCGTGCTCCCACGTGAAGCCGATTCCACCGTGCATCAGCACGGCGCGATCGGTTGCGCGGCTGTACACTTCGCACAGTCGCGCCTTCGCCATCGCCGCCGCGCGCGACGCCTCGGATGGGATCGCATCGAGGGCGTAGGCCGCGTACCAGACCAGCGAACGGGCAGGCTCGAGATCCGCGACGATTTCGGCGGCGGCGTGCTTGAGCGCCTGGAATGAACCGATCGGCTTGCCGAACTGCTCGCGGACCTTCGAGTAGTCAACCGCCATATCGAGCGCCCGCTGCATGCCGCCGAGCGAGTCGGCGGCGATCGCGACGGCGCCTACATCGAGCAACCGGCGATAGAGCGATTCGCCTCCGGACAGAGAAGCGCCTGCGGCATCGTCGAAGTCGACTGCGGCAAGCCGGCGCGTCAGATCGAGGTTCTTGAGCATCCTTATCGTCACGCCGGCGGCCTTCGTCTCGACCAGAGTCATTGCCACCTGCCCGTCCTCGGAGCGTGCGGCGACGACGATAAAGTCGGCAAGGTTTGCATAGGGCACGAAGATGCCGCGGCCGGAAAGCCTGCCGCCTTTTTTCGCGACGACCGCGATACTGCCGGCGTCTTCCGCGAGCGCAACCGTGCCGATCGCGCTGCCGTCGGCGATCCCGCCAAGCCATTTCTCCCTGGCCTCGTCGGAACCTCCGCGGATGATCGCTTCAGCGGCGACCGCCGAAGAAAAGAGAAACGGCCCCGGCATCGCGGCGTACCCCTGTTCCTCGAGCAGGACCGCCATGTCGAGCATGCCGAGCGCGGCGCCGCCGAATTTTTCGGGCACGATCAAACCGGTCCATCCGAGCTTTGCTATCTCTCGATAAAGCTCCGGCAGCGTGCCGTCTTCGCTCGCCATCGCCTTGCGCACCGCCGCGGTGGAACATTCGGCGGCAAGGAGCTCGCGCGCGCTCTGCTTCAGTTGCAATTGTTCGTCGCTAAGTCCGAAATCCATTTTCCCGCTCTACCGCGACTTGGGCATCTTGAGTCCGCGCTCGGCTATGATGTTCTTCTGGATGTGCGACGTGCCGCCGCCGATCACCAGCCCAAGCGAGAACATCCATTCGTACGGCCAGTAGCCCTTGTCAAGCGCGCGCTCGTCGTCGCGCGCAAGCATCGAGCAATCGCCCATCGCTTCCATCGCGGCGGTGGCGAGATCGTGATTCAGCTCGGTGCCGACGAGCTTGTTGATCATCGCCTCGATCCCCGGATTGCGGCCGCGGATCTGGTCGGTGAGCTGCCGCATCGCATGAAGCCGCATCGCCTGTACCTTGATTTCCAAATCGGCCAGACGCTGGCGGAACACCGGGTCTTTGGTCAATGGGCGGCCGCCGCGGTTGACCGACTTGGCCAGCGCGAGCAGCCGATTGAAGCGCTGCTCGCTGCCGCTTGCCGAACCCAGCATGTTGCGCTCATGGAACAGCGTGGCGTTCGCGACAATCCATCCTTCGTTAAGCTTGCCGACCAGATTCTTGCGCGGAACGCGGACGTTATCGAAAAAGACTTCGTTGAATCCGCGATCTCCCGTCATCTGCACCAGCGGACGGACCGTGATGCCGGGCGTGTGCATATTGATGAGGATGTAGGAGATGCCGCGATGCTTGGGCGCCTCGGGATCGGTGCGCACCAGACAGAACATCATGTCCGAATACTGGGCGCCCGAAGTCCACACTTTCTGGCCGTTGACGACAAACTCGTCGCCGACAGTCTCGGCGCGCGTGCGCAGCGATGCGAGATCGGACCCCGAGCCGGGCTCCGAATAGCCCTGGCACCAGATTTCCTCGGCGGTGAGAATCTTCGGGAGGTAGCGTTTCTTCTGCTCCTCGGTGCCCCACGAAATCAGCGTCGGCCCGAGCATCCCAAGGCCCGATGATCCAATCAGGTAAGGAGCCTTTGCGCGCACCAGTTCATCGTTGACGATTGACTGCCGCACCGGATCCATCGCCTGCCCGCCAAATTCCTTCGGCCACGCCAGTGCGACATAACCGGCCTCGTAGAGCTTGCGCTGCCACGCCTTGGCGCGCTCGAGCCAGGCCTTGTCCTGGTTTCCTTCACGACCGTCGCCGAGCCCGCTCTTGGGGATGTTCTCTTCGAGGAATGCCCTGACCTTGAGCCGAAACTCCTCTTCCTCGCGGGTAAAATTCAGATCCATACAAACTCCTACGGCACGAGTTCCGCGGTTTCGGCAGCCAGCATAGTCGAAATGCGAGCCGCCCGAAAACGCCTGCGTCCGGACGGCGCAACCAATCGATCGATCAGGGCCCTTTGATGGGCTCAATCAGGGTTGCTAAAGTCAACTCGCTGAGCATCTGATATCCTTTTGCCGTACCGAGGCTGCGATCACGAATGGCGACGATAATCACGAGCGAGTGCATCAATTGCGGTGCGTGCGAGCCGGAATGTCCGAACACCGCGATTTACGCGGGCGGGGTGGACTGGGAACTCAACGGGGTGACCAGTCCCGCCA